>TARA_R110000851_G_scaffold333488_1_pt1 | contig 199324 bp, 197 predicted proteins | sample TARA_R110000851 | Tara Oceans TARA_R110000851 (sample SAMEA4397627) | marine metagenome | biome: Polar Biome; feature: [DCM] deep chlorophyll maximum layer (ENVO:01000326); material: water (ENVO:00002006), including particulate matter (ENVO:01000060) such as... | depth 17 m
AAATATTATTCCGTTCTAGTTTCTGAATCCAAACATAGGATGACGTAGCATTTAACCTTTCCGCTACTTTGTGTTATTTGTGATTAAGCCTTCACTGAGATGGCTTATATAAACAGAACTCATTGACTATGCCAACCCACCCCCTGCCCCCGCCAGCGGGGGAGAAAAACAGAAGTGGCATCAATGACCAATAAGGTTAGATTGGTGTTCTATCCTCCCTTGGGGGAGGTGGCCATGGCCGGAGGGGAATGCATGAATGAGGATCCTAATAAACTAGTGTTTAACAATTCTGACAGAGCCCTTCCGCTTATCCCTTTAAAAGTTACTGCAAAATAAAGCCGTTGTATTTAAGGTGTAATGAGGTTATTATTGACACAAACAACCTTACATGCATGAAAAAGATTTTTACACTCCTGCTTACCTTCGCTGTTATACAGCTTTCGGCACAGCAGCACAAAGCTGACTTTAAGGCAGCTCAGAAATTTAGCTCAGACAATCTGGGTAAAATGCTGAAAAGCACTCGCGTTGCTCCGCAGTGGTTTAAAGACAGCGACAAATTTTGGTACACTTACACTACTACTTCTGGAAAGAAATTCTACGTAGTAGACCCAGTAAAGAAAACCAAAAACCAAATGTTTGATAACAAGGAGTTTGCAGCGCAATTGAGCGAACTTACCCGCAAGCCTTGGAACCACAACGACCTTGATTTAAAAGGCTTGAAATTGGAAGATGACAATACCACACTTAAGTTTATGGTAGACAGCATCGATTACCATTTCAACTTAAATACAAAACGCATTACTAAAGGCGATTCTACTGAGAAAAGGCCTAAAAGAAACAACTGGGCTTCGTTCTCTCCAGACAGTACATACATCACTTTCGCTAAGAATCATAACTTATACATGATGATGGCAGATGATGCTGATTCTACCGAAATTCAGCTGACTGAAGATGGCGAAAGATGGTTTAGTTATGCTGGCGATGCTGGCGACACTACAAAAGATAAGCGTACAAGGGCTAGGGTAAGATGGTTTAAAGACGAGCAAAAATTCTTCGTTAACCGTTCAGATGCAAGAAAAGTAGAAGAGCTTTTCGTAATCAATGAGCTGAACAATCCGAGACCAAAATTGGAGGTTTATAAATATGCCATGCCGGGCGACCAAAATGTTCCGCAAGAGCAATTAGAAATTTTCGATCCTAAAACGAAAGAGCGTATCATCGTTGATATTGACAAATACACTGACCAAACCATCAGTGCTTACTTACCAGGCGAAACTTCTGACAAGCTTTTCTTGACCAGAATGAACCGTACTAGCGACACTCTCGATGTGAGCGTTGTAAATACTGCCAATGGTGAGCTGAAAGTGTTATTCCAAGATGTAGATCATCCTTATTTTAACTGGGATTATCAGCAATTGATTATTCTTGAAGAAGGAAAAGAATTAATCTGGTGGTCGGAAAGAACTGGCTTTGGACAACTTTATTTATATGATGGCCAAACTGGTGCTTTCAAAAACAAAATCACGAACAGTGGACATTTTGTTACTGGACGAGTACAGAGTGTTGATACACTGGGAAGAAAGGTGTATTTCGAAGCTTTTGGTAAAGAAGATGGCATCGACCCTTACTACTCGTTAATCTACAAAACCAATTTTGACGGCACAGGCTTTAAAGCCCTTTCTACTGAAAATGGTAACCACAGAATCAGCATGTCAGAATCTAACAAATTCTATATCGACAATAATTCTGCGGTAGATGTTACACCAACTTCAACCTTGAAAGACAACAATGGAAACGTTATTATGCAGTTAGAAACTGCTGATTTGAGTTTGCTAGAGCAAGCAGGTTGGAAAAAGCCTGAGCGCTTTACCATGAAAGCCGATGACGGTATTACCGATCTTTACGGTGTAATGTTCAAGCCTTTCGATTTTGATTCTACGCGTCAGTACCCAATTATTTCTTACGTATACCCTGGCCCACAAGTAGAATCGTTCACAAATGATTTCACCATTACTGGTGGTTACCAAACTGCCATGGCGCAATTGGGCTTTATTGTAGTGAGTATGGGCCACAGAGGTGGTTCGCCAATGCGTTCTAAATACTATCACACTTACGGATGGCAGAATTTAAGAGATTATGCTTTGGCAGATGATAAGCGTGCTTTAGAGCAATTGGCTGAAAGACACGAGTGGATCGACCTTGATAACGTAGGTATTTTCGGTCACTCAGGTGGTGGATTTATGTCTACTGCGGCTTTGCTTACCTATCCTAATTTCTATACTGCTGCAGCCTCTTCTGCCGGTAACCACGATAACAACATTTATAACAAATGGTGGGGCGAAACGCACAATGGTGTGATCAAAAAAGAGAAAACCAAAAAGGACAAAGAGGGTAATGAAACTACTACTGTAACTTGGGATGGAAAAGTAAAAACCAACCAGTCTTTGGCCAATAACTTAAAGGGGCATCTTTTGCTTACGCACGGCACAATTGACAACAACGTGCATCCAGCCAACAGTATGCGTGTGGCAGATGAGCTGATGAAAGCAGGCAAACGTTTTGATTATATGCCAATTCCAGGCTCTAGACATGGTTATGGCAGCAAGAGAGATTACTACGAGAAGCTGATGTGGTATTTCTTTGCAGAGCATTTGCTAGGCGACTACAGAAACAACGTAGACATGGATTTGCCTGACGGGAATTAATTAGAAATAACCTTTAATGAATATGAAGACCTGCGAGAAATTGCAGGTCTTTTTTTTGAAAAGGGTGGTAAGTAAGTATTTTCACATAAAAAGACAAAAGAGAGTATGACTACCATGCCTTAAATATCAAGTATATCAGTTATGAAATTTGGTATATTTATGGGTAAACTTCACGCTTAAGACTGATAGATAACATTGCTTTAAAAAAATAAATGAATGAAAAAACTTTTTTTGATTGATCAGCCACCGAACTCGGAGTATTACAATTTAATAGTTCAAGACGCATCTGATAATAAAATGTATGGAATTACTCAAGACATTGCGCATATCGACTATAATAGAGAAGTAATTGGTGAATGGTTTGATTTAGATTTAGCTATAAAGCAATTGACAAGCATAAATGGAGTAACCACAGCTTTCCAATGTGGCACATATATCTGTGCACTTCAATTAAAACATGATAATAGTCAAGGTACTATGTCATTTTATGACTTAGAAAGTTTTAATAACCTTGAATTACTTGAGACTCTTAAATCTAATAATATTTATTCTGACGCTATGTTAAATTTAATTCAATCGTTGGTTGAATATATGTCTAAATCAGACTTAGATGACTTAGATTCAGTCCGCCTTGTTTTGATTTAAACTAAATCTCTATGTACTCAAAGTGAGAAGGTTTGATGAAGACTGACAAGTTCATCCTCAATTGCATCGAAGAACTACGAATCGGTTTATTACCAATAACAACTCCAACACTACTCTTCTATACGACCAATATGTGCAAATTTTAAGCTTCCATTGCCATTACGGCCTTAATCCTGACCGACCAACACTTTAAAATAAGATTATTATAAAAAGTACTTTTATGGCCAATATAAAATTAAGACCCGCAACTATAAATGACCTTGATTTACTCTTGTATTGGGACAAGAAACAACATGTAATTGACTGCGATCCAGATGACGATTGGAATTGGGAGATAGAACTAAATAGAGATCCCGAATGGCGAGATCAGTTGATAGCCATGCTAAATGAAGAACCTATTGGCTTTATACAAATCATTGACCCACACAATGAAGAAACTCGCTATTGGGGAGATGTAGGAGAAGGCAAAAGAGCCATTGATATCTGGATTGGTGAAGAAGAACATTTAAATAAGGGATACGGAACTACAATGATGCAACTTGCTATTGAAAGGTGTTTTCAATCTCCAGATGTAGAAAGCATTTTGATTGATCCTTTAAAGAGTAATATTAAAGCTCATAGGTTTTATGAGAAACTCGGTTTTGAGTTTGTAGAAGAAAGAGCATTTTATGAAACTGCTTGTTATGTTTATGAACTTAAAAGAATACCAGGAATAAAGTAATGACAGAGTTTTGGGAAGCAAACTTTATTGAAAAGCACGAAATGTGGGGATTTGAGCCTTCTCATTCTGCCATGCTAGCCAAAGACCTTTTCGTGGAAAAAGGTGTGAAGAATGTTCTTATTCCAGGTATTGGTTATGGACGAAATGCTCAAGTTTTCAGAAATGAAGGAATGGCTGTAACAGGAATAGAGATATCCAAAACAGCAATTGAAATGGCTAGAAAGCATTACGGAACCGACATGGTTATCCATCATGGTTCTGTTACAGATATGCCATTTGAGGACAAGCAATATGATGGTATCTTTTGCTATGCTTTAATTCATTTATTGGATAGCGCAGAAAGAGAAAAGCTTATTCGCGACTGTTACCTTCAACTTTCGGACCATGGGCATATGGTTTTCACTGCTATATCGAAAGAAGCCCATACTTACGGCACAGGCAAATTCATTAGCACAGACCGCTATGAAATATTTGAAGGAGTGCAAATGTACTTTTATGACATAGAATCAATCAAAACCGAATTTGCCCAAACAGGATTATTTGAAATCACTGAAATCAAAGAAAGTCAACCCTTCTTTTTAATTAAGTGTAGAAAACCCATGGAGCGTTAAATCTCTGAATGGAGATAAGTAGCAGCGTACAAAGCCAACTAAACCGCTCGAAAAATTGATTCATAAAATTGCAGAGCAAGTGGTCAAATCTAAAGCCAAAACCGTTTTAGTCCTCCACACTTATTTTTTACCTTGAAGGCCAAGGCTTACATTTAATAACTTTTTGCGTCTATACTGAAAAGCTGACCTTACGTGCCCAAACAAGGCATTCCAATGCTTTATGAATAAGAAAGAAATCATCGATAACATAAGTGCATCCTATTCTCTATTAACAAAGGAATGCAAAGTGGATTTATATAGCAGTTCGAAACTGCTATACTTTGATAAGAACACCTTATTGGTTACAGAAAACCAATATGCTAACAAATCCTATTACATTATATCTGGCTGTTCTAGGGCATATTATCTTAAAGATGGTAAAGACATTTCTGATTGGTTTGCCTTTGAGGGTGATTTCATTACTTCAATTCAGAGTTTTTTTGCGGGTATTCCCAGTCCACACTACATCGAGGTGTTAGAAGACTCAGTGCTTCTTGAGATTACCCGAGAAAGTGCCGAAGCGTTATCACAAAAACACCATGACTTTGAAAGGCTAACAAAAATCATAGCAGTAAAAACCATGTTGCAGCAGCAAGAAAGAATCGTTTCTATGCAATTTCAAACTGCTGAGCAGAAGTACCAAAATATTTTAGCCCTTAGACCAAACATTACCCAAAGGGTGCCCCTAACCCACATTGCCTCCTATATTGGTATTACACTTGAAACTTTAAGCAGAATAAGAAAATCGCAGAGTCGAATTTGATCTAAGTCAAATGCCCAACCAGTCTTTTCAATGACCTTTGAGCCATGGCGAGACGAGTACATTTTATTTCAGGTCTAACAATCACAATTTTCATTGTTTTCCATCTCATCAATCATGTTTACAGCCTTTTTGGTGTTGAGAGACATATTGAGCTCATGAATCAGTTCCGTTTAGTTTACAGAAACGCACTTGCCGAAACAATTCTTTTGTTATCCGTATTCGTACAGATTGTTTCAGGCATAAAGCTATTCAACAGAAGCAGAAAAGTAGCCCATGGCTTTTGGAAGAAATTGCAGCTTTGGAGTGGTTTATACTTAGCTATTTTCTTTGTTTTTCATCTTGGAGCTGTATTTCTAGGAAGACTAGTTTTGAACTTAGATACCAATATTTTCTTTGGTGTAGCAGGTTTAAACACCTTCCCTTTCAACCTGTTTTTCATCCCTTATTATGGGTTAGCCATCGTTTCATTTTTTGGTCATATTGCAGCAATACATATTCAAAAATTCAAGCGCCCTATTTTTGGGATAACTCCAAATAAGCAATCAAGTCTAATTTTGGTCTTTGGTATATTACTAACCATCACCATATTATTTGGGCTAACAGGTCAATTTCAAGGAATTGAAATACCAAGTGAATATGACGTTATGTTAGGGAAGTAAAATAAATTTTCACCGCAAGTTTCGATTTAGAATCAATACTCACAGTAAAACAAACAACACAATGAAGTATGTTTTTTTAATTACCGCTATACTTTTTACCTATAGTCAAAAGTTAAACGCAAAAAACACCCCGTATTCTTTAGATAGAAGTGATAGTACTTTGCAGTCAGATTTTGTTCAAGAAAAAATAACAGACAATCTCTATGTATTGAAATCACCTAACTACAATACAAACGCTGGTGTATTTATTGGAACTGAGGCCGTTTTATTAATAGACCCCATGACAGGGCCAAACAATCATCAAAATTTGCTCAACGCAGTAAAGCGACTTTCAAGAAAGCCCATAAAATATGTAATCAACACCCATAGTCATCCAGATCACAGTGGAGCCAATTCATTTTTCGCTAAACAAGGTGCCAAAATAATTTCGCACGAAAACTTCAAATACACCAACGCTCAGTATGATCAGACTTTCAAAGACACTTTTAGCTTAAACATGGGTAATGAAACAGTAGAGCTTCACCACATTGCGGCTCACACTTTTGATGATGCATTAGTGTACTTCAAAAACAGCAACGCGGTGTTTATGGGCGACACTTATATGACCAATTCGTTTCCTCACTTTTATTATGGAGGTGGCGGAAAAGGCCATTTAGAAATCATTGACAAAACTCTGTCACTTGGGAATGCGCATTTAACCATAATTCCCGCTCACGGCAAACTGTCGTCTAACAAAACGGAACTCAATACTTACAAAGCGAACACAATAAAGTGGATCAATCGAATAGAGCAACTTTATAACGGAGGCAAAACCACTGAAGAAGTTGCGAATGATCAACAGATTAAACAGTTGAGCACGGTTTTCAATAATGGCAATAATGTTGGCAGTCAGTCCATAATTCGTACAATCGATAAAACCATTGCAGCAGATCTGATTCCAAGCGTTCAACTTCCTGAAAGCAGATTTAAGCAGTTTGAAGGGACTTACAGATATAGTAATGGCCAAGTGGATGAAATCATTTATGAGAATGGAAAATTACTTTTTAGAAGTAAGGGGCTGTATATTTTCGAAATCATTCCATTGTCAGAAACAAAGTTTCAGGTAAGGGGGCAGTTTCCTGTCAAACACCTCACATTCAATACCGCTACGTCAAGTTTTGAATACTTCAACGGAAAAGAAAGTTTAAGAGCAACAAAGCAATAAGCTGCTTCAACCACTTCACCGCAAAAACATGAAAGAAACACCTAAGCAAACCTATAACCCTAAAGTGTTATTGGAAATCGTCCTTGTATTGGCATTGATGATTGGGGTAAAATCCATTTTCGATTATTTAGGAGTAAATGGAGCTGGATCTATTGGCATTTGGAGTGGAATAGTTGCTGCTACAATGTTCATGAAAAAAGAAGGTATTAAATGGAAGGATTTAGGCTTCTTTCTACCAAAAGGCAGGCGTGATTGGCTGATCAACCTTGGGTTAGCCTTCTTAACTGTAATAATTGTTTTCCTTGTTATGGGGTTGATTTTAGACCCTATCCTCTCCTATTATGGGTTAGAAAAACCAACGGATGTAGCCAGTAGGTTTCAGTTTTTTCTTGGTAAGCCATTGTACTTTATTTTATACCTAATAACTGTAGTTTGGATTGGTGCCGCATTAGGTGAAGAGCTCCTAATGAGAGGCTTTCTACTGAATCGCTTATCGGATTTTTTTGGAAAAAGTAAGTTCGGATGGGTAGTTTCACTATTGGTTCATGCTGCTTTTTTTGGAATGCTGCATAGTTATCAAGGGCTTGCTGGTATTATAACTACAGCATTTATAGCCCTTGTTTTTGGAACGGTATACTTGGTTGCAAAAAAGAGGCTCTTCCCTGTAATTATTGCTCATATGGTAATAAACACCATCAGTTTAACAGCATTTTACCTCACAGGAGGTGTGGTAAATTAATTGAAATCAACAATAAGGAATGAAACAAGTACTTCTATTTATCCTTTCACTTGGCACCTATTCGTTGGTTTGGGGTAAAGATATCCATATTGTAGTATCAAATGAAATATTTTCACCGCAGTAACAGACGAAAATTATGATGCTTTCAATTTGGATGTGGCTCCTTTTACACTAAGCATTTCCTTGAAGAGCATAGGCCTTAAAATATTATTAGAAATGCCTTAAAACGCTAGGTAGAGAACACCAAAATCAATCATGAATACATATACTCTAAGCGCAGCAATTCTATGTTTTTTATTGGGGCTTGTACACTCAATTCTTGGTGAATATCTCATTTTCAAAGAGAAACGAATTAAAGGAAGGTTTGTCCCATCTAAAACAGGTGTAGAATTAAAAGAAAGGCACTTGCGCATTCTCTGGGCTACTTGGCATTTGACTTCATTGTTCGGCTGGTGTATTGGAGCCTTTCTGATAAAAGTATCATTGCAAAAAACGAGTCTCAATTCTGACCTAATTGATTTCATAATTACCTCCACCAGTTACACTATGTTGGCAGCCGCATTGTTAGTATTATTGGCTACAAAAGGAAAACACCCCGGATGGATAATTCTGCTGCTTATAGCTGTATTATTGATAACTGGAAGCTAAACTATTCAATTATAATTTCAGCCCAGATCAAGGAAGAAAACCAAACTTATGGGCCATAAAAAAACAGGCGAAGCATACGCTTCGCCTGTTTAAAATCTGATCAGCTAATTGCTGTTATTTATTTCCTTTTACTTTTTCTTTCATCAAGCTTGCTCCTTCTCCTTCCACTGTGCTATTCGTTTCGTCTACCAACTCATAACCCAAAGTTCTTCCTTTAAGCGTTGCTGGTAATCCGTTAGCCATCCATTCTGGCATTGGTGCACCTTTCAAGTAATGGTCAAAGAATTGACCCATTCTGATGGAAAGGTCTTTTCTGTTTTTACGCTGAACAAGGTTGTGATCTTCTCCATTGTAAACTACCAACCAAGATGGTTTTCCTAAACGTCTAAGCGCCATGTAATACTCAATACCTTGGTACCAAGGCACTGAACCATCCTCATCGTTGTGCATAATGAACAGTGGAGTTTGAACTTCGTCCATTCTAAACAACGGAGAGTTATCGATATAACGTGTTGGAGTTTCCCATAAGGTTCCACCCAAGCGGCTTTGAGTTTTCTCGTACTGGAACATACGACTCATTCCGCTACCCCATCTTACACCACCGTAAGCCGATGTCATATTTACTACAGGAGCACCAGCACCACCAGCAGCAAACATATCTGTTTTAGTTACTAGATAAGCCACTTGGTAACCTCCCCAACTTTGGCCTTGAATCGCCATTTTGGTTTTGTCTACAAAGCCCATATTTACTACCGCATTAGTAGCAGGAACAACATGGTTGTAAGCACTTGGGCCAGGGTAACCTAACTCGTACTTAATATCTGGCACCAAAACCAAGTAATCGTTACTCACATAGTAAGGAATATTAATAGTACTTGCACTTGGCGCTGGGCTTGGGTGACTATGCAAGCTATTGGTTCTTCTTTCGTAGAAATAAACAATCATTGGGTATTTCTTATTCGGGTCGAAGTTTTCTGGCTTGTAAAGAATCGCCTGCATTTCTTCTCCATCTTCCAATGAATTGAACTGAATAAGCTCGGCAGTACCCCAGTTGTAAGGGTCTTCTTGCGCGCCTACATCAGTAAGTTTTTTCAAGCCATCCATTTTGTAGCTATTGGCTACGTACAATTCACCAAAATCTTCATAAGTAGATTTAGTAAAGATTACACGGTCAGTGTCCTCAGCTTTAATTAACCTACCAAAGCTTACATCTTCCATCACCACCTTGGTTGGGTTAGATGCTTTTGAAAGGTTGGCTGTATAGAAACCATCCTGCATTGTCCACTCATGCGTAGCAGAAAGCAATACTGGTGCTTTCATTGAAATGAATTTATCATCTCTGTCTAATGATTGGTACCTGAAGCTGATATTGCTTTTACGACCAAAGCCATTTGTTACATTTTCTGAAGCTACTTTTCCTTTTGGATCAACTTTCCAGATATCGAAACGATCGTAAATGAAGAATGCCGCATCTTTTTCGCTCCAACCAGCAGTTCCATAAGAACCAGCCAATGAAGGCGAATCATGTAACTCATTAGCAAAACTCACATTAATTCCTTCTGTAAGATTTCTTATGGTTTCAGTAGCAACATCCATCACAAACCAATCTTCCATTTCAGGATCATACCAAGTAAGGTAATTGCCCTCTGGCGAAAGTGACATAAAACCTTTACCAGCTTGCATCAATAATTTGGCTTTACCAGTGTTTACGTCAACTTTATAGTAGTCACGTGGCAATTGCGTATCCCAAGTATACTGAACTCTATAAGTCTGATCGTCCATCGCCAATACGAAATCACGATCGTTTTCTGTATCGATGTAAATGCTTTCTAAATTTTGGTTACCCAACTGAACCAGTTTCATCGATTTCAAATCCATCACTACATCGTAGGTTTGGTTCTTATCTCTATTGGCTCTTAGTTTCTGCATTGGTTGAATGTAAGGGTCGTTATAAGACCAAATATCTACCGCAGGGCGCTCAGAATCCAACATCGTAGTATCTTCTTCATAAGCGTATTTCACAGGACGTGGAGCTGTTCCAAAATAAAGCCTCTTTCCGCTTTCTGAGAAACGTGGATTGCTGTTATCACTTACCATCCAGTTATTAGGTACGCCAGCAGTTGTAGTATCTGCTATAATTTTAGCTTCATTACTACCCGCTTTCCAGTGCATTAAACTGAAATACTGATCATCGTCCTTTTTATCTGAATTGGTTGCAAAAAACACTAATTGCTCACCATCCTCAGTAGCTGTCAATTTCTTATAATCCTTCAAACCTGAGTTTAAAGTTACTTCTTTGCTAGATTTAGTATTGAAAGCAAATACGCCAGCAGGATTTAATGAATCTGCCTCGTCTTTTTCAAAATATAAGTAGTTTCCTTTTTGAGTCAACTCATACTCCATTACTCCTTCAAAACGGCTTTCACTTCCTGAAACCATATTATAAAGTACTACCTCGCTGCCTTTAGATTTCGACTTTGGCTTTTTATCTTCCTTGGCCTCTTCAGCTTTTTCGCCCTCTTCTTTTTTTGCCTTTTCTTCTAAAGGTGCCTCATGCATCCAAGCAATCCATTCTGTAGATTCGTTGGACAATTGATAGTTTTTTACTCTAGCAACTTTCTTAATATCACCACTCTTAAGGTTGATAATGAAAAGAGAATCTTTGGGCATTTTTGCGCTAGTAGTTTTCTTAAGTTTTAACGCATGTTCTTTTTCATATTCGGGATTAACGGTAGCGACTACAAAATCACTGTTTTTGGAAAAAGAATACCTACCTACTCTATCAATAGTATAGGTTTTGTTATTGGTTAGGCTCTTAATCTCAAGTATTCCGTCTCCGACTTGAGGACTAATTCTATAAGCGGTCCAATTACCATCATTGCTTATGGTGGTGGATTGCAAGCTTTTCCAGTCATCATAAACATCATGTGTTAACGGCTTCTTTTGGGCTGTTGCCTGAAAGAGCATAAACAGCATGAAAAGTGAAAATAAGCTGATTTTCGTTTTCATAGGTTTTCTTTTGTTTCAATAGTTTATCCTTACAAATATAAAAGTTAAGCACGTTTTGGAAACACTTCTTATATTGACGGAATCAACTTGAATTAAAACGTATTACATCATGCTCAAAAAGACACTCTTATTCTCTTTTTTGATGATGCTTTCGCTACAAACTTTTGCTCAAAAAACAATTGCGGAAATCACCAAAGGAGCCATTAAAAAAGAAGGATTTTTTAATTATTACTGGGATGAAGATGCCGGTAAAGTTTACTTAGAAATAAAGAATTTCGATACAGAATTTCTCTATGTCAATTCTCTTTCAGCTGGTATTGGTTCAAACGACATCGGCCTTGACCGCGGCAAACTAGGCAGCACCAGTGTGGTCGAGTTTAGGCGAGTAGGCTCAAAAGTACTTATGGTTGAGCCCAATTACAGTTATCGTGCAGTTTCTAACAATGCAGATGAGGTAGAAGCTGTAAAGCAAGCTTTTGCAGAATCTGTGTTACAAGGCTTTAAGGTTGAAGCAGAAGAAAATGGTATCGTATTAATCGATATTACTCCAATGATTCTAACTGACTCTTATGGTGTAGCAAACTCTCTTAACCGTTCTCGTCAGGGCTCTTACCGTTTCGATGCAAGTCGTTCGGCCATCTACCCTCCTATGCTCAAGAACTTCCCAAAAAACTCTGAGTTTGAGGCAACTATTACATTGGTGGGAAGTGCCACTGGAGGTTTTATTAGAAGCGTAACCCCTAGCCCAGATGCTGTAACCGTTCGCATGCACTATTCTTTTGTGGAATTACCTGACGCAGGCTACAAACCAAGAAAACTTGATCCTAGATCGGGATACTTCGGCACTTCTTACATGGACTATGCAACGCCAATTCAAGAAGACATCAGAAAAAGATTTATCAACCGACATAGATTGGCCAAGAAAGACCCAAGTGCGAAAGTAAGTGAGGCTGTTGAACCAATTATTTATTATGTAGATAGAGGTGCTCCAGAGCCAATCAAATCTGCTTTGATTGAAGGCGGAAAATGGTGGAACCAAGCATTTGAGGCTGCTGGTTACAAAAACGCTTTCCAAGTACGTGAAATGCCAGCCGATGCCGACCCGATGGATGTACGTTACAACTTAATACAATGGGTTCATCGTTCTACTCGTGGTTGGTCTTACGGATCTTCTGTTTCTGACCCACGAACTGGTGAAATTATAAAAGGACATGTAAGCTTAGGTTCATTAAGAGTTCGTCAGGATTTCTTGATTGCCCAAGGTTTGATAAATCCATATGAAAACGGAACTACTCCTGACCCTATCATGCTTAAATTAGCGCTTGCTCGTTTAAGACAACTTTCTGCGCACGAAATCGGTCATACCATTGGTTTGGCACACAGTTATGCATCTAGTGCTGATGGTGATGCCTCAGTAATGGATTACCCTCACCCACAAATCGGTTTAAAAAATGGAAAAATCACTTTGGATGCTCCATATGATACTGGCATTGGCGAATGGGATAAAGTAGCAGTTACTTATGGTTACCAAGATTTTCCTAAGGGAACGGATGAAGACAAAGCTTTGAATGAAATCATTGAAAAAGGATTGAAAGATGGCTTGCACTTTATTACCGACTCAGACTCTAGGTCTCCTGGCAGTGCACATCCATTCTCTCACCTTTGGGACAATGGAAAAAGCCCTGTTGACGAACTGAACCGCTTGATGGAAGTAAGAGCAATTGCTTTGAAAAACTTCTCTGAGCAAAACATTCCTATGGGTGCTCCAATGACAACTCTAGAAGAAGTATTTGTACCGATGTACATGCTACACCGCTACCAGTTAGAAGCGGCTTCTAAGGTAATTGGTGGAGCTTATTACAACTACAAATTAAGAGGCGACTCTCAGCCATTACAACAAACGGTACCTGTTGGTGAACAAAAAGCAGCACTTACGGCACTAATGAATGTGTTAAAGCCTGAAAACTTGGAAGTACCTGAACATATCCTTAAAATCATTCCTCCAAGAACACCAGGTTACGGAAGATCAAGAGAAACCTTCAATGTAAGAACGGGCGTGCTTTTCGATCCTGTTTCTCCTGGAGAAGCAGTAGCAGGAACCACCATGAGCTTCTTGTTCAACTCGCAGCGTGCTACGCGTTTGGTACAGCAAAAAGCAATGGACAGTAACCAAATTGGTCTCCAAGATGTAATTAATGCCGTAGCCGGTCTGGCTTTAGATGGCAATTACAGTGGCTACCGTGCCGAACTACAAAAAGTAGTGGCCGACAGTTTTATCAGTGAATTAATGTCGCTTAGTATGAGCTCTCAAGCTTCGGTTTCTACACAAGCAGAAGCTATGGCTGCTTTGAGGTCTCTTTCTAAAAAGATGGCAAACTCTAGCAACACTTTCCAAAACGAAATGGCGTTTAAAGTATCGCGCTTTTTAGAAAACCCTAAAGAAGTGACACCAACAAGTTCGCTTACACCTCCAGATGGTTCGCCAATCGGAATGGATGCGCAATTCTGGTGTACTTTCGAAGGAAATTAATTAGAGAAAAGCACGTTGAAGAAATGAAAAAGAGCCAGAAAATCATGGCTCTTTTTCATTTCTGATTACTTTTATGAATACTGTTCGTCTTAGCCATAACTTAAATTAACTATGAACAAAAGGAACGCTATTGCATTCGTATTGATTATTGCATCCCTTGCTTGTCTCTACCCCGGACTTACAAAACCAATTATTCAAATCAATATTGGAGCACAATTACCAATGATTGGTGAGTTAACACTTTTTGAACGTACTCAAAGCGTGGTGGAAAGCATTCAGTCGCTTTTTGAAACTGACAACGACTTGGTAGCATGGCTTATCCTTATTTTCTCCATTGTTGTTCCACTAGTAAAGGCCGTTATTCTTTTGGCTGTTTTAGCATTTAAAAACCTACCTGGCCGCAAAGGCTTTTATCGCTTTGTAGGTTTGATAGGAAAATGGTCTATGGCCGATGTTTTTGTGGTAGGAATTCTACTCGCATTTTTGGCTACTGGAGAAAATGAAAGCATTAGAGCCGAACTATTCGAAGGCTTTAATTACTTCCTATCCTATTGTATTATCTCCATCATAGCAATTCAGGTAATGGATGTAAAAACCAATGACCTAGTTCAATAAAATTGTTTTCAGGAACTTATAGCTCCTTAGCGCCTTTATTATTGTTTTAGTTTCATCTACGCTTAGTTATGAATAAGAATAAAGACAAGGCCATTGCATTCTACAAAATGGCTTATGAAGGAGCGCCAAGAAAAGCAACAGAGCTATATGTTGGTATTGAATATATACAGCACAATCCAGCAGTGGGTGATGGTACAGAAGCCTTCATCGATTACTTTGAAAGAATGCAGTTAGAGTACCCAGATAAATCCATTGAGTTTGTTAGGGCCATTGAAGAAGGAGATTTAGTGGCTTTGCACACACACCAAACTTGGCCAAATAACGAACAGTATGTAACCATGGACTTTTTTAGATTTGATACCAACGGAAAGATTGTTGAGCATTGGGATAGTATTCAAGAAATTCCGAATACTTCAAAAAATGGCAATTCTATGTATTAGAATCAGCCCTTCGGTCTGGGAATTCTGTTCATTTACATTTAGTATACCCTTTTATTTTTTATACTTAAACGAATTAAGGAACTTCTTCCCAACATTATTAAGCTCTTTATCAGAGGTAACCACCACCATTTGAAACTGATATTGATCAATTAGAATCACACGATAAAAGCAATTTACTTGACCTTCAGCCAGACTAACCGTGGCACTCTTCCCTTCATTTCGACCATACTTATAAACGCTTTGAGTTAAAATATCGCCTTGAACTTGTTCATTAAAAGACTCCAAAGAAACATCCGCTAATCCTTTAGAATCTTCTAGCACTGCAGAATGTAAAGTCCAACTAAAAAGGTATGTAACATCACCTATTGTAGAAGTTACTTTGGTGGTAGTCACAGATTCACTTTCGCTTTCTGAAACATTATAATCTCCTGGCATTGTGATTCCAATTTTACCCTTTTCAGCCGAGTATTTCTTTTCAACAGAAACTCCTTCCTCTTTAATATTTAAAGGAACATGATTAGGCCAAAGCAACCCGCTTAGGGCAATTGATAAAAACATTTTAAGCAACATAATGGAGCAGTTAAAGTGAATAAAAACGCTTTCCGAAAACCACTTAAACTGGGAACCGGGTACTGAAATTAAGAAATATATACGACCCCAACATGCATAGGTGTATAGATTTTTTGAGTATCAAATAATTATCGCATGCTTACTCATTCTTTAAACAAATCGGCTTCCTTCTTTTACTGAATCGTTTAGCTTTGCATTGTTAATGAAATCCCCCCGAAAATCACTCACCGAAGGCCCAATTTTAAAAGCACTTGCCATGTTGGCTTTGCCTATTATTGGGGTAAACTTACTGCAAACTGGCTATCAGTTAGTAGATGCATTCTGGGTAGGGCGATTAGGAGCCAATGCCGTAGCTGCCGTTTCTATTAGTTTCCCGATCAACTTTTTATTGATTTCCCTCAGCTCAGGATTTGCCTTTGCAGGCGCTATTTTGGTAGCGCAATACGCTGGTGCAAAGAATTTTAAGATGGTCAATCATGTAGCTAGACAAACCCTACTCATGGCCTTTTTAATTTCATTGGTAGTATCAATTATTGCCTACATTTTTTCACCTCAAATACTGTATGCTATTGGAGTAGAAGAGATCATTTTTGATGAAGCCAACCTCTTTCAACGCACCATATTTATTGGGTTGATCTTCAACTTTGGATTCATAATGTTTCAATCACTACTGCGTGGAATTGGTGAGGTCAGAATACCACTTTACATCAATGGAGCTACTTTGTTGCTTAACTTCTTCTTAGACCCACTATTCATTTACGGCTGGGGGCCTGTAAAGGCTTACGGTGTTACCGGAGCAGCCGTTTCAACACTCGTTACACAGTTTTTATCTATTGCTGTTGGCATGTATATACTGTTTAAAGGAACCACCGAAATTAAACTGAGCATGAAGGCCTTTTCATTCGACTGGCCATTACTTAAGAAGGCCTTCAAACTGGGTTTCCCTTCTTCCATTGAAATTTCGGCTAGGGCACTTGGCCTTACACTTATGACCGTTTTAGTAGCTCGTTTCGGCACAGAAGTTCTTGCTGCTTACGGTGTAGGCTCACGCCTAATTAGCTTCGTAGTTATTCTTAGCCTTGGGCTTTCAAAGGCTTGCACCACATTGGTAGGGCAAAATATGGGCGCCCAGCGTATAGACAGAGCAGAAAAAACATCTTATTATTCCTCAGTTATAGGGTTCATTTCTCTTTCCGTAGTAGGAATCCTCTTTTTCATTTTTGCCGAACCTCTTACTCGTGCGTTTTTAGCGGGTGATGATTATGTTGTAAACATGGGGGTTGACTTTCTCAAAATCACCTCACTCAGTTTCGGCTTTATGGGGCTACAAATGTCCATTATTGGCACTTTAAGAGGCTCAGGAAACACCGTTTCGTCAATGATGTTAACCATTATAGGCATCTGGGTAATACAGTTTCCTGCCGCTTGGTTCTTGTCGTCACACACAAGCCTTGGCTATAATGGCCTTTGGTGGTCATTCCCAATTTCAAATGTAATACCTGCCTTAATTACTCTGGGCTGGTATAAAACAGGTAGATGGAAAAATAAAAACTTGGTGCACTCCAGTCCTCAAGACTAAAACCCACCAAGTAATACTTTATTTAGAAATACAGCGCTTTAGAACTTAAAGTCTCCAAAAATATCATCATCATCGTCTTCACCCCAACCACGATTCTTTTTTGACTTAGGAGGTTTAGGTGGCATTTTCTTTCTCCTAAAACCATCATCATCTCCTCCTCTGCCTTTCGGGGCCTCTTTTTTCTTTTTATTAGGAGAGTTTTTTCTGGAAGTTCCCTTAGACGGAGCTTCAGACCAGTCAGGACTAAAGCTATTCTTTTCTGGTTTACCACCATCTTCTGTTTCTTCCTCGTCTCGGCTTTCTTCCCTTCTTGGTCTAAAGTCTGGTTTTTGGCCTTGATTAGTAGTGGGTTTACGTTCGTTCGACTTTCTATCTTCAGCCTCAGATACAGAAATATTTCTTCCATCTAAAGCTGTTCCATCCAACTGAGTAATGGCTTTTTGGCCGTCTTCTCTGTTTGCCATGGTAACAAAAGCGAATCCTTTGGATTTACCGGTTTCGCGATCAGTGATGATCTTTAAGCTTTTTACCTGTCCAATCTGTTCAAACAACGCTCGCAGGTTATTTTCTTGGGTTTCGTAGCTCAACCGGCCTACAAAAATGTTCATGTTACTTATTAATTCTATTTGTTTATCACCCCTAAGTTATTAGTATTTTGGGATTTGTGTTCAATATCGGTAAGAACAAAGCATTTCAAAATTTATTTCATAATTTATTTAACTTGAACTCCGAAAAAAAAATCAACCTATGAAACACCAATACGCCTTAAGCTTTCTGCTTGCCCTCCTTTTTACCACTTCTTGCGGAAACTCAAAAAGCAACGAAGAGAATTCAAATGACAACTCTACTCAAACCCAAGAGTGGATTACGCTATTTAATGGACAAGATTTTAGTGGATGGGAAATGTATGGCGAAGAGCCAATTATGCCTCAATGGGAAATTGTGGATGGTACAATTGCCTGCAATGTAGGTTTGGGAGAAGAAAACTCTGGTTTCAATCGCTCTATAATGACCACTAAAGATTATGCTAATTTTGAACTAGAGCTAGAATATAAAATTTCTAAAGGTGGAAACAGTGGTGTTTTTTACCATGTGGTACAGTTAGAAGGCAAAGGACACGATTACTTAACTGGCCCTGAATTTCAAGTGCTGGATGATGAGTTCTCAAGATCTGAAAGCCAAGCCGATAAAATGGTGGGCTCCAATTATTCAATGCATGCCCCTGCAGAAACCAAAAAGCCAAACCCATTTATGGAATGGAACAAAATCAAAATCGTATACAACAACGGGCACGTAGAGCATTGGCTAAATGGTGAAAAAATCTTAGAATTTGAAGAAGGAAGCGAAGATTGGTTAGCACGCAAGGCTGCTGGAAAATGGGCGAAGTATGAATTTTATGCCAAATCAAAAACAGGCCGTATCAGCCTTCAAAACCACGGAGACGAAGTATATTTCAGAAATATCAGAATTAAGGAGTTGTAGAAAAGGGCTGTTCACATAGCCACTGAAGTAAAGCTAGAATGGGTTTCAAATGTCAACAGGAACATGCAGCCAAATTTATATTCAGGTGGTTTTCGCTGTTAGTGGTCGCCAAAACCTGATTCTGAGGACTTGGGAGAATGATTTATATAAATACATCACCGGGATTGTTCAGAATAAGGAGCAAAAGATGCTTGCCATTAATGGAATGCCCGACCACATTCATTTTTTGATAGGAATGAGACCAACCTGTTGTTTGTCAGATTTAGTGAGAGAAGTCAAAAAAGCCTCTAACAAATGGATCAACGAACATGGACATGTAAAAGGGAAGTTTGAATGGCAAAGCGGATTTGGTGCATTCTCTTATAGCCACTCTGCCCTTGATAAGGTAATCGTCTATATCATGAACCAAAAAGACCATCATCGAAAAAAGACCTTCAAAGAAGAATACATTGAATTTTTGAATAAATATAAAATCGAATTCAAAGATGAATACCTATTCGATTGGCTGGACGAATTAGAATAGGTTCAACCCTTTCAGGGTTGCTGGCTTGTTCAAACATCTCTTTGCTATAAATGTGGCATCCCGATGGGATGCTCAGCAGGATTTATTCGTAATAACCGACCCCAGCGGGGTCATATCTTTATAGAAAAACCACAATGCAATATCATCTCCCGACCCCAGCAGGGTCGTACCCAATACCATCCACGAAATTATCTTAATTTCGCGACATGAAGGCTCAATACTTTTACCTCATTCGCATTCAATATTTAGGGTTTAGGTTTCATGGCTGGGCCAAGCAACTAGAGGTGAAAACAGTGCACTATATGATAGATCGTACTTTGGCTTTTGTGCTCGGGCATCGTGATTTTAAAACCATGGGCACCAGCCGAACAGACTCTAAAGTTTCAGCCCTAGATCATTCTTTTGAGCTTTTTCTGAATGAACCGATCGCTGATGAAATCGAATTCCTACATCGAACAAACATCAATTTACCTCCTGATATTAAAGCTATTGGCATAGAGAAAATAAGTGCTGATTTTAACATTATTCAGTCTCCAAAAACCAAAGAATACATTTACCTCTTTGCTTTTGGAGAAAAGGCGCATCCATTTAGTGCTCCATTTATTACCACTGTTCCAGAACAGTTAGACATCGACTTGATGAAGGAGGGCGCCAAACTCTTTGAAGGCTTTCATGAGTTCAAGGCCTATTGTAAAAGACCCAAGGAAGATACCATTACCCAGAGAGAAGTGATCTTTTCAGGTATTGAAGAGAACACTGAATTTAAAGCCAACTTCTTTCCTTCCAAAAGCTACATATACAGGGTAAGAGCCAATGGTTTCTTAAGACATCAAATTAGAATGATGGTTGGGCAGTTACTGCTTTTGGGCAAAAAAGAAACAAGTTTAGAAGAAATTAGCCTTTCACTAAAGGGACAACACACAAAAGAAATCTTCCAAGTAGCCCCTGGGTCGGGTCTAATTTTGAATAAGGTAGAGTACAGCAAAGAGTAAAAAATAGCTTTTCCCAGTTATCCATATTTTGAACCAAGCCTATAACAAGCATGCATTTCATACAAAAATTCTAAAATTTGAATTTAGGAAGGTTACATTTATGAATCCGTTAATCCGTTGAAAACCTCTATTGCTACCATATTGCTCGCTTTACTTACCCTCCCGTTCGGAGGTACCTATCTATTCTTGGAAATGGAGAAGGCAAAAGCAAAGCGTCATGCGGCCTTAGTAATAGCGGGTGAAGAAAACCCTGTAGAAATGGTTCATCTGGCTTTTACAGAAGCCCAAATGAAAACAGACTTACGTTGGGAACATGACCGCGAGTTTGAATATAGAGGCCAAATGTATGACATCATTTCTAGTGAGGTAAAAGGAGATACCACTTACTTTTACGCCTATTGGGATAAGTTGGAGTCCATTATCAATCATAAGCTCAACGAACTTATTACGCTTCACCTTGGCGGTGAAGCTGACGAAAAGGATGAAAGTCAACTGGTAGTCTCACTACTCAAAGCACTTTACATTCATCCAAATCAAGATTCTGCAAAGATTTTAGAAAAAATAGATCCTGTCAAATTCCTTGAGATTAAAGCAATTTATAACTCCACTCTGCAAGGAATAGACGGCCCTCCCCCACGCGTGAATGCATAAACTCTGCTTTATATATAAAGCACAATGGAAATCCTTTCCATGTATTATGAGTCTTTCGGGCTCAAAAAAAGTTTATACATCATTTTCTATTTTACCTATGAAGAAATATTTATTCATATGGTGCTTTGTGCTATGTGCCCTCCAGGGAATGGCACAAACCGTTACCATAGTTGATAAAAACACCAAAGAACCGCTGGAGTTGGCTACACTGAGTAGCGCATCGCCAAGAGCCTTTGCGGTTACAAATATTAAAGGGCAAGCCGACATTAGTGCTTTTGAAAGTGGTGAGATTATCGAAATCCGAATGTTGGGTTATGAAAAAGCAATGGTGAGTTATGCTATTCTTTCTCAAACAAACTATATGGTTGAACTAGTTGCTTCCAAGCTGTCTATGGACGATGTGGTGGTTTCAGCCAACCGTTGGCACCAAGACCGTCAAGACGTTCCTAATAAAATCACGACAATAACCCCATCAGACATTCAACTTCAAAACTCTCAAACTGCTGCCGATTTATTGGGCAGTACTGGAGATGTTTTCATTCAGAAAAGTCAGTTGGGTGGTGGTAGCCCTATGATTAGAGGTTTTTCTACCAATAGACTTTTAATTACGGTTGATGGCGTAAGAATGAACACTGCGATTTTCAGAAGCGGAAACTTACAAAACGTAATTTCTCTCGATGCTTTTGCAACAGAAAGCGCTGAGATTCTATTTGGCCCAGGTTCTGTAATGTATGGCAGCGATGCCATTGGTGGGGTAATGAGTTTCAGAACTTTAAATCCACAGTTTTCTCATTCAAGCGAAACTTTGGTAAAAGGGTCGGCCGTGGCAAGGTACTCTTCTTCCAATAGCGAGAAAACCACTCACTTCGACATTAATGTGGGCTGGAATAAGTGGGCTTCTGTAACCAGTTTTTCTAACTCCAACTTCGGAGATTTGAGAATGGGAACAAATGGACCGGACGACTATTTAAGACCATTTTATGTAGAACGTCAAAATGGTGCAGATGTAATGGTGACCAATGACGACCCGTTAGTTCAAAGGCCTACTGGCTATGAACAAACCAATTTGATGCAGAAAATTAGATTCGCCCCTAACGCAAACTGGGATTTGGTTTATGGTTTGCACTACTCTACCACTTCAAATTATTCTCGCTACGACAGATTAATTAGAACCCGAGGCGGTTTACCAAGAAGTGCTGAATGGGAATACGGGCCGCAAGTTTGGTTAATGAATAACCTTACTGCTACCCACCAAGGGAAAAGCCGATTGTACGATCAAATGACTGTTCGCTTAGCACATCAATTCTTTGAAGAAAGTAGAATTGACAGAGACTTTAATGGAACAAATAGAGCATCGCGCGTGGAAAAAGTAAATGCATATTCTCTCAACCTAGATTTTGATAAATCTCTAAGAACTGGCACTGAGTTATTTTATGGTTTCGAGGCAGTGTATGATGATGTAAATTCTACGGGTACTGATGAGGACATAACCACTGGCGATGTTGTAGATGGCCCAGCACGTTACCCACAATCTTCTTGGGCATCTTATGCGTTGTATGCTTCATTGCAACACCGCATTTCCCCAAAACTATTGTTACAAGCTGGAACACGCTACAACTACTTTAAACTAGACGCTACCTTCGATACTCGCTTCTTCCCTTTCCCTTTTGAAACTGCCGAAATATCAAATGGTGCAGTTACAGGAAGTTTAGGTTTGGTGTACAACCCAGAAACGGACATGACAATATCTACCAACCTATCCACTGGTTTTAGGTCGCCAAATATCGATGATGCCGGAAAGGTGTTCGATTCAGAGCCAGGTTCTGTAGTAGTTCCTAACCCAGAGTTAGGGCCAGAATATGCTTACAATGCCGAACTCGGAATTGCCAAAGTCTTTAACTCATCCATAAGAATAGATGTAACAGGTTTCTATACCAGATTAGAAAACGCTTTGGTAAGAAGAGATTTTACACTAAACGGACAAGATGAAATAATGTATGATGGTGAATTAAGCCAAGTTCAGGCGGTTCAGAACGCTGCATACACAGAAGTTTATGGTCTTCAAGCAGGCATTGAGTTCAAATTCGACTCTGGTTTTGGCTTCTCTACCCGTTACAACTTTCAGCATGGAGAAGAAGAACTGGATGATAATTCTGTAAGCCCATCTAGACATGCTGCTCCTTCTTTTGGTGTAACCAAGGTTACTTATAGCCAGCAAAACCTAAAAATGGATTTCTATGCGATGTATAGTGGCCAAGTCAATTTTAATGACCTCCCAGAAGAAGAGAAGGGAAAAGACTATATGTATGCGGCCGATAGCAATGGTAATCCTTATTCACCAAGCTGGTATACGCTTAATTTCAAAGCACTTTATAAACTATCCAACGGCATGACCATTAGCGGTGGGGTAGAAAACATTACTGATCAGCGTTATCGCCCGTACAGTTCGGGAATTACTGCTGCCGGAAGAAACATCATCCTTTCTTTGAAGGTTGATTTATAGTGGTTGTTTTGTTCATGGCGCGTTCTGTGTATGCAGGGCGCGCCTATTTTTTTGTCGTTATTCCCTACTTTTGATGGCAAATGCAGATTGAACAAATCATTGACAATATTTACCCTATCTCTCCTATTTCTAGGGCTAAACTTCTCACCCTATTTAAAGAGGTTAAATTACCCAAGCAGTCCGTTGTTTTAAGAGCCAATCGGGTTGAATCCAAATTATTATTCATTAAAAAAGGAATTGTAAGGGCCTTTGTACAGCAAACCGAAGAAGAAGTTACCTTTTGGTTTGGAAAAGAAGGAGATGTAGTGCTTTCTATGAAAAGCTATGTAGAAGGATTACCTGCATACGAGAGTGTAGAGTTGCTAGAAGACTCAGAACTACTAGAAGTACACTCTGAGAGTTTACAAAAACTGTTTACTCAAGATGTTGAGATTGCAAACTGGGGAAGAAAATTAGCGGAACAGGAGTTAATAAAAACTGAAGAAAGATTAATTTCTATTCAGTTTAAAACAGCATCAGAAAGATATATTGAACTTCTGAATGACAACCCAGATCTGCTTCAAAGGGTACAGTTAAAACACATCGCATCCTACTTGGGCATCACACAAGTGAGCCTAAGCAGAATTAGATCAGCCATCCGATAACTCCTTTCTTTTTTATCATTTGTATAGCCGTTAACGCTTCAGTTTACTGAAATTTGCCTCCATAAAATTTCAGAATTATGAATTGGATTCTATTGATTATCGCAGGACTGTTTGAAGTTGTCTTCGCTTCATGTTTAGGAAAAGCCAAAGAGGCAACAGGAAATGAAGTGTATTGGTGGTATACTGGCTTTTTTGTGGCTTTAGCCATAAGCATGAGTTTGTTAATTAAAGCTACTCAAACACTTCCTATTGGTACTGCTTATGCGGTTTGGACGGGAATAGGCGCAGTAGGCACCGTTTTGGTAGGCATCTTATTCTTTAAAGACCCTGCTAGTTTTTGGCGCGTCTTTTTCTTGATCACCCTTATTGGCTCAATAGTAGGTTTAAAAGCTGTTTCGCAAGCGGCATAGCAAAAAGAAAGAGTGACCAAAAATCTTAGTCACTCTTTAAATATCTTAAGAGCCATAAAAAGACATCAGCTACAACTCAATATCTTTAATTTTACGCTTGGCTTTCCAGTAGCCCCAAAGTAGCTTGGGGCTTATTGCTTTTTTCCTCGTTGAGCTTCAAGCATGTCCCACATTTCTTGTGGTATTTTCTCTAAATGGCTGAATTCGCCAGCGCCTTGTAGCCACTCACCGCCATCAATGGTGACCACTTCGCCATTTACATAAGCCGAGTAATCGGACATTAAATAAGCCGCTAGGTTGGCCAATTCTTGATGTTCTCCTACCCTGCCAACTGGAACAAGCTTGGCTGGATCAAATTTCTTTACCAAATCACCTGGCAACAAACGACTCCATGCACCTTCTGTAGGGAATGGCCCTGGTGCAATGGCATTCATTCTAATTTTATACTTAGCCCACTCCACCGCCAATGAGCGTGTCATGGCCAAAACACCTGCTTTCGCGCAGGCGGATGGCACAACATAGCCAGAGCCTGTCCAAGCATAAGTAGTTACTATGTTCAGTACGGTTCCTGCTTGCTTATTGGCTATCCATTTTTTACCCAAAGCCAAGGTGAAATTGGTAGTACCTTTTAATACAATATCTATTACGGTGTCGAAAGCGCGGTTAGATAGGCGCTCGGTAGGACTAATAAAATTTCCAGCAGCATTGTTCAAAAGCGCGTGAATTTGACCAAAACGCTCTTCGGTTACTTTCAATACATTTTCTACTTGTTCATAATCACGAACATCACATTGAACCGCTAAAACTTTTCCACCTGTTTGGGCTTCCATTTCTTTGGCTGTTTGTTCCAGTACGTCAATCTTACGACTGGTGATTACCAAATTGGCTCCCAACTCTAAGAAATAAGTACCCATTGCACGGCCAAGGCCAGTGCCTCCACCTGTTACAATTATGGTTTGATCTTTTAGCGCTCCTTCTTTGAGCATTCCGTCTGTTCTCATAGTCTCTTTTGCTTCGCTTACCAAGATAGAAATTATTAGGCATGCAGCACAATTTTTTAAGACCGTCTATCGCTAACCTCCGTGACTTTCTGATTCAGATTATTCATATTTGTGCAATAAATTCTGCCTTATGAAACAGCTCCTTTCTTATTTCTCTCTCGCTATTGCTCTTTCCTTATCTTCATGTGTAGCCAAAAAAGATTTTGACGCATTGATGTCAGAGAAAAATGGCCTAGTAACAGAGAAATCACAATTAGAAAATGAGCTTTCTGTAGCCAAAGAAAAAATCAACCGATTAGAAGTTCAACTCAATGATTTAACCACTGAAAAAAATGCCCTCCAAAGTGATTTCGATGTGATTGATAAGGAATTAAAAACCTTGAGAGCGGAACACGGAAGAATTAAAGGGTTATATGAAAACCTATTGACCAATAGTGGTCAGTTGAACCAAGATTTGGCGCGTCAGCAAAAACGATTACTGGCCATGGAAGAAGATTTAGGGGTTCAGAAAAAAAGAAATGAAGAGCTAGCAGAAGACCTAACTAAACGTGAAGCCCGAGTAGCCGAACTGGAAAAGCTAATTTCTGACAAAGAAGCAGCTGTACAAGCCCTTAAAAATAAGGTAACCAATGCGCTACTCAACTTTAATGAAGACGATTTAAAAGTAGAAGTAAGAAACGGTAAGGTGTATGTTTCTTTGGCCGAGCAATTATTATTCGGAACTGGAAGCATAACCGTTGACCAAAAGGGTGTAAGTGCTTTACAGCAATTGGCCAATGCAATTAAAACCAATCCAGACATTAATATTATGGTGGAAGGCCATACAGACAATGTTCCTTTTTCTAGAAAAACACAATACATGAGCGACAACTGGGATTTGAGCGTGCTTCGGGCTACTTCTATTGTGAGGATCTTAGTAGAAGGCGGTGTAACGCCCATGTCAATTATAGCTTCCGGCAGAGGTGAAAGCACACCTGTAGCTGCAAACGACAGCCCAGAAAACAAGGCCAAAAACCGAAGAACAGAAATTATTCTAACTCCAAAACTGGACGAACTCTTTCAAATTTTAGAGAACTACTAAACCATTTTCATCAGCATTTGATCTACTGTTATGTCTACACAAAATGAGTTTTCGAAATACACTTTAGAAGAGCTAGAGAAAAAGAAAAAGCACTTTAAAAGGCTTCAAATCATGATGTTAGTCTTAACTGCTATCTCCGCGATTATACTAGTCGTTACTGCATTGGTAAAACATAACCCGCAAGCCTATCAGTTGATCCCTTTTCTAATTATTGCAGGTATAGTATTCCCATTCTTGGTATTTAAACCCATCCGTAAGAAGATACAGACGGAGATTGAGAGTAGGTAGGGTTAATTTCAGTGTTTACCTATACCAAAGGCGTTTCACCAATCAATCACAATACTTATCATTCTTTTCATCATGTTTTACTAAATGGATTTGGTAGATTGAGCCTATCTTAAAAGATAGAGTAATGAACCAAGGCATATACGAAGAATTAGTCACTCAGCTCATTTCAACCAAATTAAACGAGCTCGATAAAGACAATTTTATATATAAACTTTCGAATCTAGATAAGGCTGAGGCTGCTACATTCCTATCAAAACATATTGCTGCTACAGTACACAAGGCACTTAATCTAATCAATGGTGAATATGCCATAGAGCAACAAATAAACATTGCTAACAAAATCATTCTGTTCCTTAAAGAGGAGTTGAAAAATGAAGACTTCAATGATAACCTGATTGACACTGAAGGGAAAATATTAAAAGCTGTCTTTTCAAGAATTGATGCCCATTTTTCAGATTTAGAATTACACCTGAAAGAGATAACTCCTTACACCCGATTAACCCATAGCGAATTATTCACCGGAGGAAATACAGGTTTATCTTTAGAAAGCGAATTGAAGAAAGAAATTCTCTCTGCCAATAGAGTAGACCTTTTGGTTTCTTTTATAAAGTGGAAAGGTGTTATCATTCTCAAAAGGGAATTTGATGAATTTATAAAAAGAGGTGGTCAGTTACGTGTCATTACTACCACATACATGGGAGCCTCAGATCTAAAAGCAATTCAGCTACTCGCAAGCTTAGATAATACAGAGGTTAAAATCTCGTATAATACTGGAAATGAACGACTGCATGCTAAAGCGTATCTATTTTTCAGAAACACTGGGTTTCATACTGGGTATATAGGTTCCTCAAACTTCTCAAGAACGGCATTAACTGATGGTTTAGAATGGAATCTAAAAGTAACGTCTAAAGAAGTAGGTCACATCATAGACAAGTTTCAAAAAACTTTCGAGTCCTATTGGCAGAATCCTGAATTTGAAACTTTTGATGACTCCAAACACAGAGTGAAATTAAATGAGGCTCTAAATCACGGGAAGTCAATAGGTCAACCCAATATTTCATTTTTTGACTTAAAGCCCTACCCTTTTCAAAAAGAAATTCTCGAAAAATTAGAAGTAGAGCGATCTGTTCATGATAGATCTAAAAATTTATTGGTTGCGGCAACAGGAACCGGAAAAACCGTTATTTCTGCTTTCGACTTTAAACGATTTATCGAAAATAGACCAAAGGCCAGGCTTCTATATGTAGCACATCGAAAAGAAATTCTGACTCAGGCGCTAGGTACTTTTAGAGGGGTTTTAAAGAATAATAATTTTGGCGAATTATGGGTTGATGGTCTTGAGCCTACTAACAACGAGCATGTTTTTGCCTCAGTTCAAACTCTCAATAATCAGATTAGCACTCTAACATTAAGCTCATCATATTATGATTTCATTATTATTGACGAGGTTCATCACATTTCAGCATCCAGTTACCGCCCAATCGTAAATCATTTCGAACCCGAAATTTTACTTGGTCTTACCGCTACCCCTGAAAGGATGGATGGTTCAAACATTCTTTCAGATTTCTCCGGCCGTATAGCTGCAGAAATAAGGTTACCCGAAGCATTGAACAGGAAACTTCTTTGCCCTTTTCAGTATTTTGGAATTACAGACAGTGTCGATCTAGGTAGCGTTAAATGGGAAAAAGGGAAATATGTAATTAGCGAACTCAGTGATCTATATACAGCCAACGATAGACGAGTAAGAGAAATAATACACAATTTAGAGAAGTATACTAAAGATATAAGTGACGTACGAGCAATTGGATTCTGTATATCTATAGACCATGCTAAATTCATGGCAGAAAAGTTTACACTGGCAGGGTTCAAGGCCGCTCATATTTCAAGTAAGCACAACAAGGGCAGAGAACAAATCAAACAAAAACTTCAACGGAAGGAGATTAACTATTTGTTCGTTGTTGATATTTTCAATGAGGGTGTAGACATTCCTGAAATCGACACAGTTCTATTTTTAAGACCAACAGAAAGCCTTACCATTTTTCTACAACAATTAGGGCGCGGCTTGAGGTTAGCAGATAACAAAGACTGCTTAACTGTTCTTGATTTTGTTGCCAACGCTAGACCGGAATATAATTTTGAAGGTAAATTTAGAGCACTTATAGGTAAAACAAATTCATCTGTAAAAAAGGAAGTCGAAGATAACTTTCCGCATCTTCCTTTAGGTTGTTCCATAATTCTAGAGAAAAAGGCAAAGGAGTATATTCTTGATAATATCAGAAATGCTACCTCGCTAAATAGAAATCAAATCATACAACGAATTGCCAATTTTGAACATCAGAGCGATCTAGATCTAACGCTTAAAAATTTCATAGAAATCACACATATACCAATTGAGGCTATTTATAAAAAGGACTGTTGGAGCAGGCTCTGCCAATTGGCAGGTAAACTACCAGATTTTTCATCTGGAATAGAAAAAAACATACTGACTGCAATTAGAAACAAATGGCTCTCCACCAACTCTAATTCCTACTTTAGATTTCTTCTCCAAATTGCAAAATCCGAATTCAAAATTTCAATCTTGGATTTCAATGAAGTCGAGCAGAAAATGCTTTTAATGCTACACTATGACGTATGGCAGAAGGCAGCTGGATTCGCAGACCTAGAAACTAGTATCAATTCGATTGGTGAAAGTCCTATTTTAGTAAATGAAATAATTGAGGTACTCGAATTATTATTAGATAAAATAGATTTTAGCGAAACAGCAATTAATCTGCCTTTCAAGCAACCTTTAAAAATTCATGCTAGGTATACTCGAGATCAAATTTTAACTGCCTTTGAGTTAAATACTTTCTATAAGCAGTCATCCAACCGTGAAGGTGTAGCAGAAAACAAAGAACTTAATACCGAAATACTGTTTGTTGACCTCATAAAATCAGAAGAAGATTTTTCACCAACAACCATGTATGATGACTACGCAATCAGTGACTCCTTATTTCATTGGCAATCACAAAATCAAACTCGGGCTGACTCAGGAAAAGGCGTGACCTACATTAAGCATAAGAGTTTAGATAAAACCATTCTATTGTTTGTTCGTGAAAAAGCTAAAAATGAACATAAAACAACAATGGGTTATATCTTTATAGGTAAAGTAAACTATGTAAATCATTATGGTTCAAAACCTATGAGTATAAGATGGGAGCTCGAAGAGCCCATCCCTAATTACTTATGGAAGGATGTTGTCAAACTCGCTATTGGCTAATTGATACTCATGGCGAAACCCATTCCATTAACTGAGCGCAAAGAATAGCACCATAAGTACCAAGTGCATAACCCAGCACGGCAAGCAATACTCCTACTGGCGCTAAAGCTGGGCTAAATGCCGAAGCCACCACTGGAGCCGAAGCGGCTCCGCCTACATTGGCTTGGCTACCTACCGCCACAAAGAAGAATGGCGCTTTAATAATCTTCGCTACTACAATCATAATGATCACATGAACGAGCATCCAGCTGATGCCAATGGCAAACAGTCCTGGGTTATCAAACACTTCGCGAATGTTCATTTGCATGCCAATAGTAGCCACCAGAATAAAGATAAATACAGAGCCTAAACGACTAGCGCCCGCACCTTCTAGTTTTCTAGCTTTAGTAAATGACAAACCAACCCCAATGGTAGTAGCAATAACGACCAACCAAAAGAAGTCTGAATTGAGTGATGTCAAATTGTACTTATTCAAAAAGTCAATATTTCTTTCCATCACGGGCTGAATAGAATCAGCGCCCCAACGGGCCAAGGCAGTAGCTCCAAAAGCTACAGCCAAAATGGTCATTACTTCGGTGAGGGTAGGTACTTTGGCAATACTCGCTTGATAATCCTCTACCCTTTTCTTTAAGTCATCAATGGCCGTTGTATCCGATTTCAACCAACGGTCTACCCTTTTGGCCTGATTGGCTCCATAAAGTAAAAAACCTGTCCATATATTAGCACAGATTACATCGATCACAATCATTTGAGAAAAGAGCTCATCGCTTACTTCATAAATCTCTTTCATGGATGCTTGGTTGGCTCCTCCACCAATCCAGCTACCCGCTACAGTGGTTAAACCTCTCCATACTTCTTCTGTTCCCCCAACATCCAAAACGCTTGGTGCTATGGCCGACATGGCCAGAATGGCAATTGGCCCTCCTATAACAATACCAATGGTAGCTGCAAAAAACATAATTAAGGCTTTTGGCCCTAGATTAATAATACCTTTTAAATCGATGCTTAAGCAAAGCAAAACCAAACTGGCAGGTAATAAATAGCGCGAAGCAACAAAGTATAGATTGGATGTTTCTCCAGAAATTAAGCCCAAGGGCCAATTAAGCAAGGCGGGCAAAAAGTAACAAAGCAGAATACTTGGTATAATGGTGTAAAACTTCTTCCAAAAAGGTTTTGCCGAATGTGAGGTATGAAATACTGCTGCGATTACAACTAACAGTAAACCGAGCACTACGGCATCATTGGTAAAAAATGGTTCCATGTTTATTTGGTTTTCGAACCCTAAAAAAAGGGATTTTAATCGTAATTATAACCTTCTCCCCCATCTTCTTCTAACTAATCACTCAAAGACAGCACAAATCAAGCGGTGAACTACCAGTAAGGGAATTTCTGAAAGATTTTATGACCAATGGGGGGCACGGATTAATTTAAACACATATATTCGGGTTTTAAACTATTCAAATATGGCTACAAGAGGAGGTTTTTCAAGTCGGTTGGGTTTCATCATGGCGGCTGCCGGATCGGCAGTAGGATTAGGTAACATTTGGGGTTTCCCCTATGAAGTAGGACAAGGAGGAGGTGCAGCTTTTGTGGTGATGTACCTTATTTTTTGCTTTGTGCTGTGTTATCCGGTAATGGTTACGGAAATCGCTATAGGTAGAAAAACCGAAAAAAACCCTGTTGGAGCTTTCAACGCTTTGGGGTATAAAAAATGGAACTTTGTAGGGAAAATGGGAATCTTCAGTGGCTTCCTGATCCTTTCTTTCTATAACGTAATTGCAGGCTGGGCTTTTGGTTATGTGTACGAAATGGCGATAGGTAACTTTGATATTGCCACACATTTCAGTGAGTTTACACAAGATGTATTTAAGGTGGGCGCTTACGGAATGGTATTTATGGCAACTACGGCTTACGTGGTATCCAAAGGTATTTCAGGCGGAATCGAAAAGGCGGCTAAGTTTTTAATGCCTTCGCTTTTGATCATGATTCTCCTTATTGTGGGTTACGCTTTAACCTTACCCAACGCTATGGACGGTTTGAGATTCTACCTAGTTCCTGATTTTTCTGAAATCAATACTCAAGTAGTAATCAACGCTTTAGGACAAGCTTTCTTCTCTCTTTCTCTAGGAATGGGTGCCCTAATTACCTACGGTTCTTATGTGAATAAAAAAGAAAACATTGTTTCTGCTGCAGCTTTTATTACGCTTGCCGATGTGGGTATTGCTGTTTTGGCGGGTATGATGATCTTCCCTTTAATTGGCTTTATGAGTGGTGGCGCAATGGACAATGTAGGCAGTGGGCCTGGGTTAATTTTCGAAACCTTGCCAGAAATTTTCGGAACCATTGGAGGAACTCTTGGAGCAGTGGCCGGAACATTATTCTTCGTGTTACTCTGTTTCGCAGCCCTTACATCAACAGTATCTCTACTTGAAGTGCCTGTCGCTTATGTAGTGGACGAAAAAAATGTTAGAAGAAGTAGAGCAGTTTGGTTGGTAGCAGGTGCTATCTTCTTAATCGGTATTCCTTCTTTATTAGGAAACGGATATTCTGAATTCTTCTCGAAATTCATTACTTACCCTGGTTCTGAAACCGCTACCGATTTCTTGAGTTTTATTGCAAACGTAGCCAATGATACGCTTTTACCTTTGGGTGGCTGTTTAATTGTTTTCTTTGCAGCACATATTTGGAAGAAGCACAATTTGGATGAAGAGCTTTCTCACGGTGCACCTAATTACAAAGGCTCTTTCCTTCAGAAGTACTTGAACTTTGCAGTAGGCTATTTAGCGCCTGCCGTACTAGGATTTATTTTCGTAATGACTGTGTTGAAGACCTACTTTGGTATAAGCATTTTTTAATTACTGATCAGAATTTATGATATTGAACCTCTTCCCGAAACGGAAGAGGTTTTTTTATTTATGAAGTTGAAACATCTCCTATTTTTCGTAATCTTTTTTGGCCATTGCATTACAGCCCAAGCCCAATTTCAGTTTATCGAAGGGCGATCTTATCTAAGTCATAAAACAAGCACTCCTCTTAAAATTGATGGCTTAGGGAATGAAGCCGCTTGGCAGGCAGCGCCATGGACGGATACTTTTATAGATATTGAGGGAAACAAGAAACCCAAGCCTTACTTCGATACCCGAATGAAAATGCTCTGGGATAACGACTACTTCTATTTTTATGCTGAAATGGAAGAACCGCATGTTTGGGCAACACTCACCGAACGCGATGCCGTGATCTTTTACGACAATGATTTCGAAATTTTCATCGACCCAGATGGCGACACTCACGGTTATTACGAGTATGAAGTAAATGCACTCAATACCGTATGGGATTTGCTGCTCACCCGCCCCTATCGCAATGGTGGCCACGCCATTGACCATTGGGATATCCATGATTTAAAATCGGCTGTGCATGTAAACGGAACCTTAAACGACCCTAGCGATAAAGATAAAGGTTGGTCAGTTGAAGTGGCCATTCCTTGGGATGCCCTCAGCGAAGCTACTAGTATGAAAACTCCTCCCAACAATGGCGACCAATGGCGTTTGAATTTCTCACGCGTGCAATGGAAAACCGAAGTGGTAGATGGAAAGTATGTAAAGCAGAAAGATCCTAAAACAGGCAAAAACCTTCCAGAACACAATTGGGTATGGTCGCCACAAAGGGCCATTGCCATGCACGAACCTGAGTTTTGGGGCATTGTTCAGTTTTCAGAATCAGATGTACTCAATGCTGGCTTTAGCGCTATAAAAATCAACAAAGCCAATGAAGAACTTAGGCAAATACTTTACTATTTTCATCGGGCTCAAATTGATTTCAGAAGAGAACATAAAACATTTGATCAATCACTCAAAAGTTTCAACTTACCAAACCAAGTAGATGGATCAAAGGCTGTAACCTACAGCTTGAACACTACGGAACAGACCTATTTATTAAAAGCACAAACTGCAGGTACTACTTGGTTCATTAATGAAACAGGTAGAATCTGGAAAGAAATAAAACCATGAAAAAACGCGACTTTATAAAAAACATTGGCCTTGGTTCAGCAGCCTTTATGCTGGCACCTGCCCTACTTACTTCTTGCGGAACCACAACTTCTACAGACGAGGATTTTAAATACTGGGTGTGGGTAGATGGCAACAATGAAAAAACCATAGCCGACTGGAAAACAGAATTAACTGGGCTTCGCGAAGTAGGAATTACTGGCTTAATCATTGGCGGTGGACGACAAATGCTAGAGAAGCTAATTCCTATTGCACAAGAGCTTGGGCAAGAAGTACATGCTTGGCTTTGGACCATGAACCGCCCGGGCGACACCGAAGCACAGGCGCATCCAGAATGGTATGCCGTGAGTCGAAACGGAGAGTCAAGCCTTGAAGTCAATCCTTATGTAGGCTATTACCAATGGCTTTGCCCTTCTAAACCAGAAGTGCAGGAATATGTAAAGAATTTCATGGTGTCGCATTGCGATATTGAAGGGCTTTCGGCCATTCATTTAGACTATGTGCGCTATTGCGATGTCATTCTTCCCAAAGGGCTTTGGGCTAAATACGACTTAGTACAAGACCACGAAATGCCAGAGTATGACTTCTGCTATTGTGAAACTTGCCAAGGTAATTTCGAAGCAGAAAATGGATACAGACCCGACAGCTTAGAAGATCCGAGCCAAGATGAAAAGTGGAGAAAATACAGATGGGACAGCATCACTAAACTGGTGAATCAAGTTTCGGCTGCGGTACATGCAAAAGGCAAGAAAATGTCGGCAGCAGTATTCCCTTACCCTGAATTGGCCAGAAAACTTGTGCGTCAATCATGGAACGAATGGGATTTGGACATTGTGTTCCCAATGATTTACCACAACTTCTATGAAGAAGATATTCCTTGGATTGAATATGCTACACAACGAGGCGTAAACGACCTGAATGGTAAATTCCCACTACATACAGGTGTGTATTTGCCAGAAATGAAACCAGAAGAAATTTCTCAAGCCATAGCTGCTGCCAAAGCAGGTGGAGCCAAGGGCATGTCTTTCTTTTCTAATGGGGCTTTAAAAGACGAAAGGCTTAAGGCATTTGCGGCTGTGAAAAAATCTTGACGCAAAACACTATTTTCAAAATACAGAAGGAGCAAATCAATATGGTTTGCTTCTTCTCTTTTATAACCCCCATAAACCTCTAAATACTTTGTTCGCATTGACTGCCAGCATCAAACCCTAGGTTAAGTTTCTTTTACCATTCTTTTATCCAGCGCTACATCTTAAAAAATTTTCATTAATTGTAATCCTAATTTAACCCATACCTATTTTTCCGATGAACTACCATAACCGAAAATTCAGATCTGTAAGTAATACAGCCAATGGTGAAACATCAGTTGACACTATATTTGAATACAAGCAAGAAGGGAACATTCTTACCGCCCTATATCAAGGCGGACAAATTGTAAAAGGTCATTTAATGGGCTCGGTAGACGACCAAGGGTACATCGACATGAGATATCACCAAGTAAACCGAAAAGGTGAATTAATGACTGGTAAGTGCCACTCCAGACCCGAAGTCTTGTCAAACGGAAAAATCAGACTTCATGAAATATGGGAATGGACCTCAGGAGATTTCTCAAAAGGAAATTCTATATTGGAAGAGCTTTAGGCAGCATAAACTCAAAATACAACATGCGTCATACTTTCCTTCTGATTGGCCTTATATGGCTAGTGTCATCTTGCGCCTCAGTAATTAATGGTCGTTACTCACAAATAAATATCAAGTCTGATGAAGCCGTTAATTACATTTATAATGGTGATACTGTAATCAACAAATTAAATGAGCCCATTGCCTTTGTTGCCAAAAACAGCAGAGAGCCTTTGGCTGTATCTGTTTTCACCGAAGAAAAGTCTAAACAAGTTTATATTCTACCCAGAAAAGCAAGTGTATACTGGCTAAACGCTCTTAGCCCCTATTTTTCTGGTTTTTTGGTAGATGAGATTACAGGTAAAAAATGGGAGTACCCTAGAAAGGTGTTCATCAATATGGATTTACCTGGTAATTCGTACACACCATACTTCCCTATGGACAGCACGTTGTTGTATCGAAAAAATAAAATTGGTTTCAATCCGTTTTCGTTAGCAATGGGGTATCACCCAGGTATTGAAGTGGCTTATGAAAGGCTGCACGGAGATAAGTGGGCTACACAATTTTCCTACAGTCATTTCTTAAGTAGAGACAACGACTTTGCGCGGAACAGCAAAGGGTATAAAATAATACTAGAGGAAAAGTACTTTTTCAGGAATAAAGAAAAAATGCGCTGGTATGTAGGTTTGGCCGCAGAATACTTTTATAAAAAACACGATGCCGATATCAGATACTACACCATTCCCAAGCCCGGTGAGCGATTTTATTTTAAAGAAAGAACCAGAATTCGTAAAGAGTTTACTTCCATTACGCCCCATATCGGGTTCCAACATTATTTAACTCGAGCGTTTGTAATTGAAACCTATTTTGGTGTAGGGTTAAGGTACAGAAAAACAACCCACCCTTTAATAGCTGAAAATTATATCCAACAACCTGGTTTTTGGGAATGGTTTGACTTAAGTTATGATTCAAACAAAATGGAATCAACCTTATCAACAAACCTCGACTTCAACCTAAGACTCAATTGGGTATTTTAGAAATTCACTGTTAAACCCCTAAGCCATGAAAACCGAAATACTTCAAGTTGTATCTGTGCTGCCTTCTGTAAATATTGAAAGAGATGTAAAATGGCATGCTGAAAAAACTGGATTTCACTGGATTTCTGGAGATCACATGTATGCAGTACTCAAACGTGAAAATATTTATCTCCATTTACAGTGGCATGCCGACACGGAAGATGATCCGTTGAATGGAGGGTCGGTAATTAAAGTTTTCGTAAAAAACCTTCAGCCCATATTTGATGAATTTGTAAGCAGAGGAACAGTAACCAAAGAAAAACTTCGACTTAACACGGCTTGGGGCACAAATGAATTCGGCTTTTACGACTTAAATAACAACGCGATATTCATTGTGGAAGACAATTAATCTCTAAGAATAGAATAGGCAATACTAAATACCAACTGACTCTGACGAGGCACCAACTCCCTCTCGATCAATCGCGCTAAACTTTCTTCGGTTTTACTCAAGCCAAATTCATACTTAAAATCGAGCAGCAAGTTATTTATATCTACACCAAGACCCAGTCGCCATAAAATAGTCACCTGATTATATTCTTGAGTTACGTTAATCTTCTCGTTCAAAAAATACTCGTTCCCAGAAAGCATCAAACTAAAACCAGGGCCAGTATCTAGCCTCAAATTGCCAATATTTACGCCAATGGAAACTGGAATTTCAAGTGTGGTAAACTCAAAATCAGCACTAGGATTGAACCCATTTACACCATTATAATTCAAGAAGTCAAGCCGGTTTTGAGCAGTAGCTATTAGTAGCTCGGGCTGAAAGTAAACATTGTTTACTCTGATTTTAGTAAACAGGCCAAACTGATAGCCAATCTCATTCCCTTCTTCTGGAATACGTACGTATTCGCTATCAATTCTAATTTTTGGACTCACAATTTTAAAAACCGGCCCCACCTTGTAACTTACATCATAAATATCTTGACCAGAGCAAAGCGAAAACGAACCTATCAGAAGAGCAATAACTACCCAACCTCTAAAAATGATTTTCTTCAATTTTCTCAATTGCATATCTCTCAATATTCAATAATTTTAGCTTTCAAATTTAGATAAAATACATAGAAATGGAATCAACTGAAGCGTTTCAAAACGCATTAAAAACTGTCGATACTTTAACCCAACGTCCGTCCAACGAGCAACTCCTTAAACTATATGCCCTATACAAACAATCAACCCATGGCGACAACGACACCGACAGGCCAGGAGGTTTTGATTTTAAGGCAGCAGCCAAGTATAATGCTTGGGAAAACATAAAAGGCCAAAGTAAGGAAGAAGCAATGAAAGCCTATATCGACCTTGTAAACGAATTAAAATCCGCTGAAAATTAATTTTGCAATAGCAGTAACCAGAAGTCGTTTTAGCCTAAGCGACAGCAATTAATAACATATTTCTTCGCATATTGCGAACGGTTAAATCAAAATTCAAAAAAACAACAATGGGATTATTTAGTTTCGGAAAGAAAAAGAAGAAACCTGCTAGATCATGTGATTTAGAAGGCTCACTATTAGAGTTCGGTGAAGGCTATCTTCTAACATCCGCACAGATTATTAAATCAAAACGCTTTTGGGATAACAAAATGATAGAGCCTGAAACATTGGCTTATTCAAAAGCTCATTTTCAAAGAAATGATGAAATGGGTACCAAAATGCGCACAATGATTTTTCAAAAGTACAGCAGTCAAGAAAAACCTTGGTTATTGGGAGACGGTCAGGTCAATCAATTTGAAATCGATAAGGAACAAGCCAAAGAATATGCCCGTCAATGGTGGGAATCGAGCTTTAGTTTTGCACCTCCTTCGGCAGGCGCTGCAGATAAAAACATGGATGCAGAAGAATATGAAAAATGGCGTGATTACGCCATTAATAAAGCCGGAGAAGAGCAATTGAGCAAAATGAAGTAATCGCCTAAGGCATACAAATAATTAATCATCCGTTAGTTCAGATTCTTTTAGATCATGAACTGACGGATTTTATTTTTTCAAGAAACTTCTATTTATACCTACTCACGTTTGGAGATGGTGATAGTCATAAAACTAATTTCCCACCACAAACTTGAACTTTTGGCGCTGACCAGCTTTATCAAGAATAATTAAATGATAAACCCCAGTTGACAAATCAGCTATTGAGAAAGTGCTTACTTGATCAACCCTTGTCACTGGTTTTCTAGAAGTCATATTTCCATAACTACTAATAACCCACGCCTCTTCAATAAGAGTGGCACTCATTACATTAAACACATTACTAGCTGGGTTTGGGAAAACTTTCATTTCGGTTTCATTGGTTTTGAACCATACCGATATAATTTCAAAAAATTCAAACTCACCATTGTAATCAGTTTGCTTTAATCGATAATACCACCTCCCCGAATAAGGCGGTGTATCGCTAATTGAATAAAAAGAAAGCCCGTTAGTAGTCCCCTTTCCAGATATCATTCTTATTTCATTCCACTCTCTCCCGTTAGAAGATCGAAATATTGTGAAATGACTATTGTTTTCTTCAGAAGCCGTTTCCCATACTACTTCTACATGATTTCCATTTTGACGACAGGTAAAACTCAAAAGCGTTACGGGTAGAGCGTTTACGTTATCTGGAGCACAACTAGGGTAGTTACTATAAATTGCACCAGCACCTCCCCCATCATTCCAAGTCACATAGTCTCCATCAGAATCTGTTGCCCAATTATCTGAATAGGAAAAATCTGTTTGAGTGCCATTTATAGTGGAACGAAAAAGTCGATCTGATCCTGGAGAGTTAGCAAATCTGCCAGTCGATGGCCAACTGGTATCATCAGAAAACAAAACGTAAATGTTCCCCAAGTTCTGGCCACAAAAAGCACTGAAATCAATAGTATCTAATACATCATCATTCAAGACCAGAATATGGCTTCCAGCTGCTATTGAGGTAGACCCTGGAATAACATTGATAAACGAAAAATCGCAACCAACCAATTGAGTATTAAGGTTAGAAACATAGGTAGAGTTTCCTCCAGCCACAAAAGAGTCGGTGACAGTAACTAAACTAGCAATGTCGGTTGAGGAATATTGAACATTAATGTTAGTTGAATTGGCTGTAAAAGAGCTGCCGCCACTGTAGATTATCAGGTATTCGCTAGCTCCTTCAGAAGGGCCACAGCCATTTATTAAGGCTGTAACGAGTTGAGCACTTTGTTCGGCATAAGCGCATAGCGACATATGGAGCAAACACACGGCTGCCAACAGACGTTTGGACATGGTACAATTTAGCTTTGGTTGAGGTATCTCAATAATTGAGATACTCAAAGTACAGCTATCACGATCATAAAAAACATACCCTCTTTAGGGTATATTGACACAGTTAGACAATCTTGATTTACTTAAAAAATCAGTCTCCTTTTTTAAAAGTAATCAAGTTTGTGTTTGAATAAAGTAAATCATCTAGCCGTTAAAATGGAATCGATAACCCTCGCGTCTAATTTTAAAAAATCACCTTACTCAATCTCCATGTTTTAATTCCCAAAGCCGAATCTTTTACTAATTTTGCAAACCTAAATCTACACTCCTTAAAACCTCGTTCTAATGATTCAGTTTTTCGATGCAGGAAACGACAAAATTTACGCTCTAGGCCTTACTCAACCCCTTCAAGATCAAGACATACCAAAGCTTTCATGGCTTTTTGGTAATGCCACTTTGATTAAAAGCGAAAAGCTAGAAGGCACTTTTGTTGGCCCCAGAAAAGAAATGATTACGCCTTGGAGTACCAATGCTGTAGAAATTACCCAAAATATGGGCGTTGCAGGAATCGAGCGTATCGAAGAATTTGACAAAGTAGATTTAAGCAATACCGCTTTCGACCCCATGTTGCAAGCGGCCTATAAAGGTTTAGATCAGCAGGTTTATAGCATTGATGTAAAGCCAGAGCCTGTGCTTTATATCGAAGACATTGCGGCTTATAACCAAAAAGAAGGTTTGGCGCTGAACCAAGAAGAGATTGATTACCTCAACGGAGTTAGCGAGCAATTGGGTAGAAAACTTACTGATGGAGAAGTATTCGGGTTTTCACAAGTAAACTCAGAGCATTGCCGACACAAAATCTTTAATGGCGTATTCATTATCGATGGCCAAGAAATGCCTACTTCTCTCTTCAAGCTTATTCGTAAAACTTCAGAAGCACACCCGGGTAGATTGGTGTCTGCTTATAAAGATAACGTAGCATTTGTGGAAGGCCCTCGTGTAGAGCAATTCGCACAGAAAACCCAAGACAAAGCCGACTGGTTCGAAACCAAAGATTTTGATTCGGTAATTTCATTAAAAGCCGAAACGCACAACTTCCCTACTACCGTAGAGCCCTTCAACGGAGCGGCAACTGGCGCAGGGGGAGAAATTAGAGATAGAATGGCGGGCGGAAAAGGTTCTATGCCTTTGGCGGGAACTGCCGTATACATGACCTCCTATTCTCGTTTAGAAAACGACAGAAACTGGGAAGCCAACATGCCCGAAAGAAAATGGCTTTATCAAACTCCAATGGACATTCTAATCAAAGCTTCGAACGGAGCTTCTGATTTCGGAAACAAATTCGGTCAACCGCTAATTGCAGGTTCGGTACTTACCTTTGAACACCAAGAAGCTGACAAAAAATACGGTTTCGATAAGGTGATTATGCTGGCCGGTGGCGTGGGTTACGGAAAGAAAAAAGATGCCTTGAAAGAGTCTCCTGCGGCAGGCGATAAAATCGTGGTGATGGGTGGCGACAACTACCGCATTGGTATGGGCGGAAGTGCCGTATCATCGGTAGATACAGGTGAATTTTCTAGCGGTATTGAGTTAAACGCCATTCAGCGTTCGAACCCAGAAATGCAAAAGCGTGTGTACAATGCGGTGCGTGCCATGGCCGAAATGGATGACAACCCAATCGTTTCTATTCACGACCACGGAGCAGGCGGCCATTTGAACTGCCTTTCGGAACTGGTAGAAGAAACAGGCGGCACCATTGACGTGAAGAAACTGCCCGTAGGCGATCCTACCCTTTCCGACAAAGAGATTATCGGCAACGAATCTCAAGAGCGAATGGGCTTGGTAATGAAGCAAAAAGACATTGAATTGATGGAGCGTGTGGCCAAAAGAGAAAGGGCTCCTTTCTATGTGGTGGGTGAAACCACTGGCGACCAGCACTTCAAATTCGAGAATAAAGTATCGGGTGAAAACCCAATCGATTGGAACCTCTCGCACATGTTTGGTTCTTCTCCAAAAACCATTTTGGAAGACAAAACCGTAGCCAACAAGTTTACGGACTTGGCTTACGACAACGCTAAAATTGAAGACTATTTAAAAGCAGTGCTTCAGTTAGAGGCTGTAGCTTGTAAAGATTGGCTCACCAACAAAGTAGACCGTTGTGTTACGGGGCGTGTGGCCAAGCAACAAACGGCAGGGCCAATTCAGTTGCCTTTGAACAATGTGGGCGTAATGGCGCTCGATTACCGAGGCATTAAAGGAATTGCCACTTCTATCGGTCATGCACCAGTGTCGGCTTTGGTTGATCCCGTGGCAGGTTCTCAGCTTTCGATTGCCGAGGCTTTGACCAACATTATTTGGGCACCGATTGAAGGCGGCATCAAAAACGTATCGTTGAGCGCCAACTGGATGTGGCCAGCGAAAAACGAAGGCGAAAACGCTCGTTTATACAAAGCGGTAGAAGGCGTAAGTCAGTTTGCCATCGAATTAGGCATCAATATTCCTACGGGGAAAGATTCCATGTCGATGACACAGAAATATAAGAACGATGTGGTGTACTCTCCGGGCACTGTGATTATTTCTGCCGTAGGCGAAGTAACCGACCTGAAGAAAGTAGTGGAGCCTGTGCTTCAACCGATTGTTAATTCTTCTTTATTGTACATCGACCTTTCTGAAGATGATTTTAAATTGGGCGGAAGTTCATTTGCGCAAATCATTGGCAAAGTGGGCACTTCGGCACCAATGGTGAAGGACAGCGCCAAATTCGCCAAAACCTTCGATTTGATTCAAGCCCTAATTGAAGAAGAGCACATTTTGGCCGGACACGATATTTCTGCGGGAGGTATGGTAACCGCCTTATTGGAAATGTGTTTTGCTCAAGAAGAATTTGGTTTGGAAGTAGACATTTCTGGCATCAAGGCTGGAGACGATGCGCAATTGCTTTTCTCTGAAAAACCAGGTTTGATTATTCAAATTGGAAACGAAAACAACGTTTCGGTAAAAGACAGACTGAAAGCATTGGGCGTTACTTACCATGAAATTGCCGTACCAAAATCGGAAGACAAACTATCGATTAAAACAGCCAACGCTGATTACAACTTCGATATATTGGAAATGAGAGACCTGTGGTACAAAACCTCTTTCTTATTAGACCAAAAACAAAGCGGTGCCGAACTGGCCAAAACCCGTTTTGAAAACTATAAAAAACAACCTTTAGAATTTACTTTCCCACAAGGCTTCGAAGGTCAATATGCTGCTTTGGGCTTAAATCCCGACCGCAAAGAGAAAACGGGAATTAAGGGAGCGATTATCCGTGAAAAAGGCGTGAATGGCGACAGAGAAATGGCTTATGCTATGCATTTGGCTGGTTTCGATGTGAAAGACATTCACATGACCGACCTTATTTCTGGTGCCGAAGACCTGAGCGATGTTAACTTTATTGCCTTTGTAGGTGGCTTCTCCAATTCCGATGTATTGGGTTCTGCCAAAGGCTGGGCTGGTGCTTTCTTGTACAACGAAAAAGCAAAAGCTGCCCTCGACAATTTCTATGCCCGTGAAGACACCATTTCACTGGGAATTTGTAACGGTTGTCAGTTGATGGGCGAACTTGGTTTGCTTTACCCAGAACACGAAACGCATCCTAAATTAAAGCACAACATTGCAGGCAAATTTGAGTCGGGTTTTGTGAATGTAACCATTCCAGAAAATGACTCGGTGATGCTAGGCTCGCTTTCGGGTGCAAGGCTCGGTATTTGGGTGGCGCACGGTGAAGGCCGTTTTGCTTTACCAGAGAAAGAATCGGCTTACAATGTAATTGCAAAATACTCTTATGAGGCCTACCCTGCTTCGCCAAACGGTTCTGACTACCATGTAGCAGGTTTGGCCAGTAAAGACGGCAGACACTTGGCCATTATGCCACATTTCGAGCGTTCTATCTTCCCTTGGAACTGGGCGCACTATCCAATAGAGCAGCGTAAAGACATCCTCAGCCCCTGGATCAAAGCCTTTATGAATGCTAAGGAATGGGTGGCGAACCGAGCGTAGCTCGGTAATATGTATTGAGTATTGAGCCGCTAAGGCTTATAAAGTATCAAAACCCACTTCGGAAGGAGTGGGTTTTTTGTTGGGAGATTGGATGAGAGTTAAAAAAATGACTTTTATGAATACTGCATAATTTATATAAGTATATTAACAGCTATACGGCACATTCGCGCCTGATATAAATCATTAGCAAGCATAAAAACAAAACAAACAATAAAGATGAACTCAAAACTTTTAACATTAGGATTAATCTTAATTCTATCAAGTTTCAACCTAAAAGGGCAGAGTGAACCAGAGATTATCATTCATGACTTTTTCAAAAACTATGAAGCAAAAGGAGCAAGCATAGCACTTGATAGTTTATATGCCACTAATCCTTGGACTACTCGCATTCAAGACGCTATTAACAATGTAAAAACGCAATTTGAACGATTCAACGAAGACTTAGTTGGTAAATATCATGGTTATGAAAAACTCACCGCAAAAAAACTAGGTGAGTCATATGCTCTTTATTCATATTTCATAAAGTTCGATAGACAATTTTTACGACTCACTTTTCAGTTTTATAAACCTCAAAATGAATGGAGGTTGGCAAGTTTTAAGTTTGACGACAGTTTTGATGAGGAAATTGAAGAAGCTGCAAAACTTTACTATTTAGACTTGAACGAAAAAAAATAACATTTACTAATAATACCCAACTCATCCTCGATTGCATCGAGGATGTAAGCTAAGTCGGTTTTTAACCGATGGGTATACTCAAGAGAAACCTTTCCATTTCAAAACCTTGCAATCTCACAGGGTTTAGCAAACGGATCCTGAGACAAGTTCAGGATGACGGTTCAATCAGGCCCATTCGGAGCGTCATAATAACTATAGTTCTGAAAAAGACCCTTACAGGGTGACTGTTAAGCAAGCTTCTCCGATATAGCATACTATTAGCACAAACATCAAAGCTAAGTCATGCTGTAAGCATCTTTTCACATTGTTAAAACATTGTATCTCCCAACCCAATTTCGATTGCCCACCTCATACTCGATTGTATCGAGGAGGTAAGACAAATCGGTTTGTAACCGATGGGTAAGACAAAAGCTTCTATTAGAATTACTACCAACATTGAGGTTTTAGACCCTTCGTTCCTCAGGGAAAGAAAAGAGAAATCATCGAACAATTAATCTTTCACAGGTCAGAGAGCTTTAGATCATTGTCGTATAACTAATTTACCCTTTGCGCTACTCAGCGCTCTTTGCGGTAAAATAAGTTTCCAACTCATCCTCGATTGTATCGAGGATGTAAGATAAATCGGTCCCTTCGGATCAAAGCCTTTATAAATGCTCAGGAATAGATGGCTACTAAAGGTTAGATGATAGACTTTAGATACTAGAAGCTAGACAAAAAGGTATATTACTAAAAACCCGCTCCATCCGACACTTCAGATGGAGCGGTTTTTTTGCTGGTCTGTCTAATTCTGAACTAGCGTTACGTATGGGTAACATTATGAATGAATAAAACAACTCAAAGCATGCTAGGCGCGATTAACATCATTATGGTTATCCTTTAAAATTGAGTATGGTAAATGAAGTGCAAAACGGTCATTCATTTAACATTTCTGAGTTTAAACTACTTACAATATTAGTTTGAAATTCTTATCTAGGGTAAGCGCAGTAACGCAAGCTATGCAACAATACAAAGCCTCGTAGAAGTGCACATAATCATTATGTGCAAAATGGACCATTAAGGCGCCAACTGCGAAGAAGAACAACCATATAGTTGATAGATTCTTAACTTGATGTAGCCAAAACCCAACTATTAATCCAATTACACCCAACAATTCGCTGTAACCAATAAATAATGTCCATACTTTTCCGAAACCAAAATTGCTCATATTTTCCATCATACTTTGCTTTTGAAAAACCTTAAAAAGGCTTGCATAACCCATTACATAAATTAAATATCCATATGCAATCCAATGAGCTACTGATTTTATTTTTTTCATATCCTTTGTGTTTTTTTCAAAACTAAGGCTTACATTCACTATCTGTATGTACCTACAAAATTGTATGATACTGATAAAAAAGTAAGAAATGAGAAAAACAACCTCAACTAACACAATAAATAAAGAACAATTAGAAGCCAATTGTGGTATTGCTTATACAAACTCAATCTTAAATGGTCGATGGAAGCTTAGTATTCTGGCATTTTTATTAGATGAAAAAACATTAAGGTATAGCGAATTAAAAAATAGGCTAACAGGCATATCGGAAAGAATGCTTATAACTAAGCTTAAAGAATTACAAATGGATAATTTGATAAATCGAATTTCTTACCCTGAGGTTCCTCCAAGAGTAGAGTATGAACTTTCTGAAAAGGGTAAGTCATTGAAAAACATCTTGATTCAAATGGCTGAATGGGGAACAAAGAATTCAACCGTATAGTCTAATGAATGTCAAGGGTTGGGTTGCTTCTAGAGGTTAAACATCATATGATCAACAAAAAATAGAATTGAGAAAAATCGCTTCACCCGACACTTCCGAGAGAGTATTTTTTTATGGCTATACATCACTTTTGTAACTGACACATAACGTTAGCCACAAGCTAAAAAACTGATGGACAAAGAAAAACCCAGACTTGCAAGATTGACAGCAATCCTAACCCAACTACAATCGAAACCGCTTGTAACCGCAAAGGATATTGCCGAAATACATAATATAAGCATCAGAACGGTTTATCGAGACATACGAACTCTTGAGAAGTCGGGAGTTCCAATCTTAACAGAAGAAGGAAAAGGCTATTCCCTCGTAGAAGGCTATAAACTTCCACCAGTAATGTTTACTCAAGAAGAGGCTAACTCATTAATAACAGCGGAACGACTAATTAGAAATAATAAAGACCAGTCCTTGGCTGAACAATACGAGAGTGCGGTTACAAAAATTAAATCGATCTTAAAGTACGACCAAAAGGAAAAAGCCGAATTGCTAACAAACAGAATACAAGTACGTAATAACCGTGAAAATGAAAAAACAAGCAGCTTTCTAATACAGCTTCAGTCTACAATATCAAATTATCAAACGATAAAAATTGATTACCTGTCATTAGAAACCAAGCAAAGTCAAAGAGAAATCGAGCCATTTGCACTTTACACTACACAAGATAATTGGATACTTATCGCCTTTTGCAAATCACGAAATGATTTTAGGGCTTTCCGTCTTGATTGCATTCAAAAAATAGAAATTTTGAAAAATCATTTTGACCCTCATAAAATGACTTTGCAACAATATCTCGAAAAATGTAGTGAAAAATATCACAGCACCCCTGACATACCTATGGCATAAGGTCACTCTACTTTTGCAGTAAATCATAAAATTTAAAAAGATGCAAACAGTAGAAATTGAACCTTTCAACATTATTGGAATCTCGATCAGAACAACAAACGAGAATGGACAGGCAAGCAAAGAGATTGCAGAGCTTTGGAGGAAGTTTATGTCCGAGAACATTCTAACAAAAATTCCAAACAAAGTTAATAATGATATTTACTCACTTTATACAGACTATGAAAGTGACCATACAAGTCACTACACTGCTATATTGGGTTGTAAAGTTGAATACTTGAAAGACATTCCTAACGGAATGGTTGGTAAATCAATTAATGGCGGAGCGTACACTAAGACAACTGCAAAAGGAGATTTGATGCAAGGCCTAATCGTCAATCATTGGTCAAAAATATTTGAAATGCAATTAGATAGAGTCTATGATACCGATTTTGAGGTTTTCGGAGAAAAAGCACAAAATACTTCTGATGCCGAAGTAGATTTTTATGTAGGTATAAAATGAGATATGAATGGGTAAGTTGACATTAAAAACAACCCAAAGAGTAGATACAGTTTTGGTGAATTATCCCGACTTTGTTCGGGATAAAGCCCACTGTGACCGCTATTCATCAAGGATTCCGTCCTTGGCAAACTACATTTCTCAATACCATTAAAGTTTTAGACCCTTCGCAAATTCAGAGAAAGAAAAGAGACAGCATCGAGCAATTAATCTTTCACATGTCAGTAGACGCTAAATCATTATCACTAAAATAATTTACCCTTTGCGCTACTTAGCACTCTTTGCGGTTAAATAAGTAAACCAGCAACCCAATTAAAATGGTTAAAACCATTCCCTAAAGTTATGAATTCAAATAGTTATATATAGCCCACGGTTTAAACCGTGGGCTATATATAACAAAACCTACTTCAACCGTTTCAACGGTTTGCTCCAATTCACCCCCTCTGGACAAACGCCATAGGAGACTCTACCTCCATTATCTATATTTGCTCATACTAAAGGCGCTTTATATAAAGCTCAAAGAGAAAAGTTATACGTAAACCATTGGAGCTAATTTGAAAAAATGGATAGTGAGAAAATATTGGATGAAATTGGAGAAATATACGCTCCGCTATCAAAGGAATGTAAACAAGAATTCATCGCTTGTTCAAAAATTAGCACCTTCAAAAGAGGCGAAGTAGTGGTTCGTGAAAAGCAGTTTTCTAAAAAAGCCTATTTGATTATGGAAGGCTGTGCAAGGGCTTATTACTTAAAAGATGGCAAGGATATTTCGGATTGGTTTACCTTCGAAAATCAGTTTATGGCATCGATTGTCAGCTTTTTTAGCGAAGAACCAAGCCCTCACTATATCGAGTTTGTTGAAGATTCAGTTGTTCTGGAATTTTCAAAAGATACTGTTGAAAAGCTCTCCAGCAAACATCATGATTTTGAACGCTTTATTAGTAAAGTGGTAACAGAAACCATGCTTGGCCTGTGCGAAAGATTGTATACCATTCAATTCAATAAAGCAGAAGATAGGTACAAACACCTCATCAATATTTATCCCTATATAACTCAGAGAATTCCTCTCACCCATATTGCCTCCTATTTAGGCATTACCCTTGAAACTTTAAGCAGAATAAGAGGTCTTAAAAACCCAATTTGATCTATATCAAATTCCTACTCTTCCATTAGGGTGACTTTTGTTGAAAAGAACAAACAATGGAAGAAAATAACAGACAACTTAAATCAATTTGGGGAAAGTGGTGGGAACCCGTTAGAAAATGGTTCTACCCTGCTTGGTTGGGCTACGAAACTTCAATTCGCTTTTACGATTACTCACTATCAGTTCATCAGTATTTTATAAAGCAGAAGGATGGTATTGCATCATACATTGGGGAAACTGGCACGCAAGCTTTAGATATTCTCTCTAGTGTAGGCACTTTCGTTGTCTGCACGCTTTTCTTAACTGTGCCCGCCTGCTTTGTGCTCTATAAATTCTTCAAAATTGAAAATTTGACGAGCTCTCCATTTGAGTCAAAACTGAAACCTATTTTCTAGTGGTAATGAAGAAAACACTCATTATAAACGGTCATCCTGACGCAGAAAGCTTCAGTTTTGGAATTTCAGAAGCATATAAGAAAGGCGCAAAAAAATCGAATGTCGAAATAAAAGAAATTAATATTCGAGATTTGAATTTCAACCCAAACCTTCAGTTTGGTTATCGGAAACGAACTGAACTGGAACCAGATTTACTCGATGCTCAAAGCAAATTAGAATGGGCTGATCATCTAGTTTGGGTTTACCCAGTTTGGTGGAGTTCTGTACCAGCAATAATGAAAGGTTTTTTAGACCGAGTACTACTTCCTGGGTTTGCCTTTAGCAAAAGAGAAAAGTCATTGCTTTGCTCCCCTCGTTTGAGTGGAAAAACAGCAAGAATAATCTGTACAATGGATCAGCCGACTTGGTACTATAGATTAATTTATCGCGGACCAAGCCATAATGCCATGAAAAGAGGAACCTTGAAGTTTATTGGTGTAAAAAAAGTGAAGATCACCGCCATTGGGCCAATAAGGCTATCTAAAGAAGATTTTAGGCTAAAGTGGTTGAGGGAAATTGAAAAAATGGGCCAAATGAACAAGTGATAATTATTTACATCCTTAGTTGTTGGTGGGCTAAAAGCCCAATTAAAATGGTTAAAATTCCCTAAAACCATACATTAATATAGCCCAAGGTTTAAACCGTGGACTATAATGTAAAATGTTTTCATCTACTGTTTCAACGGTTTGATCTAGCCCATCTTGGATGTAAAGTAAGAAGTTTAGCTAACCCTGCCCCCCCTTTTTAGGTTAGACAGAATATAAGTAAATTGACAATCCAAATGATTACACGATGAGAACAAAAGAAGACTTTCATAAGTTGATCGAAAAGATTGAAGACGAAGAGGTTCTTAAAGGATATTTTAAACTAATTCAGCGGCTTAACAACAACCAGACAGGTGAACTTTGGGACGGCCTAAGCCGAGCTGAAAAGGAAGAACTCTTACTTTCCTATGATGAAAGCTTTGACCCAAATAACTTAGTCAGCCATGAAGAGGTGAAAAACCAGCATAATAAATGGCTAGAAAAGTAATCTGGACAAAGAGAGCCATTCATAAATTCAACAAAATCGTTGACTATTTAGAACGAGATTGGGGAGATAATGTGACCCGAAATTTCGTAATCAAGACCTACGACATCATTGAATTGATTTCAGATCAGTCAGAATTAGGTACATTAGAAAACCAAGAGAAGCAAATTAGAGGTTTTGTACTCACTAAACATAACCGACTCTTCTATAGGGTGACAAAGGAAGATATAATTATCTTGAATTTTTTCGATACACGATCAGACCCTAAGCGAAAGCGAGATTAGCTAGATCCTCAATTGTATTAAGCATACCAGACTAGCCCATTTAAAATTTCGTCTATTTTTAAATAAATTGATCTAGCGCTCCTCGATTGTATCGGAGGTTCAAGATAAACCTATTTTATATACGTCTTTAAAATCAGTATATTCATGTCTATACTTTGTGTTTGTGACTGATGAAAAGGTTGCATTTCATTCTAAAAAAGAAAAAATATGGATTTAATATCACCGGGTATTGGTTTGATTTTGTATCAATCTGTCATATTGCTTGCGGTACTCTTGCCGATTCTATGTCTGGTGAGCATTTTGAAGCATCAGTTTAACGGCAACGACAAACTTGTATGGGTTCTTGTCGTGATTTTTGTGCCCATACTGGGACCGATCCTTTACCTAACGATGGGGCGTAAAAAGAGATTAGAAGGTAAATAGACTTTACATTTGTGAAGACCAACCCACCCCTACTCATCCTCGATTGTATCAAGGATGCAAGACAAATTGGTTTCAAACCGATAGACATACTAATCAAAACCTTTAAATTTCAAAGCCTTGCAATCTTAGCGAATAGCAAACGGATCCTGAAACTTCCAAGACTACAAAATCAGGGTGACGGTTCAATGAGGTCCGTTCGGAGCGTCATGCCGCCCGCGAAGCTTCGGGGTGTTTCGGTATCTATCAAATTCACCTCTGCGTTTCCCACCCTGATGTGTTCTTCAACAACAAGCTTCCAGCAACTTGTGTTTCTAAAAAAGACCCTTACAGGGCGACTGTAAAGCAGGCTTGTCCGATATATCATACTATTAGCACAAACACCAAAGCTAAGTCATGCTGTAAGCATCTTTTCACGTTGTTAAAGTATTCAATTACCAATATTTATTTAAAGCATTTACGAACACTAGAGTGTGAATGATTTAAAGATTGAGTGAATACAACTGACTTTTAAATGCTTAAAAGCCCATCTATAAAAATTATAAGTAGAGGTTTGATTTAGTCTCTATTTTTGATTTAAAATTATTTTAAAATGAAAAAAGTAGCTTACCTCTTACTCATATTTATAGTTGCATGCGGAGAATCTGCACCAACACCAGAACCTATAGTTATCTCGGCCTCTGACTTTACAGTATCGATTAGTGAAAACCCTAGCCAAGACCAAATAATAGGTACAATAAGCGCAACTACTAACGGAGATAATTTAACTTTTTCAATCGTCTCTCAAACTCCTGCTGATGCCTTCACCATTAATCAAGCAACAGGGCAGCTGTCTGTATCTAGTATTGAAGCTTTTGATTTTGAAGTGAATCAAATCATTACAGGAGAGGTAAGGATTTCCAATAGCGAAGCATCTGAAAATGTAAACATAACAATCACCGTAAATGATGAAAACGAGGATGTAATATTCAATGGAAATGTATCCTTAAAAAGTCAAGAAGAAGTAGAGGAATTTGGTGCAGAAGGATATACCCATGTGACTGGTATTTTAGCAATAAACGGTGAATATCAAATCTCTAAGCTCAATTCACTCAATTCACTTAAAAGTGTAGGCAGTCTGGAATTGAGAGGAAACTACAATATAACCGACTTGTCTGGGTTGGAAAATCTAACAACAATTTCTAAGGACTTGATTATAATCTTCTCACATAACTTAGTCAATATTGATGCCTTATCACAGATTAAATCTGTATCTGGAGATGCGAGAGTATTTGCGAACAGGAGTTTGGAAAATATTGATGGCTTAGCAAACCTTACGTCTGCGGGGGGTGTTTTAAGAATCAGTAGTAATAATGCTCTTACGAATATAGATCCATTAGAAAGCATCATCAGTGTTGGAGGTGAACTAGATATATCTAGCAACGCATTGATCGGCTCACTTAGTGCCCTTAAGAATGTAACATCGATTGGTGGTAACTTAAAAGTAACACAAAACCCTCTTCTTGTCAATTTAGATGGCTTGACAAATATTAGCTCAGTAGGCGGGTTTGTAATGATCCGCAACAACGATTTGTTAGAAAATATAGAAGCATTATCAGGTTTAACTTCTATTGAAAACTATCTATTAATCAATAACAACCCAAAGCTTAAAGAGCTTCAAGGTTTGAACAATCTTAAAAATATTGGTGGAGAACTACAAATTTCAGACAATCAAATTTTAGAAAACCTAGACGGTCTGGGGGATAGCGAGGGCTTATCTTTGGGCTCTAGTCCTACTGGACGCCTTGGAGATATCACAATAGAAAACAACCCACTACTACTTAATGTAGATGCACTTTCAAAGGTTTCATCTCTTGGCTCTAGTGGTGGCTCTTTATCTATCAGAAATAATGAATCTCTTGTAAACTTAAATGGGCTATCCAGTATCCCACAAGCTAATAGTGTTACTATTAGTAAGAACATTGAATTAATTGATTTTTGTGGACTAAAAGACTTACTGCAAAACAACAATCTACGAGGTGAATATAGTGTCACTCAAAATGCTTACAACCCTTCAAAACAAGATATAATAGACGGTAACTGTAAGAACTAATACTTGGGTCAAACAATTACCCTACTCATCCTCGATTGTATCAAGGATGCAAGACAAATTGGTTTCAAACCGATAGACATACTAATCAAAACCTTTAAATTTCAAAGCCTTGCAATCTTAGCGAATAGCAAACGGATCCTGAAACTCCCAAGACTACGAAATCAGGATGACGGTTCAATGAGGTCCGTTCGGAGCGTCATGCCGAGCTTGTCTCGGTATCCGTCAAACAACCTGATTTAAATACATCAACATAGCAAAACTGAAAGTTGTAGCCGTTGTACAGTTTCACTAGTTTTATCTCACATTACCAAAGTAGTGGAATTCACCCTATTCAAAATAGATAAAACATAATATGGCTTCAGGATTTTTTGCGCTATTAGATGACATTGCAGTGCTCATGGATGACGTAGCGGTTATGACCAAAGTTGCCTCCAAGAAGACAGCAGGTCTTCTAGCTGATGATTTGGCCGTAAATGCGGAAAAAGCCTCTGGCTTTGTTTCTTCAAGAGAATTGCCCGTTTTATGGAAAATAACCAAAGGTTCTTTCCTTAATAAGCTCATTATATTACCAGTTGCTTTTTTATTGAGTGCTTATCTCCCCGCAGCCATTGTTCCCATTCTGTTAGTGGGTGGTATGTACTTGGCTTTTGAAGGTGCTGAAAAAGTATACCACTACCTTTTTCATAGAAAACATACCAAGCAAGTGGTTAATCTCACAAAACTATCAAAGGCTGAAGTACTTGAGCGTGAGAAGAAAAAGATCAAATCTGCCATTATTGTAGACTTCATCCTATCAGTAGAAATAGTCATTATAGCACTGGGTTCTGTGATTGAAGAACCTATTAAGATCCAAATTATAGTAGTAACGCTTATAGCTATAGTAGCCACCATTGGCGTTTACGGACTTGTAGCACTGTTAGTGAGAATGGACGATTTAGGTTATAAGCTTATTGCTGCAAGCGACAATAAAGCAAGTGCATCAAAAACTATTGGTACTGGTTTGGTAAAAACATTACCTGTTTTAATAAGGATTCTAGCCGTAGTCGGAACGATAGCAATGATTTTAGTTGGGGGCGGAATATTTGTACATAACATCCATTATATACATGAGCTTGTACATGCCCTGCCAACACTGCTGGGCGAGTTTATTGTTGGCCTAGTTGTAGGAATTGTATGTCTGTTTATTTACAAAGCTCTACTGAAAATTTTCAAAAAGAAGAAATAGGTCAATTAAGACAACCCGCGAAGCCCTTACTTTTCTGGATTTTTTATTCAACTATCTCCTTTTTCACTTCCAATTCAGGCATTAGGTTTACTATATAACAAACGCGATGACAAAAGCCCAAAGAGTAAAGGTCATAATACCTGTTCATTGGGGAAAATTACTTAGTTTATCATTCAGAAAATAACGGGTAACCAAAGACTATGAAATACTTGAAAAGAATCTTTCCTACACTAGTTCTGCTACTTTGCTTAACGAAATTGAGTGTCGCCCAAACCTATCGCATACTTATTTCCAATGACGATGGAATTGAATCACCGCTGATCAGTACTTTGAAAACCGAGATTTCAAAACTCCCCAATGTTGAAGTTGTTATCTCCGCACCTGCCGAAAACCAATCTGGCAGCAGCCAATCTACCAATAGCGGTCCTTTAGAAGTTGAAAAAGTATTCAAAGGCGATCAGTTTCTTGGCTATGCAGTAAGCGGAAAACCTGCCGATGCCGTCAGGTTTGGTATTCGGGTATTGGGCAAAGAAAAACCATTCGACCTTGTTATCTCTGGTATTAACCGAGGTTCCAATGTAGGTAACGTTTCCCATCTCTCTGGCACAATAGGTGCCGCCATGGAAGGGCTTTATCATGGTATTCCTGCCATTGCAGTGTCGCAAGAAAGTCGCGGAGTAAACACTGAAGCCACCTCTCGCTTCATTGCTCAACTGGTAGCTAAATATCAAAAAGATGGCGCACCAAAAGGAATCATGCTCTCCGTTAACATTCCTGCAGGAGAACTTAAAGGCATTGCCGTAAGGGCCATGGGGGACGCTTATTTGGATATGGGGAATTATGAACTGAAAAGCGAAACGGATAACAAGATGGTGTATAACCAAAAAATAGGGTTTGCACAGTCAAAGAACGATCAAACAGATACCTTTGCCTATCAAGCAGGCTACGTTACCATCACCCCTCTTAAGTTTGATTGGACAGCATTTGAGCTGATAGAATCCATTACTAATTGGGATCTGAAACTGGAAAAAGAATAAACATAAACAATGGGATTTAATATTGTATTGGTTGAGCCAGAAATACCAATGAACACGGGTAATATTGGCAGGCTAAGTTTGGCCTCTGGGTCAAAGTTACATTTGGTAAAACCCTTTGGTTTTGAGTTAGATGACAAAAGGGTAAAAAGAGCTGGATTAGACTATTGGAAGCATGTTTCTCTCTTTATTTATGACAGCATTGATGACTTCTATGCAAAGAATAAAGGCGGAAATTTCGCGTATTTTTCAAGCCACGGAACTCAGGATTATTGCGCTATCGATTACCAAGACGAAATGTTTCTGGTGTTCGGAAAAGAGTCGGTTGGTTTACCCAAAAACATTGTAGCAGAAAATGCCGACATGGTTTATAACATTCCTATTTACAGTCCTCATATCCGAAGCTTAAACTTAGCCAATGCTGTAAGCATAGTGGTTTATGAAGGTATACGAAGTTTAAAAATGCAGTAGAATTCGTCCATGTCCTTAATAGTACTTTAGTACCTTAAAGAAAGAAAAGGGACAGTTTCAGTGAAAATATTTTTACCTTCTACTTTTATAGGTTTCAGGTTCCGCCAGAAACCTTGAGGTATTTGAAAAAGACAGCTTAACAAGCATAAACATGGCAAAGAATAAAACAGCTGAAACGGAAGTTCGAGTCATTGACTTCGTTAACTCATATGTTGAAAATGAGCAAAAGAAAGCAGATAGTTTCCAACTTATTGAACTGATGAGTAAATGGTCTGGGTTTGAGCCTAAAATGTGGGGACCGACAATTATTGGTTTTGGAAGTTACCATTATAAATATGCAAGCGGGCATGAGGGTGATGCTCCCATGATTGGTTTTTCGCCTCGCAAAGCTGCCTTCTCTTTATATGTCTACTCTCCTACCGAAGAAAACAAGTACCTACTAGATGAGCTCGGCAAATTCAAAATGGGCAAGGCCTGTATTTATGTGAAAAAGCTTTCCGACATCGACATTACCACCTTAGAGAAAATGTGCAACGACTCTATTGCATACCTGAACGAACACCATGAATGTGCTTGTAGAAATTAATCGTACACATTTAATACGGACCTCAGTGACCGAGATTAGGTAAAAAAACCACTGCATATTGAGCGCAAGACAAACTGGCTTATAAGTAGAAAACAAAATTTTGCGTCTTTTTTAAAACCTTCCCGTCTAACCATGGAATCTAATCTTGCGAACAAACAATGAATGATATCATTAAAAAAATATGGACAGATTTCAATCACGAGCTCAGGGCATTTATTCTAAACAAAGTCAAGGATGAAAGCATCGCAGATGATATTCTACAAGAGGTATACTTGAAAATAATTGAAAACTTAGAAAAGGTATCTGCGGCAAAGAATATGCGACAATACATTTATGGTATTGCTCGAAATACAACAATCGATCATTTTCGGAACGTAAACAGACAAACTGAGCCAGAGGAGCAAGCTCTTTCATTTTCAGAAGAAGAAACTCAATCATTAAATGCCACTATCGCAGATTGCTGCATAAAGCCATTCATTAATCAACTGCCAGAGAAGTACCAAGAGGCGCTAATCAAAAGTGAACTAGAAAATATTTCTCAAAAAGATTTGGCCAAGGAGCTTAACATTTCCTACTCAGGAGCAAAATCTAGGGTTCAAAGAGGAAAAGAAAAGTTGAAAGAACTCATTTTGGTTTGTTGTAACTTTCCAAGCGATAGCTATGGAAATTTGATGAATGTTGAAGATAAAGATTGTAGTTGTTCCTGATATGCCTTCCTTTAAGGAGTAAACTCACTCCCCCTATTTCAAAACCCAATTCACACCTAAAAAATTAAACCTCAGCCATTTTTGAGGTCAACGATTCAAAACAAACTAATGACTACAACCAAACTAACGCTACTTCTCTCAAGCCTACTTTTCATCTTTTCCTGTGAAGGAAATCGAAAAGAAAATGACTTCAAAAAAGAAATAGAAACCTACCTACAGGAGCAAATACAAATGCAGCAAATCCCAGGCTTAGCATTAGGTGTAATTAAAAATGGCAAAGTTGTGTATGAAGAATATTTTGGAAAGTCTGATTTAGAAACTAATGCTACTGTAAGCGAAAACACCCTTTTCCCTGTGTATTCCATTACTAAGCTAATGGTTAGTACAGGGGTTTTTCAACTTATTGAACAACACAAAATCTCTCTAGAAGATGATATTTCTAAACATCTTGAAAATTTACCTGAACACTGGAAGCATATAAAAATCAAGAATTTACTTACCCATTCTTCGGGTTTACCTGATTTTTATGTCACTGAAGGAAATACATCAGATGCTGATATTTGGTCGCGACTAACCAATGAAGAAATGCATTTTGAAACAGGAAATCAGTTTGAGTACAACCAAACCAATTACTGGCTTCTAGCTCAAATCATTGAAAAAGTGACTGGTACCTCACTTGATGAATTCATTATCAACAACCAGTTTCAGAAGGGTACAGCCGATATTATCTTCTCGTCAGACCTTAGCGACAATTCATTTAACCGCGCCAGTCGCCATGAGTTTGACAATGAAAAAGGCGGGTACAATATCTCTAAAATTTATGGTGGCAAGAGGTACCATGCAGCAAATGGGGTGAATATAACATTGAGAGAATTGATTGAGTGGAATAGTCGATTAGATAAAAACAAACTGCTCAGCGATGAGCAAAAAAATAACATGTGGACTCCTTTTGAGTTTGGCAATAAAAGAGATGCCTTTCTCCACGGATGGCACACCTATTCATTGAAAGGGGGCAATGCCTATGGTTTTACTGGAGGCTCACAAACTGGGTTCAGAAAATTTGTGCAGAACGATTTAACCATCATAATTTTCACAAATGGATATAAGTACTTCTCTCCGCATAATGACATTATAAATAGAGTTGCAGGTATAATTGATGAAAATTTAAGAGATGAAAAGGCAATAATTCAGCATGAAATATTGGCTGCATTTCTAACAAACAACATAGAAGAAGCCATTGAGAAATATCACCTCATAAAAGCCAACAACCCAGAAGCTGAGACGCAAATAGAGGGGCGGTCTTCTCTTTCTTATGAAAGCACACTCAATGCGCTCGGTTACCTTGTATTACAAAAGAACAAGGTTAAAGATGCCATTAAAATACTCGAGTTAAATGCTGCTGAAAATCCAAAGTCGGCAAATTGCTTCGACAGCCTTGGAGAAGCGTATTACGCTGACAACCAATTGTCGCTTTCTAAACAAACTTTTGAAAAGTCGTTGGCTTTAAACCCCGAAAACAACAATGCTAAAAGAATGATTGATCTTATTGAACAGCAAACAAATAACTAGTGTAAACTCACTGTTAGTTGTTATCTACCAACACAAACCTCATGAAAGCATTAAACAACACCTTTCTGCTTCGCTTTGCGATTGCCATTATATTACTGACCCACAGTATTCCTAGCTTACTTAGTAATGGTGTAAATGACTTCGGGAATTTATACCTCAATCAAATCGGTTTTGCTCCATTTGGGCTTGTCATTGCTTGGGCAATCAAATTATCACATCTGGCTGCTGCCGTTTGCTTACTGTTCAATAAGTATGTTAAATGGGCTTCCATTATAACCATTTTCGTATTTGTAATGGGAATAGTGTTAATCCATTTTAAAGAAGGTTGGTATGTAGTAGGTGACGGACGAAATGGGGTTGAGTTCAATTTTCTTTTAATTTTCGCACTCCTATCCGTAATGTTTCCGAATGGGTTTAAGAAAAAATAACCAAGCCGTAACGCGACACACTACATTTCAAAAACCCTTAAATAGTTAAGTTCCAATCCCTCCTATTGCGTCCTTCCCCATTCTTCTTCGTGTTTAGGCAAACACAAAAAGAAAAGAATGAAAATCATGTACATTTTTCCTCACCCCGATGACGAATCTTTTGGGCCAGCTGGGGTAATCAACAAACAAATTGAAGAAGGAAACGAAGTTATTCTGCTTACACTTACAAAAGGTGGTGCTACTAAAGTAAGGCATCAACTGGGTCTCTCCATTGAAGAAATGGGAGCTGTAAGAGAGAAAGAAATGCTAAGAGTTCAGCAAACTTTGGCCATTTCTCAAATGACAATTCTTGACTATGAGGATGGCGGACTTGCAAAGGTCAACCCAATCTTATTAGAGAAAGAACTCACAAAGTGGATTGAGAAATATAACCCTACAGTGGTAATTACATATCCCGTTCATGGGGGTAGCGGGCATCACGATCACATCGCTTTGCATCATAGTATTAAGCATTTATTCTATCACAAACCCAACGCATTGTCCTCATGGAAAAGGCTAGCTTATTTCACAGTAATCGATACTGGCCTACCTATGTTTTTGGAGGGTGGAATTCCTCGGGTAACTCAAACAAAAAAAGAAAATGTTGCGGTTACGCTTCAATTAAGTGAATCGAACATTGGCGCCATGAAAAAAGCACTGCTCTGCTACGACACCTACCAAGAAATGGTGAAAACCACCAATGTAATAGATAGAATCGGAAGCTACACTCACTTTGAATTAGAGAACGAAAAGCACTCAAAAGTACTCTCATCAATTACGGAATTAATCACAATTTAAATTTTGTCCATATGAAAACGGAAACGATAAAAACCGAAATTAAAAAAGCCTATGGTGATATTGCCAAAGGAAATCCCCAAGCAGGCTGCTGCTCAACAAACGCTGGCTGCTGTAGTACAGATGAGTTGAGTAGTTCTATGACGGAAGACTACTCAGGTGTTGATGGTTATCAAAAAGAAGCTGACTTCTCACTTGGCTGTGGGTTACCTACAGAAATTGCCAATATTAGCGAAGGCGATACAGTGATTGACCTTGGTTCAGGAGCTGGAAACGATGCTTTTATAGCGCGTAGAATTGTAGGCGAAACAGGTAAAGTAATAGGAATTGACATGACACCAGAAATGGTAATTAAAGCTTTACAGAACAACCATAAATTAGGTTATCAGAATGTTGAGTTTGTATTGGGTGAGCTTGAGGAAATGAAAAGCATTGATAATGCGGTAGCAGATGTGGTTATAAGCAACTGCGTGATGAACCTAGTGCCAAACAAACAAAAGGCATTCATGGAAGTATCTAGAGTTCTAAAAGTAGGCGGACACTTCAGTATTTCAGACATTGTTTATGTGGGCTCACTTCCCAATGGGATTTTGGAAGCCGCAGAACTTTATTCAGGTTGTGTAGCGGGCGCTAGCGAAAAAGGAGAATACTTGGGCATCATCAAATCAGCTGGGTTCAAAAATATTCAGATTAAAAAAGAGCGAAAAATAGATTTACCAGACGATTTATTATTGAGGCACCTCAGTTTTCAAGAACTAGAAAACTTCCAACAATCAGGTTCAGGAATTTATAGTGTAACCATTTATGCCGATAAATTAGAAGAAGGCAGTTGTTGCGAAACAAGCGATAGCGGATGTTGCGGTAGCGAAAATGAAAGTGCTACATCAGAGAAAGCTAGTTGCTGTGGAACAGAGTCAAGTGGCGGGAATAGCTGTTGTTAATGGCCTTTCCATCTAAATCACTAGTGGCAGTACAAGGTTCAAATAATCAAAGAGTCCATTCGTCAGACTCTGTTAGCCTGATGATAGAATTAAGGTTAGGTACTTGAACTGCCACTTTAAAAATCTGGTTAATATTGACTATAAAGTCAGCAAAACGGCATTTAACAAAACATACATTTATACGAGTAATGAAGTGTTTTATACTTTTATATAGAGATTCTATTGTGACCAAACTGAACATCAATAAAAATGGATATTGAATTTAAGCTACTTGGTGAGGTTCAAAAGTCTGACATCATTGATTTAATGAATAATCAATTGGTAAGAAGACAAATGCCACTGTTGACTGGGAAATTCGATGAAAATACTTGTAGCAAATTTATTGAAGCCAAAGAAACCCTTTGGCAAAATCATGGTTATGGCCCTTGGGCATTCATTGTAAAGGGCCAATTTGCTGGCTGGGGCGGACTACAAATGGAAAACGGTGAAGCGGATATGGCCTTAGTGTTGCACCCCAATTACTGGGGTATTGGTAAACTATTGTTCAAAAAAGTAATAAACAAAGCATTTGGTGAAATGGGACTAACCTCAATAACAGTCTTGTTTCCTCCTACCAGAACTCGAATTCAAGGAATATTACGACTTGGCTTTATTAAAGAAGGTAAGCATCAGGTTGGTAATGAAGAGTTCATACGGTATAGACTGAACAAACCCGTTAAATGACATGGAGTAATAAAAACAATAATCTAACACCTAACAAATGAACAAAAGATGGCTCCAATAATATTCTTATTAAATAGGTCTTAATAGGGCAAAAAGAGAGCAGTCTACAGAAAAGGCAATCCAATCGTTATACACTATGGTCACTAAATTAACACCAAAGCTTAACGAAGTGTATTTTATCAAAAAATACACCATTCTGCATATCCTAAAAGGTACTGGAGCAATTCAAGTCGATTTTAAAAATTACTTTAATTGGGAAGATAAAATCATTTTTCTCGAAAAGGGTCAATACATTAAATTTCTATCCGAAGACTTTATTGTTCGTCAAATTTACATTGACGATGAAGTGATCTTCAAGAATAAAGAGGTTCGTGTATTGTTTAAACACCTTGTTTCATTAGGGTACATAAATTTTCTTGAATGTGAAGACTGTCAAAAATATCTAAGCGAAACCGTTCTTACCGCTCCAAAAGACATTATTGATATTTCTGCTCGACATTGGTATTGGCAAAACCCCTTCAATGCAAATACAGATGAGTACCATATCATATTTGACACTAAAGACATTATAGATAAACAATACAAAAATCATCTCTCCAATGTAGATCTGTCAAACCTAATTAAGCATGAGAAAATTAACCCACAAGCGCTAATCAAAGGGAAAATTGGCATCACCATTAAAAACCTAATCGGTAATAAAAGACTAACAGAATCTAAAAAGGCGATTGCCTTTTCTGATAACAGTATAAAGGAAATTGCTTACGAATTTGGGTATAAAGACCCTGCGTATTTCAATAGAGTATTCAAACAAAACACAGGCACAACCCCGTCAGCATTTAGAAATACTATAGATTTTGAACAGCAAGACCGATTTATTCAAGATCTCTACGAGTTGCTACAAGACTTCCATTCTACTAAAAGAAATGTGAGCTTTTATGCTCAAAAATTTCACCTTTCAGAAAAGGCATTCTCTAAAAAGGTTAAAGACCGATTCCACATTTCCATTGGACAACTTATAAGACAACAGCTTATTAAATCGGCAAAAAAAGACTTACAACAAGGCTATCAAGTTCACGAAATATCTACCCGTCTAGGTTTTGAAGAGCCAAATCACTTTTCGACCTTCTTTAAACATAACACAGGCATTACGCCTACAGATTACCAAAAGTACAATCAATAGGCCATTTTTCGTACCAAAGAGAGCTCTCACACACTCCATCTTTGCATTGTAAATAATTCAAAATCATTAAAACAATGTGAAAATGGACATTAAAAATCGAGTAAAGGAGATGGATGCTTTAGTATCGCAAGGCGATATAGTAAACGCAGTCAAAAGCTTTTTTGCTGAAAACGCAAGCACATCCGATTATGGTACAGTAACTACCTCTAATAAACTACAAATGGTTGGTAAAATGGAAGGTTTTCTCAATGCAATTAAGAATGTAAATGGTATTACCCACCATCATTCTATAGTCGATGGAAACGTTTCGGCCTCTGAATTCACTTTCAATTTTGATATGAAGGATGGTAGCAAAATCTATTGGCATGAGATCATTCGAAGAATTTGGAATGAAGAAGGCAAAGTAGTTGGAGAAACATACTTTAACGCCCAGTGATTAAATCTTAAAAGCTTGAATGATGAAATTCATAACAAAAAAGATTCATGCTTATTTAGATTACCCTGTGGCTATTGCCCTTATGATCCTCCCACTTATACTGGATTTAGGTAGCTCAAATGTAATAGCTTATCAACTATCTGTAGTCACAGGAGTTGCTGCATTTATTTTGACACTCTTAACGGATCATCAACTTGGACTCTATCGTGTGGTACCCTATAAGTATCATTTGATTGTAGACTTTACAGTTGGGCTAATCTTCGTCTTAGCACCGTTTATCTTCTCTCTTAAAGGCATAGACGCTACTTATTACTGGGTTAATGGAATAGCAGTTTTAACAGTAGTGAGCTTACACAAACCTGAAAACGAGGTTAGATTATTTTAACATCGAAACAACAAATTCAACAGACATTTAAAAATTTAATATCATGAAAACTTTGAGATCAATATTCACACTATCAGCACTACTAGTATCTTTCTCTTTAGCCGCTCAAGATAAAATGGCCAATAATATTGATAACAGTAATATAGCGCTACAAGGCTATAGTGCTGTTTCGTATTTGGATTTAGGCCTAGCTCAAAAGGGGCTTAAGGAATACAAATCAGAATATCAAAAAGTGATTTACTACTTCACTTCTGCCGAACAGAAAAAAGCATTTGACGGTAACCCTCAAAAATACCTTCCTCAATATGGTGGATATTGCGCTTTTGGGGTTTATGCAGGAGCTAAGTTTCGTCCCGACCCAAATAAGTTTATTACTAAAGATGGAAAGTACTTCCTATACCTCTATAATTTAGAATTGGATGCACAGCAACTTTGGCTGAAAGAGAACAACCATGCAGCGCTAGTAAAAAAGGCCAGTGAAAATTGGGGACGACTCTCTAAAACGCATAATTAATACAAAAATGTAATTGGGAGCCAATCTGAGTATGGCTTCCAATTATTCATAAAAGGCTAAATTCAAGTACTGAAAAATAAATGGTTTCAGCTACCGCAGTCATGCCCAATAAAAGCCTTTAGGTTAGATTTTTTTGCATGCAATAAACTGACACACATACGCCCCCTCCCTTCCAACCTTTTTTTTGCACCTAACGTCTAAATGGTTTTAAATTCAAAAAACAACGCTTAAGGCATGAAAAAACCATTTCTCACAAAACACTCACTATTAGTTATTTGTACAATTCTATTAATCAACGCCTGTAAAAATAATGATGACAGTAACCCCGATTTTGTAGACATTCCCGATGCACAATTCGAACAAAAACTGATTGACTTGGGAATTGATAGTGATAAAACAATCAACAAACGATTAAGTACAAATGATGCACTTGCTGTTACCATTTTGGACCTCTCAAATAACGATGAATCTACAGCCATTAACAGCTTAAGTGGCATTGAAGGTTTTCAGAATTTAACATCGCTTAAAGCCGACAACAATAAGCTTAAATCAATTGATCTTTCTGCCAATACTGAATTAACAGAGCTTAGTCTACATTTTAATGAGTTAACCGCTGTAAATGGGCTCAATGCTACCTCCAAACTTAAGAAACTCAATTTATCATGGAATTATCTAACCAATATAACACTAGAACTACCAGAACTTGAAGAGCTTAACATTGAAGAGAATGACCTTACTGTGCTTAATGTAAGCAAATGTCCCACGCTCGAATCTCTTTTAGCGAAAAGCAATGAGCTTAAAGACTTCAACCCATCACAAAACAAAGAGCTTTCTACTCTAATATTAAGTGACAATAAGCTTGAAGGTCTAGACTTAAACAATAATGATAAATTAGAACTCTTGTGGATTTCGGCCAATAACCTACAGGTGTTAGATGTAAGTTCCTTACCGAGTTTGCACAACCTCAGCATTATTAACAACCCAGATTTGTATTGTGTAACCATTGCCAAAGACCAAACCGTTGCTACTGTGAACAAATCGCAAACCCAAATGCTTTTTGAAGGCGGCTGTTGGTAAACTATACACTTATGAGCCATATTCAGAATATGGCTCATAAGTGTATATAAAAAGAAAAGCTCAACATAACAGCTAAATACACACGTTGAAAAGTATGACTAGCGCTCACTACAAAAGCTATGTCAAAAAAAGGTTTTGCATCGGAAGATTTTTTTATTGAATTTGATGATCAATCGATCATTATGAAACCCATTTTTTTCAGCTTGTTCCTTATACTAGGTATAACACAGGGTTACGCACAGTTTTTTGTTCAAAAACTTTCTCAAAGTGAAATTTATAAAGCTGACGAGGCTTATGTTGTACTCACAAGCGGAGACACAATTCGTGGAAGTGTAGGCACAGTAACATTGAACGATGGTACTTTGGACAAAATCAACATTCGAGAGAATGACGAACGCTTTGCCATTAATATAGAAGACATTGTAACGCTAGCTGTTTTGCCTAGCAGCAGTACTAGGTTTGACGATATGGCATTATTGCCAATCATCAGAAACCTTAAAAACAAAGAATTCATAGAAGTACTTCCTGAGGGTGGATGGGTCTTTTTTGAGAAAATTCAACTACCTGGAAAGCAAGAAAGATATCAGCTCTCTCAACTAATGAACCCGGGGTTTGACTCGAAAATTAAAGTTTATGCCCATCCTGAAGCCGAAAGTACAGGGCATACTAAAGTAAGCGCTATTACACTTGAAGGCTTAAGGGATAACACCTACTTTATTTCCGTAAATGGAGAAAGGGTTTTTCAGATTTCAGATTTTCAATACAGAAAAAGAGGTTTTGAGAAGCTGTTCACTAATTGTCCTGCGCTAAAGGATAAAAAGTTAAAGTGGAAAGAGTTTCCAGAGGATGTCTTTCTGCACCACCAAAAATGCCTCTGAACGAAATCAGATGGCATATTTTGATAGACGTAAGGCAAAAAATGTGATTTCCTAACTGTAGATATATTCGTGGATGCTTTTCATTAAAAAATTGAGAAATGTATCCCTCAGTGCAAAAGCACACTAACCTTCTCGATCCAAGCATGGGCCATTTCAGAAGTATTTTACCTATGCAACACCACTTTGTAGGTATCAATCATTCTCACCCTTAGGAGGTAACTGAGCCTCACCACTAACCACCATATTTGAATTACTCTTTAATGAGATGGTTATTCCATAAGGCTGTTCCCTTTCTGCTAAAGTGATAACCACTGTTATTTTTCGGACGAAAGAATGGGGAACAGACTGACTTAATTTTTTAACTAAAATCCCAACCAATGCAAAATTCACAAAATCAGCAAAACGCAACTTCAGAAATCCCAATGAGCGAGTTGCTCAATTACCACAAACAAATTGCGGAGCAGTACAAAGATGTAGACCCAGTTCAGGTAACAACCAGTCCTGACCTATTGGCATTAATGGCCTTCAATGGCTACTACGCCATGACCAATACACCTGGCGCTTTCTTTACTGTAGACACTAACATTCATATTCAAAACGGATCTTCCACCCCTATTTATGATCTAGCCCTGATCATATGCATGGATGGAAAAACCTCTTACCGCGTCCCCTTCACTGGAACCTTTGATGGCACTCATTTAAAACAGACAGGAACAGCAGCCAACACTTTTGATGTTACTCTAACATTTACTCACAGTGGTCAGCTCAATGGAACTATCGCTTCCTTTACAGGAACCATTACTCCTTTTGGAGGTACAGCCACAACGGTGTCAGGTTCTACCTACAATAACCCAATTCATTATGATCAATACATTGGCGAGTATTACGAAACGGTTCCTCTTCACATCAGTCCTAGTAACACAAAAAAGACTTCGGTCAAAGTGATGAAAATTGAAGACAACTATCAAATCTCATATGACAGCACAGGCAACGGAACATTAACCACCGTAGATTCTTTTTCATACAATCTCAATATGTATTTCTTTTCATTTACAGAAGGAAATAACTCTATTAGTCTAATTATGGGTACTGCTTCCGCAGGTGGTTTTGCCTGTAACAACATGACCGTAGATAACACAAGCCATACCGTTGTTTCAAGGTCGTTACAAACCATCTCATTTCCAGTAATGGCATCGAATGAAATACCAAACCTTACACCAGATTCGGCCAAGGATTTAGCTCAATTCAGTGGATATTATTCGCTTCCGTCCATTGCCCCTCTTGCATTTATATCAATTCAAGCGCAATATATAAATGAGCTAGGAGATGATTATGTGGTAATGATTGGCTTGTCATTAGACGGAGTTACTTCTCAAGGTTTCTACTTTGACACTACCATGAATTTCTCTGAAAATAAGCTGACCATCCCCAACCCAGCCATCACGCTTACTTTTACTAAAGCATATGATGCCACAAACAAATCTCTCGCATCGGTTACGGGAACAGTGATGGGGAACAATAATGTAACAGGCTATACGCTGTTTAATCCAGTTCCCTTATCTGCTTTCGGTGGTTTACCAATGACCAATAAACAGGGCGTTAAACTGACTGTGGTAAACGACAATGAAGTGATTTATGCTGGCACTCAAATTACTACCCCAATGAAGAGTATTCTGTATGTACCCATTATGTACATATTGGCCTATCCATCTACAAATCCAACTACAGTAATGTCGTTTGGAACAGATGGTAAAAGAGGGAATACCTGTATTATCACCGACAATAATGGCATTTATGTGACCTATGCCATACCAGACGAATCAGCGAATTAGAAAGTAGTGTATTCAAATTGAAATGGCTTCCAGATAAACCTGGAAGCCATTTTCTTTAACCGTTTCAACCCATTTATAACAACATTCATTATCTTCAACACGAAATAAAAGAGCAAATAACTTAATACATAGAGGTTGTATTTTCTAACCTATTCTAAATGTTGTGGATCATTAACTAATGAAAATAGATTTATCGAAACATTGTCAACTTTGCGACAATCAAATTTATGATATTCAGAGCGGTACAAAATGTGGGCTCACTAACAAGAGGCCTAACTTCACCTCTAAATGTCCAGACATTAAATTCGAGACCAACTATGAAGAAAGGATTAAAGAAATCAATACTGAACTCGAATTAGTTAAACGAACAAAGTCATTATCAATAGCTAACTTCATTTTTTTCATAGTTATTAGCTTAGCCATAGTCTTAGGAGGTTATCTTTTAGGTACTTATGCTTTCGACAAAGGAGTTATCTCAACTATACCACTTACAATTATGGGAGTCGGGATCTTAATTCTGCCACTTGCATCTGGACCACTTAACAAGTATAGACAGAAGATAAAAATAACCCAGAAGAGAAAGTTAGAACTTGACGAGCTGCTTTTAAAGTACAATATTGAATACACCATTGACTTAACTTTCCATAAGGACCTTCATGGTAACCTTGATATTACTACAATCTTGAATTTCCAACGCAAACATTACCGATAATACCACTGTCGCAGGTTCTCCTAACCTGTGACAACTTATGAATCCTAGGACTCTGTCTGTACCAGACTACTGAATCAACCATACCAAACGAATCAGCCAATTAACAAAACCAAGTTCAAATTGAAATAGCTTCCAGATTTGCCTGAAAGCCATTTTTCATATAACCCATCTCGGAAGCATTATTAATTCAACACTGGAACTTGCTAAATCAAGACTATTTAGGCTACTTTTATTCTAGTAACAGCTCTCCGAAAACCTGTATTCGCAACATGAAGTCGATTTTCTCACTCTTCATTCTACTATTTTCGTTTGTCAATGCTTTTGCACAGCATTGTCCTTTCGACAACTCTGGGATTTTAGTGGTTAGCATCGTTGACGCCAAAACAAAAAAACCTATTACGCACATTCAGCCATATTTAACAATAAAGTCTGATTCATACAGTAAAAAAGAAACCAAAATTCAAGTCTCAGTTTATCCTTTTTCTCAAGGCGATTCTCTATTTGTTCTTAATCCAAAACACACTGACAAAAAGTGGACTGACGGGTACCAACTACAAAAGATCAACTACCAATTTGCAATGGGTTATTTTATTCGACCTATATCTATGGACTTGCAAGATATTGACAACTTAAATATTGGAGCCTTTGATAAAAATGGAGAAGACTTAGGTATCTACTATACTGTAACTGCTCAAGATTTCTATGACTTACATTCCAATTTTGGGCATAATTGGTTCGAAATCTCTAAGCTCAAAAGTACTCCGACCCCTTCTAAACCTTTCAATAAGTTAATTGTAATTGAAATCAATCAAAATTAAGCCACTGTCACAGGTTCTCCGAACCTGTGACAACTTATGAATTCGAGGACTCTGTCCGTGCTTAGTAGCTAGACAAGCACTAAACACATTTTAGTTCTCTTGTTTAATTCTTTAGACCATTCGTAACCCTGCCTGCGGCAGGCAGGCTCAGTGAAGGAAAATAGGCGGTTTCGCTTTAAAGAATGATTTATGATGAAGTAAACATGACCAATATCAGCCACAATTCTCTGTATTCTCACACACATTTCGGTTTCGATATTCTTATCGTGAAAATGGTTAAAACCATTGCCTATTGAAGCTCATGACATAGCTCACGGTTTAAACCGCGGGCTATGTCATATAATACAAACATTAACCGTTTCAACGGTTTTATACCATACAAAACAAAAAAGCATCAACCATTTCTGATTGATGCTTTACTTGAGGCGTTGAGCGGATTCGAACCGCTGTACGAGCTTTTGCAGAGCTCTGCCTAGCCACTCGGCCACAACGCCCTTTCGAGAGCGCAAAGATATCAATTAATGATTATGTGCCCAATGTTTGTTTGAATTTTAAGCTCCTAAAAACAAAAAAAGACACCTTATTGCTAAGGTGCCTTCTTTATATGTATTTGAATAAGCGTTTACCTTATTTCTCCTCTTCAGAAGAAGCTTCGTCAGTTGCAGGTGCTTCTTCGGCACTTGCTTCTTTCTTAGCTTTTGGGGCTGCTTTTTCTTTCTTTACCTCTGCTGCTTTTTTAGCTGCGTTAGCCTTTTTCGTGTTGTCTTCCATTTCGGCTTTCAATGCAGAAAGTGCATCAAGATCACCTAAAGTAGAAACATCCTCGTTATTAGACTTGTTCGCTGCTTTAGCTTTAGCTGGTTTGCTTGCTTTAGCTGGTTTTTCAGAAGGAGCTGGCTTAGTATGAGTGTTTGTATGTGACAATACAATTCTCTTATCATCTTTAGAGAATTCAACCACAACAAAATCAATAGTTTCGCCTACTTCAACTTCAGAACCATCTTCTTTCTTCAAATGCTTGTGAGTAGCAAGACCTTCTAAACCGTAAGGTAATTCTAGAGTTGCTCCTTTATCATTTTTAGAAATCACAGTACACTTATGAGTAGAACCTTGCTTGAATACAGATTGGAAAGTATCCCAAGGGTTTTCTTCCAATTGCTTATGGCCTAGGGCCAATCTTCTGTTTTCAATATCAAGCTCTAATACTTGTACTTCAAGCTCTTCGCCTACTTTAACAAACTCAGATGGATGCTTGATTTTCTTAGTCCAAGAAAGGTCAGAAACGTGTACTAAACCATCGATACCTTCTTCTAGCTCGATGAACAAGCCGAAGTTAGTTAGGTTACGAACAATACCTTTGTGGTTTGTACCCACACCGTATTTCGTTAATACATCACTCTTAGTCCAAGGATCTTCAGTCAATTGCTTGATACCCAATGACATTTTTCTTTCTTCTCTATCTAGGGTCAACACAACCGCATCAAGTTTATCACCAATGTTGATGAAGTCTTGTGGGTTTCTTAAGTGCTGCGACCAAGACATTTCTGAAACGTGAATCAAACCTTCAACGCCAGGGAATAGCTCAAGGAATGCACCGTAATCGGCAACATTTACAATTGAACCAGAAACTTTAGAACCGATTTCGATTCCAGCATCCAATTTATCCCAAGGGTGCTCAGTCAATTGCTTCATACCAAGAGAGATTCTCTTCTTGTCATCGTCAAAATCAAGAACAACCACGTTTACTTTTTCGTCAAGGCTCAACACCTCAGCTGGATCGTTGATACGTCCCCAAGAAATATCTGTGATATGCAATAGACCATCAACACCACCAAGATCGATGAATACACCGAAGTTAGTCATGTTCTTGATCACACCTTCGAGTACTTGACCTTTCTCAAGGTTTTCAAGAATCTTAGCTTTTTGCTTCTCAAGATCTTTCTCGATAAGTATTTTGTGAGATACTACTACGTTATCGTTAGTGTAGTTGATTTTCACAACTTTCACTTCCATTTTCTTACCTACAAAAACATCAAAGTCTCTGATTGGCTTCACATCGATTTGAGAACCTGGTAGGAAAGACTCGATTCCGAATACGTCTACGATCAAACCACCTTTGGTTCTTCTCTTCACCATACCCTCGATCACTTTGTCGTTCTCGTAACCATCTTGGATCAATTCCCAAGCCTTAACGATCTTAGCTTTTCTTCTAGAAAGCACTAATTGACCTAAAGCGTTTTCTTGCTCTTCGATGTAAACCTCTACTTGGTCACCTACTTTTAATCCTGGAGTGTCTCTGAATTCAGAAGCACCAACTAATCCATCAGATTTGAAACCAATGTTCAAAACCAAATCTCTATCGTTGATAGAAACGATGGTAGCCGATACAACCTTCTTCTCTTCTACAGTAGTAAGGGTGTTTTCGTAGATTGAAGCTAGTTCTTCTCTCTTCTTACGAGAGTAACCTTCTCCAAATCCTTTTTTCTCGAATTCTTCCCAATCGAAAGCATCGTCACCCTCAGCTACTTTTGCAGCAGGAGCTTCTTTGATTGATTTTTCTTTTTTGGGAGCTTTCTCAGTAGAAGGGGCTTCTACTGGTGTTTCAACTTCAGCAGCAGGAGTTTTCACTTCTTCTACTTCGTTTGTCTTATTTTCTTCTGACATAAAAAAACTCTGTGTATTACTCCATCCGGAAACCAGAGCGAAAACCGGAGGATTTTATTTTAGAATAACCTCTCGTAATTAACGAAAAGCCCGCCTTACTCAAAACGGACTGCAAAGGTATGAAAATCCATTAAAAATCAAGAATAGAAATAGAGAATTAATTAAGACTCAAGTATTTGAGCCATTGCTCTGAAGTTAAACCACTGAAGTTTCTTACAAACATGATATAAGACGGTTTGAAAGGGCGGTTTTTAAGCAGCATACCTGCTTCTTCTGGTGTTTTATCGCCTTTTACTGAGTTACATTTATTACAGGCTGCTACCAAGTTTTGCCAAGAAGACTTCCCTCCTCTTGATTTAGGTATTACATGATCTAAGGTTAAACTTTTGGCACTTCCGCAATACTGGCATTTCTGTCCATCTCTTTTAAAAATATTCTGACGTGAAAGTACCACACTTTTAAATGGCGAATAAATATACTTCTGAAGTCTGATTACGGAAGGCATCGGAAATTGGGCACTTACGGTTCTCAATACTTTGTCAGGAACATCGTGTACCATGTCGGCTTTGCTTAGAAATAAAAGCAGAAAAGCCCTTTCAACAGAGCAAACTGTTAACGGGCTATAATCCTGATTTAAAACTAAAACGCGCTTCATGTCATGTGTAATCTCTCAATATTCTCTTGATTTTAAATAAGTGGTGAGAGTAATTATTTTGTTCTACAGAGAAAATCCCTTGGTCATCCAGCTTATCGATTCTTACTTTACCTGAAGCGTGAATAACTTCTGTTGGACTAAGCACCAAACCTACATGGTTCATTTTACCTTCTTTGTTGGTGAAAAAGGCCAAATCGCCCGGCATTATATTTTCAAATGTTACTTCTTTTCCCTTGGTAATCTGATCTTTAGAATCGCGAGGCAAACGATAACCGGCTACTCTTAATACCATTTGAGTAAACCCAGAACAGTCTATTCCAAAAGGGGTTGTACCACCCCATAGGTAAGGCGAGTTCAAATATTTTTTTGCTAATTCTAAAGTCAAATCAACACTCCATCTTTGATGTATACTTTTGGCTTCGCCATTAAAAGCAAAACGCTCTTGATCCATAAACAACGAATTGTTCAAAATAGGGAGCACAGCTCCTAAAGTAATATGGATCACACTTTTACCATATAAAATTTGCGAGGTTAAATCGGTACAGATTTTATACTCAGAGTTATTGATTTGCTCAAAATATTCTTGGCTAATTCGATAGTGCTGTTTGGCGTCTATCCAACCTTCATAGCTATCGAAAGCATTTTGTATGCGCAACCATTGCTTGTTTTTAGACAGTTCTAAAACAGCATAGTGTTCTCCAAACAATAATTGAGAGATCATTTCAGAGGCATCTGACCCCTTTGATCTGATAGGCACAATGCTCAAACGTGAGATTCCGTAATCAATAAGCTCCATTAGTATTTTACACGTTCTAAATCCCGTTTAATGTCTTTGTCTTTAATAGAATCTCGTTTGTCAAAAAGTTTTTTACCCTTGCCAAGTGCTATTTCTGTTTTGGCAAAGCCCCTATCGGTAATGAATAACCTTAGGGGTACAATAGACAACCCTTTTTCGTCAAGTTTGGATTCTAGCTTAGACAGTTCTCTTTTTGTCAGAAGTAGTTTTCGTTCTCTATCCGTTACATGGTTATTGTAGCTTCCTTCAGAAAACTGAGCAATATGCATTTGTTTAATATACAGTTCGCCATTTTTGAAATAGCAATAGGCATCTTGCAACTGTACTTTACCTTCTCTTATAGACTTAATTTCTGTGCCTTGTAATTGCATACCTGCCACAAACTTGTCTATGAATTCAAACTCATAGCTCGCTCTTCTATTTTTAATATTAATATTATTCGAAAACCTATTTTTATCCTTCGCCATCTATCTTTCTAAACTAGTAAAAATTTGGTTCAACTTATCTTTCTTTAAAATTTTCTGTCCGGTACGACCTGTTGCAATCAACCTCTCTCCTGCTAAAACTCTAATTTCGCAGATCAATTCGTTTTTCTGAACTGCTACCAATTTGGCTTCAAAGTTAAGTTCAGTATTAAAAAGTGCTGGAGCCTGATGCTGTATTTCAAGCATAGTGCCAATTCCCTCTTCATCTGCTTCTTTCATTTCTAAAGCAAATAAGCGTGACGACCACTCCATCTCTCTTGCAAGCGCAAAAGTGCTCATTACTTGATGCACTTCGCCAGCATTGAAAGCCGCGGCATCAGTAGCTTTTACTTTGTACTGATGAGTTCTAATAGCACCTAAACCCACACTATTTACCATTGGCCAAACCCAATTTAGCTTTAATCAATTCTGCTCTAAGTTGTTCAGTAAGCTTTCTGCAATCCCGTAACTTATTCGCACAAGATTCTATACTCTCCTTTTGTTGCCTCACATAAAGATCTGCTTTAATCTGGATTTTCTCTTTAGGCGTCATCTTCTCTTTTATCTCTTTTTCAGCTTTAAGTGAAGCCTCCAGCTTTTTACGCATTTTAAACTGGCTTTCTACCTCAGCTTTTAATGCTTTATTTTCCTTCTCAAGCGCAGCAATATAATTCTTAGCAACTATTAGTTGTTCAAAGTCTGATTTCATAATTCAGTTAAAATTTCATTCTTGGTAAAGCGCTTACTTCCTGAGAAGTGAATTCCCCTGCCAAGTATTTATAATGTGCTGCCATTCCTATCATTGCTGCATTATCTGTGCAATACTCAAAAGCGGGCACAAACACTTTCCATCCTTCCTTCTGCGCCATAGCCTCAAGTCCATTTCTCAAACCACTATTGGCCGATACACCACCTGCCAAAGCAATGTTCTTGATTTTAAACTCTCTGGCTGCTTTTCTCAGTTTCTGCAAAAGCATTTCTACTAAAGTATGCTGAATACTTGCACAGATATCGTTGAGGTTTTCATCAATAAAATTCTCATTCTTCTTTAGCTCGTCTCTTAAGAAGTAAAGGATTCCTGTTTTAATTCCGCTAAAAGAATACTCTAAACCAGGCATTTCGGTTTGTGGGAGCGGAAAACGATGCGGGTCGCCCAACTGCGCATATTTATCAATTAATGGGCCACCAGGGTAATTTAAACCCAAAAGTTTAGCCGATTTATCAAACGCTTCGCCCACTGCATCATCACGGGTTTCTCCTACAATCTCCATTTCCAAATGGCCTTTCACCAGCACAATTTGAGTATGACCTCCACTTACGGTTAAGCATAAAAATGGAAACTCTGGTTTTGGGTCGTCAATAAAATGGGCCAAAATATGGGCTTGCATATGGTTCACTTCTATTAAAGGAATATTCAAAGCCAAAGCCATAGATTTCGCAAAGGAAGTTCCAACCAAAAGCGCCCCTAAAAGGCCTGGCCCTCGTGTAAACGCTATGGCCGACAAACTGGATTTATCTATGGCCGCATTTTTGAGTGCTTGATCTACCACAGGCACAATATTCTGCTGATGAGCGCGTGATGCTAACTCGGGCACAACTCCTCCATAATTTCCATGGACAGATTGCGTTGCGATTATATTATTGAGTACTTTGCCGTTATCTACAATAGCTGCAGAAGTTTCATCGCAAGAAGATTCAAGGGCCAGTATTTTGATATCGGAGGTGGGCATTGACAGAGAAAATTAAAAGATCGCAAGTTATTAAAAAACGGATAGTCAAATCAATAGTATGGCTGTGCCTTTCGCCAATCATTCTATTATTTATCATTATTGGTTTAATTCACCTACCTCCCGTTCAAAATTACTTGGTAGACAAGGCTACAAACTACCTAACTGAAAATACAGGTTATCGTTCCGAAATTGGTTATGCAAATATTCGTTGGTTCAATTCTGTATCTATTGACGAACTGACCATATATGATCAGAATGATGTAAAAATGATTGATGTAAACGAAGTGGTAATTTCGTTTAAACTGAAAGAACTTATCGGGGGGAAAGACATTTCGATCAACGAAGCTTGGTTAAATAAGGCCTCGGTAAACCTACGAAACGAGGGCAACAATGGATTAAGTATTGACAACTGGGTAGCTAAAATCACAGATTTAACCTCAGTTCCTGGCCCAGCCCCTACAGACCCAAGTGTGTTTTCTATTGACAAAGTCACACTCGTTAACTCAGAGTTTAGTCTTTCGGATGCTCGAAAAGATTCAATTTCTGATGGTTTTGACTACAATCATTTTACACTTAAAAATTTAAGAGCAGACATTCGCAACCTCGAATCCATAGGGAGTAATTTTGAAATCAATGTACAGTTTCTAACTGCCGAAGATCAAGCCTCAGGCCTTAAAATTGATAATCTTGAAACCATTTTTCAGACTTCATTAAAGAAAATGGCTTTTACCAATCTTGATCTTAAGATTGGCAAAAGTCACATTAAAGATTCGATTGTATTCAATTTTGATGACCCCTCTGCGATGAGTGAGTTTGTTACGGAAGTTGACTTTGACGCTAACTTTAAAAGTTCACTTTTACACTCTGATGAACTCAGCTACTTTGTTCCTGAATTCAAAAAATACGACCAACAAATTAAGATTGATGGTTATTTTCAAGGAAAAGTGAATTCGTTTTATTCCGATGACTTTGAAATATCTTTTGGAGAATACTCTAAACTCAATGGCAGACTAGATATTGAGGGCTTGCCAAACATTAATGAAACGATTTTTGATGTTGATTTGGACGACTCTTTTTTAAAGGCTACTGACTTACGGCAATTCATTAACGATCGTACTTTCAAAATATCAAATAAGCTTGGGCTGGTTAAACTGAATGGTCAATACGATGGGCTTATAAACGATTTTGTGGCAGATGGAGAATTTGAAACTGCTTTGGGCAATGTAAACCCTAACGTTCAAATTACTTTACCTGATAACAAACTCGCTTCGTACAGTGGTCGGTTATCTTTGGAAGATTTTAATGTAGGCGTACTTACAGAAGACAGCGTTTTCCAGAAAGTAAACTTACACGGTAGTGTTGAAGGTGAGGGTTTCACACTTGAGCAAGCCAATTTTAAACTAGATGCTAAGGTGAGCAAAATAGGCATATTGGGCTATCAATACGTAAACATCACCACGAACGGTACTTTTGCACAATCGTTTTTCTCTGGAGACATATCGGTAGACGACCCCAATTTGATTTTCAAGGCCGAAGGCTCTGTTGACTTAAGAAATAACAAAAGACTTTTTAAAATTAATGGGCGCTTGACTCGCGCAGACTTAACGGCAATCAAGCTTGCCGAAGATGACCTTTTCATCGCTTCAGACTTCGACCTTGACTTTGAAGGAGTTAAACTTGATAGCTTGCTAGGCAATTTTCATCTCACAGATGCTTACCTTAAGTATGGCAACGAGGATATTCTTATAGATTCCGTTTTCTTCTCTTCGCAACGCAACTCAAGAAACCGATCTGTAAAATTTAACTCAGATTACTTTAACATTAATATGGATGGCCAATTTGAGTTCTCAACTTTGCTTACTGAACTCCAAAACATTAACGGACAATACAAACTCGTTTTCTCTAGCCGAAGCAATGAAATTCCTGAATACTTAAAAACCAACGGAAAAAGCACACAAGCTTTCGATATTACTTACTCTGCCGAATTGCCCAATATTAATCCCATCATTCAGCTTTTCGACTCTGCAATTTATGTAGGAAAGAATGCTTCGCTAAATGGTCGGTTCATTAATTCAAACACAGAAGATTTTCAGTTGAATGCAAAAATTGATTCGCTCATTTATTCAAACATATCATTCTTAAACAATGAAATAGATATCAATGCCAGCAGTTTACGAGATCCTGATAAAGTTTTGGCTTTAGGTTATTTGTATTCTGAAAAGCAAATTTATGCGAACACCTCTGAAACTGACGCACTTACCTTAGAAACGGTTTGGGATGGAAAAAGAATTGAATTAAGACAAAACATTGGGCAAACTGCCAGCGGAAATTATGCTGAAATAGGAGCTGGAATTGATTTTTTTGAAAATAGAACTGAACTCAGGTTCCAAGAATCGAACATTATAGTCTTAGATCAAATCTGGAATATTACAGAAGACAATGTGGTTGTTTTTGGAGAAAACAACATCAGCATCGAAAACCTTGATATTTATAATGATAACCAATCTATTACTTTGGACGGGCAAATTTCGGTATCGAGAGATAGTACCGAAAGCATGAAGGTGGTTTTTGAAAATGTAGAGGTTGAAAACCTGAATACACTTACCTTAAAATCCTATTCAGGAAAAATTAACGGATCTGTTACAGCTCATAATCTGCTTTACAACCCCTTGCTATATGGTGATGTAAAGATCAACGAATTCAAAATTGACGATTTCTTGGTAGGCGATATCAGTGGTGCCTTACTTTGGAATGACATCAATAGTAAATTTGACATCAACTTGATTGTTGACCGTTTGGGCAAAAAAATCATTCAACTTGAAGGAGATTTCTACCCAGCTAGAAACACAAACCAACTGGATTTAGACTTAATTCTAAACGATGCCAACCTCAACATTGGAGAGCCTTATATTGAAGATTACTTTACCAGAGTAGCTGGAACAATCAATGGAAGACTCACTGTTGGCGGCACGCTCTCCGACCCTCTCATTCGGGGTAATGGAACAATCAAAAACGGGGGGATTAAAATCAACTATTTAAATACCGAATATAAGTTTGGTGGCGGTGTTAAATTCGACAAAAATCTTATTTCACTTTCAGGTTTACAGTTCCTAGATGTAAACGGAAATCCTGCTCAATTTGGAGGCGAGGTTCGCCATAACTCATTCCGTGACATTAGTCTCGACTTGAATGGTAACCTTGATAGGTTTGAAGTATTGAATACCACAGTGGACAATGGCGATATTTATTATGGTAACGCCTATGCTACTGGAAATGTAAGTCTAAGAGGAGCTGCAAGTAACCTCACCATCAATGCCAATGTAACCACAGCCCCCAACACCAAAATATACATTCCTATTAGCGAGGGTAACGATAATGCTTCGGTCGATTATATCAACTTCATCAACCTAACCGATACTACGCAAACCTATAGCTCAAGTGGCGATGAAGTGGAAAAAATGAAAATTGAGGGGCTAAAACTAGACCTTAATATTAACGTCACGCCAGACGCTTACACAGAAATCATTATTGACCCAAAAACAGGAGATATTATTAGAGGGCGGGGCAATGGTCAATTAAGATTGCAAATTGACACCCAAGGAGATTTTCAAATGACAGGAGGTTTGAATATTACGGAAGGAGCATACAATTTCTCTTTATACAACATTATCACCAAAGAGTTTGACATTGAGCAGCCGAGTCGTATTACATGGTCTGGCGACCCATATTCTGGCATTATGGACATCAATGCTTCATACTCTCAAAACACTTCATTGGCCCCTATCTTTAAGCAAACTGGTTTTGCCGATGGCAATGAGTCTTCAGCAGTCAATCGCAGGTACCCTACCAAAGTGCTTTTGCACCTAAACGGGCCATTACTTTCTCCAGAAATCAATTTTGACATTGACTTCTCTGAAATCAACGCACAAAACTTTGAATTGCAAACAGCATTAAATGCATTCAAAAATCGCTTGGCAAGTGACGAGCAGGAACTCACTAGACAAGTAGTGAATGTAATTGTGCTCAACAGCTTTTCTGATAATAACACTTTAAATATTGGAGGGAAAAGTGCTTCTCAAAACGTAAGTCAGCTGCTATCCAATCAACTAAGCCAGCTCGTTGCCCAATTAGATGAAAACCTTGAAATTGATTTTGATTTAGCTTCTTTAGACCAAGATGCCTATAATACCTTCCAACTAAGGCTATCTTATACTTTTTTGAATGGACGCTTGAGAGTAACCCGTGAAGGCGGACTTTCTAATCAAGTGAATCAAACTGATTATACCACGGACATTAATAGTATTGCGGGCGATTGGACAGCGGAATATTTACTTACTTCTGATGGCCGATACAAAGTAAAAGTCTATTCACGAAGCAGCTATAATTTTGCCACCGCTGTTTCTGGAGGAACTACTCAAACCAGTGGTGCCAGTATTACGCAATCTAGTAGCTTCAACAGCCTAAGTGAGTTCTTTACTGGGGTTGATAAAAAGAGAAGAGAACGCAGAGAAGAGAAACTAGCGAGAAAAGAGGAAGAAGAAAATAATTCGAACTAATTGCCTCTAAGTCGGTTGTTTTTCCAGATTCAAATTAACCCATGTCAAAAATCAACATATTCTGGTTTAGGAGAGATTTACGCTTTACCGACAATACCGCACTTTATTATGCCCTAAAGGAAAATTTGCCCGTGTTGCCCATCTTTATTTTCGACAAAAGTATTTTGGGAAAACTAGAAAATAAGGAAGATGCCCGAGTTGAGTTTATTCAGAACACTATTGCTAAAATGAATCATAAACTGAGGGATAAAGGCTCAAAATTCAAAACATTCTACTCCAACCCTATTGAGGCATTTGATAGTCTCACCAATGAATATGAAATAGAGTCGGTTTTTACCAATAGAGATTACGAACCCTCTGCCATTACCCGCGACCAACAAGTAGAAACATTCTTAAAATCGAAAGGCATCAAGCTCTATACTTTCAAAGACCATGTGATTTTTGAAAAGGAGGAAATTGTATCAGGTACCGGCAACTTTTACAAAGTATTTACCCCTTATAGTAAGGTATGGTTAGAGAAATATTCAAAGAACAAACCTGCCATACTTAATGATGGACTAAGTGCAAACAACTGGTATCAAACCAGCCATAAAGAAGTCCACTCCCTAGACCAAATCGGTTTTAAGAAAACCGAGATTCATATTCCTTCCGAAAGTCTTAAGGAAGAATTAATTAAAAAGTATGATCAGTTAAGGGACTTTCCTGCAAAAGACGCTACTTCTCGTTTAGGTATTCATTTAAGGTTTGGAACGGTCAGTATTAGGCAATTGGCTAAAAAAGCCGAAAGCATCAATCAAACCTTTCTCAACGAGCTGATATGGAGAGATTTCTATGCGATGATTTTAGCAAACAATCCTCAGGTTGTGAGTAATGCATTCAAACCTCAATACGACCAAATTCCTTGGCTACGCGATGAAGAAGGTTTTCAGAAATGGTGCGATGGCACAACGGGGTATCCGATAGTAGATGCAGGTATGAGGCAACTCAACCAAACGGGTTTTATGCACAATAGAGTAAGAATGATTGTAGCCAGTTTTCTTACCAAACACCTACTGATAGATTGGCGCTGGGGAGAAGCCTACTTTGCTGAAAAACTGCTCGATTTTGATTTAGCTTCGAACAATGGTGGTTGGCAGTGGGCTGCAGGAACAGGCACCGATGCACAACCCTACTTCCGTGTTTTCAACCCCGAATCGCAAACAAAAAAGTTTGACCCCGAATTGAAGTACATTAAAAAATGGGTGCCTGAATACGGTTCTTCAAATTATCCGAAACCAATGGTGGACCACAAGTTTGCCCGACAAAGAGCACTGAATACTTACAAAGTTGCGTTGGCAAACAATTAGAATTCATCAAACCGATTAAAGGTGTTTTTTTTAAGCCTATTTAATTAATATCTTCGCCAAGCACGTCAGCCACACTTTTTAATGGAATATATACCAGAACCAGTAAAGATCTTTGTTGTAGAAGATGATCCTGTTTATCAAAAACTACTAAAGTACATTGCAGAGCTAAACCCTGACCATGTAGTTAAAGTGTTTCCAAATGGCAAAGACTGCATTGCCCATTTGAACGAAAATCCTTCAGTAGTTACGCTAGATTACTCGCTACCAGATATGACTGGTGACGAAGTGTTAAAGGCCATTAAAAGTAATAACCCAGAAACCAATGTGATTGTGGTTTCCTCTCAGGAAGACATTAATACGGCCATAGGTCTATTAAAAGTTGGTGCTTACGACTACATTACAAAAGACGAAGAAACAAAAGACAGACTGCTTAACGCCATTAATAACGCTAAGAAAAACGCTTCATTAAAAGAAGAGATTATTCATTTGCGTGAAGAAATTGGCGAAAAATACGAGTTCGAAAAAAGCATAATAGGAGAAAGTAAAGCGATTCAAAGAGTATTTAAACTCTTAGCAAAAGCAATTAAAACGAGTATCACCGTTTCAATTACTGGTGAAACAGGAACTGGTAAGGAAGTAGTCGCAAAAGCCATTCATTATAACTCCGACAGAAAAGGAAAACCTTTTGTAGCTGTTAATATTGCCGCAATTCCAGACAACCTTATTGAAAGCGAATTATTTGGGCATGAAAAAGGAGCGTTTACTGGCGCTATGGCCCGTAGAAAAGGTAAGTTTGAAGAAGCAAACGGAGGCACTATTTTCTTAGATGAAATTGGTGAGATGGACATTAACCTTCAAGCCAAACTTTTAAGAGTTATACAAGAAAGAGAACTAAATCGTGTAGGTGGAAATGAGGCCGTAAAATTCGATGTTAGAATTTTGGTAGCTACCCATAAAAATCTAGCGGAAGAAGTAAAAAGCGGTGCTTTCAGAGAAGATCTATATTATAGATTACTCGGTATTCCTATTGAACTACCACCTCTCAGAGATAGAGACAAAGACATTCTTCTTATTGCCCGTCATTTATTAGCCAATTTTGCCAAAGAAAACGGACTAGGAAAAGTTAGCCTTAGTAGAAACGCCCAAACCAAATTATTGAAGTACGGTTATCCTGGCAATGTTCGTGAGCTGAAGTCCGTGATTGAACTAGCCGCAGTAATGTGCGAGAATAATCAAATTGAAGAAGAAGACATTACCTTTAACTCTTTGGCCAAAGAAGGGCAATTTTTAATGGATGAAATGTCGTTAAAAGATTACACCTTTAAAATCATTAGGCATTTCTTAGATAAGCACGACAACAATGTTTTGTTAGTAGCAAGTAAGCTCGACATTGGTAAGTCGAGCATTTATCGCTATTTAAAAGAAATGGAAGAGGAAGGAATTTAGTTTATTCCAACATTTCTGAAAGAGTAGACTTAAGCATAAAAGGCTCTAAGGGTTTTTGAAGGTAGGGCCTTTTACACTTCAGTCGTTTACTCACTTCCTCTTCTTCTAAACTTGAGGTAAGCACCATTCCAATATTCTGAAACCTTGGGTCATTACTCACACGGCTTATAAACTCGAAACCGTCCATTTTTGGCATTTCCAAATCTGTAATAACAAGATCAACTTTGTTTCCACTCTCTAGCCAAGTCAAGCCTTGAAGCCCGTCTTCAAATAAAAACAGTTCGTAGTCCCTAGAAAGTAAGTGTATTATAAGCGCTCTATTGGTAGGTTCATCATCTAGAATTAATATCCTCTTTTTCATAGTTATAGTCGCTAACCTCGCTGAATCCGTGCCAGAAATGTTGAATCCCTTCAAAAAGGTTAAATCAAGAGATTTCTAGAGTATATCAAATTTTATTATTCTTAAAACCATCCCAATTCGAGACTTTAATCCCTAATATTGACCCATATTCAAATATTACCTCCTATAAAAAGCCACCTTTCAATTGAATCTTTTTTAGTTAATTTTCCCTGTTCAAAGTAAATGAGGTAAAGTGGCCTATTTGGTCTGAATTCTCCTTGAAAAAAATAATAGCTGACAATCAAATATCAATTACCATGAAGAAATTTTTACTAGCGATTTGCTTTTTAATCGTATCAGGCTTCCTAGGTTTTGCCCAACAAAAGCCACTCTCTCAACTCACCGTTGAAGAACTAATGCAAGAGCCCGATCAATTTGTGGGCATTATGCCTTCTAGACCTCAATGGTCTAGAGATAGCAAATCAATCTACTTTATGTGGAACCCAAGCGGAGAAGGATTTCCTAGTTATCATAAGGTGGGTTTAGATGGAAACAATCCTGTTGAAATAGAAGATACAAGCGATGGTTTTCCTTCAAATTACCAATACAATAAAGATCGCTCTAAAATAGTTTTCGAACGATCTGGTGATATCTATACCATGGATGTAAAAACCATGACAGAAAAGAAGATAACTTCCACAGTCGCCAGAGAATCAAGCCCCTCTTTTCACAGCGATGAATCAGTTATCACCTTTATTACTGATAATAACCTATTTTCTATTGATACAAGAACTGGACTGATTAGACAGTTAACGAACATTAAAATTGCAGACGATAATGAAGATAGACCTAACCGTCCTTCTACCTCTAGAGATGGCAACAGAGACCAAGACAAATGGATTTCTGATGATCAACAGTCTACTTCTGAAATTTTAAGAGAGCAAAGAAACAGGCCAAGACGTTTTTCAGCAGCTGGCCAAAGGTTTTTCCAACAAAGCCAAGGCGAAGGCAGAATGTCGCAAATTGAATTAGACAATGTTAGTGGACTACAGCTTTCACCTGATGGAAAATATGTGAGCTTTAGTGTTTGGATTGCAGCAGAAAACCCAGCAAAAAACACAATTGTACCAAACTATGTAACCAGCAGTGGCTATACTACAGACATCAACGCGAGATCAAAAGTAGGTGGAGACCAATCTTACAGAGAACTGGGTATTTATAACATTGAGGCAGACAGCTTTTATATGGTAGACACAAAACAATTGCCTGGCATTACCGATTTGCCAGATTACGTAACAGACTACCCAGACAGAAGCTTTGATAAAGAGCCAAGAAAAGTGTCTTCTGGAAGTATCGCTTGGTCTAACGATGGTAAATACACAGTGGTGCAATTTTCATCTTTAGACAACAAAGACCTTTGGATCATGAGACTCCTTCCTTCTTCTGGTGATTTAATTCCTGTTGACCGCCAGCGTGATGAGGCTTGGATTGCTGGGCCTGGTATTGGAAGAGGCATGAACTTCTTACCAGACAACAAAACTATTTACTATCAGTCAGAAAAATCTGGTTACTCTCACCTCTATACCCATGATCTATCTACTGGTGTCGTAAAACAACTTACTACTGGAAACTACGAAGTATATGACCCTCAATTATCCAATGATGGAAAAACTTGGTACTTCACTGCAAACATGAAACACCCTGGAATCCGTCATTTTTATTCAATGCCATTAAAAGGTGGAAAGCCAACGCAAATCACTACTGAAGACGGCCATAACGATGTTACGCTTTCTCCAGATGAAAAAAACTTGGCTATTCTTTACTCTTACACCAACCGCCCACCAGAGCTTTTCATTCAAGCAAACAAGCCGGGTGCTGCTAAAAAACAAGTTACCGAAAGCTTACAAGCTGGTTTCAAACAGTATAATTGGTACAAACCAGAAGTAATTACTTTCAAGGCACAAGATGGTGAAATGGTGCATGCAAGAGTTTATAAGCCAGAAAACCCAAATGGAGCAGGTGTAATTTTTGTTCATGGTGCTGGCTACCTACAAAATGCACATTACGGCTGGAGTAGCTATTTAAGAGAATTCATGTTCAACAACATGTTAATGGCCAAAGGCTATACCGTATTAGATATTGATTATCGCGGTAGTGCCGGATATGGCAGAGACTGGAGAACTGGAATCTATCGCCACATGGGTGGAAAAGACCTTTCTGACAACATTGATGGAGCTAAACTATTGGTAAGCGACTATGGTGTAGATCCTAAGAGAATTGGAATGTACGGTGGATCATACGGTGGTTTCATTACTCTTTTTGCTATGTTCAATCACCCTGATGTAATTACAGCAGGTGCAGCTTTGAGATCGGTTACTGACTGGGCACATTATAACCACGGTTATACTTCCAACATCTTAAATACACCGTTAGAAGACCCAAAAGCTTATAAAAGAAGCTCCCCTATCTATTTTGCAGAAGGTTTACAAGGCCATTTATTGATTGCTCACGGAATGGTAGATACCAATGTTCATTTTCAGGATGTAGTTCGTTTGGCCCAAAGATTAATTGAACTGGGGAAAGACAACTGGGAAATGGCACTCTACCCTGTTGAAAATCATGGATTTACAACTCCAAGTAGCTGGACAGATGAATACAAAAGGATATTCAAATTGTTCGAAATGAACATAGGTAAGAAATAACCCCTTATGAAAAAACTAGCAACAATGGCTTTGGCACTGGCCTTTATGGCCTGCCAAAACCAAGCCCCCATAGACGACCCCAATATTGCAAGAGGCTTAATTGCCAGTAAAGCAATGGTAGTTTCCGCCCACCCCATTGCCTCCAATGTAGGGAAGGAAATTATGGAGAAAGGTGGAAACGCAGTAGATGCCGCAGTAGCCGTTCAATTTGCATTAGCTGTGGTCTATCCAGGTGCTGGTAACATTGGCGGTGGTGGCTTTATGGTTTCACGAATGGCCGATGGCACAGCCAATACGCTAGATTTTAGAGAAAAAGCACCAAATGCTGGTGGTCGTGATATGTACCTTGACGAAAACGGAGAGGTGATTTCTAACTTAAGTACACGCGGACATTTGGCTGCTGGCGTTCCTGGTTCTGTAGCAGGTATGGTAGAAGCGCATAAGAAGTATGGCAAGTTAAGCTGGGCAGAACTGGTTCAACCCGCCATCGATATTGCTTCAAAAGGATGGGTACTTACTGCCAGAGAAGCCTCAGGTTTGAATGGCAATCGTAAGTCATTCATGGACTTAAACACTGTAATGCCCGATTTCTTTTTGGCTGAAGAAGGTCAGGAATGGAAAGAAGGCGACTTGGTTAAAATTCCAGAACTCGCCAAAACCCTTGAAAGAATTCGCGACAATGGTCGTGACGGTTTTTACAAAGGTGAAACAGCCGATTTGATCGTTGCTGAAATGAAAAGAGGTAACGGAATCATTTCACATGAGGATTTAGAGCAGTATGAAGCCGTGTGGCGTACTCCTATTCAGGGCACTTATGGTGAATATGAGTTTATTTCAATGCCTCCTCCCTCAAGTGGTGGAATTGCATTAGCTCAACTTTTCGGGACAATGGAAAACTACAAGCTTAGCGAAATGGATTTCCATAGCACTGAGGCTGTGCATCTAATTGTTGAAGCTGAAAGAAGGGCCTATGCCGACCGTGCAGCACATTTGGGTGATCCAGACTTCTATGATGTGCCATTAAAGGGATTACAAGACCAAAACTACATTAAGGACAGAATGAAAAGCTTCGACCCTAACAAAGCCACACCAAGTAGCGAAGTTAGTGCTGGTAAGCCTGCCCCAGCCGAAAGTATGGAAACCACTCATTTCTCTATTATTGATCCAATGGGCAATGCCGTGTCGATTACTACCACGTTAAATGGCGGTATGGGGTCTAAAGTATTTGTGGGTGGCGCGGGCTTTCTGTTGAACAATGAAATGGACGACTTTAGTGTAAAGCCGGGAGTTCCAAACATGTATGGTTTAGTAGGTGGTGAGGCCAACGCCATTGCCCCAGGCAAAAGAATGCTAAGCTCTATGACACCAACCATTGTTTCTAAAGACGGAAAGCTCTTTATGGTGGTAGGAACACCAGGCGGTTCAACCATTATCACTTCAGTTTTTCAAACCATTATTAACGTAACCGATTTCGGAATGGGAATGCAAGAAGCAGTAGCTGCGCCCCGCTTCCATCACCAGTGGTTACCAGATCAAGTTACTTATGAGCGTGACGGCTTGAGCGCAGAACTACTGCAAGCACTTGAAGCTAAAGGGCATAAATTTAGAACCACAGGAGCAATTGGTCGTGTAGATGCTATTTTGGTAATGCCTAATGGCAAACTAGAAGCAGGAGCAGATCCTCGCGGTGACGATGCCGCTTCGGGCTTCTAACGAAAACAATAAGGACAACCATCCTTTTATCCATTTAGCCTGTAATTAACTCCATTTATCAATTGGTAAAACTTTGGAGCTTAATTGCAGGCTATTTTTATTTTATAACTTTAAAATAAAAACCCATGAAGAAGCTGCTTTTCATCTCCCTCCTATTCAGTAGTGTAGTTCTTTCTGCCCAAGATTTTGACAAACAAAAGTTAGACACCTACATCAACTCACTCCAGAAAAATGACAAAGCAAGCTTAGCAGTAGCCATCTCTAAATCGAACAAACCTGTTTATGAAGGTTACGCAGGTTTTCTCTCAGATAAAAATGAAAGGCAGATTGATTCAAATACCAAGTTTAGGATTGGCTCCATTACTAAAACCTTTACTGCAGTAATTGTTTTTCAATTGATTGAAGAAGGGAAAATCACTTTAGACACAAAGGTGGACCAGTTTTTTCCTGATGTGAAAAATGCAAATAAAATCACTGTAGCCCATCTTTTAAGTCATCAAAGCGGCATTTTTAATTTTACAGATGCACCATTATTCATGAACCTAATGGTCCAGAAAAAATCGAAGGACGATCTACTTGAAATCATCAAAGACCAAGATTCGGTTTTCGAGCCCGGCAGCCAAACCTCCTACTCCAACAGCGGCTATGTACTATTGGGTTTAATTATTGAAAAGGCAACCGGCAAAAGCTATGAAACACATCTAAAAAACAGAATCATTGATAAGCTTGGACTAAAGAACACTGCTTATGGCGACAAAATTGAAGCAGAGAAAAATGAAGCCACTTCTCTAAGTTTTCAAAATGGAAAATGGAATAACTTTCCTTTAGAGTCAGACATGAGTATCCCCTTTTCGGCAGGCGCTATAGTTTCAACTCCAAACGACTTAAATCAGTTTACCTACGCCCTATTCAATGGAAAGCTAGTTTCTGATGAATCAATAACAAAAATGAAGGAAATCAAGAGTGGTTTAGGACATGGCCTAATACCTGTTCCTTTCTATGGAAAAACCGCTTACGGGCACAATGGAAAAATCGACAATTTCGAATCTAGCGCGTATCACTTTAAAGCTGACGATATGAGTATTTCCGTTCTGGCCAATGGCTTAACCATTGGGTTCAACGACATTATGGTTGGAATGCTAAGCATTTATTTCAACCGAGATTTCGACCTCCCAAGCTTTGATCAGAAGCCCATTGAATTAAGTGCTGAAAGCTTAAAGAAATATGCTGGTTTGTTTTCATCTGATGCCCTACCCATCCAGATCGTGATTAATGCAGAAAATGGAAACATAACAGCTCAGGCTACAGGGCAAGCTGCCTTTCCACTTACACCTTACAGCCATAGAGAATTCAGGTTTGATCAAGCGGCAATAGTTATTCTATTTGGTGGAACTTCTGATGCGGTAGATTATACCACCTTCACACTCAAGCAAGGTGGTCAACAATTCACCTTTAAAAAGCAGTAATAAAGAAACACCTCAAGACAAAGTCTCTTTATTCATAGAATTATCCCAAAGCCCACTATATTAGTGCTTGGTTGTAAATAATGATAGCTCAGTTGTAAAGCTGACTGTCAAAGAATTGTGCTCAATGGTTTCGCTGTCAAGAATTCGATTTTGTATCGCCTTACTACTTTTCCTGTGCTCTTTCGGCCTTCTCAATGCCCAAGAGCAAACCACTGATTTTTTCCCGAAAGAATTATCTAAAGAACTAATAACGCTACCTACCGAGGGCAACCCACGCTCATACACCATAAGAACGCAAGAGCTTAAAGACAAAGCATCTACCATTACCATGTCTGAAATAACTCAAGAATACCTTTTAACCAACAACCGAGTTTATCAGGTGAGTTTAAAAACCCGAAAAGCACCTTTAGCAACTTATACTTTCGATTCACTTTTAAGAATAAAAACTATTGAAGACTATACAGACAGCGCTCCCACTCCTTGGGCTTTTTATCAATACAATGACATTGACCGCACTATAACAGAGTTAAAATTAAGAAGTGACTCCACTGTCTATACCAAAACTGTTTTAACCTTCAACAAAAACAACTCACTCGTTTCTAGGAAAGAGTATTTTGGTGAATCTGATCTAAAAAGCGAAAAGCATTTCACCTATAACGAGCATGGAGACTTACAGACTGAAAGCACCTTAGGTAACCAAGAAGAAAGTACAAGTATTTACCAATATCAGTACGATAGCAATGGTGCTAAATTAATGCGTAAGAAATTCAATAATGAAAAATTGGAAAACAGAATTGAGTATCAATACTTTCCAGATTCAACCGTCCAAATATCAACCGATTATGGTTTCAATAAAAGGCCTAAATCTCAAAATTTAACTGTTCTACAAGATTCACTCAGGGTAGAAATTGTAGGTTACTTTTCCAGCATAGACACCACCCAGTACAGATCTAGCTTTAAAGAATTATATGTGGGCGAAGACCTATTGGAGTACGAAAGCAGAACAATTAATGGGGTATTCGTTAACCGTTTCAAAACATTCTACGAATATGATTCACATGGAAATTGGATCAAACGTATGACCTATGAGAACAACAAATTGATTAAGGTAGAAAACCGTTTATTTCGGTATTAATCATACCAAAGGGTTGAGTTTTTAAACTTTAAGCATTCCACTAAAAGGTATTCCCCTTCTTCATTAGAATTCCTTAAATTCAGCCAATCAATTCTTACTTTTTGCAATCATGAAGCACCTTTATTCAACCTGTCTAATCTTCACCTTTCTTCTTTGTTCCACATTTAGCTTTTATGGTCAAGAACAGAAAGACCCAAAAATACCTGAGCCAAAGAAATTCACAACCCAACACGAAGGAGTTTTTGGTGGTAAAAAAATAGCCTATACAGCTTCGGGCAGCGAAATGCACTTGACCAACTCAAAGAACGAGCCTACTGGCTCAATGTGGTCGGTGGCTTATACTAAATCGGGTAGTATTGAACAAAGTACTCGCCCCGTTACTTTTGTTTTTAATGGAGGCCCAGGATCTGCTTCTATGTGGCTTCACATGGGTTTCTTTGGCCCAAAAGTAGTACGTGTAGATAGTGACGCTGTTGAAGATGACGGGGGCGCTCCCTACCCTATTGACGAAAACAAGTTTGGCCTTTTAGATATTACTGACCTGGTATTCATCGACCCAATTGGCACAGGCTATAGTCAGTTGATTGGTAATGGAAAGGGAGAAGAATACTGGGGTTTGAATCAAGATGCGCAATCAGTAGCTACCTTCATTCGCCAATGGGTAACTCAGAATAACCGATGGATGTCGCCTAAATATATTGCTGGCGAAAGCTTTGGTACCACCAGAGCTGCTGCTGTTTCTCAAGCATTAGAGGGCAGCGGACAAGCCTTGGCTTTGAATGGTTTAATCTTAATTTCTCAAGCCTTGGATTACGAAGGTTCAACCTCAATTGATGATAACATTACTTCATATGTTACCTACATGCCTACAATGGCCGCTACGGCTTGGTACCACAAAAAAGCAGGGCAAGGCAAAACCTTGGAAGCTTTTGCACAAGAAGCACGCGATTTCGCATACAATGAATATGTATCTGCGCTCTATAAAGGTGATTTAATTACACCACAAGAAAAAGAAGCCATTTCCCAAAAGCTGGCTTATTTCTATGGCATCGACATTAACTTTATAAAAAGAGCCAACAATCGAGTGTTGACTGGTCGTTTCAAAAAAGAGCTTTTAAGAGACAGAGGTGTAGCATTAGGCACTTTAGATTCTCGATACTATGGCGATGATCCCGATGACACTGCCGATTCTCCTGAACTGGGCGATGCCTCTAGTTATAAGGTTTCCGCAGCCTATACCGCAGCGTTGAACCATTACTTTACCAATGATTTAAAGATTACCATGGACAGACCTTACCTTACTAGCGGACGATTGAGCAGCTGGGACTGGGGCGCTGGTGGCGAACCTATGTACGTAAAAACCTCCCGTAGATTGGCCAACGCCATGCGTAGAAATGAGGGAATGAAAGTATTGGTGGCTTGTGGTTATTATGATATGATTACCCCCTTTTTCGATGCTGAATTCACCTTCTCTCGTAATGCCATCCCGATGGCCCGCGTGAAATTAACCTATTATGAAGGTGGTCATATGATGTACAACCATCAGCCCGATTTCGAAAAGCTAGCCAACGACATCAGGGCGTTTATTACAGAGAAGTAAGGCGAGAATTAACGAGCTAATAAAACATTCAAGGCTTTTTACTTGAATATAGCAACACCCTCTACTAACAGAATTATAAATTTTCAGACCTTTCGTTCCTCAAGGAAAGAAAACAAGCATTTTCTGTTTTAGCGAATAAAAGTTGTATGCACACTCCTTTTCATCCTGAACGGTAGTGAAGGAACTGAAAACTATGTCATTATCAAAGCTCAATAATCACTACATAACCTATTCGGAGCGTCATTGCGAGAAATAAGCGATGCGCAAGCATGAGCTTATGACGAAAATCAATCAAAAAATATTTTGAGTAACTCAAAAGTTACATATATATTTGCGTAACCTTAAAGTTACGCAATGATGAAAACAGAAATTAAGCACAAGTGGTTTTACAACCAATCTCCAGAAGAAATTTGGGAATATCTTACTAAAGCGGAATTAATCGAAAAGTGGCTTATGCCCAATAATTTCGAGCTCAAAATGGGTCACGAGTTTAGATTTAAGACAAACCCGATTCCCAGCTTAGGTCTTGATGGAAACTTCTATTGTAAAGTTCTAGAAATTGTTCCCCTCAAGAAACTTGTTTATAGCTGGAAAGGTGGTTTGAGTGAAAAAAATCCAACACTTGAAACCATAGTGGAATGGACTCTAGAGGCAAAAGAAAGTGGAACCGAACTAAGACTTGCTCACACTGGATTTAAGGAAGATAATGGTTCAATCCTCGCAGCGATGTTTGATGGCTGGGACAAAAACATTCAAAAAATGCTCACCCATTTAAACTTACACTAGAATGACCACACCAACTCTTGATGCATTTCAGGTAATTGCTGATCCAAGTCGTAGGCAAATACTGGGCATGCTTACTCAAAGCACTCATAATATAAACTCATTAGCAGAAAATTTTGATATGAGCAGACCTGCGGTTTCAAAGCATGTTAAAATACTGCAGTCAGCAGGTTTTATCTCAATTCAAGAAATAGGCAGGGAAAGACATTGCATTTTAAATCAACAGGGGTTTAATGAACTCAAAACTTGGCTTAACTACTTTGATAAATTCTGGGATAGTAAGCTGAAAAATTTAGAAGCTATTCTCAACAACAAAATCGATAAATAAGACAATGATGAACTACGAAAACTATTCAGCTACAATTTTAGTTGAAAAATCACCTGAAACAGCATTTAAAGCAATTCAAGACTTTCGATCTTGGTGGTCGGAAGATATAGAAGGGAAAACAGACAAGCTTAATGAGGAGTTTTTCTACCACTATAAAGATGTTCACTTATGTAAAGTGAAGCTAATTGAAATGGAGCCGAATGAGAAGTTGGTTTATCAAATCATGGACAATCAGTTCAGTTTCACAAAAGATAAAAGCGAGTGGATAAACACTAAATTGGTTTTTGAAATTTCATTGCAAGACGGCAAAACACAAGTCAAATTTACGCACAAAGGACTAGTACCTGAATATGAGTGTTATGAGATTTGCGAAGACGCTTGGAGCAACTACATTAAGAAAAGTCTGTATAACTTGATAACTACAGGGGAAGGACAACCTAATCCAAAAGAGAAAGATGGTTTCAATGCGGAAATAGTTGAAAAATGGAAGTTGAAGTAAAAATCACTACCCAACAATGAGCCTGAAGGGTCTACATTCCCAATAATAGCTACTTATCAAATTAGATAGGTAGCTATGTTTTGCCTCTCCCACCCTATTTTACCAATGCTTAACAAATAGGCTTAACTGGATTTCCGAAAACATCAGTCGCAAAACTAGAATTGAGATAGAAGTTGCAGTCTGGCATTCGTTCTTTTAAAATGATCGCCTTTTCAAGGATGCCTTCTTCATCATCTTCTGAATCTAAAAACACTTCTTTGAGGCTTTGATTGTTTAAACTGTCACATAAATCGGCTAATGTGATTCCTGTTTTTGTGATGTTTAAGCTTTGTAAAGAGGCCATTTCATTGAAAAACGGAATACTTGCTTTAGTGATTTTACTATGACTCCTTAAACAGAGATTTTCCAAATCCTTAAGCTTAGCGATGTGCTTCACTCCCTCATCTGTAACCAATGTGTCTTTCAAATAAATCTCCGATATGGATGAAACGCGCAAAGTGAAAAAGTAGAAAAAGTCATCATCATTTTCTGAATCTATCGATTTATAGCCGCTCCATGCTGGAGGAATAGCATCTAGCTTTTCGATTCGAAAATGGCGCTTCCAGAATTTCTTTTCTTCTTTTAAGAGGTTCATTTCAACTTATTTCTTAGCTGAATTTATTAAATAATATGTATTGAAAATTACTCAAAGCAATTAGGTTTCGCTGACGAGAACAGTTTCTATTTTTTCATCAAACTTTTAATGTCTAAATGGAATAAAGCGTCATCATCAGATTCATAAATAACAGTTTTACTGCTGTCTAATAAGTGAAATGCCCCGGATGAATTTCTCACGAACATCTTTTGAATTGCTCCATCTTTGTCAAATACTTTATAATATCCAAAAGTTGCCGAATTAGCCATTTTTCTAGCTTCTGTATTCGCCTCAAATTTGTTGTTACTTTCAAATTTCGTGTCATCTCCGATAAAAACAACCACAATATCCAAATGCAAGGATTTGTAACCGTTGGTATTTTCAGCATTATTCGACTCTTCAATCAAACTGTATAACGTTTCAAGTCTACCTTTTGCTTCAGATGTACTTATATCACAAAAATAAATTAAGGTAAAGTCTGATTTAATTTTGTAAAGATTTGGTTCTCTGTCTTTAAGACCAACATTACGCGTAATTGAAAAATCTGGGGCTTTATAAGGTACAAAAGGCTTTGGCTTTACATAGTTATTGTTCTTAAACCAATAAGTGCCTTCCTTAGATTTAGTGAAGTCAAAATCATACTGAATTTCATCTGTGGGCATGTATACAAGCTTCATATTCGTTGTTCCATTTGATTCCTCAATAACTTGTTTAAGCAAGGCTTCATTTTCTGTGCTTGGAATCCATTGACCATTGAAAAACTTAGTCCGTGAAGAAGTAATGGTTTTTGACTCCACCAATGATAGTAGTTTTTCGATTCCATTAATTGAAAGACTACGACTCATCAATGTTGATGTGACGATGTTAAAATCTGTATCTAACCAAAACAATACAGGGGTAGCTTCTCGATCATGAAAGCCAAAAAGGTTATGAAAATCAAATAGGCTTATTAATTTTTTAGCATATAAGGGATTCTCTCGATCTATTGTTGAAATGAACTGCTCATCTTTATCATAAAACCTTTTCGGATTTCTGTTGATTATAACAATATTATACTTTTCATTGACCTTACTAATCAAAAGCGAATCAATAACTCTTTTGCTGCTCAGATCATATGAGGCCCATGTAAAGACAAGTGTTGGTTTCTTTTTAAGTCGTATTTTATTTTTTAAATGGCTTAAATAATTCACTTCCTTATTATCAGAAGTGCGCATTTTGCCTTCATTAAAGTTTTGATACAAATTAAATTTGACGGGCATTGGCGTTGAAATGCTATCCTTCAGTGCTTGAGCTCTCAAAGACAGGCTGCAAAAAATAAAACAGATTATGACTGCGGCTTTACTTACTCCCATACCATCCAATTTTAAGTGAACTATTCGATTTCGGTCAGCTTATAAAGCGTTACCCTTCTGAAAGATCAGTTAATTTCTTGATCTGGAAATGCGGCCACGAGAATTTATTTTTTGCCTTTAAAAGCCATTAATAACTAAACAGCCACTTCCACTTTGGCATATTTGTTTCGATATTCGATGGGTGTTAGCCCCGTGATTTTCTTAAACACATTACGGAAAGCTTTGGTATCGGTATACCCCACATCAAACATTACTTCATTGATGTTTTTTCGGCTCGATTCAAAACTGCGTTTGGCCGCTTCTATTTTGATCCGTTGGAGATATTCTAACACCGTATTTCCTGTGGCTTGTTTAAACCTGCGCTCAAAACTTCTTCGGCTTACGGCTACATGATCGGCCACATCATCTACCGATATTTTCTCTTGAAAATTCTCTTCTAAATATTGCTGAGCAAGACTTACCGCTTCGTCATTATGATCTTTCTGTCCATTGAAAATAGCAAAGGAAGATTGACTGTTTCTGTCAATATCAATTGCAAAATATTTGGACGCTAGAATGGCCGTATCGCGGTCGGTGTATTTTTCAAGAATATATAGCAGCAAATTCCAATAGGAGTTGGCTCCCCCACTCGAATAGATTCCTTTTTCCTCGGTAATAATACTACCGTCCATGATTTCCACATCAGGAAAAGTCTCTCTAAACTCATTATAATAAGCCCAATGTGTAGAGCATTTTTTATCTTTTAGTAAACCTGTGGAAGCCAATAAAAATGCGCCAACACAAAGAGAAGCCACTTCCGCCCCTTTATTATGTTGTTCAATAATCCATGGAATTGCTTCTTGATTTACTTCCACGGCATTTTTCATATCTCCAAAAAGGGCAGGAATAACAATTAAGTCGGTTTGTTTTACTTCCCCAATCAACTTGTCTGCATGAACGGAAAAGACACCATCGTGAAGCTTCACTTCTTTGGTTAATGCTACCAACTGAACATTGAAGAGTGGTGCTTTTCCTGCTGCCTGCAAAAATTGATTAGCAGCAGTAAACATATAACGAGGATCAGCCACAGCCTCCATTACAGACGACTCCGGAACAAATATGGAAACGGTTTTCATCCTTAAAAGTAAATCAAAAGATTGGCGGAATCAACCCCATAAAGTGTCGGTATCTCCCCTCTTCCGTTTAGAATCGAGTCCCGATATTTGTAATGTAACTTTTGAAAAACCTTAATAACAAACACATGGAAAAGATAACAATTAGAGCAACAGTAAATGCACCAGTTGAAAAAGTTTGGGATTTCTGGGGAGCACCAGAACACATTACAAAATGGTGTAGCCCTTCAGACGACTGGCATGCGCCAAGTGCCAAAAATGATTTAAAAGTAAATGGGAAGTTTTCAACCAGAATGGAGGCCAAAGATGGAAGTTTCGGTTTTGATTTTGCGGGAGTATATGATGATGTAACCAAACATAAGTTGATTGCTTACACCTTGGAAGATGGCCGACAAGTAAAAATCACTTTTGAAGAGAAAGACGGAGCAACAGAGGTTATTGAAACTTTTGATCCAGAAAGCGAAAACCCTATTGATATGCAGCGCGATGGATGGCAGGCCATCTTAGATAGCTTTAAAGCCTACACCGAAAAGAATTCGTAGCAATTAAAGATTTCAGCATGTCATTTCAAGCATACTTAGACAACATTCAAACCAAAACGGGCAAAACACCAGAAGATTTCAAGGCCTTAGCAGAAACCAAAGGCTTTACCGAAAATGGTGAAATCAAGAAAGGTGTGAAGGCCACAGAAATCACCAATTGGCTAAAAGATGATTTCGATTTGGGGCACGGCCATGCCATGGCAATGCTTGCTTATATAAAGGGAAAAAGGAGTTGACAAAATGAGTCGACTCCTTACATACCTTACCTTTAACGGCAATTGTCGCGAGGCAATGACTTTCTACCATACTTGCTTTGGTGGCGAAATCCAATTTCAAACCATTGGTGATTCTCCATTGGGCAGCAAATTGAGCCCCCAAATGCAGCAGTACATTCTACAAGCGTCCATTTCTACTGACCATTTTACGCTCATGGGAACGGATATGGTTGGAGATCAGGGGCTCGTACAAGGTAATGCAGTTTCTATTTGGGTAGAATGCAATAGTTCAAGTGAGGTTTATACTTACTATCAAAAATTGGCTGAAAAGGGAAATGCTTACCAACCTATTGAACAAACATTTTCTGGAGCTTTATTGGGCGGGCTTTCCGACAAATTTGGAAAACACTGGCTGCTTCATTGCAAAAATGACTCAATTCAAAAACCACGGTTATGAAGAACGAAACACAGCAAAAAATCACAATTTTTCTCACATTCATCGATCAGGCTGAAGAGGCTATGAATTTATATGTGAGTCTTTTTAAAGACAGTAAAATCATTAACAAGTTTTACTATAATAATGATAACCCAGAACTGGCAGGCAAACTAATGACTGCCACAATTGAGCTAGCAGGGCAACGCTTTATGGTACTGAATGGGGGCTCTTCTTTTAGTTTTACACAGGGTTTTTCCTTGTTTGTAAACTGCCAAAGCCAAAATGAAATCGATGAATTATCCGCAAAACTTATTGGCGATACTGGTGAACAATTGCCATGCGGCTGGCTCAGAGATAAGTTTGGGGTATCCTGGCAAATCGTCCCTTCTAATTTGGGTGAAAAGCTGAATAGCGGAGACCCTGAAGGTTTTAAAAGAATGTTTACCGCCTTAATGAAAATGAAGAAAATAGACATGGCCACATTGCAAAAGGCCTATGATGAAGCATAACCTTAAATTTGAAGAGGCCCCTCCAAAAGTTAGTGTTCCTAGCTCATCTGAATTAATGGTAAAACTTTTGGAGGGCTTTAGAAATGTAGAACTCTTTCTGTAATTTCTTAAAGCTTACTTAACTAATCGAGTCAAGGTCACTGAATCCCAACTTAAGCCACTTGGGTATTGTACCTGTTACGGTATTCAATTGGTGTTAAGCCTGTCATTTTCTTAAATACATCCCGAAAGGCTTTGGTATCGGAATAACCCACATCGTACATCACTTCACTCACAGTTTTTCTTCCTGTTTCCAGCTCTTTTTTGGCTGCTTCCATTTTTACCCGCTGTAAGTATTCCATTACGGTATTACTGGTTGCCTTTTTAAACCTTCGCTCAAAAGTTCTTCGGCCCACATTATGTTTATCACATAACTCATCAACCGTTATTCTTTCCTGAAAATTGGATTCAATGTATTCTTGAGCCTCCAAAATCGTTTCGTCATCGTGCGTTTTTTGACCCTTAAAAATAATAAAGGGCGATTGGCTATCACGATCTATATCGATTTCAAAAATTTTTGAAGAAAGGATTGCCATTTGACGACCAGCAAATTTTTCAACCAAATACAGGTTCAAGTTCAGGGAAGAGTATGCCCCTCCGCTCGTATAAATGCCTTGCTCGTCTGTAATGATTTTATCATCAATCAAATTCACATTCGGGTACATTTCTCTAAACTCCTGAGCCGCCAACCAATGTGTAGCACAGCTTCTTCCTTCCAACAAACCCGTTTTTGCCAAAAGAAAAGCTCCAATACATAAACTGGCCACCTCGGCTCCTTGCCTATACTGTTCTACAATCCAAGGCACAAAATCCTTATTCGTTTCAACCACTTTTTTATAATCACCATGAATGGCAGGAATAATAATGAGATCTGTTTTCTTGACTTGATCAATGGTCACATTTGGTTTGATACTGAAAATGCCATTACTCAATTGCACGTTCATATTTGTACCCACCAATTGCACATTAAAAACAGGAGCCTGCCCCATTCTTTTGAGCGATTCATTGGTAAGGGTGAACATTTTATATGTAGCCTCTAGATTACTTAGGCTCGAATCTCCCTCTGGAATAAGTAATGAAATATGTTTCATAGGTCTAATAAGTGTATTGATAAACCGAAAAATGACTACCCAAAAGTAGTGTAAGAACTTGTCGTGATCAACCCCCTACTATGACGGATACACACCGCTTCTGATTCACCTTATCTACGCAAATTTGTAATGTACAAAAAGAGATAACCACCAAACAACCCATACAACATGAAAGACGATGTATTAAAACAGTGGAAAGAAACCAGTTCAGAATTGATCAAACTTTTGAATTCGGTAAGCCAAGAAAAGTTCAACAAAATACCCTTTGAAGGAAGCTGGACTGCTGGTCAATTGGGAGATCACCTTCTAAAATCTTACGGTGCTGTGGAAGTACTAAATGGATCTACCGAGAAAACAGACAGGCCAGCAGACGAAAAAGTAGCTGAAGTAAAATCATTATTTCTCGATTTCAGCATAAAAATGGACTCGCCAGAAGAAATACTTCCTTCAGAAAAACCATTGAATAAGGAATCCATAATTAACGGGCTACAAGAGAAAATAGAAGCCTTCAATTTAGTGATTGAGAACAAAGACCTGACTGAAACTTGTACAGACTATGCCATTCCAGAATACGGGCCATTTACCCGTTTGGAGTGGATCCATTTCAGCATTGCACATACCCAAAGACACGTACATCAATTAAGAAAAATCATTTCAAACCTATAACCATATCACTATGAAAAAGAGCAAAATCATTTTCTGGAGCACCACCATTCTTATTTTTCTATTTGAAGGTGTAATGCCTGCCCTTACTTCGCAAACCGAACTAGCCAAAGAAGGGATCCGCCATTTGGGCTACCCCGATTATTTTGGCGTAATGCTTACCGTTTTCAAAGTACTTGGCTCATTAGCACTGATTATTCCGGCCGTGCCAAAGCGTGTAAAAGAATGGGCTTATGCGGGTTTTGCCATCGATTTTATTGCGGCATTTGTAAGCACAGCCGTTGTAGATGGTTTTGGCCCAGTGCTTTTACTTCCAGTCTTTTTCATGGTTGTGTTAGTGCTTTCTTATATCCATTATCATAAATTGAACTCAGATATTTGATAATTGGCCGTTAACAGCAACCTGTTTATGATCGAAGTTTTTGCTACAAATATTACCACCGAAGGAAAAGCCAAAAAGGTTCTAAATCAAATTCAAGAGGCCTTTCCAGACTATATGGTCAACTTCGATTTGGAAGATTGTGATAAAATTCTTCGTATCGAAACCCATAAAACCATCATCGACACGAAATCCATTATTCGTCTTGTAAACGAAATGAATGGCCAAGCTTCACTTTTATAAAAAACAGAATACATGCCATGCGTAAACTAAATTCATACACATTTTTATCGCTTAATGGTTATTACAAAGACCTAAACGAAGATACCAGTTGGCATCAACATGGTGAGGAAGAAGCTAAATTTTCTGAAGCATCGCTTGAGGCCGAAAACACTCTTTTGTTTGGTAGAACCACCTACGAAATGATGAATAGCTTTTGGCCTACCCCAATGGCAGCTGAAATGTTTCCTAAAGTGGCCCAAGGAATGAACAGCGCTAAAAAAATAGTATTCTCAAACACTTTAAAAGAAGCAGAATGGGAAAACGCTTCTATAGTTAGTGGAAATATTATTGAACAAATTACAAAGCTAAAACAAACGGAAGGAAGCGACATGACCATTCTTGGCAGCGGAAGTATTGTGGCTCAATTTTCTGATGCAGGTTTAATCGATACTTATCAAATCATGATCGACCCTGTTGCATTACCCAGTGGACACACATTGTTTAATGGTATAAAAGCAACTTTAAACCTTAAACTTATTGATTCAAAAGTGTTTGGTAGTGGAGTGATTTTGCTCACTTATGAAAAACAATAAAGCATTTGATAGTGGCTACAAAAAAGGAAAAACAGTTACGAACTTGCTCCAAAGGACATCAGTACTACAAAAGCAGCGACTGCCCTACCTGCCCTATTTGTGAGGCAGAAAGAAAACCAAAAACTGGTATTCTTTCGCAAATCAGCGCTCCTGCAAGAAGGGCTTTGGAAGCACATAGGATTTCCAGTTTAAAACAACTATCTGAATACAGTGAAAAAGAAATATCAACGCTTCACGGTATGGGGCCAAAGGCCATAACCATATTGAAAGAGGCATTAAAGGAAAATAACTTACATTTTAAAACAAATTAAAACCAATATCTAAAACTTAAAATTATGGCATCAGTAAGCACTTATCTTAATTTTTCTCGCAATACCGAAGAAGCATTCAATTTTTACAAATCCGTATTTGGCGGAGAGTTTTTCGGAGAAGGCATTATGCGCTTTGGTGATATTCCAGCACAAGAAGGAATGCCTCCAATGGCCGAAGAAGACAAAAACCTTGTAATGCATGTTGAACTCCGCATTTTAGGATGCCACACCTTAATGGGTACCGATGCTCCTGAAAGTATGGGTTTCAAAATGAACTTTGGGAACAACAGCTACATTAACCTTCAGCCCGACACCAGAGTAGAAACAAAAAAACTCTTCGATGCCCTTTCAAATGGCGGAAAAGTAACTCAAGAACTCGAAGAGATGTTCTGGGGCGATTATTATGGAAGCTGCACCGACAAGTTTGGTGTACAGTGGATGTTCAATTGTGGTGAAAAGGCATAACTCCAATTTTTCATGATAACAGATCACAACAAAGACATTGCAACAGCCTTTTCCAAAGGCGAATTCAGCTCGGTATATGATAAACTAGCGGATAACATTGAATGGAATATTGTGGGTGAAAGGTTATTAAAAGGAAAAGAAGAGGTGACTGCCTATTGCCAGAAAACAGCTCAGTATTTTTCGGAAGTCGATACAGACTTCCGATTAATGAATGTAATTGCAGAAGGCAATCAGGTAATGATCGATGGAACAGCCGAATTTATTAGTAAATCAAACAAATCCACTTATATTTCTTCTTGCGATGTGTATTCCTTTGAAGAGAATAAACTTCGAGAAATCTATTCATACTGTATAAGAACTAATAAAAGCTGAGCCATTTGATTTACCGCACTGTTCCTCCTTCAATAAAGCTTAAGGACTACATCCGCTGCTTTTGGTTTCTAGAAAGCGACCAAGCCTACACCCATTATGGGATGGCCGATGTATGTCCCGAGCTTGTTTTTCATTACAAAGGCCAGTTCGATGAAATTGATGAACAAGGCAGCAGAAAACCATCCTTTTTATCAGGAATAAATGGCCCCACTAATCAAACCAGCAAGTTTGTAATCGACAGTGGCTTTGGCATGTTTGGGGTTTATCTTTACCCACATACTATCCCATTGCTCTTTGGTATGCCAGCAAATGAATTGACCAACCAAATGGTAGCCATTGATTTATTATTAAAAACACTTGGCGGCAATTTAGAAGAGCAAATTATGAATAGCACTTCTGACGCGCAACGGGTAGGCATTATCGAAAATTTTGTTCAAGAACGATTGGCAAAAACTAAAACCACCCAACTCCCAATATTTAATACACTAAAACATATTATTCATTCAGATAGAACGCCAAGCGTAAAACAGCTTTCAATGGATCATGCCGTTAGTGGACGTCAGTTGGAACGCCAGTTTTCACAATTCACAGGGTTCAGCCCCAAGAAATTTATCCGAATCGCGAGGTTTCATCACACCATTCAGTTTTATGGAAAGGAGTATCTGAAATTATCAGACATTGCCCTAGAATGTGGTTATTATGATCAGTCGCATTTCATTCATGATTTTAATCAATTTGCGGGAATTGGCCCTAAAGAATACTTTTCTGGAAAATCGCCCAATACTAAATGGAGAGATTGAATGTCGGGTTTTTCCAATTTTAGTAATAAGACGAAGCCTAATTTTGACTCATTGTTAACTAAAAAAGAAACACAATGAAAATACCTCAAGGACACCAATCTGTAATGCCTTACCTCATTTTACCAGAGGCAGAGAATTTTAGTGAATTCACAAAACAAGTCTTCGATGCGAAGGTGAGCTTAACCAAGCTGCGTGAAGATGAAAAAACCATAATGCACTCTGAATTAATGATCGGAAACAGTACGATCATGTTTGCTGGGGCTACAGAACAATTCACTCCCCAAACAGCACATTTATTTGTTTATGTAGATAATGCGGACGAAACCTATCAAAAAGCATTGAACAATGGAGCCACTTCAGTAATGGGCTTATCTGATCAAGATTACGGTAGAACCTGCGGAGTTTTAGATCCATTTGGCAATACTTGGTGGATTACGTCTGTGAATTAAAGGGTATTGGGAAGTGGGTATTGGGTATTTTGAAAGCCAACCCCATCGGCTCCGTCATTGCGAGAAATGAAGCCTGTGCTAACAAGGTTTCATGACGTGGCAATCTGTTTGTTCTAGACCACAGTAGTTTAGAACAGACAGTTCGGAGCTTCTCCCTCTGACTGAAATTTCAGAATGACGAAGCAAAGAATAATCAAATTTCCATCAATTTTCCAGCTCCCCTTTTCCGACTTCGGACTTTAACTCAATACTAAAAATTTTCCTTAAAATCATTTGCGTAAGTGAATACTTACGCTTTTATTTGTAAGCAAATACTTACATATAAAAAGCAATTATGAGAAGAGATGTATTTCAGGCAATAGCAGATCCAACGAGGCGAGACATCATTAATCTCATTGCGCGAAAATCGCTCAACCTAAATTCAATAGCAGAGAATTTTGAAATGAGCAGACCGGCAATATCGCAGCACATCAAAATACTGACCGAATGCGGCATTGTGGTAATTAACCAACAAGGCCGTGAACGCTACTGCGAAGTACAGCCCAAAAAGCTAATGGAAGTAGCAGATTGGCTAGAACCATTTAGAGAAATGTGGGAAGCAAGATTTGATAAGCTGGATACTTTACTCAAAGAAATGCAAAGCAAAAAGAAGGAATAATGAACTCACAAAAACCAATCACAGTAGATGCATACATTTCTGATTTCCCGATGGAAGTGCAAGAGCTTTTAATCGAGGTAAGAGATGTAATTCAAAAAACGGCTCCAAATGCCGAAGAATCCATTAGCTATGGAATGCCAGCCTACAAGCTAAACGGTAAACCACTGGTCTATTTTGCCGCTTTTAGCAAACATATTGGGTTCTACGCCACCCCTACCGGCCATGCCAAATTCGCAAAAGAGCTGGCGCATTATAAACAAGGAAAAGGCTCCGTTCAATTCCCCATAAACAAGCCAATGCCACTTGATTTAATTGGCAGCATTGTAAAATTCAGAGCAAATGAAAACTTAAACAAATTAATAAAATGAACCTCTATCAAACAGAAATCCGAAAAGATTCCGTGAACAAAAAGCTTCACATCACACGACAATTCCAAGCACCAAAAGAAATGGTTTGGAAAGCCTGGACTACTGCAGAACTACTGGACCAATGGTGGGCTCCTCGCCCTTACGAAACCGTAACCAAATCTCTGGATTTTAAAGAAGGTGGCTTTTGGCTTTACCACATGTTAAGCCCTGAAGGCGACAAACACTGGTGCCGTTTGGATTACTTAACCATTGTTCCTCAAGATTACTATACTGCCATAGACGCTTTTTGCGATGAAGAAGGCACTCCAAACACCGACATTCCCCAAATGACTTGGAAGAACACTTTTACCTCTGAAAACAACGAAACAAAGGTGACAGTGGAAATCAGTTTTGAACGAGAAGAGGACATGGAGAAAATTATCGAAATGGGAATGAAGGAAGGGTTTAGTGCTGCACTTGAAAACCTTGATGAACTCTTAGCAAAGGGAAATTAACTGAATCATGATCTGGAATATTTAAATACTTCCCTAATCACTAAAGCAAATACTGATTAACAAGGCTAAAAACAGAATATATAAACAAAGAATATGACACCAAAAACGCACATCATTGCTGAAAAAGGAAAGCAAGAGCTTTTCATAACAAGAGAATTTGACGCTCCTAGAGAGCTAGTGTATAAAGCATTTTCAGAGCCCAATTTGCTTGTTCAATGGATGGGGCCAAAAGAAATGGACACGATTGTTCATAAGCTAGATAATCGTTCTCATGGTTCATGGCGGTTTTCGCATACCGACCCTCATAAAAACACCCATGCCTTCAATGGAACTATACATGAGGCCAGTGCTCCAGAAAGAATTATAAGAACCTTCGAGTATGAAGGGATGCCTGAAAGAGGGCACGTATCTCTGGAGTTTTTAACACTAGAAGACTTACAAAACAATAGAAGCAAAATGTCTATTCAAGTTGTTTTCAAATCTGTAGAGGATAGAGACGGCCAGATTGAAGCTGGTATGGAAAGAGGTGTGGTCGATTCGCACGAAAGACTGGATGTTCTACTTAAGTTACTTTAAGAATGAAACAATTAACTTTTTCAAAATTCAGTGCTATAGGTTTTATAGTACTTCTTACCCTCCTCCATTTCACAAACACCAGTGTAAATCCAAATTGGCAACCCATAAGCGAGTATTCGCTTGGTAATTTTGGTTGGTTGATGAAACTCGCCTTTATTTTACTTGGTCTATCATTTTTGTCTTTAGGTGTTTATGTTCTTCAGAAACTCCCAAAAGTAGGAACAAAAATAGGAGGCATACTATTACTACTATCGTCTATTGGAGTTTTTCTAGCTGGTATTTTTGATACTGACCCAATAAGTACCCCGGCAGAAAACATGACAACCAGTGGGCAAATTCATACCGGAGCTGCTGGTTTACTAGGTCTTATGATCTTGGCTACTATATTTTTGACTTATCAGTTTTTCAAACAAGAAAATCTTAGACCTTACAAAAAATCAATCTTATGGATAACCATTATTCTTTGGGTTGCTGAAGTTGCTTTAATTGGTTCAATGGGGTATTACCTAAGTAAAACAAATGGTATGATCACAGATGAAACCCCCATTGGTTGGCTTGGCAGAATTGTAATCACCTTATGCGCAATATGGGTTTGGATATGTTCAAACAATATTAAAAAAGCAAACACCCTTAATGACAAATGAACATGACGAATAAAAGTGATTTAACAGTAGAAAGATTGTTTGATGCCTCTATTTCCGAAGTTTGGCAAGCAATCACCCAAAAGGAGCTGATGAAGCAATGGTATTTCGACTTGGCTGAATTTAAAGCAGAAATAGGCTTCAAGTTTGAATTTACAGGAGGCCCACCCGAAAAAGAGTATTTGCACTTGTGTGAGGTAACGGAAGTTATTCCTGAAAAGAAACTCACCTACAGTTGGCGTTACGATGGCTACGAAGGCAATTCCTTTGTCAGCTTCGAACTTTTTGAACAAGGCAATCAAATCTTGCTTAAACTGACACATACTGGCTTAGACACCTTTCCGAAAAGTAATCCTGATTTGGATATCAGTAACTTCAGAATGGGCTGGGATGAAATCATTAACATTAGTTTGAAAGACTTCTTAGAACACAAAAACAAGTCATAAAACATTTTCAACTCATTTGTTATGCAACCCAATTCACAGCAGGTAATTGATTTTCTTGATCAAGCACAACACCCATTAAGGAGCGAAATTGATTATTTGAGAAATATCATCAACAATTCGGCTCCTGAGCTTACTGAACATATTAAATGGAATGCACCAAGCTTTATGCTCAATGGTGACGACTGCATTACCTTCAATTTGCCTCCAAATCAAAAAACAATCAGACTTGTTTTTCATCAAGGCGCAAAAAAGAAAGAACAGCCTTCGGCACGGTTTATTTCTGATACTCCTGATTGGTTTAAATGGGCGACTAACGACAGAGCAGTGGTTACTTTTTCAAGCAAAGAAGATATAAAAAGCAAAGAAGAACAGATCATCACTTTAATAAAAGAATGGGTAAGCAAGAATTAATGCCTTAAGTCTAAATGCAGATTATATGGCCACCATTGAAATTTTCAAAACCAATGTGAACGACCCAAGGTCTGCTGCTCAAATTATTAGAAGTTTGAAAAGCGGATTCCCCTCCTATCAGTTCAATTTTGATCTTGAAGATTGTGATAAAATATTAAGAACAGAAGGTGAATCCATTGAAGTGGATAGAATCTGTCGACAAGTGAATTTAACTGGTTTCGAATGTGAAGTCATTCCCTGAATCCTCAAACAGTAATTTTTGTTTACCTTCGGAAATATTCATGAGTGAAGGCTTAAAAAGGGGATTTCCCACGCCATGTTAAGAACTGTAAATGTAACCCGATACATCCAACCCTTACGCGAGGGCGGCTCATTACCCGCTTTGGCCGAGGCGGACGATGACTTCAAATACGTATTAAAATTTAGGGGCAACGGCCATGGCCCCAAGGTGCTTATTGCCGAATTGATTGGTGGAGAAATCGCCCGTGAACTCGGTTTAAGAGTTCCCGAATTGGTCTTCGCACATTTGGATGAAGCCTTTGGTCGCACCGAAGGTGATGAAGAAGTGCAAGACTTATTGAAAGGAAGTCAAGGCTTAAATATTGCGTTGCACTTTCTTTCGGGCGCAATCACCTTCGACCCCGTGGTTACCCAAATTGATGCGGAAACCGCTTCGAAAGTGGTGTGGCTCGATTCCTTTATTTCCAATATTGACCGCACGGTGAAAAACACCAATATGTTGATGTTCAATAAAGAATTGTGGTTGATCGATCATGGCTCTTCTTTGTCATTTCACCATGCCTGGATGCACCTTGAAGAACGCGCCAAATCGCCATTTCCTTTTGTGAAAGAGCATGTACTGCTGGCTCAAGCTTCTTTGCTACAAGAAGCCAACGAGACGTTCAAAAAACTGCTGACGCCTGAGAAATTACAAGCAATTGTAGCCTTAATTCCTGATTCATGGCTCGAATGGCCCGATACCGATGAAAGCCCCGAAGCGTTAAGAGAGGCTTACTCCGAGTTTCTGGTTACGCGTTTAAATCATTCCGATACATTCACCAAACAAGCCCAAGATGCAAGAGAAGCACTTATATGAATATGCGATGATTCGGGTGGTCCCTATTTTGGAACGTGAAGAGTTTCTGAATGTGGGGGTGGCTGTGTTTAGCAAAAGAGCTAAATTCATTAAAGTGCTTTGGACGATTAATGAATCAAAAATTGCTTTGCTTTCAGACGAACTGGACATTGATCAGATCCGATTGAATTTACAGAGTTTCGAAAAAGTGGCTTTGGGCGATAAAGAAGGTGGTAAAATAGCGCAACTTGATATTACAGAGCGCTTCCGTTGGTTAACCTCCACCCGAAGCTCGGCCTTGCAGGTTTCCAAAACCCATGCGGGTTTATCAGACGATTTAGAGAAAACCACCCAGCGTTTGTTTGAGAATCTAGTATTATAAAAACCTGCTATGCCCGCTATTTTTGAATCCACTTTTAAAGTAACCTCAGACGACTTGGACGCCATGCAGCACGTGAATAACGTGCGCTATCTGCAATGGGTACAAGATATTTCAGAAGCACATTGGACGCAGGCGGCAAAACCATTGTGGCTAGAACAATACAAATGGGTGGCCATTAACCATTTTATAGAATACAAGAAACCTGCATTTTTGGGCGATCAAATCCAGATCAAAACCCATGTACACGAACACACTGGAGTAAAAAGTAATCGACTGGTACGTGTATTCAATGCCACCACAGGTGACCTGCTCATGCAGTCCAGCTCGTGGTGGTGTATGATAGATGCCAACACCCTAAAGCCCACCCGAATTCCTAAAGAGGTTACTGAGGCTTTTGTGTGATTACTCCAATTTGTGATAGATAAAATCGGTAGGTTTTTATGGAAGTTTTGAGCAACTTTCTGTTAAAATGTATTAACAACGAATGAAAGAACAATTTAATGAAATCATAAAATCAGATGAATTGAAGGACATTTCAATTAATTTAGTTGAACAGGTTCTTGATAATGAAATTTCAAGTGATACTCTTAAAGAAATACCAATCCTAAAATACTTGGTTGCAGCTAGGAGCATATACACTTCATATTCAGATAGGATTTTCATTAAAAAAGCAATGAAAGTTCTCTTAGAAATCGGAGACATCAATTGGAAACAACGAGTTGATCTTGCATATGATTTAAACGATGAAGATGAAAGTGGTGTTGAAAAGATATTAATGGCAATCGATCGCTTAGAGACCACTAAGAAATGTAGAGTATATGGAAGGTTATGTCGGCTAAAAGCATTAGGGAAAATAAAATATACTGAAGACTTTTTAAGGCTAACTAAATTAATTCAGGATGCATACCTTGACGATTTAATTCTTGTTACACAATTCGAAAAAAGAAAGGGAAAAGAAATTCATGAAGGAAGTTATTACCCATTGATAAGTTTAGGTTTATTGTATCAAGAACCTTCCGAACAAAATCCAATAGAAAAGGTTGAGCAGTATTATGTGCATGATCCCGAATTTAAGGGCGGAGAAATCACATTTAACTATTACCTCTCAGATTTAGGTGAAATGCTATTAGAATACTATTATGATTTGTTCCCTGAAGACAAACCTACTGTCGCAGGTTCTCCGAACCTGTGACTCAATATGCCCCCAAAGAACTCTGTCCCCATTTCTAACAGTACGATTTTCAGCCCCCCTCTTTGTCAAAAGGATGAGCTAAAGCTTTTGTATTTCGGGAAAAGATCCCTACGGGGATGACTAGGCAGCAAGCTTCTCTGGTCAAAATATATCTGTTGCAAAAATGAATGCGAAGTCATTCCCTAAACTCCAAAGCTAACAACCTCACCTTTTTTCATTAACCATACTCAGAATGAGATAAATCTCATAAATTGTATAGCAAAAGGTCAAATCATGAAAACAACGGTCACTCCTCTCCTTCTAACTTTTCTACTTATTGTAACCGCCTGCGGTACTTCATCAAATAATGAATCAGAGGCAGGAAAAGTAAGTTACGAACTGACCCAGCTAGAAGACAAAGTCTTTATGCTGGATGACGAAACTTCTGTGGATGGAATTCAAGCACAATATGTAGTGGTTGATGGTGTCGGTTATTACACCTTCTTGAATCGGCCTAACCGACACATCTATTTCTATAATTATAAAACTGAGGAAATTTAACTTATTCCATTTTGTGAAAAATATTTGTTGTTATTATATTTACCAGTAAATTATTCATAACAAAACAAGATAAATTATTTATTCAATTTAAGATTTCTAATCGATATTAAACAACTCAATTACCCCATTGTTTTTTTCGAATGTTAATAGTTTTTCGCCATTCTCAAATATGGCAAAGGTTTGGTAATAACCATATTCAGGAAGGCTAATTACTCCGTGTGATTGCCAGTCCCCATCATGATTTTTAAATTTCATTATTGAATTACTTTTCAATTCCGTAGAAGCCCCATCCCTCGTTAGAACCAACAAATAGAGTATATCATTATACATCTTAACACACTTGACTTCTGCCCGTTCTGAAATAATAGCCTTAACACCCGAAGGGACTCCTTCTAAATTCTTAACTACAAATTTATTCGATTCGATTGCCAACCCTCTAGCAATTAACGGATAGTTTGCAAGACTTACAGAATTAGTCAACTCCCAACCCTCATTGAAGGTATCAATGAATGGAGCCCCATACCCATTAATTGTGGTAAATTTATTATTACTTTCAATGATATTATATCCAAAATATGATCTAATATAATCGTTAGGTAATTTCTTTTTTGGCAAGTGCTCTTTTTTATTTAAATCATATCTATTAATAAAATTAGTACTATCTGTCAATAAGTTCGTAAAAAGCAGAATTGAATTTTTTATTATAGGACGATTATATAAGACTATACCCAATGATATCTCTGATTCAAAAACCTCTCTTTCAGTATCAAAAGACATAAGGTTCCTTTTATCCCGGTCATAAATATACAATAAATCAGATTTTTCATCATGGACTAGTATTTCAGGACTCATCATTTCGCTTGATTCATACCCTCTTTTTCCATAAATCTTAATTTCTTCCAAGAAATGATCACTTCTAATTAATTGCGAAAGGCCTCCATCTAAAATAAATATTTCACCATCAAGTTCAATAATATCAGTGACTTTAACTACATAATAACCAGGTAGATATTCATTTATTTCCTTAATTTTCTCTGCTATAATTTCAGAGCTTGAGCTTGTTTTATAACAAGAAGGGATTAGGAACAAAATGAAAACACTAATCAATGTGAAACGAAAAAGGCATCTATGGCCTACAATGAGGGAGTCCACTTATTGTTGTTGACATGTATACACACGAATATCTTCTCCACATACCCACGTCACTGTTAACTGACCAGGCACGGAGTTATCCTCATAAATTGGGCAATCTCCAGACCAATCACAAGTGAATGCCATACCACAAAATACAAGCCCACATTGTCCTGGTATTGGATTTTGATCATCTAATGATAAATACTCGTAACTAATTGGTTCATTTTTTTTGATTTCTTTGCTGACCGATGTTGAGTTTACAAAGCTAAGTATAAAAACAAACAAAGCGATTTTGGTTAATTGATAAACTTTTCTCATAATATATAGTTTTTTGTTCTTTTAAAGATAAACAAAAAAATTAAGTGCAAAAATAAATACATAATTATAATCACATCAAATTGATACATAAAACAATTGATCAAATCAAAAGTTACTCTGAATCATATCTCTTATCTTAAATGAAAACACTTATGTAAATTAAATAAAAGATGGAGAAAGACTGATTCGGTTTGTTACCCGATAAATCAAGTCACCTTAACTAGCGCCTTTGTAACCGAAGAAGGTATTCATTTTCCTTTAAAGGAAGCAAGCTCAGAAAGCGAAAAAACCTATAAAGTGTTTAAAGTGAGCCAGCTTTAGCATTGTTACTTTTAGCTATGAAGTGAACTTACTGCTACTATTTGTAACTATAACACCATTGATATTGGTGCGTATTTGATGTAAATTCGAATCAAAAAAATTCTTATGGCAAGGCAAAGTATTTCACTGACAGAACCCAATGATGAGTGGCTAAAAACCCAAGTGGATAGTAAAGAGTACGCTAGCAAAAGTGAGCTTATAAACGATTTAATTAGACAGGCCAGAAAGCAACAAAAGCAAATTGATTGGATTGCTGCGAAATTGGAAAAAGCCGAGAAAAGCGGATTCACAAATGATAGTAAAGCCCAGATACTAGCCGAATCAAAGTCATTGCTTAATGGCTAATTACAAGTTATGTAATATAGCCAAAGATGATTTGATTAGAATTCATCAATATGGTGTAAATAGGTTTGGCATTAGCCAAGCTGGTAAATACTTCGATACATTCTTCAAATATTTTGATTTGATAACCGAACGTCCACTTTCCTTTGAATCAGTTGATTTTATAAGGCCAGGTTATAGACGATGCGTTTGTGGTTCGGATAGTATTTACTACAGAATAAATGATGGCGTGGTAGAAATCATGACCATTATTGAAAGACAAGACTTGGACAATATTCTATAGTCTAAAATTACTCTTGAAGGTTCTCCGAACCTATGACTAATATCACAGTCTATTCTTGCTCTAGAAAAAAATCTCTTGGGCCAATCGAAAGGTATTGGAGTGGGCTTCAACAATATGTGCTACTTTTTCGGAGTAGCCACCACCCATGCAGGCCATTATAGGAATGTCGTTTTGCTTGCAGGTTTCAAGTACAATTCTATCGCGCTGTTTACAGCCTTGCAAGGTCATTCCTAAGCGCCCTAGCTTGTCGGTTGCCAAAACATCAACTCCCGATTGAAAGAACACAAAATCAGGTTGAACTGTATCGATTAAAGCTTTCAGATTAGCATCCAACAAGCTTAAATAGGTATTATCATCCGTTCCATCTTTAAGCCCAACATCTAAATCCGATTTTTCTTTGTGTAGCGGATAGTTGGCAGCCCCGTGCATACTGAAAGTAAAAACCCTAGGTTCGTTCTCAAATATTTGAGCCGTTCCATTGCCCTGATGCACATCTAAATCCACTACCAAAATTTGTGTGGCCAACCCATTATCGAGCAAATCGTGAGCAGCAATGGCAATGTCATTCAGCAAACAAAAGCCCTCACCCCTGTCGGTAAATGAATGATGCGTACCTCCTGCCATGTTCATGGCAATTCCATCCTCTACCGCAAAACGAGCGGCCATTACCGAGCCTTCCATAATTACGCGTTCCCTCTCTACCAAAGCAGCAGAAAGCGGAAAGCCTGTTTTTCGTTCTTCCTTTCTTGATAAAGAAAGGGTTTTCAGGTTATCCCAATAGTCAGCTTTGTGGGTTCTTACTATTCTGGTTTCATTCAACAGTTCAGGAGCGAAAAGATTGCTTTCAGAAATGGTACCTTCATACAAAAGTTGTTCGGGCAGCAGAGTGTATTTTTCCATCGGGAAACGATGGTTAGCTGGCAAAACGTGAGCATAAATATCTCTCCAAGCTATTTTCAACATAAATCAGAAAGTGAATATTGAAGTTGAATGTTTAACACAAAGGTGATAAAAGGAAAAATCCCTAAAAGTCGAATCAATGACCGTTAGGGATTTTTTATCGTTAAATAGATCAATTTTTATTCTTCGTCATCATCACCTTCCATTTGGAAAGAGAAGTAAGTTGGATCAAGTTCTAATGTATCGTTAGTGAAATCTTTGATAAACTTCTCAATCACTTCAGGAGTAATTTTGTCTACATTCAAACCTACATCTAAGCCCACACCAAAGTCAATGTTCTCATCAATGTCTACATGTTCTTGAACTTTAACAGCATCCTCTTCTTCCAACTCTTCCATCACTTCGGCCATATATAGCCCAATTTCTTCTTCCAAATCGCCCAATGGAGCAATGTCTCCATTTTCGTCTTCTTCGTAAGCAATGGCTTGGTATTCAGGAAATTTCTTAGCGGCTTCGTGTTCTGCCATTTCGTAAATCTCACTAGCGTGTTGAATTTTCAAAGTGTAGAGTGCTACATCGAACACCACTTCTTTGCCATCAAAATCTCCGACAAAATGGAAATTCATGTAATCATCAGAATTATCTTCCGACTCGATCACAACATATGATTTTCCTGACGCCTTAATTTTGGCCTTAAACTTTTCGATTTCCTTTGGATCAAACCCTTGATTTTCCATGGCTACGGTACTAATATATTAACAGTTGTTTTGTGGCGGCAAGATAATAGCCAGTCCGAATCTTTAATAATTTAATCTTCTATTTCGAGAAATCAAAAGATTGAACGTGTCTCATTTTTAACATGATAAACACGTTCATCGAATTTAGCCGGGTGATATTCCACCCCTGTGTACAATATTGCCTTCAAATAAGCCTCTACTTCTTCTGAATGTTCCACCGTTCTGCTGGTATTCATACCTACATATTTAAAGGTGGTCCACATTAGAGTTTTTAAATAGCTTTTAGAATCATCGAACATACAGTACTCTACCACCAAAGTGTTATTGTTGTACCAAATCACTCTGCTAACTATTCTAACCCATTCTGCCATGTTCGCAGGTTTTAGGTAGGCTATATGATGGTTATACACCACCCAAACGGCATCGAAAGACTTAATAATTTCACGCATTTCAACCCCATAAATCTTTGGTACTTGATCTTCCCTAGCATTAAAAAAGTAATCGAAGTATTTGGCGTTGTTCAGATGACGCAATGGATCACAATCCTGAAAGCGGATCAATACTCTGGATTCTGTTTCTTTAGGGTAATTGAAGTTGGGGTCGATGATAAACATTATAGATATCTTTCTTTGATGATTTGAATATGATGGGCCGCATGTCCTACTGTCATAGCAGCAAGTGCTCTAACTGTTACTTTATTGCCACTGGCCGTTCCTTCTTGCATAATTTCTTCTTCTCTTAAGTTTTCGAAAAGGAAGATGGAAGCAGAACGGATGGCTTCAAACTCAGCTACATAGCTTCGCAACGAACGAGAGGTATTAGTAGCTGCTACTTGATATGAGTCTTGGTCCATACCCGGAAGCGGTTGTTTGTCACCCCTAGCAATGGCCAATGCACGGTATGTGAAAATACGCTCTACATCATTGATATGGTTCAAAACCTCTTTAATTGTCCATTTACCTTCAGCATAAGCTGTGTTTGATTTTTCTTCTGAAATGGAATTAAAAAGTGCAGCAATTTCTGCCTTCTGTTCGTTAATGCGCTCTAGTATATTTTTGCCTTCTAATTGGCTAATATAGGTTTGATAGAAAGGGCTGTATTCACCCTTTGATGGAAGAGAAATCATACTTCAAGATAATTTATTTTTTGAAAATGTAACAGGAATAAATGAATGATCAAGGGTTTGGAAGGTCTTCGATCCAACCACTATACATAATGTAATTTTCAGGTGTTTTGTCAATCACCATTCTCAATCGAGAATCTATTTCTTTGATTTTTTTAGCTGGTGTTCCTGCATAAAGTGAATTGGGCTCTATTACGGTGTTAGCCAATACCACAGCCCCTGCCGCAACCATAGAGCCCGAACCGATGACCGCATTGTCCATTACTATGGCGCCCATACCTATGAGTACATTATCTTCTATAATGCAGCCATGCACAATGGCGTTATGACCAATACTTACATTTTTGCCCATAATGGTTTTAGACATGTTTAGCGTACCATGAATTACCGCGCCATCCTGAATATTACAATTATCTCCAACTTCAATTCGGCATACATCGCCCCTTACTACGGCATTAAACCACACACTACAATTATTACCCATATGCACATCGCCTACCACAGTGGCGTTGTCTGCTAAAAAACATTTTTCTCCAAAAACAGGGATTACACCCTTTACCGCTTTAATTACTGCCATTGAACAAATTTATATGTACGTACATTGAACTTTAATTTTCAAGATGTAGTTTTGCATCTGATAAACAAAATGGGTAGTAAATCGATTACCTATTACATCTTGAAAAGCAATTAACAATAATTAATTAAACTAAATGAAAACTTTGAAATCAACCTTGGCAATTGTAGCCGCAGTTTTATTTGTAGCAGCTTGTGGGCCAAAGGAAAAAACAGTTGAAACATCTGATGCAAAGGCTGTGGCTTCTTCAGAAAGCGCAACAGCTCTTGCCATTAATACGGAAAGCAGTGTAATTACTTGGATTGGCTCGAAACCAGCAGGTAAACACAATGGTACCATCAAATTAACCGCAGGCGAAATTGGCTTAAGTGACAATCAAATTGTAAGTGGAAATTTCACTATCGACATTAGTTCTTTGAAGAATATAGATATGGCTGGTTCTAAAGGAGCAACAGATTTAGAAACTCATTTAATGAGCCCAGACTTCTTTGACGAAGCGACTTACCCTGAAGCTACTTTTGAATTAACTGGTGCTACAGCTTATGTGGCCGAGAATTTAGAGGCTGACAAAGAAGAATTCGAAACTGAATTTACTCCAGCTACTTTAAGCGAAGTAATGGTAGAAAATCCTACTCACTTTATTTCTGGCAACTTAACCATGAGAGGAACTACAAAAAACATTACTTTCCCTGCTTCTGTAAGCATTACCGATGGTGTAGTTAAAGCTATTGCCAACTTTAACATTGACAGAACAGAATGGAATTTAACTTACGGTGATGAAGCTTCGGCTGTAGACAAAGCCAAAGATAAATTTCTTTACAACACTGTAAATGTAGGCTTTGAGCTTGAGGCAGGAACAAAGCCAGCACTTTAAGAAAACTGAGATAGAATAATGAGGGAGTCTTTGACTCCCTTTTTTATGCTCATTGCTTTACTAACTTTGCATCGCTTTAGTAAAACGCATTGAAAAATACCTTCATCAATAACAAACCGCTGTTCTTAGAAAAAGCCCTGCACTGGGCGAATGGCTTTTCGCATTGTGCTTATTTTCAATCCAACGGAATTTCTTACCCTTATCAAGGCTTCGATGAAATACTGGCAGTTGGTGTTAAGCGTATTTTTTCACCGAATGAAAAGGATCGTTTTGAGGCGCTCTCTGCCTTCCATCAAAACAAGTGGCTGTTTGGCTATTTGGGCTACGACCTAAAAAACGATACTGAAAAGCTATCAAGTAATAATGCGGACCATGTCCTGTTTCCTGAAATCTCCTTTTTTGAACCTCAACACCTTTTATTTTTTAAGGGAAACGAAATTGAAATTTGGTCGGAAGAAGATGTTCTAGAACAAATAGACAAAACCGAAAGCCATTTAACTCAAAGTAAACTGAGCCAACCGCAAGCCAGCATTAATAAAGCAGAATATATAGGCATTATTGAAAAGCTGCGTCAGCATATTGAAGATGGAGATTGCTACGAAATCAATTTCTGTCAGGAGTTTCACGGTGAAATAGAAAACGTTAACCCAATTCAACTTTATTCAGACCTTAACAAACTCTCTCCTAGCCCCTTTTCATGTTTTCAAAAACATCATGAACATTATATTCTTTCTTCTTCGCCAGAAAGGTTTATGAAGAAAGAAGGTAATAAAATTGTTTCGCAACCGATTAAAGGCACTCGCCCCAGAGGGAAATCAACAGCTGAAGATGAGGCATTAAGAAAAGAGCTTTGTTCTGACGAAAAGGAATTGGCTGAGAATATGATGATCGTAGATTTAGTCCGAAATGATTTGGCACGTTCATCTAAAATAGGAAGTGTTAAAGTAGAAGAGATTTTCGGTATTTATTCGTTTCAGCAGGTGCATCAAATGATCTCCACCATTGTTTCAGAAAAGCATGAAGATGTTAGCGCTTTCGAAGTCATCAAAAACGCCTTCCCTATGGGCAGTATGACGGGTGCGCCAAAGATAAAAGTGATGGAACTGATTGAGCAATATGAAAATACAAAGCGTGGTGCTTTTTCTGGTGCTGCCGGATACATCAGCCCCAATGGCGATTTCGATTTCAATGTATTAATCCGCAGTCTCTTTTTAAACTGTTCTTCAAAAACCTATTCTTTTCAAGCAGGAAGTGCCATTACTTACGATTCCATTCCCGAAAAAGAGTATGAGGAATGTATGGTGAAAGCCAAAGCTATAATCTCACTTATTCAGCAAGGCGCATAAAAAAAGCCCTTGAGATTACTCTCAAAGGCTCTTCAATATGGCAGAAAAATTTTAGTTGTTTACGGTATTCTTAGTCACTGTTACCTTCCAGATTTTACTAGAAGCAGCGGATTTCCCTCTTCCAAAAGTACCTGGAGTGTTCTCAAAAGCTTCAATACCTCCATAGATAAAGCCAAGATCAAAGCCTTTTCCTTCTTGAAAAGTAGCATCGGCATTAATCACTTCGGTAGCATCACCATTTACAGACATAAATGAAATGGCTTGTTTGCTGTTAAAAATGAATTCTGTTTCGGCACCATAAAATGAACTACTTCCGAAAATGTTCTGGTCAATTACTTTTGGTGTGCTCTTACCCGTGCTCAAATCATAACGCACTTGGGTAAGACTATTGGTAAAAGGAGAAAGTGTCTGCGGTCCTTGGTAAGTTCCATCACCAATTCCGCCCATTAAAAACGTGCTCACAGTGCCCGACACAGCATCGTAAAGTTCGAAATCAGCACAAGCATACACATTGAAGTTCTTCTGATTGTAGTCTGAGTCAATAGTATAATTGGGTGCCAAACTAGGGGTTACATAAATAGCGGTGTTCCATGCACGCAAATAGCTTACAGTGCTGTCATTCCCTTCTTTATTCTTAATATTTAACGTCACCACACTGTCGGGTTGAAAAACACCCCCATAAAAAGCCAGGCCTTCTGTAAGTTTATTGCTGGCATCCATATATAATGCTGGAACGATTGGGCCATCTCTTCTTCTAAATTTAGAGGTAGCATCTGCTGCTGGCGTTCCAATTGTTGTAGGCACATCCGTAATCGGAGCGCTCACAGTAATATCCAGTGCAAAAGGATTAGTGGTAGAAACTGACATTGTAAATGGATAAACAGCGTCTACATATTGCTGCCCTTGACTTGCTGCTGGAGCAGTACTTCCAAAATTATGCCCACCAGCCAAGTAGAAGGTATTTCCTATTTTAAACATTTCGCCTCCAGTGCTCACCAACTTATCGTTGCTGCCAAAAGCAACCAAGTTTTGCCAATCCGTTAAAGTCAGCGACCCCAAATCTGAATTGATTACTTTAATCATAGAGGGCACATTAATTCTAGCTACTTGGTTAAAAGTTTGGTAGGCATTTCCGTTGTCTGTCTGATCTAAAGGAGTGCCATAACCACCTGCCAAATACATGTAATCATTTTCTTGCATCACCAGAGGATTGGTAGATCTAAAGACTGTTCCATTGGCCTTTAAGGCAGCAACTACTTTAGGTAGTAATGCCGTAATCGCTGTAGAGTCAGTGGAGCCTGTAGCTGGTGTGAAACTGCTTATTTCACTTACCATTTCATTAAATGATAAAGCTGAAACCACATCGGTATCCACATTATAAACGAAAATGTCTTCATTGTAAGAAAGGGGTAAGAAAGAGGTGTTAGAGTAATTGGCATTTAAATCATGGAGTCCTCCATCGTCATTAATTCGGTTGGTTCTGCCTGCAAAAAGTAGCCAGTCGGCACCATTTACACCATGGGCATAGGATTGTAGCGCGGGAGCATTCTCTTGAGTTACTAAGGTAACGTTAACAACATATTCTGGAATTGGCGTGGCCTCTTCTTTTGTAGGCTTACAAGATAAAAAACAGGTAGCCAATAATATAAGCATTGCACTGCCTTGCGTAAAGCGTTTCATAATAATTTGGTTGAGTTGATTAATTATTAAAAATATAGAATTGGTTTGAGTATTAAATCAATCATGCGTAATGACTTAATTCAATCACTTTGATAATTCAATATCTTACCATTTCATATTTCCAAATATAGTACATCATATCCCCCTTGATGTACCCCAAAAGAGGTATTCGTTTAATCAGCATTATGCTGGATATGAATCATAGAAATTTGAAAGAAAAAATAATTTCCAACCTTCTGTAAGTTTTCGCTGAGCTTTTACAACCTATAGGGAAATCAAAAAATTCGATACTATGGGTTTTACAAAAAAAATTTACCTCATTCTATTACTTCACCTTTCATTCTATAACCTTAAGGGGCAAGATAGACTTACATCGAAGCAATCTGAAAATTTAGAAGCCTATTTAGAATACATTCATGGTCAAAAAGGTTTTAGTGGGGAAATACTGATAAGCAACTCAAACTCCACCCTATTCCAACGAGGAATTGGCTTGGCATCTATAGAGTACAATATCCCTATAAAGCCTAATGCCAAATACAAAATTGCTTCTATTACCAAAACCTTTACAGCCACCTTAATTGTAAAGGCCAAAGAAGAAGGGAAGTTGAATTTTGAAGACCCAGCATCTAAATTCATTCCTAAACTGGACCGTAAGTTTAAAGCAATCAGTATTCATCAGTTATTAACCCATACTTCTGGCTTGCCGCATAACCAGGCCATAGCGGATTATTGGCTTGTTAAATCCAAATTATCCATGACTACTGATCAGGTGATTTCAGAAATCAACCAAGTGAATTTACTTTTCGAATCTGGCACTCAACTGCATTATTCTAGCCTTGGTTATTTTCTATTGGCCACCATTCTAGAAAAAGTATATCAGGAAAATTATGATCAGATTTTAAAAACCAAAATATTGAATCTACTCAATATGACATCGACTGGAAGCACAAATTCCTTATCCATTATTCCAGAAATGACCAATGGCTATCATTTGATAAATGACGACAGCTTGGTGGTTGCTCCATATCGCAATTATTCCATGTTAAAAGGTGCTGGCGATTTATACTCCAATAGTACCGATTTGTTAAAATGGGCGAGTGCAATGCTTAATAATCAATTAGCAACAGAAACCTCTTCATTCATTCCAAATGGAGATTTTAAAGATAATTCTGGTAGACAGTACGGCTATGGCTGGTTTATAGAATCGGATGATTATTTAAAATATTCACACGGTGGGGGGACATGGGGTTATTCTTCAATTTTATCGTTATACCCTAAAACGAAAACGAGCATTATAGTCCTTAGCAATGTTTCGACATTACCCACAGAAGCGATCTTAAAAGGTATTGAAAACATCATTTTTAAGGAAGATTTTGAAGTGCCTAAAATGCAGATTGAAATAACTTCTAACCCAGCTGAGGTAGAGAAATATGTTGGAAGTTACATTTCCGATTCTGGGCAAATGAAGTTAAATATTGTCCAAGACGAAAACGGTTTATTGGCTCAGTTGGCCGGAAATCCCCCTTTTCAAATTTACCCTAAAGGTGAACATCAGTTTTTCGGTAAAAAAGTGGAAATTCTAATCTCCTTTAAACGGATTGACGGTAAGACTATTGGGCTCACAGCAGAAAGAATGGGACAAAAATTTGAGTTCAAAAAACAGTAAAAATGAAAGCGGAATTTCTGCAGATTATAGAAGTGAATCAGGGCATCATTTACAAAGTGAGCAAGATGTACAGGAACTCAAAAGAGGATCAAGAAGATCTCTTTCAGGAAATAGTATTTCAGCTGTGGAAATCTTTCTCAAAGTTTCGAGGAGCTTCTAAAGTAAGTACTTGGATGTACCGAATTGCCCTGAATACCGCAATGGCTTCTTTTAGAAAAAAGGCTATTCCCATTGAATACAATGACCATCCCTATCAGCAATCTGACCTGATGGAAAACACCGAAGTATCAGAGAATGAGGAACGGATGTATGATTCATTAAGACAACTCAACGATTCAGATAAGGCCATTATTTCGCTCTTCTTAGAAGACTACTCTTATTCCGAAATAGCAGAAATAACCGGAATCACTGAGAATAATGTTGGCGTACGAATCAACCGAATCAAAAGCAAATTAAAAACAATCCTAAATCAATAATCAGATGGAACTTGACGAATTAAAACAGAAATGGCAGCAATCAAGAGAAAGCAAAAGAGACCAAAAGGAATTGGCCATGATGACCCAAGTACAGCAACATCCAAAACTCAAACGAATTCGTTTCAAATTGATTTTTGAGGCCGTCATATTGCTTGTTTTTGTTTTTACTTACAATGACATACTGGACGGATCGACTAAACCATTATGGGCAAATATTACATTGATTGCAGGCGTTTCCCTGTTTGTAATCTCTGACATTATCAGCTACCTAATGATTTACAACCCCATTAAAGCCGATAACCTTAAACTATCCATCGAATCTTTCGGTAAAAATTTAAAAAGGTTGAGCATCTTTTCCGTTTTCTCAACGCTGCTTTTCGGAAGCTCAGTCATCTTATTTATGATTTCTACCATTGATTTGACACAAATCAAACAACTTATGATTTTAGGAATGATTGTCACACTTATTGTTCTGGCCTATCTTTCCTACAAAAACTGGTCGTTGAGAATTAAGAGTATCCAAACTACTTTAGAAGGTTTCAATAGTTGATTTTCATTCGGTAAACATTAGAATCACAGTCTTCCCACTTCCATCTTTGGCATAAGAGCAAATATAATTACATTAGTTACATGGAAATCACTGACATATTACTTCCCACAGCGATTTTACTTACCGTAGTTTTGTGGTTTTGGGCATTGACAGACCTATCTAAATCAAGATTTAAGTCGGGAAAAGCTAATTTAATATGGCTGTTAATTGTTCTTTTCTCCCCTATTATAGGTTCCATTCTTTACTTTCAATTCAAGAAAAGTTTTGTTGAAAGGCGCCCAAGAAGGTTTCAGCCAAAATTTAATTAAGCATTTTTCACACCATACATAGTGCTCAAAATTGCTTTGAGCAGATTATTTAGTTAACTATCGGTACTAAATAATTTAACAACTATGTTGAAAAAAACAACCCTATTTGCTGTATTAGTCTTATCAGCCTTTGCTTGTACACAGAAAAGCGAAGTCCCGAAAGTCGACTTTAAAGTTGATTATGAAAAATTCACTCTTGACAATGGCCTAGATGTCATTCTCCATGTAGATAAATCTGACCCAGTAGTTGCTGTAGCCCTTACTGCCCATGTGGGTTCGGCCAGAGAAGTAGAAGGAAGAACAGGCTTTGCCCACCTTTTTGAACACTTGCTGTTTTTAGAATCTGAAAACCTTGGAAAAGGTGGATTGGATAAAATGAGTGCACGAATTGGAGGCTCAGGCGCCAATGGTTCTACTAGCCGTGACCGTACCAATTATTTCCAGACCGTTCCAAACGATGCGTTAGAGAAAATGATTTGGGCTGAAGCCGATAAACTTGGTTGGTTTATAAATACAGTAACAGATCCGGTACTGGCCAAAGAAAAACAAGTTGTTAAAAACGAAAAAAGACAAAGTGGCGATAACCAACCTTATGGTCATACTTCTTATGTCATCGATAAAAATCTATATCCAGAAGATCACCCTTATAACTGGCAAGTGATTGGTTCATTGGAAGATCTGCAAAACGCTACGCTTCAAGATGTAAAAGACTTTTTTAACCGTTGGTATGTGCCAAACAATGTTACACTTACTATTGCGGGAGATTTTGATCCTGAGCAAGCCAAAGCATGGGTAAAGAAATATTTTGATGAGATTCCTGCAGGTGAGCCTGTAAAGCCTCTTTCACCTCGTTCAGGAAAAGTAGCGGTAACCAAAAAGCTCTACCATGAAGATAATTTTGCGCGCGTGCCTGCCCTTACTTTGACATGGCCAACAGTAGAACAATACAGCGCTGATGCCTATGCACTGGACGTATTGAGCAATTACCTTTCTAGAGGTAAATCTGCTCCATTAAATCAGGTTTTGGTAGAAAACAAAAAATTGACTTCTGGTGTAGGCATGTTTAATAGTACCTCTGAATTGGCAGGTCAATTACAGATATCTGTAAGAGCTTTTGCCGACAAAGATTTGGACGAAGTGTTAACCGCCATCGAAGAAGGGCTTGTTAAATTTGAAAAAGAGGGAATTTCACAAAAGGATTTGGAACGTATTAAAGCAGGACAAGAAACTGGCTTCTATAATAGCTTATCAAGTGTTTTGGGTAAAGGTTTCCAATTAGCACAGTACAACATTTTTGCCAACGACCCTGGCTTTATCAGCAAAGACATAGAAAACATTCTTGCTGTAACTACTGAAGATGTAATGAATGTTTACAATAAGTACATCAAAGGCAAAAACTATATCGCTACCAGTTTTATACCAAAAGGGCAAAAAGATTTAGCCCTAGAAGGCTCTGAAAAAGCTGAAGTAGTTGAAGAAAAAATTATTGAAGGAGCTGAAGAAGATTTTGATCCTAAAATTGCCGCTACCTATGAAAAAACTCCTTCTACATTTGATCGCTCAAAAGAGCCCCCAAGTGGTGAGACACCAGAAGTAAAAACCCCTGAAGTATGGCAAGAATCTTTAGAGAACGGGCTTAAGGTATATGGAATTGAAAGTAAAGAAGTACCATTGGTTCAACTCAATATTGTTATTGACGGTGGCCAGTTATTAGATGACCCAAATAAAGGTGGAGTAGCTAACCTTATGGCGCAAATGATGACCAAAGGCACTGCATCGAAAACTACAGCTCAGCTCGAAGAAGCAATAGAGCAGCTTGGAGCATCCATTAGAGTATCCGCTTCTACTGAAAGCATTAACATATCCGTCAATACTTTGAAGCGTAACTATAATGCTGTGATTGATTTGGTTGAAGAAATTTTGCTTGAGCCAAGATGGGATATCACTGAATTTGAACTGGCCAAGCAAGCAGTAATTGCCAGAATCAGGCAGCAAGAAGCCAGCCCGAACTCTGTAGCTCAAAACGCTTACAATCGTTTGATTTACGGTGAAGGAAATATTAGAGCTCAGAACATCTTGGGCACTGCCGAATCTGTGAACGAAATAACCATAGATGATCTGAAAAAGTATTACGAGAATTACATTTCTCCATCTGTAGCTAAAATGCATGTGGTAGGTGATATCAATACTGTTAGTGTAATGACTTCTTTGCGCGACCTCAACTCTAAATGGGAAGCCAAAGCGGTAGACATTCCAACTTATGATCCTCCAGCAAAACCAGCTGAATCAACAGTGTATTTCTTCGATGTTCCAGATGCAAAGCAATCTGTTTTAAACTTTGGTTACCCTGCTTTAGCAGTAACAGATGAAGACTACTACCCTGCCACGGTAATGAATTATATTCTTGGTGGTGGCGGATTTGCTTCTAGGTTAACACAAGAGCTAAGAGAGGAAAAAGGCTATACTTATGGTATAAGGTCTGGTTTTTCTGGAAGCAAGACTAAAGGAGCCTTTACCATTTCGAGTGGAGTAAGAACCAATGTAAGTTATGAGTCTGCTCAACTTGTAAGAGATATTTTAGCTAATTACGGTAACACTTACACTGAAAAAGACCTTGAAACTACTAAAAGCTTTATGATTAAAAGTGGAGCGAGGGCTTTTGAAACAGCGGGCGCTAAACTGAACATGCTAGAAAACATGAGCGAGTATGGCTGGACTGCCGATTACGTGAAAGAAAGACAGCAGATCGTAAAAGACATGACTGTCGAAGAAATTCAGCGTTTGTCTAAAGAGTATCTTGATCCAGAAAAAATGATTTGGTTGGTAGTAGGCGATGCCAAAACTCAATTAAATAAAATGGAGCAATTAGGCTTTGGCAAACCCGTTTTGATCAACAAAACTTCTGGGCCAGAGAAAAAATAAGCCAAGATTCAAACTCACTAAAAAGCCCTGTGTTCATTAGAATACAGGGCTTTTTAGTGAGTACACATTCAGTTATTTGTCCAAATTCTTACTAATCCATTTTTAGCATTAGCCCCATAAATAGAGAGTGGAGCGTGTTTATTAACTCTAACATGGTGTATGTTTCTAGGCTTCAAAACAGAAATAGACTGTTTAGCCTCTTCAATACTTAATTGTCTATCATTTATCATAAAAGCAGGAAATTCTGAGGGGTTTGAAAATGTTTCTCTGATCTTTCGCAGTTCTTTTTTCTTGTCCTTCAACTTTAAGGGCGAAGCTTTATGAATCAAGACAATCAATAAATTGGGTCTAAAAATAGTTGTTGAAATTGAATCAGAAAATAGATAATTTATGGAGAGAAATTTATCCTCAAGATTGTACTTAATGAGTTTAGATTCGATTCCAGTACTATCATAAGGAACACCATCAACAACATATAGCACTTCCTTGTTTTCAAATTTCATCTCTGGCAGACACCTTTGAACATACTGATTAACATACCCTAAGGTAAGCGATTGCCCCCGTAAGCAATTGGGTAGGGAAACGACTAAAAGGAAAAGTAGAATTCTAGTACGCATAGGTTTTCGCGTTAATTCAACTTAATTCTTCTGATTTCAATAGGTTTTACTTTGCTTAAATCGAGTTCTCCCTCATCATAGGCAATCCAAGGGCTGTTAGCCAAATAATAGAAATAGCCGTCTTTCACTTGTCCCAAAGTAGGCTCCCCCAAAGAAGGCCCGCCTTGGTTAATCACCCTACCGAACAAAATATGTTGGCCAGTATCATCTAAAAAATATTGCATAATCCTATAAGGTTTTACTCCATTATGGATGGCAATCAGAGTGTTTTTATAGTAATACAGTCCGTCTATTCCTTTCAGCAGAATTTCTTCTGGAGCAAATACTTTAACTACATCATCTGTTTCAATGTCAATGCGGTGAATTCCTGTAATATAATCGGCCAAATAGAGAAACTTCTCATCCTCATTCAATGCCAAGCCTTGTAGGTTAAAAAATCCATTCGATAAATCGAATTGCTTTCTGATAAATGCACCAGTAAAATCGGTTGTATCTGTATTATCTCTTCCTAAGGTAGGCTCTAGTGAGTTTGAAAGCCAAATTCTAGATTCTTTATCGATGGCCAAATCTCCAATGATTGTGCCCTCATCATATTCCAAACCTTGAATCACCACACCGGAACTCGGGTCAATTTGCATGATCAAGCTTTTGCCTTTATCGGCTGGGTTGTAATCTAGCATTTCGGGCATGGCTGCTGTAGCTGCCCAGAGTAATCCATTTGTTGGGTCAACGTGCATCCCCAATACGGAATATTCTGTTTTCACCAAATCAATTTTACTCCCCTCAGGATCAACCCTAATAATTTTTTTCTCACGAACACTTCCTAAAAGAATGTCGCCATTATCCATTATCACAAAACTTTCAGGGTGAATTTCACCAGCATCTATGGTTCTAAAAACTTCATCGTGCTCTTCTACCCTATTGAGTTTTGCTTGAAGGGTTATTAGTTCATCATAACCCTTATTTCTTCTAATGCTTTTAAAGTCTTCGTTCTGTTGAAAATCATAGGTTGCATCCATCAATAACAACTGATTGAGTCGCTGAATACTCCGTATTTTCCTACCATTCAATGCATAAGCACCTGCCAAATTATAAACTACAACAGGGTAATTGGGCCTAAGTTCATCAATCGCCTCCATCGCTTCCAAATAAAGTTTATAGTCTTTAGCTTCATAAGCCGCAAGGCCTTCTTTATAATATTCATTGATTGTTTTTTGACTAAAAACTAAGTTAGAAACTGAGAGAAGGGCGAGGGTTAAAAAGAGTTTAATCATAGTCGGTATGGCCTTAAAAAAACGAATTCCAGTGTTGGGCTGGAATTCAAGGTAGTTAATGTGAAGATATTTTCTCCTCAAAATGTCTCGTTCAAATAACACCAGATAAAAAACATACCCTTATTCTAATCTAAAACTTCTGCCACATTAATTCTGTAATTGATTGAAAAGGTATCCCAATCCCACTGCCTTAATCCGTGATGATAGCCTAAACTAATCGCTCCTCCGCTAAGTTCTTTAGTCAGATTGAAACGAAGAAAAGAAGGATTATCTCTGTGTTTCTGATAGCCCTGATAGTTAGTCCAATCAGTATCTATCTTCCATTTAGAATGGTGATACTCTAATCCCAAACCATACAATGGGGCATCATTTTGTCTTTCTGTTGATCCGTTAATCAGACGGTTAACATTGGTTTGGTAAGTATAAAAACCCAATAACATTTTACCCAAAAAGCGAGATTCATCATTCCTGAAAAATGACTTACTAAATGTTCCTTCCCAATAAAACATTCCGGCATCAGTATATCGGGCATTGGCCAAGTTTCCGCCTGTGGTAGTTTTTGAATGGGCACGCATGGCAAAATTAAATGGCCCCATTTTGTCTTCATCAAATATTTTGTAAATAATTCCAAAGGCAATATCTCCCGTGGTTTTTCCTTTTCCAGAAATACCGGTCATTCTGCGCTCATCTCGTGTTGAGGCTTCTACATTCCAGTTTTCGATTGGAATACTATTTACATAGAATAAAGCTCGATCTTTTTTAATGGGAAAATTGAATTGCAAAAAGGCGTTATCGGTAATGTCTCCATTCCCTACATGGTGTTCCCAACGAATATCAAATGAAATATTATTGTCAATAATTACATTTTCTAAAACAGGCATTCTAAGCGCATTTGGCCCCATATATCCAGGAGAAATTGAAATGTAATTATTTCTCTCTATACCTGCTGCTGCTGGATAATTGTGTAGTTGATCCCACCAGTCTAAATTTTGAGCTTGGGTTTGCCCTATCAATAATAAGGCGAAAAAAGTCATTAAAAATTTCATCGCTCGAAATAACAAAATTTTCGATTAATCTGCTGACCAATGATATGAGTTAACCACCTATTGAAGTAAATAATCATAGCAACAGCCGAGAGTTAACTCGGCTGTTGCTAGAAAATCACCATACGCCTAAAGTACGCCTTTGGTACTCGGCAGAATGTCCATTTCATCTGCATTTCGCTTTACCGCCATTTTAATGGCTTTAGCAAAAGCTTTAAAAATCGACTCTATTTTGTGATGCTCGTTATCACCTTCTACCTTAATATTCAAGTTGCATTTGGCGGCATCGGAAAACGATTTAAAGAAATGCATAAACATCTCTGTTGGCATATCGCCCACCATTTCGCGTTTGAATTCAGCCTCCCAAACCAACCAAGGCCTGCCGCTAAAGTCGATGGCTACTTGAGCCAAAGCTTCATCCATGGGAAGTAGAAAACCATAGCGGTTTAAGCCCTTTTTATCTCCTATGGCTAGCGCATAAGCTTCGCCCAAAGCCAAAGCTGTATCTTCAATCGTGTGGTGTTCATCAATGTGTAAATCGCCTTTCACCTTCACGGTTAGGTTCGCACCAGAGTGTTTCCCCAACTGATCGAGCATGTGATCAAAAAAGCCCAAGCCAGTTTCATTATTGCATTGGCCTGTTCCATCTAAATTCAACTGGATTAAAATGTCCGTCTCTTTGGTTACGCGATGTACTTCTGCTTTTCTCTGAGGCATCTGCAAGAACCTGAATATCTCATCCCAGCTGTTTGTGCTTAATGCTGCTTTAGGGTTTTGTTCTTCGGTAATAAAGATGGCCTTTGCCCCAAGGTTTTCTGCCAATTGAATGTCAGTTTCCCTATCGCCCAAAACAAAAGAATTGGCCAAATCATAATCCCCATTAGTAAATTGAGTAAGCAAAGCCGTTCCTGGTTTACGCGTTGGTGCGTTCTCGTATCCAAAAGTGCGATCGATGATAATTTCGTCAAACACCACTCCTTCGCCCTCAAGGGTTTTGAGCATCTTATTTTGTGCTGGCCAAAAAGTATCTTCAGGGAAAGAATCTGTCCCTAATCCATCTTGGTTAGTCACCATCACAAGTAGATAATCTAACTGCTCGGCAATTTTCCTGAGGTTAGAAATGGCGCCTGGTAAAAACTCAAGTTTCTCTAAAGAGTCTACTTGAAAGTCGGTTTTGGGTTCAACGATGATCGTACCGTCACGATCTATAAAGAGTATTTTTTTCATCATTTGGTTAAATAGGTTCTTAGTATTTAGTGCTCAGTGCACTGCTTATTATCCAGTAACTCAGTGTTTTCTATTTCTTGATCAACAGTGAATTTTCAGTCTTAATCAACGGATACTGAGACAAGTTCAGCATGACTACCCAACAGTCACTATTTCTCACTTAAGTTTTTGAGTGCATCAATCAGTAATTCATTTTCCTTTTCAGTGCCCACAGTGATTCTAATTCCACCTTTGCATAGCGCTACTTTAGAGCGGTCGCGAAGAATGATTTTCTCTTCGATTAGCTTCTTATATACTTCAGAAGCATTCTCCAATTTCACTAAAAAGAAGTTCGAATCGGTGGGGCAAATCGTTTTAATCATAGGGGTTTGCTTTAAAGCTTCTCCTAAAGATTCTCGGTTTTTCAGAATTTGATCTACCATCTTATCCTTCTTCTCAAGGTTTTCTAATGCTTTCAAAACAGTTTTTTGAACTAAACCACTTAGGTTATAAGGTGCTTTAATTTTGTTCAAAATGGCCAATATTTCTTCCGAAGCGAAAGCCATTCCTAGCCTTAAGGCCGCTAAACCCCAAGCTTTACTGAAAGTTTGAAGCACCAACAAGTTGGGGAATTCTTCAAGCCTCAACGTAAAACTCTGTCTACTTGTAAAATCTACATAAGCCTCGTCTACCAAGACAATTCCATTGAAAAACCGCAATACCTCTTCGATCTTATCCAATGAAACATCATTGCCCGTTGGGTTATTGGGCGAACAGATAAAGACGATCTTCGTGTTTTCGTCTATGGCAGATTTAATGGCCTCAACATCCAAATCATAATCGGCTGTCAGCAATACTTCACGTGCCTCTACATTATTAATATCAGCACTTACCTTGTACATGCCATAGGTAGGCGGATTAATGATCACATTATCCTTTCCCTGCTCGCAGAAAGCTCGGAATAATAAATCAATAGGCTCATCGCTGCCATTTCCCAAAAAGATGTTTTCTGACCTTACTCCCTTGATTTGAGCAATTCTAGCCTTCAATTCTTTTTGGTATGGGTCGGGATAGCGATTCCAATCCTCTTCCGTAATTGAACCCAGTGGGTTTTCGTTGGCATCTAAAAAGACGCCTTCGTTACCTTTATAGTCATCTCTGGCAGACGAATATGGCACTAACTTTTGCAAGTGCGTTCTTAAGAGCGCGTTCGGATCAAACATTGTTCAAAGATTTAAGTCTCAAAGTAACCGCATTCTTATGTGCCTCAAGCAATTCAGCCTCGGCCATAATTTCCACCACAGGCCCTAAGTTCTTAAGTCCTTCTTTTGTGATTTCCTGATAGGTAATTTTCTTTACATAACTATCTAAAGAAACTCCGCTGTACATTTTCGCATAGCCATTAGTGGGCAAAGTATGGTTTGTACCCGAGGCGTAATCTCCTGCCGACTCTGGTGTGTAATTACCAATAAATACAGATCCTGCATTAATGATTTGATCCGCCACTTCCCACGGCTTTTCAACACATAAAATTAAGTGCTCAGCCCCATATTCGTTCAACAAATCAATGGCTTGCATTCTATTCTCTAATACAATTGACACACTGTTTTCCAAGGCCTTGGAAGCCAATTCTGCACGTGGCAAAACCAATAATTGAGTTTGCACTTCTTGTTGAACCGCATTAACAATTTCTTCAGAAGAAGCTACCAACACCACCTGAGAGTCGGCACCGTGTTCTGCTTGCGAGAGTAAATCGGCAGCTACGAAAGTTGGAATGGCTGTTTCATCTGCATACACTGCCACTTCCGAAGGACCAGCGGGCATATCTATCGCCAAACCATACTTGGTTGAAAGCTGTTTAGCAGCAGTGACAAACTGATTTCCAGGGCCAAAAATTTTATTCACCTTTGGAATAGTGGCGGTTCCAAATGTTAATGCTGCAATGGCTTGGGCTCCACCTACCTTGTAAATCTTAGTTACACCCACCAGTTGTGCTGTAAACAAGATGGCTGGATTTACATTTCCATTTTTATCTGGGGGTGTACATAACACAATTTCTTTACAGCCTGCAATTTTCGCAGGAATGGCCAACATCAAAACAGTAGAGAATAAGGGTGCTGTCCCTCCTGGAATGTACAAACCAACCTTTTCAATAGCCACAGATTTACGGTAGCAATTTACACCGGGCATGGTTTCAACCTTCAATACTTCCCCTTTTTGGGCAGCATGAAAAGTCTCAATGTTCTGTTTTGCAATGCGAATAGCCGCTTTCAATTCTTCTGGCACCAAACCTACCGCGGCATCGATCTCAGCCGAAGACACTTCGAAATTGGTGATTTCCACTCCGTCAAACTTCTTGGTGAAGTCAATTAGAGCCTGGTCTCCATCGGCTTTTACCGCTTCCATTACTGGCTTCACAATGGCCTCTATGGTCTCCAATTCCATCGTAGGTCGCTTCAATAAAGCTTCCCACTCTTCTCTTTTTGGGTTAATCGCGACAATCATAGAATCATTTTTTCAATTGGCACTACTAAAATTCCTTGCGCACCCGCATTCCGAAGCTCTTCAATTATCTCCCAAAAATCATCCTCCTGTATTACCGAGTGAACAGAGCTCCAGCCTTCAGTCGCCAAAGGCAAAACTGTTGGACTTTTCATTCCAGGAAGGATACTGATGATGTTATCCAAAGCATCGTTTGGTGCGTTTAATAAAATGTATTTATTGTTTTTTGCTGCCTGTACAGAATCAATTCTAAAAATAAGTTGATCGAGTATTTCCTTTTTCTCCGCTGAAAGATTCTTATTGGCCAGCATAACAGCTTCCGACTTGAAAATTACTTCTACCTCTTTTAGGCCATTACTCATTAAGGTTGAACCAGAACTAACGATGTCGCAGATTCCATACGCCAAACCAATGCTCGGGGCAATCTCTACTGAACCACTAATTTCATGAATGTCGGCATTGATGTTATTCGCTTTTAGGTAATCCCCTAAAATTTTCGGGTACGAAGTGGCCAAACTCTTGCCTTCAAAGTCTTGAATTCCATTGTAAGTTTCTGCTTTATCGATGGCCAAAGAAAGACGGCATTTTGAAAAGCCGAGTTTCTTTACCCAATCTACTTGCTTATCCTTTTCTTCAGCTTCGTTAGCGCCAACAATTCCTATATCAGCAATTCCATCTTGGACATAGCCCGGAATATCGTCATCTCTTAAGAATAAAAACTCCATAGGAAAATTTGAAGCTTCGGCCTTGAGTTTACCCATGCCGTTATTCACTTTAATGCCACATTCTTTGATTAATGCGAGCGAGTCATCACTCAATCTGCCACTTTTCTGTACTGCTATGCGCAAGGTATTTTTCATCTGTAAGTTATTGTAGAGTTCAGGTAAACCTAAGTTTAAGGCATACCTAACCCTAAATGTTTAGAAATTGATTTGAGTTTTTCAGAAAAGAGAACATGGGTATGAACTGCTAAACTGAAATGGGTAATTAATTGAATCGAATGTGCCGACAGAACCTGCCGGGTAGGGTGTTATATATATCTCTCTTACGAGAGATGGTGGAAATGATGCACGTGATGTGCAGTAGTAGAAGCGATATGTATGTTTTTCAACATCGAGGGCAAAGGTAACTAAGCAAATGGTTTAGGCAAAAGTTATTTTAAAAAAGATGATATTGATGTTGATGGTAAACCCAAGACCAATCAACAATTGAGTTCTATCTTAATTTTATTTAATCCTTAGAATGAATTACCATAACAAGATTGTATTAAATTGCTCTCATCAATCCTTTTAAAAACCTAAATTCAATTAATCTTAACATGAAGCCACTTTTTTCATTACTGTTTACTTTTTTTATTCTTAGTACTACTGCTCAAGAAGTTACGATTTATAAAAACCAAGAAGGAGAAAGCCATTTGGCAGGGAAATTTCCAGTTGAGTATTTACAACAGGACAGTACCTATCGACAATGGTTTAATAAAAACTATGCTGAATTCACAGTAGAAAAGGGCAATGACAAATGGAAGAAAGCTTTAAAAAATACCCAGGTCGATATATACTTAGGCACATGGTGTGGCGACAGTCAAAAATGGGTACCGAGTTTCTTGAAGTTATGGGATGAACTTGGTTTAGACCGAAAACAGCTCAGCTTCACTGCTCTTTACGATGGTGAAGAGAAATACAAACAAGGACCAAATGAAGAAGAAAAAGGAAAGAAAATACACAGAGTGCCAACTTTCATTTTCAATAATAATGGAGAAGAATATGCCAGAATTGTAGAAACTCCACGCAATGATTTAAAAACCGACTTGGCCCAAATTGCCTTGGGTTACCCTTCAGAACCTAATTACAGAGCAGCTACTTATTTACTCGATTTATTCGAAGAAAACTCCATGACAGACATATATAAAGATGCGAATACTCATCTTAACGAAGTCTACCATTTGGTTGGAAAAAGCGGTGAATTACACACTTTAGGACGGGTTTTAATGAGTTCTAACAGGGTTGATCAAGGGTTGCTGGTATTACAATTCAACACGATCATTAATCCATATACTCCTAGTGTGCTCAATCGTTATGGAAATGCTTTGGCTGAAAAGGGTCAAAAAGAAACGGCCATTTCAACTTTTGAAAAGGTACTTCAAATAGAGCCAGAGGATGAAAATGCTTTGGCACAACTAAAGAAATTAAAAGAAAACTAAAGTGCGGACTATGGCTTAATCCATCTTCAAAAATTCTTCTTTGACCTTCTTTGGTAAGCTCTCCACTACGAGGTTGTAAGAAAGGTCGATCAGTTCTTTCATTAGGTTTTCAGAAACTGTACCATCCGTTTTTACTGAATTCCAATGTGTTTTGTTCATGTGCCAACCGGGGGTAATTCCAGGCTCTCTTTCCCTGAGTTCGGCAGCATACTCAGGGTCGCATTTCAGATTGATGAATTCGTAAACATCGAGGCCTGTAAGTGCAAACATTTTGCCCATTACTTTTAACACCAAGGTATCTGGACCAAATGGAGTGTCTTCCGTTACCCCCTTTTTGGCGATACAATATTCTCTGAATTCATCAATGTACATAGTTTAAAAAGTTAAAGTGAGGCTATACTTACATCCGTCCAATCATTCTGCTAATGATTACGATCACCGCGATTAAAAACATAATGATCGAAATTTTATTAATAGTGTGCATGGCCTTGATATTGAAATTGGTAGGCCGAGAAGGATCCTTCTTTCTGAAAAAATACCCCAAAACAGGACCGAAACTAAAGGCTTCTTTGGCTGTTAGCTTTGAATCCTTCTGCTCTTCATTTTTAACTTCTTCGCTCATCACATCTCAATTTTAAAATTCAGCATTTGCCAACTCAGGTTCTAACCATCTGCCGTCTTCGCGTATGATATCAATCAATTCGTCCACAGCTTTTTCAGAAGCTACTCCCCTTTTCATTACTTCCTGACCTTTGTACAGGGTAATCTTTCCTTTGCCCGAACCCACATAACCGTAGTCCGCATCAGCCATTTCTCCTGGGCCGTTTACGATACAACCCATGATTCCAATTTTCACTCCTTTCAAGTGATCGGTGCGCTTTCGGATCATGGCCGTGGTTTCTTGTAGGTCGAACAGTGTTCTTCCACAAGACGGACAAGAAATATATTCGGTTTTGGTCATTCGCGTACGAGCCGCTTGTAAAATCCCAAAGCCTGTCTCGTTCTTCAACTTTAAATCAGCCAGTTGAGTTTCTTTATCAACCTGATTATCTACTTGAAGCATTAGGCCATCGCCAAATCCGTCAACCAACAAACCACCAAAATCAGTAGAAGCATGAATCAAAAACTCCTCGGCATCAGTAACGGTGTAGTTTCTAGACACGATGACCGGAACCGATAATTTCCTTTTCACTAGTTCGAAAAAGAAGCGCCTCAAAGCAGGCATGGCATGTTCATTCCCAGTTTCGAGGATTATAACCAAGTTAGAAGCCTCTAGCACCAACATTACATCTTCCGACAATTCATCGGCTTTTAGCTTTATGAAATTGAGTTGATCATCAGCATTTTCTGCTTCGGCCAATTGATCGAAAGTAAAAACGGGGTAACGATTCGCTTTATCTTCCAAAGCATTCCATTGCGGGTAATCGACCAGCTCTTTCAAGCCATTCGGCAGCATAAAATCGATCGCCTTATTGCCTGAATAAACGTAGTCTGCACCTTGGTCATTCATTCGCCATTTATCGGGTTCTGGCAAATAGAAATGTCCAACGTTCTTTAAGTCTTTGATGGTAATTTCTTCAAACCGACTCAAGTCGGCAATGACGCGTGGCACATTGGAAGCACCAATATTCACCACTTCTCTCGACTGACGTTTATGATACAAGAACGGATCAATCGGGTTTTCGTCAATCTCAGCTATCGTTTTGTGCTCATGTCGGTTATGATAACGATCGACAAGTTTTTGCGCCACAGGAGCTTCAAACTCTGGTTCCTCTGTCAAAGAAACACGCACAGTATCTCCTAATCCATCCTCCAGCAAAGTACCTATCCCCACTGCGGATTTGATTCGGCCGTCTTCGGCTTCACCTGCTTCGGTCACACCTAAATGCAATGGATAAGGCTTTAAACCTTCTTCATCTAATTTCTGTACCAACAAACGATAAGCCTCTACCATCACTTGCGTGTTGCTGGACTTCATGGACAGCACGATATTATAGTACTCCAAGTCTTCGCAAATGCGTAAAAACTCCAATGCTGACTCCACCATCCCCAAAGCGGTATCGCCATAGCGGCTCATGATTCTATCTGAAAGCGAACCGTGATTCGTACCAATTCTCATGGCAGTTCCATGCGCTTTACAAATCTCTACTAAAGGCGTAAAGCGTTCACGAATTCTGTCCAACTCCGCCTGATAAGTTTCGTCAGTGTATTCTATATTTTCGAATTTCTTTTTATCGGCATAGTTGCCTGGGTTTACCCTTACCTTTTCTACAATTTTGGCCGCCAGTTCTGCAGCGTTTGGGGTAAAATGAATGTCGGCTACAAGCGGAACATTACAACCGCGCTTTTTCAGTTCTTCCTTAATAGCGCGAAGGTTTTCGGCCTCTTTTAAGCTTGGGGCTGTAATACGCACCAGTTCGCAACCTGAAGCCACCATGCGCAAAGTTTGCTCCACCGACCCCATGGTGTCCATGGTATCAATCGTGGTCATCGACTGCACCACAATGGGGTGATTGCCTCCAATGGTTACACTGCCCACCTGAACGGGAATGGTTTTTCTGCGACTGTATTTTACTAGGCTATTGCAGTATTTCTTTACTGCGCTTACTGCTGAATCCATGCGTTTTATGCTTGCTCCAAAGTTAACTTGAAATGAATTAAAATGTTAGACGAAATAGGGAAAGGTTGGGTGATACCCAAACAGTATTGGCTTTATGGCAACAAACGTTTACTTCGCTTCATAGACTTGCCACTATTAAAACAAATGCTCCGCCCCTACAGGGCTTAAAAAATTAGACAGTGTTAAAGGGATGGGCGATGCCCATCCTTATGATATCTTGCCCTTTCAGGGCAAAAATGGGTGAATAGGATGTGAAAACGTGACTCTAAGATCCTTTCAAACACAGAGAATGATTTCGTAATACTCACAATTAATGCCCTATAAGGGCTATATAACCCAACGGAGGACGAAGTCCTTCGATACTATGATACACCACATAGGCCCCTCAGCCCTGAAGGGGCGAAACATCAATCCCAAACATACCTTTCATCAAAATCTACTCTGTACTTAATAAGAAATGCTCTGTACTCCCCTTGAAAAGTCTTCCTTCTATGATGTTCATGCTGGTTCTGAATATATGTAATCACCCTATCAACTTCAGAAGGATTTACTGAAAAAGCTCCGTAACGATTCTGCCAATAAAAGCTACTTAAGGTTTCATGCCTCGTTTTCATCCATTTGGAAGAGTTCATTTTGAGTTCCTTTACTAAAAGGAATAAGGCAATATTCTTAGAAAGTTTACATAACACATGAACATGATCAGTATAACCACCAACCCTTAGAGCTGGACAATCGAGTTCTTTACAAATGCCTGCTAAATATTGATGTAGCTCTTCTTCATAAGGCGGGTGTATAAGATGCTGACGATATTTCGTGCTGAATACAATGTGTATGTAGTTCTGAACTAATGATTGATCCATTATTAATTTACTCTAATATTCATAATTAGAATAATTTAAAGAAAATTTAAATAGAATACATAATTAGTTAAACTTAAAGTATTGCGCCCCTACAGGGCTTAAAAGATTTGGCTGTATTAAGGATGGGCGATGCCCATCCTTATGGTATCTCGCCCTTTCAGGGCTTGATATCCGCAGACCCCAACAGCATTAAAGTTAATGCCCTAAAAGGGCTAAATAACAGAGGACGAAATCCTGCATAAATAACTAAGCTTAAAACAGCTTTAACCCAGAAGGAGCAAAATAAAATCATCTAACAATTAAGTCTCTCAGAGAAACCACAGCAAATAAGAGCTCTATAAAGAATGAGGTATTCCAATAATGCCAAGAAGCAAAGTCCTGAAAGGACGACATAACATAACGTAGGACTAAGTCCTTCGAAAATAGATAACCTTATTAAAACGACTTAGCCCTGAAGGGGCTAGAAAAGGCTAACGAACGCATAATTCCTCTATAAGAACCCACAGTAAATCCTTCATGAAAAGAGAATAATCTTAATAAATTCAGAAGATAAGTCCTGAAAGGACGGCATAACATAACGTAGGACGAAGTCCTTCGGGAATAGTAACTGTATGAAGACTTTAGCCCTGAAGGGGCGAGATACTCATCGTCTTCAACCTCATAAAACCTCCTTCAGCTTTTCCCAAGCTAGGTTGGCGCAGGTTAGGCGTTCTGGGAATTCGCGGGCGGAAGCGAAGGCCAAAAGTTCTTCGTCAGAAGTTATCGATTCGGGTGATTCATTGTTTTCAGGATCAATAACCTTCAAAAACAGCTCAATCAATGCTTTTGCTTCGCTTTTGGTTTTCCCTAACAAGTGTTTTGTCAATACGGAAGTTGAGGCCTTTGAAATAGCACACCCATAGCCTTTGAAGGAAGTATTCTGAATAATATCGTCTTCGAACTTTAAGTACAGGTCAAATTGATCGCCACACACTGGATTATAGGCTTGTAATTTATGCGTGAAATCCTCCAAAACGCCTTCATTAAAAGGACTTTTGGCATGGACCAGTATTTGAGTTTTGTAAAGTGCTTTTAGACGGTCGTTCATAAAAAGAAGCTTTTGATTTCGTCTAGGGTATTTTTGAGCAAATCCACTTCTTCTGTAGAATTATAAATATTGAATGAAACCCTGACAGTTCCGCCAATATCAAGTTTGTGCATTAAAGGGTGTGTGCAATGGTGGCCTGCACGAACTGCAATGCCTTTTTCGGCTAAAAATGCTGCAATGTCATGCGGATGAATGCCTTTCATGGTAAAAGAAAGTATGGCAGTACTTTTAGCGTCTTTTGCGAAGAGTGTTAAGCCTTCTATTTCTGATAGACGCTTCACCGCGTATTTTCTTAACTCAGCACTGTGCCTACCGATTTCCTCCACTCCGACTGAATTGATAAAGTTAATTGCAGCTGCTAGTCCAATTGCTCCAGCAATATTGGGTGTTCCTGCTTCGTGTTTAGATGGCAAATCGGCCATGATCGTTTTATCGATATTCACTTTCTGCACCATTCCTCCACCATAAGCCAAGGGAGATATGTTTTGCAGTAAGGCCTGCTTTCCATACAATACACCTATTCCTGTTGGTCCAAAAACCTTGTGCCCAGAAAAAGCCAGAAAGTCACAGTTCATGTTCTGCACATCAATCTTTTCTGAGAGCGGCAATTGTGCAGCATCTACAAAAACCTTGATATTATGCTGATGGGCTAAATTGATGATGCTCTTTAAATCATTCTTTACTCCTAGCGTATTGGAAATTGCCGTAACGGCCAACACTTTCACCTTGTCCGTTAGCATTGAGGTGAGCTTACTAAGATCTAAATTAAGCTCAGCATCTAGCGGAATCACTTTCAGTTGCGCGCCCTTCAATTCACAAGCTTGCTGCCAAGGAACAAAATTACTGTGGTGCTCCATTTCTGAAACCAACACTTCATCGCCCTCCTCTAACTGTGGCAACAGAAATGAGTTGACTACTTTATTAACAGCATCCGTGGTTCCAGAAGTAAAAATTACCTCTTTTTTAGACGAAGCACCGATGAATGATCTCACCTTTTCACGTGCATGATCATAACTAGAAGAAGCCGCGGTAGCTGGCCAGTATAATCCTCGGCCTACATTTGCATAATAACCAGCATAGAATCCAGAAATGGCATCAATTACGCATTGAGGCTTTTGAGTGGTTGAAGCATTGTCTAAAAAAATGAGTGGTCTACCCTCTTTTCTTGCGGTCTCAAAAATCGGAAATTCAGACTTTCTCGATGGCATAGTTAAAGGATAGAAGATTTACCTAAATGGTTAATTGGAAGAGGTAGTAACAGTAGTCACAACAATTGCCGACATCATTGCGACCATTATGGCTGCCTGAATTTCGCGAATACTCTTATTTACGCTCTGGCTAATTTTTATGTCTTGGGTCACTTCTTTGATTTTCTTTTTTACCACTTTGTACTCTTCTTTATTGCGAAAAGCTTCTTTGGTAAGATCAGACACATCAATTAAGCTAAGGAGCATTATATCTCGTGTTTCTGACTTTGCTCCACGTAGCATTACATCGCTCAAGTGCTGTCTCACTTTATTCTCAGGTGTAATATCGTTGGTAGGGTATTTATTGTTCGGAATAATCCAGAGAATTTTATGCTCTTCCTTCCGTAGAATACCTTTATTCTGAAGTCCTAAAAGTGTGTCCTCTTTAAGTTCTTTGGCTTGTTTTGACAAAACTTCAATCCACTTTTTTAGCTTAAGTGGTTTTGAACTTTTGATCTGATCAATCACTTTATTAATCACCATCTCCACTTCATATTCATCGTGAATAAGCTTGAGCTTGTCTCCTGACACATCGATCTTTTCGCGAAGTGCCATTTCCAACAGAATGGCTCCTGCAAAACCAAAGTACAAATGAGTAGAATCGATAACGAATTGACCTTTTTCGTCATCAAGAGCGATTAGTAAAAATTCTTCAATGAGATTGAGTTGCATGTTGTTTGTTTTGCCTTATTCTTGAAATTTCGGTTTAGACCGTTTTTAAAGATCGTATTTTTTTGTTCTGGTTCAAAGCTTAAATCGTCTACTTCAACTTTGCCAACTCTGCATTAATATCTATCAGTAAGCTATTACACTTTTCGGAAGTTAAGCGGTAAATCACCTCTCTTTCTTTGAGTAGGTTGGTATAACTTCCTATCATGTTTCTTACCTTATTATTCTTTAATGGTTTGTCATCTAGTATTTCATTCTGGCCAAATTGCACACTCCCAAATTGAATGTTTTCTATCATATAAGGATAGATTTGCCCATTGACCAAATCATGAATAAAGTCATCTGCTTTAGAGATTTCGTCATAATAAAAATTGTATAAATCTGTAATGGATGCCCTTAGCTCATAGTTACTAATCATATCTAAGGAGCCAGAATTGACGAGGGAATGATATGTTCCATCTTTTGCATTAAAATAGGGTGCTGAATAAGTACTGGTTATATGACGGTACTTTAAATCCTTTAATGGTGCATTCGCAAAAACATAGCGCATCAAGAAGTCTATATTGCCATTCAATACATTGGAGGAGTCTAAAATATGGTTCAACTCAGTATTATCATTGGTAATATCATCTCTTAATGAAGTTAAGTAGTTGACCTGGGTTTCTCTGTCGCGCCTTTTCTCGGCCCAATTTTCCATTCCAAAGGCAATCGTTATGCCGATTACCACCACTAAGAGTTCTATAAAATGATTTCTCCAGTTGATTTTACTTTTAGCCATACTCACCTATTTATAACTGAAAGTAGCTAAAAACAAAAGAACCACAAAGCGCTGGCCTTGTGGCTCTTCAATCAGAATATCTTTGATTCTTATTCTATTACTGAGCCCATGTCAGAGAACTTCTCAATACGGGAATCGATGCGCTCGTTGACATCCATAGCGCTTAACGCTTTCAGTTCATCTAGAATATTCTTTTTAAGTTCGTTACACATCCATGGAATATTTCTGTGTGCTCCTCCAAGCGGTTCTTTGATTATTCCGTCTATTAGACCAAAGCCCTTCATATCTTGAGCTGTAAGTTTCAACGCTTCGGCAGCTTGCTCCTTATAATCCCAACTTCTCCATAAAATGGAAGAACATGATTCAGGAGAAATAACAGAGTACCAAGTGTTCTCCAACATCAAAACTCTATCGCCAATTGCAATACCCAAAGCTCCACCTGAGGCGCCTTCACCAATAATGATACAGATTACAGGTACTTTAAGCATAAACATATCACGAATATTTCTGGCAATGGCTTCGCCTTGACCTCTCTCCTCTGCTTCGAAGCCCGGATATGCTCCTGGAGTATCTATCAAAGTAACAATGGGAATGTTAAATTTCTCGGCCATCTTCATTAAACGAAGTGCCTTTCTATAACCTTCTGGGTTGGCCATACCGAAATTTCGCATTTGGCGCTGCTTGGTATTTCTCCCTTTTTGTTGGCCAATAAACATTACTGTTTGGCCATCAAGGGTACCCAAACCACCTACCATTGCTTTATCATCTTTCACCGTTCGGTCTCCAAACAGTTCGATAAAATCATCGGTAATGCTATATATATAATCCAGTGTATAAGGTCTATCTGGATGACGTGAAAGTTGTACTCTCTGCCATCTGGTTAGGTTCTTATAGGTTTCCTCCTTGAGGGTTTGGATTTTCTTTTCTAGAGATTTTATGTCCTCGCTAACATTCACTTTGCTGTTTTCAGCAAGCTCCTTCATTTCAGCAAGTTTCTCTTCAAGTCTGACAATTGGTTGTTCGAATTCCAAAAGCATTAATTTAGTTGATTCAATTTACAAATTTAATATATAAACCCATGCCCTTCCTTATATGGGAATGAAAATTTCGAGGAAGGAGGGGCAATTCTTCATTTTTCCGTACTTTTCGATAAATCCCAACATATGCTTCCTGATAACAATATTGTAACGATCAAAAACATACTGCTACTCTTTATGGGCATTGTGATAGTGCTCGTAATCAAAGAATTATCTGCACTCTTAATTCCATTGACTTTTGCCATTTTCATCGGTATTCTGTTGCAACCAGTGATTGCATACCTAGACAGAAAAGGGTGGCCTTATATGCTCAGTATTACGGTAATCACGGTGCTTACTTTAGGTTTTGTGTTTCTGGTCGGCTTAATCGTGTTCGATACAGGGCTTCAAATTGTAGATCAAAAGGACAAACTTTTAACGCAGATTGGGAATAAGTTAAACAGTTTAGTGATTCAGTTTGAAAGTATTCCGGGCTTTTCTGCCCTGAAGGAACGTGATTTTACCGAAACACTATACCAAATTCTTTCTCCTGAAATGATGCTAAACACCTCTGGCATGGTGGCTTCTGAAGTGGGTAACTTTGTCTTCAACCTTGTACTTTCTGCCATTTACTTGGTGGCTGTTTTAGGCAGTATTGTAAAGTATGAAAAGTACATTAGTTATTTGGAAGGGGACGATGACATTGGGAAACAACGTTTATTAAAGGCTTTTATAGAAATTAAAGATGCCGTTGCGAGTTATATGAAAGTAAAATTTTTCACCAGTTTGAGCACAGGTGCTTTCTTTGGACTTATTTGTTGGGGCTTTGGGGTAGATTTTGCGCTATTCTGGGGTTTCTTAGCTTTTATGCTAAACTTCATTCCTACGGTTGGGTCAATTATGGCCACCATCCCTCCTGTTCTATTAGGCCTTATTCAGATTGACAATGGTTCCAGCTATCTGTTTTTCATTTTGCTTCTGATTGCCACGCAGTTTGTTTGGGGTAATGTAGTGGAACCACTTATGATGGGCTCAAAGGTGGCATTAAATACGGTAGCCGTTATTTTAGGGCTTGTAATCTGGGGGTATATTTGGGGAATTGCAGGAATGCTCCTGTCTGTGCCTTTAATTGTATTGGCCAGAGTAATATTGGCTCAGATTCCAGATGCCGACCTTATTGTAAAACTGATGGGGCGAAGTCAGCTCGATGCTGACGAGACGGATTAATTTTTTTCAGCTTACAATTAATGTCAACCTATATAAAAATAGATTAGAATTCATTTATCTGGAATACTAAGTTCAAAACAATAATTATGAAAAGTCATTTACTCATTCTTACTGTAGTTTCAGTTCTTTTTCCTTCCTGCAATCAAGAAGGCACAATACGCAAAATTGATTTCACAACGGAATATAAATTTAACTCAGAAATCGAAAATGAGCTAAATGCAAGTTCTGAGCCTTGGAAGTATCAAGTTTCGGCATCAGACTATGCAACTAAGGGAGATTATAAAAATGCTCTGAAGCAATGGGATTTGGCAATGGGAGCCAGAGAAAGAAACTTTTCTCAAAACCAAATAGACTCCATAAATGCTAAGTATAGGAAGGTAAATGCGATAGACTTCATCGTTCAACAATCAAAACAAACCCAAGTAGTAATAATCAACGAAGCCCATCATAATTCTCACCATAGGGTTTTCACAAAGTCCCTACTGAGGAAGTTATTTGATCAAGGCTATTCAAATCTAGGGCTTGAAGCATTGTCTTATAAAGACAACCTAGATTCATTACATCATATTAGAAAATACCCAATCCAAAAAACTGGCTACTATATAAAAGACCCGCAATTTGGCAACCTGATAAGAGAAGCGATTGAAATTGGTTTTACAGTTTTCCCTTATGAGACCATAAATAGTGAAGCAGATGGTAAACCTCGGGAAATTGATCAAGCAAGGAATATTCAAGAAGTAATAAATTTAAAACCCAATGAAAAGTTTCTGATTCATTGTGGGTTTGATCATGCACTAGAAGGAACTCATAATTCTTGGGAAAAAGCCATGGCTGCTCGTCTATCAGAGTATACAGGAATCAACCCATTAACTATTAATCAAGTTGCATACTCAGAAAAAGGTGTTCCGGAATATAATGACCCGTTTTTAAAAGCTCTAGCTGTAAAGGAATCTTCTGTAATTCTTGACCAAAACGATAAACCTTACAAATATGAGCGTAGGGAGGCATATACAGACATAGCTGTTTTTCACCCGAACACTCAGTACATCAATAATAGACCAAGTTGGTTGTTTGAAAATGAGAATCAAAATGTAACAATAGTACTAAAGGATCTTGAAATGAAGTTCCCTGTAATGGTTTTGGCATTTAAAAATGGGGAAGATATTAATAACGCAGTACCAATTGATATAACTGAAATCGAAAGCAAAACTGATACTTGTACATTAGGACTCAAAAAAGGAGATTATTCGATAGTGATTACAAATGGCACAGAGTCTATTCAAATTGAAAAACAAGTGAATTAAACTTTAAAGGAACAGTCCTTCTAAATCAGAATCAACAAATGAAAAAGAAATCACCTATACTCATTGTAGCAGGCATCTTAGTTATTGTGGCTAGTCAAATGATAAAGCAGTTCGCTACTACATCAGACTTTCTGGGTGGAGCTATTTTAGGAATTGGCATTGGCCTACTAATTATGGCAGTAGCTATAAACCGACCTAAATCGGCCAATTAAAAAAAGAGGTCACATTCTCAGTGACCTCCAAAACCAACCATTCTGGTCTTCTTATTTTTTGGCTTTCAGATCCACGCCTTTATAAAGCCTGTAAATCAACACGGCTGCTCTTTTAGATTGCTTTGGCAGAGCGCGTAAATCTCCAGTTTCATTGATAGTATGATCATCAGCGCCTGACATTCCCATGGCATCTATTCCCATTTCTATATGACCTGCAGTAAAGGAAATATCGGCTGCACCAGCATCGGCAGGATTAACTGCTGTCACTTCCCCAAAACCCAAATCTTGACTCACTTTGCTGAACAAGTTCATGAGTTGATAATTTCCTTCGGTTGGTGCAAAAGGCGGATAACCTTCAGCAAAAGTGATCGTAGCATTAGTGCCCGGAAGATGATTAGCAACAATCCGCTTCATCGTTTCTTGGGTTCTGGCGATCTGCTCTGGGGTTAAGGCACGAATATCGCCTGTTACCGTTACATCCTTCGACACTACATTGTTCTTCCCGAAAGCCGTTCCAGTATTTTCTGACTTGTTATGATTCACTTCGGTTCCGCCTGCAATCATTCCAGGGTTGAAGGTTAAATATTCTTCTCCTGCTAACTCATCGTAAAACTGATAGAGAATTCTAGAAGCTTCGTATATGGCGCCTGCCCCTACTTTTGGCTTGAAGATTTGAGAGGAATGTGAAGCATTACCCGTTACAGTTAATGTCCAACCAGAAGAGCTTCTTCTGGCTACGTTTACAGTAGCAGGATTTCCGTCTCCGTTTTCAAAACCCAAAGCAACATCAGCCCATTTAGCGGCTTCGATCAATGCCTTTTTAGATTCAGAAAGCGGACTTCCTGAAAGTTCTTCATCACCTGTCATCACTACGGTAATGTTCATCTCCTTCAACAAGCCAGCGCTATGCAAAGCTGCCAACGATTGAAGTATAATTACATCGCCACCTTTCATGTCGGCAATACCGGGGCCTTTGATGGTGTTTTCATCTACTTGAGACCACTTTTGGTTCGGGCTATCGGGTTCGAAAACGGTATCTAAATGACCGATCATTAAAATTTTCTTTCCCTTTCCACCTTCAATACGCGCTACTAAATGGCCAGCGCGATTGAATGACGATCCATCTACCCATTCTACTTCCATGCCTAAGGCCTTAAACTTCTCCATCAGCACATCACCAACCTGACGCACACCTTCAAAATTCATCGTACCGCTATTGATGTTTATCAACTCTTTCAGCAAACTCAAATATTCATCATTATGAGTATCAACATATTGAATCAATTTCTTTTCAACTTTATCAGTTTGTGCCATTAATGGCGAAGCGATGATAAACGCAACTAAGGCAAACAGAATAGATGTTTTTCGCATTGTATATTTTTTACGATCGTTATTTAAAAGGAACCGACTATCAATTTAAAAGACGAATAGACAATTCCTTCATCTTCAAAAATTGAAATTAAGAAAGATTAAGTGATGAGGCACTAAAAAACCCCAGCTTTTCAACTGGGGTTTAGTTTTAATATTTAATAAAGCATTCTCTTTACTTTTTGATACCTGGCAAGTTTATTGGTTTGGAAGTATGCCAATTGAATGGCCCCGCTTTCTTCTTTCTAGGGTACACCTCATCTAAAGTATCTCCATCATACAGCCTTCCATTTTTCATTACTTGAATAATGGTGTTTGTATTTCGAATGTTCTCTAAAGGGTTTTTATCTAAAATCACCAAATCGGCAAGTTTACCTGCTTCTATTGACCCTAAATCACCTTCTAAACCAAGCGCTGTGGCTCCAAGAATAGTAGCTGTTTTTAGGGCATCAATATTTCTCATTCCGCCAGAAGCAACCGACCATAATTCCCAGTGATAACCCAAACCTTGCAACTGACCGTGACTACCCACACCAGCCAAACCGTCATTTTCAACTACATCTTTCACTCCCACGGCATGCTTTTTAAATACATGCTCTTCATCCATAAACCATCCTGGTCTTCTTCTGGATTTAGCCGCCAATTCATTGTATGGTGTGAAAAAACTCAATTTAGGATCGTTATAAGGATTCTCTCTAGAGTAATAATAGTTTTCGGCCCAAGGCCCACCGTATGACACCAGTAAAGTAGATGTATAAGCCATTTTGGACTGAGCCACCGACTGAATTACATCTTTGTACAATGGTGCAATTGGAAACGAGTGCTCGTGGCCAGGGTAACCGTCAAGCATTTGGGTCATGTTCAGTTTGAAATCCAATCCACCTTCGGTAGTTGGCATCAGTTCTTGTTCTTTCGCGGCCTGAATCACCCATTGACGCTGTTTTCTATTCCCTACCAAATACATCTTAATCGTTTTGGTATTGTAGTACTCTGAATACTGCCTCAATACTTTTTTAGTTTGTTCAAGGCTCTTCAGGTTATACGCCCAGTAACCAACCCCAGGACCTGTAGAGTATACTCTTGGGCCAGGAATCTGACCCGTTTCAACCATGTCTGAATAGGTCAACACATCGGTAGTGGCTGTTTGAGGGTCACGCGTGGCCGTAACGCCATAGACCAAATTAGCTGCGTAAATCCAAACCTCATTTTTCTCTAAACCCCATGCTGGCCACATGTGGGCGTGTGTATCAATAAAACCGGGAACGATCGTTTTACCTGACATATCAATGGTTTCTGTTCCTCTTGGTACCGAAAGTGTACCTGAAGCACCCACTGCTTTGATTCTGGCATTTTCAATTAGAATATCTCCATTCTCGATTACCTGATCACCATTCATGGTAATGATTCGAGCACCTTTTAAAAGCGCAGTCCCTTTCGGAATGTCTTTCTTTACGTTTACTTCTACCTTAAACTCTGTTGGCTTAAAGCTAGCTTCCTCTTTCTTTTCCTCTTTTTTCTCTTCGGCCTCTGCTTTCTTTTCTTCGTCAGTTTTCTCTTTATCCGCTTTTTCTTTTGCTTTTTTGACTGCTGCTACCGAATCGGCATAGGCTTCTCCTTTTTCTAAATCATAAATAAAATGAGAGCTACCCAAACTCCAATGCACCTTCTTAGCATCGGCAGACCACTTGGCAAATTCACCTCCTATTTCGGTGAGTTTTGTAGCTGGAAATTGAGCCGATTCAGGATTGGCTACTGAAATGGTTGGTGTTTGACCTAGCTTCGGAACAGTCACAATGTAAATATCATTGTTAATTACAGCCATGGCCTTATCTCCTTCTGGTGCCATATAGATTTCACTTGCTCGTGCTGGAGGATTGTTTTCGCGCCAGTTGTCAGATTCACTTAACATGGTGTTCTCGGTAGACATTCCCAAGTGGTCATCTACTGGGTTAGAGCCGTAAGTTGTTATACCTGTAATTGCCACAAGGTTCTTTTCATCGGTTCCATCCCATCTTACAGAACTTAAACCTCTTCCGCTGCTCAAGTAAATTCTGTCATCGTTTTTAACGAAATGCGGATTCCCTCGTCCATTGGTTTTCATGATAAAGTTAACCTCACCTCCATTTTCACTGATCCAAGCCAAATCTTCGGTAGCTCTTGGTGCCGAAGGCCCTTCAGCATCTTTCATATTTTGAGCACTCCCCTTGGTAAAAACAATTTTTCCATTCTTGTTCCAAGCGGGTGCAGTATAAATCGCTGACTCTTTGGTTAGTTTCACTGGTTTGGCTCTTCCATCCATCAACAGTTTATAAATGCTTCCACCCTCAGTTTCAGACCAAGTAACAAAAGCAATAGATTTACCATCTGGCGACCATGTAGGCATGGCTTCTGTCATTTCAAGATTCGTGATTCGTTTTGGGCTTCCTGAAGGAATGTCCATTACATACAGTCTGTTCATGGCCGTGAACACCATCGTCTTTCCATCAGGAGAAGGCACGACATCTCGAATTTGAGTGACCAACATGTTTTCATCATCAGAAATTGGGTAGTTAAATTTTAATCTAGGCCCCATTTCTAGTTCAACGTCTACGTTGAATGGAATTTCTGTGGCACCACCACCAGCAACAGGAATTCTCCAGATTTTGCCTCCGTAAGAGGCCAATAACTCTTTGCTATTCGGGGTAAATGTCATGGCTGGCAAAACGCCCAAAGGAGCAATAGACTCTTGATCATCGCGCTGAACTGGGTAAGCCAACCAACGCTCATCACCAGATTTAAGGTCTCGCAAAACCAAACCTGTTTGTTCTTCATAGCGAGAACCATACACCAAATACTTTCCATCTGGCGATAAAGTTGGTGTAAATGCAGAGCCATAACGCGAGGTAATTGTTGATCTTTCTCCGTTGTCTCTATCATACATTCCTACCTGATATTGAGGCAATTGAGCATTGTAATTCCAAGCGCCATTGCGTTGCGAATAGTAGATATATCGGCCATCGGCACTAAAAGCAGGCTCAACAAGCTTTAAACCCGCAGGTTCTTTAATCAACTCAAATCCCCCACCACCATTTTTGTGGTACATGTACAACTTCAAGTTTCTTCTTCCTCTGGCTGTAACTATGTAATCTCCGTCAGGCGACCATTCGGCAGACTGGAAGTTCTCGTTTTCACTTTTAGTGATTTGCTTGGTTTCTTTCGATTCCAATTCCATTGTCCAGATATTATCATTGCCACTTCTATCGGAAGTGAATACAATGCTTTTTCCATCGGGACTAAACTTAGGGTGCGTATCATAAGCCATTCCATCTGTGAGTCGAGTGGCTTTACCTCCTTTAAAAGGCATGGTATAAATATCACCCAGCATGTCAAAAATAATGGTTTGGCCATCGGGGCTAATATCTAGCGAAAGCCAAGTACCTTCAGTAGTATTAAATTCCAAAGTCCGTTCAGCTTTTAGCGGCAATCCTTTAAAAGTGGTTTGACCTGTGGTATCTTGCTCAGCATCTTGCCATATACTATTGGCTTGTAAGGCAAAACTTGAAGACATTAAAACGAGGCATAAAAAGCACCAAGAAAGGTGTTTTAGCCACTTTGTTTGCGGTTTAGTTATAACTTCTTTCATGTATTGTGGTTAATTTGTTTCATAAACAGAAAAGTAATTTAGTGAATTAAAAAAAGTCCGCTCAAGAAAAATATCTTTATCATTGCGGAAAATCAGAATAGGGCATGGCAAAACGGAAGGCAGCAGTTTCAAGTCGGGGTACAACGAAAAGAAAAACCACTTCAGGAAAGAAAGGACAAAAAGGAGGTTTTAGCCTCTGGAGGTTCTCTTTGGCGCTAATTATCCTTGTCGGTTTGGGCTATGGTTATCTGGCAATTAAAGAAGAAAAGCTAATCCCTTCATTCTTTGATGAAGAAGTAAACCCTGTTTTGGCGCCAGAAAAAGTTGACCCTACAGAGGAAGTTCCAAAATCGGGAAAAGAAACCCCACCCAAACAAGAAGAAAGCAAAGTAGATTTTGATACTTACGACCTTTATTTCACTAAAGCGTTCGACTTTGCTTGGCCAGCATATGAAGCATCTCAGGCCATTGTAGAAAGGCCTTATTATACTTTGCGCTATAGCGAAGAGCACGAGCAAGCTTTATGGGTAGCTTACATTTTATATGCCGACAGTTTAAAGCAAACTACTTTTGAGAGGAAGGATGACTTTAGAGAAGACAGTAGAATTAAAACGGGGTCTGCCTCTTTAAGCGACTATAAAGGGAGTGGTTATGACCGTGGACACATAGCTCCTGCGGCAGATTTCTCTTACAGCGAATTTGCCTTGAGCCAATCCTTCTTCATGAGCAACATGAGCCCACAAGATCCTTCTTTTAATCGTGGAGTTTGGAAGAAGCTAGAAGACCAAGTAAGAGCTTGGGCAATGAAAAATGATCAGGTTTATGTAGTTACTGGCCCAGTATTAAACAAAACATACAAAACCATTGGCTCGAATAAAGTATCGGTTCCTGAATACTATTACAAGATTATTCTGGACATGAGAAAACCTGAAATCAAAGCTATTGCCTTTCTAATGAAGAATGAAAAGAGTTCTGCCCCGCTTTCATCATTTGTTGTTACAATCGACAGTGTAGAACAATTAACAGGGTTAGACTTTTTCCCTGGCATTTCAGACGAACTAGAAGATGCCCTAGAAGGAAGTTTAATGACTTCGAAATGGTTTTAACGACAATGCTTTGCTAGCGCCTCAGAGGCCTCAGAAGAACCCAAAGCATTCGATCTAGTAAAATCCTGACAAGCAGATTTAATTTGATTTAAAGCTACTTTAAGCGCTCCTCTGTAAAGAAATGCTTCCGCATTGTCATTGTCAAAGTTGATAGATTGATTGTAGTTCTCCATCGCTTTGTCGAATTCACCTTTTTGATGATAACTTCTTCCTCTAAGCATATAGGCATCAGAACGTACGCCATCCAATTCAATCACCTTGTCAAAAAATATAATGGCCTTGTTGAATTCCCTTTGATTGTACCAGTACTTACCCATACTCAAATTGGCACTGAGGTTATTTCCATCAATATCCAAAACGGCTAAAAAATCAGATTTAGCTTGGTTCAATTGCTTCATCTCTTCATAGGCCCTTCCTCGGTTATAAAGTGATTTAATGTCTTTAGGATTGGTTTTAAGATACTCAGAATAAGCATCTACCGCTTCTTTATAATTTCCCTCATTATAAAGCTGATCTCCTTTTCTGGTAACATCATCGTTACAAGAAAACAAGAAAGTCATGAAGACTAAAACTAAAAGAGATAAGCGATTTTTCATTGATTATGTATAAATGGGTTTAAGAAAGAATCAGTACAAATAGTTTTTAAGATTGATTCAGCCATAAATGGTTTAAAGGCTGCAAAAGTATTTGATTAAACGGAATACAACAATCTTTTTAACAGAAGAAGGGCCCGAAGGCCCTTCCTTAGGTAGCGTGAAAGCACTCTACCCAACCACAATAATGGTCAACTCAAAACAACAACTACAGTATTGCAAAGGTGATACCAAAAAAGAAACCACTGAATATCAGTGGTTTACATATAAAATATCATACTTATCTTCTCAATTTGAGAGATACCTTCTCATTATTAAACAGCTACATTATTTTCACGCAATGCTTCGTTCAATGAAGTTTTTTTATCGGTACTCTCTTTTCTTTTACCAATAATGAGTGCCGCAGGAACATTATAAGAACCCGCTGGGAATTGTTTTACATAAGAACCTGGAATCACAACCGACCTTTCTGGCACATAACCTTTGTACTCAATTGGTGTCTCACCCGTTACATCTATAATTTTAGAACTTCCAGTTAAGGTAACATTTGCACCCAAAACAGCTTCTTTTCCAACCCTTACTCCTTCAACCACGATGCAACGAGAGCCAATAAAGGCACCATCTTCAATAATTACTGGAGCTGCTTGTACGGGTTCTAGCACTCCACCGATTCCAACCCCCCCGCTAAGATGAACATCCTTTCCTATTTGTGCACAGCTACCTACAGTCGCCCATGTATCTACCATAGTACCGGCATCTACATAAGCACCGATGTTCACGTAAGAGGGCATCATTACCACCCCGCTACTAATGTAAGCACCATAACGAGCTATTGCGTGCGGAACAACGCGTATACCTTTGCTGGCATAGCCAGTTTTTAATCGAATTTTATCATGAAACTCAAATGGGCCTACTTCTATAGTTTGCATTTTCTGCAAAGGGAAATACAGAATTACAGCTTTCTTAATCCACTCGTTTACTTGCCATCCGTCTGTAGTAGGTTCTGCTACACGAATATTACCGCAATCAAGGTCTTCGATTACTGTTTTCACAGCCAAAACCGTTTGTTTTTCTTTCAATAATTCTCGGTTGTCCCAAGCCGCCTCAATGATCTTCTTTAATGCCTCCATTAGTAATTAGAAATTTTCAATAAATTCGAATGTTTATGACGAAAACCAAACTCCTTATTACTTCTACCCTGAAGCCCATTGACGATTCTCGCATGTATGAGAAGTTTGGCGTTTCGTTGGCGAAAACAAACGAATATGAGGTTAATATCATAGGCTTTGCCTCAAAAAATACCTTAACCCACAATTCAATTCAGTTTTATCCTCATGGGCCTTTCGGAAGAATGTCCATTGACCGAATCGCAAGCCCACTCAAAATACTTAAAACCTATATTAAAGTAAAGCCTAAAATAATCATATGCAACACACATGAATTACTGATAGTTACATCCTTATACAAAATAATATTTGGCGGCAAAATTATCTACGATATTAGAGAAAACTATGCAAAGAACATTCGGAATACAAATGTATTCAGCCCCCTACTCAGGCCTTTACTAGCCGCATATGTACGTATGAAAGAAATACTCTCAAAACCGTTTTTTGATGGTTTTATTCTAGCAGAAAGAGTTTATTCCAAACAACTATCTTTTGTACCAACACGGAAATTCATCGTGATTGAAAACAAGTTTATGCCTGTTGAAGCAACTGAAAATGCCCCGAGATTGAGTTCAGAAAACACTGTTTTACTGTACTCAGGTACTATTTCAGCCTCAAACGGAGTATTCGATGCCATTGAAGTCACTGATCAGCTTCATCGGGTTGACCCAAGTATAAAGCTGCGTATTATTGGCTACTGTGCGCTTAAAAAGGACCTTAGAGAGCTTCAGGAAGCAATAAAAGAGAAAGACTATATAGAATTGATTGGAGGCGATTTTCTAGTTCCACACCAAGAAATCATCAATGACATCAAAAAAGCAGACTTTGGCTTTGTGCTCAAAAAACCAAACAATGGTATAAATGATGACAAAATACTGACACGCCTATTTGAATACTCCGCCAATAAGCTCCCTATGCTCCTTTTAAACAACCCCACTTGGATCAAATTCTGCAATGAATTCAACGCTGCCATACCAATAAACCCTAAGCATTTCGACCCTAACGAGACACTCACTTTAATGAAGAACACTAGCTTCTATACCCAGGGAGACACCAAGTCTAGTCTATGGGAAAGTGAAGAGTCTAAGCTACTCGATTTCATGGCTCAATTTCGTGATTAAAATATTTAGACTAATCGAAATAATAATTTCAACACAACCAACTCACTGTAAACAAGCGCAAAAAACAAGTTTCAACAAAATTTAGTTTATATATAATATTTTATTAGATGAACCTAAATATTATATTTGCGCTGTAATCAATCATTACCTTTAGCCCGATACACTCCTATGTTAAGCTTTGTTGAAGAGAATTATTTAAAGGCCATTTACCATCTTTCAGAAGCTGGGAAACGTTCCGTGAACACCAACACTTTGGCAGAAGAAATGAAAACCGCCCCTGCTTCGGTAAGTGATATGATCAAGCGACTGTCCGAAAAAAAGATGGTGGACTACCAAAAGTATAGAGGTGTAAATGTTTCGGAAAAAGGTAAAATTCAGGCCCTTCACGTAATTCGACAACATAGAGTATGGAAGGTTTTTCTAGTAGAAAAACTCAACTTTCAATGGGATCAATTAGACGAAGTAGCCGAACAGTTAGAGCACATCAAATCTCCCCTACTCTTTCAGCGACTAGATGAGTTTTTGGGCTTCCCTAAATTCGATCCGCACGGAGACCCGATTCCTGATGAAAATGGTCAACTAACAGAAAAACGAAAAGACCCAATTGCACAACTTCCAGTAGGGACAGCTGGTATCGTGGTAGGAGTCAATGGCTCCAGTGCTTCGTTTTTAAAGTATCTGGACAAAGTAGGCATTTCCATCGGTACAAGACTACAGATTATGGACAGAATGGAATTTGATGGCTCGGTAGATGTAACTATTGACGGTAAGAAAACGATCACAATCTCCCCCACCGTGGCAGAGAACATCTTACTTTCTGAAGCCTAATTAGTCTTTGATTTTTGTGCATTCTATTTTCCAAGTGGGAAAAACTATGGATTCGGTTTTATCAACCCATTCCCCAATCCATTTATAACCTTCAGCAGTCATATCATAGAAGGTCAATCGGAAAAAACCCTCTGCTCCATTAGGCGCCTTTTGCTCTCTGTACAATACCAGCTTATCCTTCTCTACAGCAAGATTTCCTTCCCAAGCAGGTAAAGTAGCCACAGCGGCATTGGAGGTATAATAATGGACGTACCACTTAAGACTATCACTGTTGAACTGTCGAATGCTGCCTGAATGAACTCCATTAGCCTTAAGCGTTTCGTCCTGAACCGCCATCCCATTCATAATGTATTTAAAGCGCCAAGTCATTGCTTCGGATTCAGCCCAAGTTTGGTCTGCATTTCTGCCTTGAGAAACGCAATTACATAAACCAATCATAGGAGCGAAATCTTTGATAGCGGGATTGGCCTCAGGGTTTGGCAAACCAAATGGGTTTTCGGCAGAAGGCTCAAAGGGGAACGACAATTTTTGTGCGTGTAGAGAAAGCCCTATGAGCAACAAAACACTGAACAGAATAGAGATTGATAATTTTTGCATGACCTTTTTTCCTTAATAATGGCCTCAAAACCCAACTGAACAAAGGTTTTTGCAGTGAAGCCTAATACAAATGCAGTAAAGTCAAGGCTTTCCTTAGTTCATTGCCGCCTTTACGGACTTAATCCGCGACTGCGCCAAAGGCAACTCCGGCCCATTCTGCATAGTAACCGAGGCCGAAGCACCCCATTCTATCCGCTCTACAAACTTTAGATTGACGATTGATCTGCGGTGAATCCTTTGAAAGTAATCTGAAGGAAGTTTTTCTTCCAAGCTTTTAAGAGAGTTCCGAAGTGTATAAGCCTTTCCTTTCTGGTCATGAATTTTAACACAATAATCATCCGCTTCAATCCAAACAATATGTTCAAGCGGCACAATCTGCGATCTATTCCCCACCCTCACCTGAATTACCTTGGCAGTATCCATGACATTACTCTCCGTAGATTTTATCTGCTTATACAGCTTAGAATTAGTGTTTTCCAGGTCACCCAGTTCTTGAATGTACACTTCAATTTCGGATTTATACTGAAAAAAATGAACTAGGAGAATGACTACCACTAGAAAAACGAAAACAATGGGTGCCTTATGAAAGAAGTAAAACTGAAACAATTCGGTGAAGACAGACCAGCTCTTTTCATCGGCTCGCATATTGACCAAAGCCGCCAAAGCGATATCCACCAGTAAAATCAAAAGCAGCAGCCCCCCATAAGCCAAAAGCTTCCGAATCAGCTCATACCCCGACCTTATTGGCGATTTACTAACATAGTACACCAAACCCACCGAAGTAGCCAACCAGAGTCCCCAGCGCAGCATGCCGCCTTTGAGCACCTCCGAAAATGTAACATCCATAGGTACTCCATTATTGAAGTTTTCAGCATAAAACAATTGCTGAAACGCCTCAAAAACCACAAAGGCTATAAAACAGCCCAGCGCAATCAAGAGACTCTTGTAATGGGTTTGTATCCAGTTCATTTCTAAATATACTGAAGCTGATCGAATAGAGCTTATTAGAAATGAAGATGCCTAATTATCAAATTCCAACTACCTTTGCCCTATGCGCGCATTAGCTCAAAACGAAGACACCATTATTGCATTGGCTACACCACAAGGCGTGGGGGCCATTGGCGTAATCCGTTTATCTGGAAAAGAAGCCATAAGCATCACCAATGCGGTTTTTAAGGGAAAAGACCTTACGAAACAGGAATCGCATACGATTCATTTTGGTACAATCCGCGATGGTGACAAAATTCTAGACGAAGTGCTTATCTCACTTTTCATTGCACCAAAATCCTTCACCAAAGAGAACGTAATTGAGATTTCATGCCACGGATCGAGTTATATCATACGTCAGATTATTCAGTTGTTAATCCGTAAAGGGGCACGACCAGCCAAACCAGGTGAGTTTACCAAGCGCGCCTTTATGCACGGTCAATTCGATTTGGCACAAGCCGAAGCCGTAGCCGACCTCATCAATGCCGACTCAGAAGCAGCCCACCAAACTGCGCTTAGTCAAATGCGTGGTGGTTTTTCTGATGAAATTAAAAGGTTGCGCGAAGAGCTGATTCACTTTGCTTCCATGATTGAGCTTGAACTCGATTTTGGTGAAGAAGATGTAGAATTCGCCAGCCGCGAGGATTTAAAGAATTTGGTCAACCGACTTTTGAAAGTGATCAATGCACTGATCCAAAGTTTTGATTTGGGCAATGTGATCAAAAACGGTGTACCTACCGTAATTGCAGGCAAACCCAACGCAGGCAAGTCTACCCTACTGAATGCTTTACTGAATGAGGAAAAAGCCATTGTTTCTGACATTGCTGGTACTACCCGCGACTTTATCGAAGACGAAATCATTATTGGCGGCATTGCTTTTCGCTTTATCGATACGGCTGGTTTGAGAGAGACAACCGATGTGATTGAAGCGATGGGCGTACAACGCACCCAAGCCAAAATGAAAACCGCCTCGCTGATTATTTACCTTTTTGATTTGGCAGACACTTCCATCGTTGAAGTGAACAAAGAAATTAACCTTCTTGAAAACGCTGGCGTGCCCTTCTTAAAGCTCGCCAACAAGCTCGACAAAGCTGATCCTGCTTTTATCGAAACACTCCAAGGGCAGCACCCTGATATGCTGTTTCTTTCGGCCAAAGATCCAGAGCAAGTAGAAAAACTGAAAGAACGTATCCTCGAACTCGTCAACCTCGATAAGTTCAAGAAAGGTGATACCGTTGTGACCAACATCCGTCATTACGACTCTCTGCTTCAAACCAAAAACGCTTTAACTGCTGTTATCGAAGGCATAGACAATCAAGTAACTAATGACTTTGTCGCTATGGACATACGCCAAAGCCTCCACTACCTTGGTGAGATCACAGGAGAAATCACAACGGATGATTTATTGGCGAATATTTTTAGTAAGTTTTGTATTGGAAAGTAATTACTTTTCATATAGTACGCTAAACCCTTCTTTTACTTACTTTTAGGCTGTTTTTACTTCCTTTACTTGTTGCTAATTTTCCTATTTTTTCCTATCTTTCGTTTCTAATTTGTTGCTTAACAATCAATATTTGTTGTTAGCAACAGATTTTTAAGATAGAGGCGAGATAATGTTACATACAGATACATCCTGATACAAAGGGGTACACTCTGATACAGAAACAAGCCCAAAAAGGAAACACCATGAGCAGCAACATTCGAGTTCCCAAAATCTGTCAGCATTGCGGTACTGAGTTTATCGCCAAGACTACTGTGACAAAATTTTGTGGTGATAACTGTGCCAAGCGTGCCTACAAGAAACGCAAGAGAGATCAGAAGGTGCAGGAGATTGCCCCTACTGCGGTACAGAAACAAGAATACAATCAGGAGCAAGTCAAAGACAAAGACTTTCTAAGTATTGCCGAAACCTGCAAACTACTTGGAGCAAGTAGAATGACCCTGTACCGTCAAATCAAAAACGGGAAAATACAAGCTGCAAAAATTGGGAGCCGTACCATCATCAAGAGAGAAGAAATCGAAAAACTGTTTCAGGCATGAAAGTAACACTAAGAAAACGCAATCAAGGTGGAAAGACCAGTCTATACCTCGACTACTACCACAAGGGGAAAAGGAAAACCGAATACCTCAAATTATACCTTTCGCCCAATGCAAAGACCAAAGAGGAAAAGGAAGTCAACAAAAAGACCCTTCAATTAGCTGAGACTATTAGAGCACAGCGACAAATCGAAATCCAAAACGGTGTTTATGGATTCCGAGACAATGAGAAATTGAAAGGCAGCTTCCTTGCATACATTGAGCTACTGGCTAACCAGAGACAAGACAGCCCAGGCAATTATGGCAACTGGACAAGTATGCTAAAACACCTAAAGGCTTTCTGTTCCTATGAGGTTTCCTTCTCAGATATTGACCGTCAGTTTATTCAGGATTTCAAATACTACCTTGATAAAAAGGCTATTGCACATGGTGACCAGAAACTATCTCAAAATTCTAAATACTCCTACTTTAACAAGTTGCGAGCAGCTTTAAAGCAAGCAGTGAAAGACGGTATTCTACCCACCAACCCAAGTGAAGGAGTTGACGCCTTTAAACAAGGTGAACCTGAAAGAGAATTTCTGACCTTGGAGGAACTGCAAGCAGCAGCCAATACGGAATGTGAAATACCTCAGATGAAAACGGCATTCATATTTTCATGCCTTACAGGTCTCAGGTGGTCAGACATTAATAAGCTACTCTGGTCAGAGGTGCAGCACTCAAATGATAACGGGTATTACATCCGATTCAGACAAAAGAAAACCAAGGGAGCAGAAACCCTCCCTATTTCAGAACAAGCCTTTGGCTTGCTCGGTGAAAGGCAAGCTCCAGAAGAGCGAGTATTCAAAGGATTAAAATACTCTGCATGGCATAACCTGAAATTGCAACAATGGATGATGAAAGCTGGTATCTCCAAAACCATCACTTTCCATTGTGCCCGTCATACCTATGCCACTTTGCAGCTTACGGCAGGAACTGATATTTACACAGTCTCAAAGCTCTTAGGCCATAAGGAATTGAAGACCACCCAAGTCTATGCGAAAATCATAGATGAGAAGAAACAGGAAGCAGCCAACAAAATCAAACTTGACCTATGAGCAATCAAACCAAATTACTTGACGACATCCTGTACCAAGAGCTTCGCCCTTGGTTAGGGAAAAACAGCCTTGATCAAAAGTATGCTTCCAAACTCAGCAGCGTAAAAGAAGCCTCCACAGATTTTCAATTCAAATATGAAATCAATTTTCACAGGCCATTCGATCACAAAACAAAGTACTATTCCAAACTGATATTGAATAATGTCAAAGCGGAATGTGTCAGGCTTGTGGAGCTGATCAAGGAGGACAACAACGAAAACTTAATCAAGTATTGGCTTGAAGACACACTTAACAAGCGGATTAAAACACGTTTAAAAGACCTTGGAAAGCTCATTAAAGAAAAGGACTATGCACTGACGTACATAGATCCTAAAAAAACATCCTTTGAATTAGACCAAACTCACAAGGCAAACACATTCATCTTACAGCTTCTAAAGCTTGCATACATGCAGCTTTACTTAGAAATCCAAAATGCTTTCAGCACTTGGATAGAAGATCAATTCATACTGGAGGACTTTTACAGCCAACTACTTTTAGAACCTGTCCCGGACAAACATTTCTTGAAACCAGTTCAAGTAATTGAAGTTGAATCCAAACCATTACCAGCAGCCAAAACGGAAACCGCAGCAACGGCAAATTCATTTCATTCATTTACCTACAAGCAGCTAAACACCAACCCAGATAAATTGACCGATTTATGGGATAGTCTAAAGCTGAATCATTTCATTAGCAAATCCACAACCCTACTCAACTTCAAAAAGGTATTCTCAGGAGGTGAAATCAAAACGCCTATAGAATGGACAGGAAATATCAGCGAGCTATTCTATTTCATTAAGCTGATATACTCTGAGCATAAGTTGGTGGAGGATCTAAAGCAAAAGCAATGGGAAGTGACTTGCCTATGCTTCGTTGATACTGATGGGAATTCCTTTGACAGGTCAAAGTTCAGGTCTTTAAAAAGACCGAACCTATCAGGAGATAAAATAGAAAAGGCAGTTTCGCACCTGATATAGTCCACTCTGCACTATACTCCTTTTATCTTTTTTCTGTTTTTGTTTAGTCCTCTTTTACCTTAAAAGTGGGCTATCAATTTTTACAGCCCACTCTGCACTCTGCACTCTACACTGCACCATGCTTTAGAGCCTCATAACGCCCCTTTTAGCCTCCTACTTTAGCATCGTATTCGACAATCGGATATGACTTTTGGCCAAGAGTCCATTCATTAATTCTTAATACGATTTAAGATGGACGAAATAATTGAACGTCTTGAAAATCTCCAACGCCTAATTGAGAGCCAGGGGATTTATACGAAAGAAGTTTTAAACTTCAATGAGGCTTGCCAGTACTTGGAACTTTCACAGTCACACTTGTACAAGTTGACAAGTGCAGGGAATATTCCACACTACAAGCCCAATGGAAAGAAGCTCTATTTCAAAAGAAGCGAGTTGGAAAGCTGGTTGCTTCGCAACCGCAATTCCACTCAGGAAGAAATAGACCAACGGGCAGCGGATTACCTAATCAAGAAAGGGAGGGTGAAGCTATGAACGAGCTAATGGATATGATCTTGACCCTCGCTCAAGACATTAAAACAGTCAAAGCCTATCTCCTCAATTTCCATAAATCACGTTTGGAGCAGTTCAGCGAAGAATGGATTGATGGACAGGTAGTGATGCAAACGCTTCACATCAGTAAAAGAACCCTCCAATCCCTTCGGGATAGTGGGGTTCTTCCTTACAGCCGAATCAATGGTAAATTCTACTACAAGGTTTCCGATATAGAAGCCTTGCTGGAATCCAATTACTCACCTTCAAAATCAAAGCACTATGGAGGTAAGTAGAAAAGCCATTCTCGACAAAACGCACTACGGCCTGAATATCTATGCCCATGTGTTGCGACAGTACTATCCGGGTGAAACAGTCCTTTCCCTTTCGGGAAGGGACTGTAAACCTGCGAAAAACCCTTTCAATGCGGACAAGCCTACATTGTTGGTAAAAGTGGTTGACGGTTGCGCTACGCACACCGATTCCGAAGAAGTCATTGCACAAGGCAATGTCTTTGATTTTGCAGCATTGCATTTCAGCCTCGAAGGGCAAGCCCTTCTCGACAAGCTGAATGAGGAACTGCATTTGCGTATCGGTAAGCAGCAAGGTTTTTACAGACAGGCAGAATCGCAACCTGCGGTTGCTCTTCCTGAAATAATCAAACCGGCTCCGCCAGTTTTCAGCTATTTCACCAAGCCTGTTACCAACGTAACACCAAGTCGGAAAGCCTCCTTAGTTGAGGTGTACCGCCTTATCAAAGGGAATGAATTTGCTTCGTGTACAAGTACACTACGCAACATTCCCGACCCGAAGGAAGCCCGAAAGTACAAGGCTCAAAATTTTGATTATGTGACCTTCTCAGGCACGTTCTCCAAACGCAATGACGCAAACCTTCAAAAACATTCAGGTTTGCTCACAATCGATTTTGACCACATTGAAGACATTCCTTCACTCAAGGCGGCATTGCTCAACGACCATTACTTTGAAACAGAGCTACTGTTTATATCCCCTTCAGGTGATGGCCTCAAATGGGTAATTCCAATCCACTTGACGCAAGCAAAACACCAGGACTATTTCAAGGCAGTGGCAAACTACGTTTCCCACACCTATCAACTCGAAATAGACCAATCCGGAAAGGACATTTCAAGGGCATGTTTCCTTCCGCATGATTCAGAAATATTCATCAATCCTAAATACTTGTAGGACATGGAAAGAAAGACATTCAATCCGCAGGATTGGCTTAATCAGCCAACCCCGCAACCAAAAGTTACTGAGCAACCAACTTTCAATTCAGATTCTCAAATAGACGAAGTAGAACGCATCATCCAGAGCATTGAAGCTAACCGGGTTGATATTACCTCCACTTACAGCGATTGGGTTAATATCGGCTTCACCTTTGCGGATGAATTTGGAGAGAATGGCCGGCCGCTATTTCATAGAGTTAGCCAGTTCTACCCCGACTATTCCGCTCCGGAGTGCGACAAGCAATTTGACAATTGCTTGAAATCAAAAGGTCATGGCGTTTCACTAAAAACCTTTTTCTTCCTGACCAAAGATGCAGGAATTGATATTACGCCTCCACGGGCAGAACGGCAGGATCAGCGTACTTTCAAGAGGGAGAAACTGACCGGCAGTCAAGAGCATCCACAGCAGAGGGAAAATCAGGAACCGGAAGAAATGCCGACATTTTCCGATTCTATGTTTCCTGAACTTCCTGAATTTCTTCAAAAGGTTGTGGAGATTGCCACTTCCAAAGAGGAAAGGGATATTCTACTCCTCGGTTCCCTCGGAGCTATCAGTGCATGTTTACCCAAAGTATCGGGCATTTATGATGGCAAACGGGTTTTCCCCAATCTGTTCCTATTCATTACAGCCCAAGCATCCGCAGGAAAAGGCCGCTTGGTGCATTGCCGCCAGTTGGTGAATCCGGTTCACAAAGAATTGAGAGAACAGGCTAAACTCCATAAGCAACACTATGAATTGGAAATGGCCGAATACAATGCCAAAAAAGGAAAGGAAGAAGGTATCGAGAAGCCAGCCAAACCACCGGAGAAGATGCTGTTCATTCCTGCAAACAACAGTTCAACGGGAGCTTACCAGCTTTTGGGTGATAGTGATGGCAGAGGGCTGATTTTCGAGACCGAAGGTGATACCTTAGCACATGCCTTCAAGAGTGATTACGGAAACTACAGTGACGGCTTTAGAAAAGCTTTTCACCATGAAACCATTTCCTACTATCGCAGAACCGACCGTGAGTTTGTAGACATTGAAAGCCCTTGTCTTTCTACTGTCCTTTCAGGAACGCCAAAACAAGTTTCGGCATTGATACCCAACGCTGAAAACGGCCTATTCAGCCGTTTCATCTTCTATTTCATGAATGTGCGGCCGGTATGGAAAAATGTATTTGCCAGCCAAACAGACAACGGACTGGACGATTACTTTGAAGCCCTGGGCAATGAGTTCTATGAACTCTACAAAGTCATTATGCAGGATGAGCCCCGGCAGTTCTACCTCACGGCAGACCAGCAAGAACAGTTCAATCAGTTTTTCGGACAGATTCAGGAAAAGTACATGAACCTTCAGGGCTTGGACTACATGGCCACTATTAGGAGATTGGGTTTAATTGCCTACCGCATCTGCATGATATGCTCCGCTTTGCGGATCATGGAAACGGGCGATACTTCTCGAAAGCTAATTTGTGAGGAAAGGGATTTTCAAGCTGCGCTTTCAATGGTGAAGGTATTGGTCAAGCATTCAAGCAAAGTGTTTGTAGAGCTTCCGCAGGAAGAACCCAAGCCCACACGAATGAATAAGAAAGAGAAGTTCCTGTATGCCCTACCCCGCAACTTCAATCGCCAGAAATACCTTGAAGTAGCCAACACAATGAGTATTCCGGCAAAGACAGCAGAAGGCTACATTGCCCACTTTGTGAAATCAGGTCTTATTCACCGTGAGGCACACGACAATTATATAAACACCTCACTTGAGGAATCTCAGGATTCTAAGGAAATCAAGGAAGGATAAGCCCGTTGGGCTTTCCTTCCGAAGGTTCGACCAGACCATTAAAAATTTACACCACTGGTCAACCTAAGGACAAATAATCCTTAGTTTCCTCTATTTCCTCAAATTCCTGAAATCAGTTTATCACTTCTTTTTGCTTTTACTATCGCTTTCTTTTCTTATATTTGACAAATTCTGACAAGTCAATAATACGGCAATGAATTATCTGGGCAATAAGATCAGGGAGCTTCGGGAAACAAAGGGTTTACTGCTCCGGCAAGTGGCGGCCCATATCGAAGTGGATACCGCACTGGTGAGTAAGTTGGAGCGTGGAGAGAGAAAAGCCCAAAGGGACCAAATTTCCAGGATTGCCGACTTTTTGAAAGTAAAGGAAGATGAACTGCTTTTCTTATGGCTGGCGGACAAGATCATGGACGATATCCAAGACGAACCACAGGCATTAGAAGCATTGAAATTTGTAGAACGCCAACTCCATTCAAATCTATGAATGATAATTTGTAAATGATGAATAAAACAGACCTACAAAAAAGGACAAAAACATTTGCGCTCTATATTATTAAAATAGTGCAATTGCTTCCCGAAAACCGGGTATGTTGGACTTTTTGTGATCAAACCATAACCCCTATTCCCCTGGATAAAGACAAGAAAGGACTTGCTCCGCAAGCCCCTCGATATACTTCAATTGACAAAGTGTTGAAGGCTAAAAAATTATCTCAGGTGTTTTAACCTATCGAAGAGCTATGGATCAGGACTTATTCTTCAATGTACTCACATTCGACTGGCCAAAGGAGCCCGTAACACTCTATTTTTCAAACGAAAGTAATGACAGGTGCCAGGATCTCTATTTCAGCCTTTTCCCTAATGAAGCCGAGTCATTGTTCCCCGGATTAGTCCGCAATAGCACAAATACGCTCCATACCACCTTTGGTTATCCAGCAGAAGGATTTCAACCTTTATCCATTGATCTCAAAAATGAGAATCAGGATTTTGTTAAGAGATACTACAACCATCAGATCAATTACTATTTCCGAAAGATTGCCAAGAAAATTGTTAGGACGGGATTTGTGAATGAAAACCAGGTATGGTTAAAAACAAGTGTAGGAGGAACAGACTTGTATGATGTATATGAGAAATTCTCTTTAAAGGTTCAAATTTCATTGATTAGTGACTATCCGGAGTTGGTGTTATCCTATGATGGTCAATCCAAAATCTCAAAACAGAGTGTAGCTGAATTGATTCAGACAATCAGCCCAAAATGCTTCAACAGAGTCCTACACGGTAAGAGTTTATACAAATGGGAAAAGTGTCAGGAAAATGAATTTATTGATCCGGAGAACTGCTATCCGGTTATTAACAAAGACCTTGAAGCAGCATTGGGCATTCCGTTCGGGCTCCCTCTCAGAGACAACCGGTATCCGGTATATCTAAGCTATATCAAGGGATTCTATTGCAAATATCTGAACCAGCCCAAATTCAAAAAGCTCATTCCATTACATAAATCAGGTTTTCTTTCCGTTGTTCCTTCAAGAATTGACTCCACGTCAGAAGAGAGCAACCAGTTGCTTTTCGGCAACAATCAGCCAGATACCACACCAAAATATGCGCTCAAAAGATTAAAACCATTTAAGAAAAGTCCCTATCCCAATATTCATTTATTCTTTATAGTCCACGCTGATGATGCGGAGCACACCTTCACAATTAAAGAGCACTTTGAGAAGGGATTCGATTCATTCAATGGCATGCAGAGCTATGTAGGGTTGTATTTTCACACTGCAGAAGGATTTAGTGTTGTCTTTAAAGACAAGGAAGATCCAATCTCTGAGATTGAAAAGGCTCTGAACACAAGAAATTTTGACCCGGAAATCAAGTACATCGCAATCTATGTCACTCCTTATGGCAAATTCGAAAAAGAAAAGCCTAAACGAGAAATATACTATCAGTTAAAGGAAGTACTTCTAAAAAGAAGAATCACTTCTCAAGCCATTGATCCTCAAAAAATGGTTGAACAGGGTATCAATTGGAGATACAGCCTACCCAACATTGCTGTAGCTATGTTGGCTAAATTAGATGGTATTCCCTGGCGTCTAAATACACCGGTAAAGAATGAATTAGTCGTTGGCGTTGGAGCATTCAAGCAAGTAGATATAGGTGTTCAATATATTGGAAGTGCCTTTAGTTTTACCAATAATGGGCGTTTCAATCGCTTTGAGTATTTTTTAAAAGATGAAATCGACATCCTCGCAGGATCAATTGGAGCTGCGGTTAAGCAATATGCCACTGTCAATGCTGCCCCGGATAAATTGGTTATTCACTTCTACAAAACCATGAATGAAGATGAAATGCAACCCATCCTGCAACAATTGGAGGATCTGGGACTATCAATTCCGGTTTTCATTATCACCATCAACAAAACGGAATCGGAAGACATTGTTGCTTTTGATAGAAAGTGGAAAGGTTTGATGCCAAATAGTGGCACCTTCATTGGAATAGGCAAGGATAGATACCTGCTATTCAACAATACCAGATACAATGGAAGTCCGGTGGGTAAGTCAGATGGCTTTCCCTTCCCCATTAAGCTAAAAATCCAATGCTCCATTCCCGAACTTACCAAAGACATGAAAACAGTCAATGAGTTGATAGATCAGGTGTATCAGTTCAGTAGAATGTATTGGAAGTCTATAAGGCAACAAAATCTTCCGGTCACTATAAAATATCCTGAAATGGTAGCTCAAATAGCTCCTCACTTTAAGGGAGATGATATTCCACCTTATGGAAAAGACAACCTTTGGTTTTTATGAATGCAATACATAAAAGACCGGGATTTTGAATGAGGTATTGGCTTTCATGGTATTGTCGATCCTAGAGGAAATATCGTGGATGATTACTGTAAGCATTATGCGACCCTCCAATGCCGCATTTCCATAATTTGTCAAGGATATAGTTAAGCCAACGTTTCTACAGAATTAACCCCGTATTTTGTATTTATGAAATTACTCATCGTAGAAGACGAGCCGCAATTGCTGAAAAGCCTTGAGGAATTTGCTGATGATGAAGGTTTTCTTTACGATACCGCAAGCAATTTCCGGGAAGGTATGGAACGCATCGGTCTCTATAATTATGACTGCATCGTCCTGGACATTAATCTTCCTGATGGCAGCGGATTTGACCTTTTGGAAAGACTTTATAAAGAAGGCAAAACTGACGGGGTGATCATTCTTTCAGCACGCAATTCGCTGGATGACAAATTAAAGGGCCTGGGACTTGGGGCTGATGACTACCTCACCAAGCCGTTTTACTTTTCCGAACTCAATGCCCGGATAAAAGCCATCATCCGCAGAAAACAATTTAAAACCAACAAACTTGTCCGCTTTGCTAACCTGGTTATTGAACCTGACCAGTACCTGGTCGGGGTAAACGACCTTGAAAATCTTATTTCATTTACAAAAAAAGAGTATGCTATTCTTACACACCTGATAAATAACCATAAGCGGGTGATCTCCAAAGTATCGCTGGCGGAATATATTTGGGGCGATTATGTGGATGAGGCCCAAAGTTTTGATTTTCTGTTTTCTCAGATCAGGAACCTCAAAAGAAAGCTGAAAGATGCCGGGGCGCAGGTAGAAATCAACAACATCTATGGGGTAGGTTATCAAATCCAGGCATTATGAAGCTGCTTACCTACACCTCCCGCATTCAATCGCTTTATTTCCTGATCCTGTTTGGGATTTTTTCCATATTGTTTTACCTGGTGCTAAGCTGGAACGTACTTCAAAATGTAGATGAAGTGTTGTACAACCGCAAAGCCAACCTGCTGGCTTACCTTGAACAAAACCCTGAAGCACCGTATAAAGAGGACAACCCGCTGGACGATTTCACCTTTTATCTTGTTGAAGAAGCTGCTTTTCAGGAAAGATACGAAAGTTATACCGATACCCTCATTTATGAGCCTGTTGATGACGAGTTCGATGAATACCGCATGCTAAACACTTTTGTGAAGCTACATGGCAAACATTACCGGCTGGAAATCATAAAACCTCACCTGGAAGCGGCTGAAATGATCGGAACCATTGCTATCACGCTGGGATCTTTGTTCCTGGGCCTGTTGCTTTCTTTTTATGTATCCCAGCGCGTTATCTCCCGGAAAATATGGGGCCCGTTTTTCGAAATACTCGAAAAACTCCGGCTCTTTCGATTTGATAAACAAGAATTTCCTGCACTGCCACCTACACATATTGATGAGTTCCGGATGCTGAATGAAGCTGTGAATGAGCTGACCCGAAAAAACAAGGAAGTATTTGAAAGCCAGAAGCAATTTATCGAAAATGCTTCCCATGAAATGCAAACACCCCTGTCTGTTATCCAGTCAAGGTTGGAAGGGCTTATCGGACAGGCAGAACTCACACAAGAGCAGGCGGAAATTGTGGAAGGCATTATCGGCTCCACACAGCGCTTAAAAAAATTGAACAAAACCCTGCTGCTCTTATCTAAAATTGAAAACCGGCAGTTTCTCCTTTCAGAACAGGTTGATATAAACACAATAATCAGCCGATCAATGGAATATTATGAAGAACAGAAAGCTGCCCTGAATATATCGGTGAAAACGGAACCACAAGATAACTTGATTGTGCAAGGTAATACGATGCTTGCCGAGATACTGGTACAGAACCTGCTTAAAAATGCATTTCTGCATAACAGGGAAAATGGCACGGTGAACATTCAAACAAAAGAGAGAAAGCTCGTGATTGCCAACACAGGGGATGAAAAGCAAGGAAAAGGGAGAGTATTAGAGAAAGACAAATTATTCAGCCGTTTCTACAAGCAATCCGGTAATCCCGATACCTGGGGACTAGGGTTGGCCATTGCCCGGAAGATTGCCGAAACAAGCGGCTGGGAGCTTCATTACCGTGAAGAAAAAGGGTTGCACATTTTTGAGGTGGATTTCGGGTAACCAGACGATCTTCCCAAATTTCTACAGATTTGATGATTTACTTTACCTTTATAAATACGTGTATTATCTAAAATAAAATGACTTCAATGATGAACAGAAAGGATTTTCTCAGGAATTCGGCAATATTGGGTGGAGCGAGCATCCTTCCCATCAACAACGTTTTTTCACAGAATGTAACAGAAAATGGCATGGATAAACTGGTGGACAGCAATGGTAATTTCATCCAAAAATCGCTTCCATATAACAAGACATTCTTAGAACCACACATGGATGAAGAAACCCTGCACCTGCATTATGAATTTCATCATGGAGGAGCAGTAAAAGGGGCGAATAAAGACTTGGAAAACATCAAAAAACACCTTCAATCAGGCGAGATGGATCAAGTAGATATGTGGACTCGTAAGCTGGCCTATCATTTTTCAAGTCATGTCCTGCATTCCATATTCTGGTCTAACCTGACCAATAAAAAAACACAGCCCAAAGCGGAATTACTGAAACAGATAGAGAAAGACTTTGGCTCTTTTGATAACCTGAAAGCATACATCTCCAAAATTTCCAAATCTGTAGAAGGGAGTGGCTGGGGAATATTGGGCTATCAGCCCTACTCACAATCCCTCACTTTACTGCAATGCGAAAACCACCAGAAGCTCACGCAGTGGGGTGTGGTTCCCCTGTTGGTCATTGATGTATGGGAACATGCTTATTACCTGAAATACAAAAACAAGAGGGCAGAATTTGTCGACACTGTATTGGAAATTATCAATTGGGACAATGTGGCAGAACGGTTTGTAACAGCTAAAAAATTACACGGATAACTTTTGTTGGAATATAGAACTAAGACCACATGACCTCTCCTCTGTTACCACCAGTATATTCAGCATATATAGATAATATATGATCGATAAACAGGTCTCCTATAAAGAAGCCCTAAAAGTGTGGGTTAAAGTTGCCATCTACAGTTTTGGAGGCCCGGCCGGTCAAATTGCCGTGATGCACAAAATATTGGTAGAAGAAAAAAAATGGATCAGCGAGAACCGTTTCTTACATGCATTGAATTATTGCATGTTGTTGCCGGGCCCTGAAGCACAACAACTGGCCACTTACATCGGTTGGCTATTGCACAAGACCAAAGGAGGATTGGTTGCCGGAGTACTGTTTATCCTGCCGGGATTCATCTCCATTCTGATCCTGAGTATTCTTTATGCAGCCTACAGGGACGTAGGAATCGTTGAAGCCATATTTTTTGGTATAAAGCCAGCAGTGCTGGCCATCGTTATTGGTGCGGTCATCAAAATAGGTAAAAGGGCGCTAAAAAATGAAGTGATGATAATAATGGCTGCACTGGCATTTGTGGCCATATTTTTCTTCGAGGTGGATTTTCCTTACATCATTATTGTGGCAGGGCTGACCGGTTTTATTGGTGGCAGAATTTGGGAAGAAAAATTTCATGTAATAAAAGGACATGAGGCCAAATCGGATCAGGATAATAATTATTTCATTGACAGTTATATTCAGCCCGTTAAGCCTTCAATAAAGAAAACAGTCAAAACAGTTTTGCTGTTCATAACCTTATGGGCACTGCCGTTAGTACTGATCGCCCTGTGGATAGGAACAGAAAATATTTTCTTTTCGGAAGGCCTGTTTTTCAGCAAAACGGCTGTGGTCACCTTTGGTGGTGCCTATGCAGTGTTGGCTTATATAGCCCAGAAAGCTGTGGAGGATTACGGCTGGCTCAAAAGTGGGGAAATGCTTGACGGATTGGGCATGGCAGAATCCACCCCCGGGCCGCTCATTCAGGTTGTGCAATTTGTCGGGTTTATGGGAGCTTATCGTTTATCTGGTACGATGGATCCACTTCTGGCCGGAATCTTAGCTTCCTTACTGGTAACCTGGACTACTTTTGTGCCTTGCTTCCTGTTTATATTTACCGGAGCTCCCTATATTGAGTATTTAAGAGGCAATAAAAACGTCACTACTGCCTTGTCCGGAATTACGGCTGCTGTTGTAGGAGTCGTGCTCAACCTTGGCGTGTGGTTCGCTATCCATACACTTTTTGGAGAAGTAAACGAAAGCCATTCCCTGGGGATTAGGTGGATGATACCTGAGTGGGCTACAATTAACATTCCTTCATTGGTGATTGGACTTATTGCTGCATTTGTTTATTTCATCCTGAAATGGGACATGCTGAAAACAATCCTGGTCAGTATAATATGCGGCATCCTGTATTATTTCACCTTTTCATAATATAAGTCCCTCCCCACTTCCTTCTCCCCATTTCCCCGCTTCCAACTCCATTCCCATATTTCTACAGAATCGCATTATAGGTTTGTGATAATTAATGACAAAATTGAAAAATGGTTCGAATATTCAAGATCCCCCTGCTAGTAGCCATCATTACCTTTGCCTGGACGAATGTACATTCCCAGACCCAGGTTCCTATAAAACAGCTACTGGAAACAGCCACAAAAAACTACCCCGCAATTCTTGCCGCAGAGGCACAAAAGGAGGCATCCGGAGAAAGGGTCAAATCCACCAGGCGTACAATTATACCCGATATTAATGCTTCTGCCCAGGCCAACTATTCGACTTATAACAACCTCACCGGGATGTTCTATCCTGAATACATTTTACCGGTGAGCGGTCCCCCATCTACTGAGAATCTCAACAATATGGTCTGGGGTTCGGCTGCCGGTTTGCTCATGAAATGGGAGCCTTACACCTTCGGACGCAGAGGCAATGAGATAAAAGCAGCCGAAAGCACCTATGAGGCCGGGGTGGCCATGAAAAGCCTTACGCTATTGGAACATAACGTGCAATTATCTAGCACCTACCTGGATTACCTCCTCGCCCTTCAAATCCTGGATGTACTGGAAAGCGATCGGAAAAGAGCCGAAGCAAATTACGAACAAGCCGTAAGCCTGGCTACTTCCGGATTGGTTTCGGGGGTGGATACGGCACGTTTTCATACCGAACTATCCAAGACGAAAATTAAGATCCTGCAACAACAAAATATCCTTCATGAATATAAAGCAACACTGTCGGAATTGGTTGCGGCTGATTTACCTGAAAACCTGGTGGATTCGACCTTTTTTAGAATATTGCCACAGTTATTAGGAGATACAGAAATGATCCATCCGAGAGAACAGTTGGCTATAGCCGAGTGGAAAACATCACAATTCCAATATAAAGCGGAGAAACTAAGCTGGCTGCCCACCCTAAGTGTATTGGGTACTGCTTATGGTCGTGGTTCCGGTGTGCAGCTCAGCAACAACGGCACCACCTTTGTCGATAACCCGTCTGACGGATTTAATATCAACCGGTTCAATTATGGCATTGGTGTACAACTTGCCATACCGCTGACCCAGATCAGCCGCTATCAAACCCAGTGGAAAGCAAAGGAACTGGAAGCTGAAGCCGATAAACAGAAACTGGAAGAAGTTCGCCTGGCCCTCAACAAGCAAAAGTCCGTTGCTGATAACACATTAATCACTGCACTGGCCATTGCCGGGGAAACACCTGTACAATTCCAGGATGCCCGTTATGCGTATGAAGCCATACAATCCCAGTACCAGGCAGGGCTGATAACCTTTACGGAGCTGATTGAAGCCCGGAATGAGCTGGTAACAGCAGAAATCGAACTTCGAAGATCCTATTGGGAAGCCTGGAAAGCACTACTGTATGTAGCCGCTATAAATGGTAATCTGGAAATCTTTTTAAACCAATTATAGAGATGATCAAACTAATAATATCTGCTTTAAGGAAACCTTTAACAGTTATGGTAGCCCTTTTGGCTATCGTGTTTTTTGCTGTGTTGGCTATCCGGAACATGTCGGTCGATATATTCCCGAAGCTGGGTACGCCAACTATATATGTGGCTCAAACGTATGGAGGTTTGGCTCCCAACCAAATAGAGGGTTTTATGACCTCCTACTACGAATATCATTTCCTGTACATTAATGGTATAAAAGAAGTAGAAAGCAAAACGATCCAGGGCGTTTCCTTAATGAAGCTCACCTTTCATGAAGGAACCGATATGTCTCAGGCTCTGGCGGAAGTAGTGGCCCAGGTCAACCGGTCCAGGGCATTTATGCCTCCGGGTACCGTACCCCCTTTTATTACCCGGTTTGACGGAGGAGGCGCACCGGTAGGCCAATTGGTTTTTAGCAGTGAAACCCGGTCCTTGGGTGAAATACAAGATCTGGCGCTTTTTAAAGTACGCCCCAAATTTGCTTCTATCCCGGGCGTGTCAGCTCCTCCTCCCTTTGGCGGAAACCAGCGTACGGTGCTCATCAAGGCAGACCCTTCCAAGCTGCGTAGTTACAACATCAGCCCGGATGAACTGGTTATGGCCATTGCCAAAGGCAACACCATATCTCCCTCCGGCAACATCCGGACAGCGGACAAACTCTTGATCGCAAATCAGAATACGGTGGTAAGTGATATTCAGGAGCTGGCCAATATCCCCTTAAAGAAAGGTTCCGGACCCGCTGTATACGTAAGGGATGTAGCCGAGGTGCAAAACGGATCCGATGTGGCTTCAGGCTATGCCCTGATCAATGGAAGCCGCTCCATATATATTCCGGTAACCAAACGGGCGAGCGCTTCCACTTGGGATGTCGTCAAGCGCATAAAGGCAAGCCTGCCGGAAATGCAGGCGGCTGTGCCGGATGACATCAAAGTAAGTTATGAATTTGATCAGTCGGGTTACGTGATCAACTCCCTGAAAACCCTGTCCTTTGAAGGGGTATTGGGAGCAGTGCTTACCGGCTTAATGGTATTGCTGTTCCTGGGTGACAGGCGCAGTGCACTCATTGTGGTTCTCACCATACCGCTTGCCATATTATCGGCAGTAGTGTGCCTCTATCTGACCGGACAGACAATCAATATCATGACGTTAGGCGGACTGGCACTGGCGATAGGTATTCTCGTAGATGAATCGACTGTGACGATTGAAAATATCCACCGGCATCAGGAAATGGGCAAGACGAAGGCCCGGGCCATTCTGGATGCCTGCAAAGAAATTGCCTTGCCCAAACTCCTCATCCTGATCAGCATCCTTGCCGTATTTGTCCCGTCCTTTTTTATGAGCGGCACGCCCAGGGCCATGTTCTTACCGCTTACGCTGGCGGTAGGTTTTGCCATGATCGCCTCTTTTCTGCTTTCTCAAACAATGGTACCCATTCTTTCCAATTGGTTTTTGAAAGATCATGTTCCTAAAAACGAAGATGGAAAGTTTCAACGGTTTAGAAACCGGGTAACAGGATATACAAAAGGTATCACAAACATGGGCGGATGGGCCATCGGTATTTACCTGGTAGTCATTATTGCTATGCTTGCGTCCGTTTGGCAGTCTACCGGCACAGAGATATTTCCAAAAGTAAACTCCGGACAGTTGCAAGTCCGGTTAAGGATGCCCGATGGCACCCGTATCGAAAACACTGAAGAGAAAACAAAAAAATTCCTGGAGGTAGTAGACGAGGTGGTGGGTAGAGAAAATGTAGAGATCACTTCAGCATTTGTCGGCATCCAGCCTCCGAGCTACCCGGTCAATACTATTTTTCTATGGACAAGTGGTCCGCATGAGGCAGTTGTCAAGATCAAGCTGAAAGAAACAGGACAAGACTTGGACGTCCTCAAAGAAACCCTCAGGAAAAGCATAGCGGAAACCATACCTGAAATGCGCCTCTCTTTCGAACCTGCTGACCTGGTAGACCAGGTGATGAGCCAGGGGGCCAATACATCGGTGGAAATTGCCGTGCAGGGTAAAAACCTTGTTGAATCACGAAAATTTGCTGAAGAAATAAAGAACAGAATAGAAGGGTTATCTTTTATGCGGGATGTACAGTTTGGCATTCCGTTGAACTATCCTTCCATTGACCTGGAGTACGACCGTGTACGTGCCGGCCAGTTGGGCCTTACCATTGAAGACATCAGCCGGTCGGTAACGGCCTCCACTTCTTCCAGCCGTTTCACCCAGCCCAATTACTGGCTGGATGCCGGATCGGGTAATGCTTATCAAGTACAGGTAGAGTTTCCACAATATATGGTAGATCAACCCGGTGATATCGAAAAGGTGCCGCTTAAATCGGAAAATGGAAAAACCGTCTATGTGGGTGACGTGAGCAAATGGAAACCGGCTACCGTGATTGGGGAATACGACCGCCTTAACCAGCAACGGTTCATCACCATCACAGGAAACCTGCATAACAAAGACCTGGGAAGCGCCATTAAAACCCTACGTAATGAGGTGAATGCAATGGGTGAACCACCTGCCGGGATGAGTGTTAAATTCAGAGGACTCGCAGAACCTCTCACCCAAACCTTTGATGAACTGAGCACCGGCCTTTTGCTGGCAGTAGCTGTAATATTTCTGCTACTGGCAGCCAGCTTTCAGTCGTTCCGGCTTTCCTTCGCAGTGCTATCTACTGTTCCTGCCGTCATAGCCGGATCCTTCCTTCTTATCTGGATAAGTGGGAACACGCTCAATATTCAATCTTTCATGGGCAGTATCATGGCCATAGGGGTGGCGGTGGCCAATGCCATTTTATTTGTCACCATAGCCGAGCAATATCGGAAAGATCAAAGACAAAACCCACACCTGGAAGGAATAAAGGATCGGTTGAGACCCATACTCATGACCAGCATTGCCATGATAGCTGGTATGACTCCTATGGCGCTTGGACTGGGCGAGGGAGGCGAGCAAACCGCCCCACTGGGGATAGCCGTGATTGGCGGGTTGCTGTTTTCCGTGTTTGCCACCGTGTTCATCCTGCCTTCCGTTTACTGGCAACTTACGGGAAGAAAACACTATAAGAGCATATCACTCGATCCGGACGATGAGCAGAGCGCCTATTTTGGACAGTAGTAAAATTTACATGAAACCAGAAAAAACAGTAAAGTTTAAACATAATGAGAAAATACATCCTACCAATTTTATATATGGCCATTGTTTCTGGCTGTTCGAATAAAGCTGAAAACAGCAACATGGAAAGCAAAGGTGGGCCGGCAAAAAAAGCGGAAATAATAACAGTGAGTTACGAAAATGCCCCACAGGCCCTGACACTCCCGGCAGAGTTGCATGCTTTTGAAAAGGCCGGGCTGAATGCCAGGGTGCAGGGATATGTAAGCGAGGTGCTGGTGGATATTGGTGATAAAGTAAAAAAAGGAGCAGTCCTGATAAAAATAGAAGCACCGGAAGTAAAGGCAGCTTATGCTGAAGCCCGTAGCGAGGTAGAGTCTGCCAGAGCAGATTATTTGAGCAGCAAAGATGTCTTTGAGCGGTTGGTGAAAGCCTCCGGAAAGCCTGGTACGGTTTCAGAATCCGACCTGATCAAAGCAAAGAACAAAGCTATGGCTGACAGCACCCGGCTGGTGGCAGCAGATTATACCGCCAGGGCAAAGCAACAATTGCTGGATTATCTTACCATCCGGGCACCTTTCAACGGAGTGATCACCCAAAGGAATACCGATCCGGGAAATCTTGTCGGAGGAAATAATGGTGTCCCTTTGTTGGTGATCGAAAACAATCAAAAATTGCGGTTAAAGGTACCGGTGCCGGAAGCCTTGACCGGAAGTTCTGTGGCGGAGAACGCTGTGACATTTAAAGTAGAGCCATTTCCCGCGACATTGTTCAATGCAGATTTTTACCGGAGAGCCAGAAGCATCGATCCGGACACCCGCACAGAGATGTGGGAATTTATCGTGCACAATCAAAAAGGTGAGTTGAATGCAGGGCTTTTTGCAGAAATACAATTACATATTCAGCGAACTGGTGGAAGTATGTGGGTACCTCAAAGTGCTGTATTGACCACCCTCCGTAGAAAAGCTGTGGGAAAGGTGGTAGAGGGTAAGCTGAAATGGGTAGAAGTAAAAACAGGCATGAAAAACGAAAGTACGGTTGAGGTGTTTGGCGCGCTTGATGCCGGGGATCACATCCTCTTGCAGCCCAATGAAGAAATGACAGAGGGAATGCCTATCAACTAACTTCCGTTTGTATGGGCCGTTTCTTTATCACGTTTCTGGTTTGGGCCATTTGCTATGCTACTTGCAAAGCCCAAACAAGTAAACCGGATACGATTTACGCAGAGTACGTTCAGGAAGAAATTCAGCTTGATGGCAAGCCGGATGAAGCAGTATGGAAGCGAGCCGTACATATCAAAAATTTCACACAGCGGGAATTGAACATTGGTGAACCGGCTACCGAAAGAACAGAAGTTGCGATTCTATATACTGCCAAAACCCTGTACATCGGGTTTTGGGGATATGACAGGAATCCTCAAAAGATAATAGCCCGCGAGATGAAAAGAGACTTTGACTGGGGAGGAGAAGACAATTTTGAGGTGATCATTGATACCTACAATGACGACCGCAACGGATTCCTGTTTGCTATCAATCCCAATGCGGCAAGAGCGGATGCGCAGGTTCTCAATAACGGTGAATCTTTTAATAAATTCTGGAATGGCGTTTGGGATGCCAAAACCACTATTACCGATGAAGGCTGGTTTGCAGAAATAGCCATCCCTTTTTCCACTTTAAAATTCCCCAGTGATGCACAGGAGCAGATATGGGGCATCAACTTTGAGCGGAATATTCGCAGAAAGCGTGAGCAACTGCTTTGGCAGGGCTGGTCACGGGATTCCGAACTGGAACTGTTGAACAGGGCAGGTACCCTGGCTGGCCTGGATAGTATCGTCAGCAAGGATTTTATTGAGATAAAACCTTATACCATTGGCGGGGGTGAATTTACACCGGGTCAGGAAGAAGGGCAATGGAATGCCGGAGGCGATATTAACTACCTCATTACACCCACCCTCCGAATGAACCTTACCCTAAACACTGACTTTGCGCAGGTGGAAGCCGACCGGCAACAGATCAACCTGACTCGATTTCCCCTGTTCTTCCCGGAGCGCAGGGAGTTTTTCCTGGAAGGACAGGACTATTTTGATATGGGAATGGGAAATAGCACTATCCCATTTTATAGCAGGAAGATTGGGTTGGCCGAAGACCGTTCCACCGTACCCATTATTGCCGGGGCAAGGATTCTGGGTAAAGTAAAAAATTCCACCCTGGGAGCATTGTCTATGCAGACAGCAAGCCGGGACAGCATTCCGTCCACCAACTACTCAGTGGTAAGCTGGCGTCAGGATGTGATGAAACAATCCTCCATAGGCATTCTGTCTGCCAATAAATACGAAAATGGACGCTGGCACAGCACTACCGGTGGCTACGGGCTTTACAGTACATCCAAGCTATTCGGTGATAAAAATTTGAATATTGGAGCTTCTTTTACTCAAAATATTAATTCTGATAATTATGATTCTAAAGCCAATGCTCACCGCATCTATCTGAGCTATCCCAACGACAAAGTGGAATTTGATATGGCCTGGCAACGAAGCGCTCCCGCTTTCAACCCGGAGGTGGGTTTCCTGCGCAGGGACAATTTCCAGGAGTTTTATGCAGAACTCGAATGGAAGCCCCGGCCTAAAAACTTTCTGAAATGGATACGGCAGTTCAGCTTTAAGGGGCTTGATATGAACTACTTTGTCTTTGATGATACAGGGGAACTGCAATCGTTCTCTTATGAAATCCGGCCATTAGGCTTTGAAACACGCAGCGGGGAATTTTTTGAGTTTAACCTGCAAAGGAAGGCAGAAGGTTTGCGTGAACCTTTTGAGATCAAAGAAGGCATTACCATACCTGAAGGCGATTACTGGTACAACCGGATGGAAATACAAGCCGCTACATTCAGTGGTCGCACTTGGTCGGTGTATTCCAGAATAAACTGGGGAGATTTCTTTACAGGCAAAAGTACCGAAAGTACATACGAACTTTCCTGGCGAGCCAGCCGCTATCTTAAAATAGGCGCTAACTATGAGAAAAACTGGATTGACTTACCGGAAGGAAGCTTTGATACCGACCTGATCGGAAGCCGGATGGAATATGCAGTCAACCCGAATTTGTTTGGATCATTGTTTTCACAGTGGAACAGCGAAGATGAGGAGGCCATCCTCAATTTTCGTTTGCAATGGATACCGATTATCGGGGCTGATTTCTTTTTCATTGTCAACCAGGCCTATGATACATCAGGGAATGATTGGAAACTTGAAAGGACAACCATCCTGGGGAAATTGATTTGGAGATTTGTAATTTAAAAAGAAAAGCTATGAGACACCTGTTTAATTCGATCATACTATTCATGCTAATGCTTACCGCATGTAGCCCACCCAGTAATGAAGTAACCGTTTACTGTACCGTTGACCAGGTCTTTTCGGAACCGGTGTTGAAGGATTTTGAACGAGAAACCGGCATTAAAGTAAAAGCGGTGTACGATACCGAAGAAACCAAATCCACCGGAGTGATGAACCGGCTAATAGCCGAAAGGGACAATCCCCGGTGCGATGTATTTTGGAGCGGTGACCCGGTACGTAATGGAGTGTTGCAGTCAAGAGGCATAACTGAACCTTATCAATCGGAGCAAACCCGGCTCATCCCTACCCAGTTCAAAGAAAAGGATAACCATTGGATTGGTTTTTCTGCCAGGGCCAGGGTGCTGATCTACAACAAGACGCTTATCTCTCCTGATTCATTACCCCGGTCTGTTCTCGACTTCACAAAACCCCGCTTCAAAGGCCAGTTTGCCATTGCCAACCCCTTGTTCGGCACCACCACTTTCCACATGGCTGCTCTGTTTGTGAAATTGGGCGATGAAAAAGCCAAACAGTGGATGAATGATCTGAAAGCCAATGGAGTGGTGATAGCTGCCAGCAATGGGGACGTTAAAAAGCGAGTAATGAACGGGGAACTCGCCTTTGGCCTTACCGATACGGATGATGCTTTTGAAGCCAAAAAAGAAAGTGATAAGGTAGATTACATTTTTCTGGATCAACAGGAAAATGGCATAGGGACACTCATCATGCCCAATGCCCTTAGTCTTATTAAAGGTTCGCCTCAAAATGAAAACGGGAAAAAGCTGATTAACTACCTGCTGACACGGGAAACAGAAACGAAACTGGCCAAATCCTGTGCACAGATGCCGCTGATCAAAGGAACGGAAGTGCCGCAAAATGTTCCTTCATTGGATAACATTCAACCGATGAAAATCGATTACAAAGAGACTTCTGATAAACTGGAAGCAATACAATCTTGGCTAAAAGCATGGACAGAGCAATAGTCAGGCATATTATACGGATGGTTCCTTCACTGCTGCTGTTTCTGCTGCTGGGGTTGCCACTGGTATTACTGCTTCTGCAATGGCTTAGTGGTGAAGATAAGTCAGCGCTTTTGTCTTCCATTAGCAGGGAGACATTGGTTCTTGTTGGCAAAAGCCTGCTGATATCTGGTATAGTGGCTTTGCTTGCCACCTTCACAGGAACGGTCTGTGGATTTATTCTCTACAAACTGCGGTTTGCTTTCATCGGCATTTACAAGGTGGCGCTGCTACTGCCTTTACTCATTTCCCCTTATATTTTTGCGGTGGCCTGGAAAGATGGTTTTTTCTGGCTATTTGGAAATAATGCTGCCATCTATTCAGATGCAGGTGTGATCCTGGTACATACCATAGTCTTTTTCCCCTTGGCGATGCTCATTACCGGTAGCGCACTATCCCAAGTTGATGCCGGTTATGAAGAAGCCGGATTAATGCTGATGCCTTTCAGGAAAATGGTGGTGAAAATTGTCCTCCCCTTGATCCGTCCTGCCTTAACAATCTCGTTCCTGCTCATCCTGATATTCAGTCTCAGTGACTTTTCAGTTCCTGCTTTCTTTGGCGTGCGCACCTTTACCACTGAGATATTTACCCAGTTTTCTGCCCTGTATAATTTCCCCTTGGCTATCGGGCAATCTGTTTTATTGCTGTTTATATGCCTGTTGCTTATGCTGGCAGAAGCCCGCTACCTTTCAGATGCTCCATTCTTTTCCGTGTCGGTAAAGGGAGGCGTGTCCAAAAAATACAATATCCAGAAGCGGCAAGCCTTGTTTCACGCTTTGCTTTGGTTATTGTTGATAATGGTTTTGCTGATGCCTGTCTTTATGCTGGGAATCCAGTCTTTGAGCGGAAGAACCTTATTCTTCAGGGAAGCATGGATACTGATGCGTCCGGCTGCCCTGCAATCGGTAAAACTTGCCCTGTCGGGCACCTTATTGCTGACATCTGTTGGCCTCTGGACGGCCTACGCTAAAGACCGTATGGGAAACCGGCTGCCCAATGTATTGCTTTTACTGACTTTTATTGTTCCTTCTACCGTGCTGGGCATCGCCCTGATAAGGTATTATAATCTGTCTGCCATGAATTTTATATATGGCACTACCGCAATTCTGCTGCTTGCCTATCTCGGCAAGTTTGGTTTTATCGCTTCCCGGATCATCGGCAATGGTATCAGGCAAATACCGGTTTCTTTGGAGGAATCAGCCCTTGTGATGGGCATACCTTCCTGGAAAATATTTGTGAAGATCAATCTGCCTTTATTGGTACCATCATTATTTGCCGCATTTGTTCTATCCTTCATTTTAAGCCTGGGAGAGCTGGGGGTTACCATGCTGGTTTATCCTCCCGGTATGGAGCTGATGCCGGTCAAAACATTCACCATCAGCGCCAATGCACCGGAAGCCCTTACCAGCAGCATGACCCTGATCAATCTTGGCGTGACCATAGCATTAATCGCGCTGTTTTTTGTGGCTGGAAAATGGTTGTTCAAAAGATATCAATATGCCTGAGATCATCCTGCAACATATCACCCATTGCTATGGAGATAAAGAAGTGTTGAACAATTTCTCCTATTCTTTTGAGCAAGGGGGAACAACCTGTCTGCTGGGTCCTTCCGGTTGTGGTAAAACCACTGTGCTGCGATTAATTGCCGGTTTGGAGAGGCCTTCCAGCGGGGTGATAAAAATAGACGGAGTTAAAGTAAGCGAAAAGGGTGTCATCCTTATCCCACCTCATCAACGTCAGGTTGGTTTTGTCTTTCAGGATCTGGCGCTTTGGCCGCATTTTTCGGTGTACAAAAACATTGCTTTTGCCTTGAAGGAAAGCAAAGAAGCAAACATCAAAGAAAAAATATTTGAATGGCTCGAATTATTCGGGATAAGCGATAAAGCCAGGAAATACCCGCATCAGCTTTCGGGTGGACAAAAACAAATGGTGGCCATTGCCCGCTCGCTGGTACTGCAACCCAAGATACTCCTGATGGATGAGCCACTAGCCAATATTGATGCTCATTTAAAAGAGCGCATACTTGGGCATTTGAAAGACATTCAGCGACAGCAACAGTTCACTATGCTGTATGTTACACATGACCAGAAAGAAGCCATGAACACAGGTGATTACATAGTGGTCATGAATGCCGGAAAAATAGCGGCTGCCGGATCAAAGGAAGAAGTCAGCCGTTCGTCATCTGAATTTGTAAAATCATTTCTAAAAACTTGAAGAGAGGAATTATGAAAACAACAGTAAATTATTTAATGCCCATAATCGCATCCGTTTTGATAACGGTTGCATGTGGTAATTCGACATCAAGGCACTCGGAAGAACAAATCCAGGAAATCAATGAACAGGCGCAATTTCCTGATTCCGTAAAACCCACTGAAACAACCCGGTTTGATTTTGAGAATTACACTGCCGGTCACCTGCCGGACGACTGGTCGGAATACTATACCGGATCGGGCGGCACGGAATGGAAAGTGACAGAGGATAATGGAAATAAAGTGCTGGCACAATTTTACAGCGACAATCCCAACAATCATTTTAATGTAGTGGTCAATAACCGGATTACGGCAAAAGACATGGTACTTACCGTCCGGCTGAAAGGCGTTACCGGCAACCATGATCAGGGAGGCGGTTTTGTCTGGCGGTTTACGGATAAGAACAACTATTATGTAGTGCGGGCCAATCCGCTCGAAGATAATGTGGTATTATACAAGGTGGAAAACGGTAAACGCACAGACTTGCAGCTGGTGGGCAAAGGAAGAACGTATGGAGTTGATGTTCCGCCAATGGGAAACCGGTGGCATACGCTCAAATTAATTGTAAAAGACGATGTGTTCACGGTACTTCTTGAGGATAAAGAACTTTTCAAAGTGCAGGACAAAACCTTCACAAAAGCCGGTAAAGTGGGTTTCTGGACAAAAGCAGATGCCGTGACCTACTTTGATGATTTTGAAATACAGAAATTTAAATAGACTACTAATTTTTAACATTATAAAAAACATAATATTATGATATTGATCACCAAAATTCAAAGAAGCACCCTGGTTGCCATCACAGTTTGCTTATTGCTGTTTTCTTGTGCTCCAAAGCAAGAGCGTGAGAATGACAAGGAAATGCACGCTCCCTCAGCTGCTCGCAATGCTGAGAAAATAGAACTGGAGTCTCTGGATATTCAGGTCATTGAGAACGCCTTGGGAGGTTTGAAAGGCACCGAAAACAATGGCGAATACAAAGTCACCATCCCGCAAAATGATCTTAAGATCATTGTAGATGGCTTTCAGATCATCCCTCCTATGGGACTGGGAAGCTGGGCGGCCTTTGCCCCGGCAGCACAGGGGGCCATGCTGATGGGTGATGTTGTGGTTACGGAAACTGACCTCTGGCCCGTTCAGCAGGAGGTGATCCGGCAGGGCCTCACTATTACCGCTATTCACAACCATTTTGTCAGAAACCGTCCCAATGTGATGTATATGCACATCGGAGGTATGGGTGATGAAGCAGATTTGGCTGCCAGTGTAAAAGCGGTATTTGATAAGGTGCAGGAAGTGCGCGGAAACAACCCGGCTGATGGTCCCAAGACGGATGTGGAGAATACCCTGGACACTGCAATGATTGCAGATATATTAGGCTATAATGGAAGCATGAACAGGGGTGTGTACAAGGTAGTGATCGGCCGACCGGATGTCAATTTGACCGAGCATGGCGCTCCGGTGAGTACATTCATGGGCTTCAATACCTGGGCAAGCTGGCAGGGAACTCCTGAAAAAGCAGCTGTGGCAGGGGATTTCACGATGCTTGCCGATGAAGTAGCCCCTGTTATCAAAGCTTTGGTAGAAAACGGCATTGAAGTAGTTGCGGTTCACAACCACATGGTGCATGAGGAACCACGAATCTTCTTCTTGCACTATTGGGGTACAGGCCAGGTGGAAAAACTTGCGAGAGGGCTCAGAGCTGCACTTGACCATACACAAAAAAGGAAATGATCTTAATTTGATAAGAAGCAGCCGGGATTTTCCAATCCCGGCAATTAGGTACACTAAAATGGAGATTTTTAATCAACCAACAATAGAAAATAATCTTATAAGGGTAGTTTAGTTTAGTTCCAGTTGGGCCATCTCTTCCCCCATGTGCCTCCAGTAGGTTCATTCCGTTCGTTCGTACCTCACTCTCTTCATTCGCCCACTTCCAGCACCGCATAGCAAGAGTAGCCCGTTATTCCATTCCGCTACGCTACATTCCATACCGTGCCACACTTGCTTTTCCAACGCACTCCCCAACGCAGGTAAAGCGGTGTTCGTCAGTCGTTCCGTTTTGTTCCGCAAAAACATATCTGCAAGGGTAAAATGAACTCCCTTCGGTCGCCCTTGCATATACCGTTCACTTGCCAGGTGTCTTGCGCTCCAGTGGGTGCTCGCCACCTGCCGTTCACTTGTTTTGCTTCACACACTCTCTCCTTCCTCACTCGCAGCTACTTCATCCCCCCAAACCCCATCTAAGGTGTTCGCTACACTCACAATATTTTTTATTGGGGGTCTGTCGCTGCTTATTGTTTTTGCTCGCCTGCGGGTCGCTGCGGGCTGATCGGGCTGTCATGTTTTTTGCAATTTCCCCTGTGCCTACAGTCGCTTCGTTTCAGTCATTCGTTCCTCACTCCTTCAACTCAGCCACTTTCAGCACCGCACACAAGAGTAGCTCCTTCTCTTCACTCCACGAACCAACCCACCGTCATTCCGCAATCTGCCTGCAATCCTTCCTCAATGTATTTGTTGTGCGATAAAAGATAACAAATACAGCCAACACCATTGCAGTCAGTTATTGCTCCATTCCTTCCCCTAAATCGTTTCGTTCCGTTCAGTCGCTACCCTTGCCTTTGCCGACCCGAAAGCAAAAAAACACGCCAGCCCTGCCGTAAACGGTAGGCGTCTGCCGCCCTCATTCTTCGGGCTTTTGCAGCCACCACCCTTGCTCCGCTCGCAGGCGGCTCGCAGAAATGGCTTCGCCTTGGTTTACCTGCGTTTCCACTCCACCCCATACAAACTGAGTCTCTTGGTTTAATTATTAAGTATTTGCTTAAATAAGAAAACTATTTGTATCTTTGCTACGTTATTAAATCCTAAATAGGAAGTTTATGGAAAACAATCAATCGTGTATCAGAGTGTTTGCCGACAAGGTTCAAATAGACAATTGTAGAGTAATACTTCAAACCAACGACAAGGCATTCAGCCAACTGAGTGGACTTTTAGCATTGGCAGGAAACGAAGTAAGGTTGAAAATCTTATTTCTCTTAGAAGAAGAAAACGAACTCTGCCCTTGCGACCTTTCAGACATTCTCGGAATGAGCATTCCTGCCGTTTCGCAACACCTCAGAAAACTAAAAGACGGAAACGTCATTGAAGGGAGAAGAGAAGGACAAACCATTTTCTACTCTTTGAAACAAGAGCAACTGACTTTACTTCGTCCATTTTTTAAACACATCATAAACAATTCAAAAAAGGAAACAGTATGAACAAGAAAAACAACAGACTTGTCGGAGCGGGAGTGCTTTCGGCAGTAGCAGCATCACTTTGCTGCATTACACCAGTATTGGCACTTATTTCAGGAGCATCGGGAGTGGCATCTACATTTTCGTGGATGGAACCAGCAAGACCTTATCTTATAGGCATCACCGTTTTGGTGTTGGGCTTTGCTTGGTATCAGAAACTTAAACCACGAACAGCTGAAGAAATCCAATGCGATTGCGAAGAAGACGAAAAGAAACCCTTTATGCAGACCAAAACATTCTTGGGAATTGTAACCGTGTTTGCAGCCTTAATGCTCGCTTTTCCAAACTATGCACACATTTTCTATCCTTCAAACGACAACAAGGAAGTTGTAATCGTCAATGCTTCTGACATCCAAACGGTAACTTTTGATGTAAAAGGAATGACTTGCAATGGTTGTGCTTCACACGTAGAAAATGACGTGAACAAATTACCAGGCATTGTTAAGGTAGATGCGATTTATGAAGAAGCGACTGCCAAAGTAGAATTTGACCAAACCAAAGTGAGTCTTGCTCAAATTGAAGAAGCCATCAACGGTACAGGTTACAAAGTGGTTGGCAAGAAATAGTATTTTTTTGCCCCTCGTATTTAAGAACTTAATTAAATAATTATACTATGAAAAAGAATTTAATTCTATTGAGTGCTTTGTTCCTAATTGGAATTGCTCAGCTTAATGCTCAATGTTGCAAACCGAATGACAGTAAAGCACAAACAGCAAATACAAACCAGCAAGAAGGTAAAACCCTGAAATTGAAAATAACGGGAATGACTTGTGCAGGTTGCTCCAACCATATTTCAAATGCCCTCAAAGAAGTGGACGGCATTATTGAACACAAAGTGAAATATCCGGGTGATTTGGCAACTATCCATCACGACCCAAAGAAAACGAATCCTGATGCTATCATCGAAGTTATTGAGCAGACAGGTTATAAAGCCGAAATCCTCAAGGAAAATCAAAAAGAGAAATCATTATGAACAAAGAAACCATAAAACTTGACATCACAGGTATGACCTGCGACCATTGTGCCACAGGCATTGAAAAACTACTTTCCAAAAACGAAGGTGTAAAAGAAGCAAATGTGAGCTATCCAAAAGCTACTTGTGAATGTTCTTTTGACCCTACCAAAACAAGTAAAGAAGAAATCATCAATACCATTAACGGCACAAAAAACTATCGTGTAAAAAGTGAAATTTCTGAAAATGGAAATAGTAGGAATAATCAATTTGATTTAATCATTATCGGTGGCGGTTCGGCTGCATTTTCGGCAGCTATAAAAGCCGAAAGTTTAGGTTTAACGACCTTAATGGTAAACGGTGGTTTGGACTTTGGTGGTACTTGTGTCAACGTGGGTTGTGTGCCTTCTAAAAATCTTATTCGTGCAGGCGAGTCGGCTTATCACGCTACACATTCCAACTTTGAAGGCATCCGACCAAAAGGCGTTGATATTGATTTTGCTCAAATCATCAAAGACAAGAAAAAATTAGTAGCCACACTTCAAGAGAAAAAATATATGGATGTGGTAAGCGATTTTGAAAACCTGACTATGCTAAAAGGTTGGGCAAAATTCAAAGACAACAAAACCATTTTGGTTGACGGCAAGGAATACAAAGCCCTCAAATTTTTAATTGCTGCGGGAGCTACGACCAACATTCCGACTATTGAAGGATTGGACAAAATTGACTACTTGACCAACGTTTCCCTTTTCGACTTGGAAGAAAAACCCGAAAGCTTGACCATTATGGGAGCAGGTTACATAGGTTTGGAAATTGCAATGGCGTACAATCGTTTAGGCGTTAAAGTCCGAATCATTGAATTTACCGACCGTGTTCTACGGACACAAACCCCAGACATCAGTGAAGCATTGGAAACCCAAATGCGAAAAGAAGGCATTGAAATCTTACCTAATTTCAGAGCCGTGAAATTCGAGAAACAAGGGAATGAAACCATCATTCACTGTAAATGTCCTGACGGTTCATTTACGCAAATTATAGAAAAAGGCAAGGTAGTAATTGCCACAGGCACAAAAGCCAATACAAGCCAATTAGGGTTAGATAACATTGGTTTGGAACTCACCAAAAGCGGACATATCGCTGTAAATGAAAAAATGGAAACCAATCTACCTAACATTTACGCAGCAGGTGACGTAACCAACACCCCTGCATTTGTTTATACAGCCGCTTTTGAAGGTAAAATTGCCGTTGAAAATGCGTTCTCAGGAACAGATAATAAAGCCGATTATTCTTCTTTACCTTGGGTGGTGTTTACTGACCCACAAATTGCAGGGGCAGGTTTAGATGAAGCACAGGCAGAATCAAAAGGCATTCCGTTTGAAGTGTCAAAATTGGAATTGAAAGACGTACCGAGAGCCATAGCAGCCAACGACACAAGGGGTTTCATCAAACTCATTCGTAACTCGGAAACTGACAAACTTATAGGCGCAAGAGTAGTCGCACCCGAAGGTGGAGAACTCATCCAACAATTAAGTATGGCAATCAAATACAGAATAACAGTGAAAGACTTAGCAGACAGTTTCTACCCTTATTTGACTCTGGGAGAAGGCATAAAATTAGCAGCAATAACTTTCGGAAAAGACGTATCGAAATTGAGTTGCTGTGCAAGCTGAATTAAAATCCTTCAATTCTCTTTTTCTGATTCCTATTGATGTATTGACTTATAAGTCGAATATTATTGGTGCAAAGTATTGGCATTTAACAGCCATAAATAGTCAATAATCACTCAAACATAAAGCAAAGTTACAGGCGTGCGGATGCGAGAGCTGCAAGGGTTCGCTTCGCCTGTTAGGGAAAAAAATCTCCACCCTACGGGTAGTATTTTTTTCCCACAGCCCTTGCTGCAATCGCACCGTCCTGTAGAGCGAGGGCATTATGTTTAAGTTATTATTCAGAGTCCGTTTCGGCAGCCGGTGGTTGTTGGCGGGCGTTCGCACCTCAGGTCTTCCGTTTCATGCAGGCATTCAGCGTTGTGGCATCACAGATTATACGCTGCGTGTCTTTTGGTTCGAGTTGTGCCTTTCAGAGCTTCCTTTTTAGGGGGCTCTTTTTTTTACTCGTTAAGGGAAAATTTTAAAAAGAGAAAAGCAAAGATAGGCGGGTTCGCACATGCCCACCGCACTTTCGGACAGTCAAGGTCAAGCCCTACGGGTTTTGAAAAAAATCTCCACCCTTCGGGTAGTATTTTTTCCAAAAACCTTGACAGCCGAGCCTCACCCGCCTGAAAGACAGCTTTCTCTTTTCTTTTTTTCCCTTTTTTCTTTTCTCTTTGGAAAAAATCTATGCGAAGCGCAGCGAGCTAAACTTTAATGGCTCACTGTATGAAATCGTTTCGTATCAAAACACACCGACTGGAAACCAGCTACCAACAACCGCACTTCTTTATCCTGAACAAGGGATTGAACAGCGGAAAACCGCTCAACCAAGCTTGCCCGAATTGCTTTGTTTGCCTCACCGACAACCAAGAGGACAGGGAATTTCTCTTTTGGCTATGCTTTGGATTGTGGAGGTCAAAATCATTTCACTATCTCCTGAAAGGCTCCGTGATTCCATTTGTGACTATTGATGAAATCCGAAAGCTGATTCGGGAAAGCTCCACCAAAGCAAGCTGCAAAGACCAGGCATTTCAGAAGGCAATTCAAGCCCTTCAACTACTCGATACCAACGAGCAAAAAATCAAGGTCACACTAAAGATGATTGATACTGCCAGACAAGCCATATTTTATGACTTGATGAAAGAAACAGGAGCAGGATAGAATCCTGCCCTGCCAAAAAAACAGGGCAACAAAAGCAAAATAAAGTACACTACCGCAACAGCACCCAAGAGAGAACTACTGCCTAATTCTTGAAGTAATTTAGTTGGCGAAGGGCAAATCCATGGTAAGTCCGTGTCAAGTCCAAGCAAATGTTTAACTCCTTAAAAATCGTAAAGAGATGGGAAAAATTAATCAAGGTATTCTCGGTGGCGTATCAGGCCAAGTAGGGAATGTAATCGGTGGAACTTGGAAGGGCATCGATTACCTGCGCATCAAACCTTCCAGTGTAGCGAATCCAAGAACGGAAGGTCAGGTTGACCAGCGTTCGAAATTCTCAACTGTCCTAAGGTTCTTGCAGCCAATGACAGACTTCCTGAGAGTCGGTTTCAAGTTGTATGCAAACCGTATGACCCAATTCAATGCGGCTATGTCCTACAACCTGAACAATGCAGTTACTGGAGCTTATCCAAACTTCATGATTGACTATGCAAGTTCATTGGTTACTCGTGGTAACTTGACAGGTGCGGCCAACGGTGCAGCTACTTCTCCAAGTGCTGGAAACGTAGAAGCAACCTGGACAGACAACTCAGGAAGCGGAAGTGCTCAAGCAACAGACAAAGCTCTGATTGTTCTTTTGAACACTACCCGAGGAGAAGCAGTGTTCACCACTGCGGGACCAGCAAGGTCTGCTGGATCAGCGGCCATTCCAGTGCCTTCTGAGTACTCAGGAGAAGACGTTGAGGTATTCTTAGGGTTTGTATCAGAAGACGGAACTAAAGTCGCTAACAGCGTTTATTTAGGCTCTGTAACAGTTGCGTAAAGCGATTGGTATTTTCCTTGAAAACCGCTTCCTTTGTGGAGCGGTTTTTTTATGCCCGTACCCCTCGATTTTTCCTTTATTATCGCTTAGTTTGACATTCCTAAGCGTTTTTTGTTGCTAATGCGTTTCTACACTTTTAGCAACATACTGATTTACAGTAATTTAAAAGCATTTAAAATATTTTGTATCGGAAAGTAACCTCTTCTTTCTCTTCCTTTAGCTGCGAAGAAGGTTCTAAGTATAGTTCCTTCGCTACACTCAGGATAAAAAGGTCGTTATAGCAAGAACCTTCCGTTTATTGGTGAAAAACGCACAGCAAATGCGAGCTTTGGATGGAAAGAACAGCCTAGCCTCTCTTTAAGGCTACAAATGCTGTTTTCCTTCCCTGAGGCACGAAGGGTCTAAATACATTTTTACTACATTCAAGATAAAAACATGGAATGGCAAGCACCATCAATTTATTGGTGCAAACACACAACAAAGGCAGGCTTTGGGTAGAACACTCTGAGTAATCCCGAAATCCAACTAATCTGCGATACAGACGGAATGAACTGCGGTGCCGACCGTTTAACGCTCCATTTCAAAAACCACTCAACAGCGCTAAAGCATTCTTATATAATTCACATACTTCAATAAGCCAATTATAAATACATTCACTTATATTGTTGAAGAAACTACCAAAATATTATTTTTTGATATAGGTGCTCTTGATGAAATTCAACGAAGACAGCAGAGTAAAAATACCAGCCATTCTCCATTTGATGAGATTAGGCTATAATTACTTATCCCTAAAAACTAACAGTTGGGATCATGCAACCAATATTTTTAAAAGTATTTTTGATGAAAGCATCAGCCGAATTAACGCTAATAATTCAGAACTAGACCTTGAGGGCTTATATAATCAAATAGCACTAGACCTTGAAAACGAAGACTTAGGGAAAGCCTTTTATGAAAGACTGATTGACCGTTCTGGGGTTAGGCTCATTGATTTTGATAATTTCGAGAACAACAGCCTTCATGTAGTAACCGAATTACCTTACGAGAAAGATGACGACAGTTTTAGACCCGACATCATCATACTGATCAATGGTATGCCGCTTTCATTTATTGAGGTGAAAAAGCCCAATAACCTTGACGGCATACAAGCAGAGCACAAACGAATGAAGACGCGCTTTCAGAATAAAAAATTTCGAAAGTTTGTCAACCTTACGCAGTTCATGGTCTTTTCCAATAACATGGAATATGACGATGAAAATCCTATTCCAATTGAAGGAGCATTTTATGCCAGCCCTTCCTATCAAGAGTCAGTGTTCAATTACTTTCGTGAAGATGAAGGATATAAAGTAACTCCTGACTTCCGAGAGCTAAGTAATGAGCAAGAGCTTTTCATCTTAAAAGACAATAACCTCTTAAGCATAAAGGATTCATCTGAATTTGCGCTGAACAAGGATACTAATACGCCTACCAACAGAATCATTAGCTCTTTATACTCCAAAGAGCGACTTGCTTTTATTCTTGAATTCGCTTTGGCTTATGTGAAAGAGTCAACAGGAATTCAAAAGCATATTATGCGTTATCCGCAGCTATTTGCGACTCAAGCAATTGAGCGCACGCTCGAAAATGGTGGTAAGAAAGGCATTATTTGGCACACACAAGGAAGCGGAAAAACAGCACTCACTTTCTACAATGTTAAATATCTAAAGCATTATTTCGGCAAGAGAAACATTATTCCAAAATTCTACTTCATTGTGGATAGAATTGACCTCTTAATTCAGGCAGGCCGAGAATTTAAAAGCAGAGGATTAATTGTTCATACAATTGACTCAAAAGAAGAGTTTGTTCAAGACATTAAGGCAAACATTGCCTTACACAATGACACCGGCAGAGCAGAAATTACCGTTGTAAACATTCAAAAGTTCAAAGATGACCCATCGGTAGTCTCCAATAAAGATTATCAACTGAATGTACAACGGGTTTACTTTTTGGATGAAGTACACAGAAGTTATAACCCTAAAGGCAGCTTTTTAGCAAACCTTAATCAATCAGATGCAAATGCCATTAAAATTGGGCTTACTGGTACGCCACTTTTGGGTGACGATTACAACTCTCGCTCGCTCTTCGGGGGCTACATTCATAAATACTACTACAACTCCTCTATCGCTGATGGCTACACCTTAAGATTGATTAGGGAAGAGATTGAGACTTCTTATCAATTGGCTTTACAAAAGGCATTGGAAGACATTAAAATTTTGGAAGGTGAAGGTAAACGCAAGTTCGTTTATGCACACCCGAAGTTTGTGGAGCCAATGCTTGATTACATCATTGAAGACTTTCAAAATTCTAGGCTTCGCTTTGATGAGAATTCCATTGGAGGAATGGTGATTTGCGACTCTTCAGATCAAGCCAAGGAGCTTTTCAGAATTTTTCAGGAAAAGTATGAAGTCACGGAACAGTTAAACCTAGCTGCTGATGACCCTGAAAGCTATGGCAAGAAAAAAGCCCACGAGCGAAAAGTAAAAACCGCTGCGCTTATACTTCACGATGTGGGTACTAAAGACGATAGAAAAGCGAGAGTTGAAGAGTTCAAAGAAGGTAAAATTGATTTTCTGTTCGTTTACAATATGCTTTTGACTGGCTTCGATGCCAAGCGACTAAAAAAGCTTTACATCTGCCGAGTAATTAAATCGCACAACCTTTTGCAAGCCCTCACCCGGGTAAATAGAACCTACAAAGACTTCCGCTATGGCTATGTGGTAGACTTTGCCGATATTCAAAAAGAGTTCGACAAGACCAATAGAGATTACTTTAATGAACTACAGAGCGAACTGGGCGATGAAATTGAGCATTACAGTAACCTGTTTAAATCGAAGGAAGAGATTGAGTCTGACATAGAAGAGATCAAGGACACGCTCTTTTATTTTGACACCAACAATGCAGAGGCTTTCTCAAGGCAAATCAACCAGATCAACGATCGGCAGGAAATGCTGAATATTGCCAAAGCATTGAATACGGCCAAGAGTCTCTATAACCTCATTCGCCTCACAGGCAATTATGAGCTTTTGGGAAAGCTCGACTTTAAACTGTTGCACAAGCTTGCTACAGAGGCCAACAATCGACTACAGTTGATTAACCTGAAGCAGAACCTAGATGCTAACGAGGAAACCACCAACCTGCTGAATGTAGCCTTAGAAGATGTAATCTTCGCCTTTACTAAAATTAAGGAGGAAGAAATGGTTTTGGCGGATAAGTTGAAAAACACATTACAGCGCACACGTGAAATGTTGGGTGGCAACTTCGACCCAAAAGACCCTAACTTTATCAGCTTGAAAGAGGAATTGGAACGACTCTTTAAAAAGAAAAACCTGAGCGAGGTAACCAAGGAAGAAATGGAACAAAACATTAAAGCCTTGAATGCCATTTATGACTCCGCCAAAGAAATGGAGCGTAAGAACCAGCTTTTACGGGCCAAATATGCCAATGACGCTAAATACGCGCGCATTCATAAACGGCTTATGGAAAAAGACCCTTTAACTGATAAGGAAGCAAAACTTTTAGAGGTTTTGCAAAGCATAAAATCAGAGGTTGACAATCACATTATGCAAAACGCCAATATTTTAAGCAACGAAAGCTTTGCAGAGAGAATGATGGCGCGTATTGTTGTCAATCAAATCAGAAATAAGTTTAATATGGAGATCAATGCAGAACAATCAAAACGCATTTATCACATGATCGCCAAAGAATACCTCAATGAGTTTAACGGAAGAGCAGCATGACAGAAACTATCGCTTTTGAAAGCAAGACAAAGGCATTAATAGATAATTTAAAAAGCGTTTGCGCCAATTATGGCTTGGGCAACGATGGCAATGAATTCAAAATCATTACACAGACTTTCTTATATAAATTCTTAAACGACAAGTTCATTTATGAGGTAAAACAGCTCGATAATTCCATTGCCGATGCGAAAGACTGGGAAGAAGCCATTCGCAATTATGATGCAGACGAATATGAGTTGTTGATGCTACAGCTGAGCGAAAGCACAGCCCAGATAAAGCCAGATCAATTTATCTCTTCCCTATTTGCTAGGCAGAATGAGCCCAACTTTGCAGATTTATTTGATAATACCCTCATAGAAATTGCCAGAGAGAACAGCGATATATTTTCGGTAATTACAGAAGGCGGACAAAAGATTGTGCTCTTTGAAAACATCAGCAAATATGTAACCGATAAGCGTGACGATTTTTGCCGCGCCATCATCAACAAACTGGTAGGCTTTAGTTTTGAGCGCATCTTCAATGAGAAGTTCGATTTCTTCGCTACCATTTTTGAATACCTGATTAAAGACTATAATACCAACAGTGGCGGTAAGTATGCAGAGTACTTTACACCCCATGCCGTTTCTAAAATTATGGCGCGCTGCCTTGTACAAGGCGAAGTGAGTAACGCGACTTGTTACGACCCTTCCGCAGGATCGGGAACGCTGCTCATGAATTTGGCCCACCAGATTGGCGAAGACAAATGCACCATTTACTCTCAAGATATTTCGCAGAAATCTTCTAACCTGCTCAGGTTGAACTTAATTTTGAATAATCTAGTGCATTCCATCCCCAATATTGTGAAGGGCAATACCATTTCCGACCCTTTCCATAAAGAGAGTAATGGCAAACTAAAGCAGTTCGACTATATCGTTTCCAACCCGCCTTTTAAACTAGATTTTTCTGACTACAGAGATGACCTGGACAGCAAGGCCAACCATGAGCGTTACTTTGCAGGCATACCCAATGTGCCCAAGAAGAAGAAGGAATCAATGGCCATTTATCTGCTCTTTTTGCAGCACATTATGTTCTCGCTCAATGATAAAGGCAAGGCAGCCATTGTAGTGCCCACGGGCTTTATTACTGCCCAAACAGGTATTGAAAAAAAAATCAGGGAGAAAATGGTGAAGAACAAATGGTTGGCCGGAGTGGTAAGTATGCCAGGAAATATTTTCGCTGCTACCACTACCAATGTGTCAATCCTTTTTATTGATAAAGATAACAAGGAAGAGATAATACTAGTAGATGCCTCCAACCTAGGCACCAAAGTTAAGGTGGATGATAAAAACCAGAAAACCTTGCTTTCTTCCGAGGAAGAAGACAAAATCATTAACACTTTTAACAATAGAATAGCAATCGAGGATTTCTCTGTTGTAGTAAGTTATGATGAGATAGAAGCCAAGAACCATAGCCTTAGCGCTGGTCAATATTTTGAGGTGAAAATTAAATATGAAGACATATCACCGGAAGAGTTTAATGTTAGGCTTGATTCTGCGAAGAAAGAATTGAATAAACTATTCGAAAAATCTAAGGAACTTGATTCTGAAATCTTAAATAACATTACTACTCTTTCCTATGATTTATAGATCTGTTCCAATTAGTGAATTAGGGGACGTTGTGACTGGGAAAACTCCAAGTACTAGTAATGAAAATTACTATGGTAGTGATTATATGTTTCTAGGACCTAAAGATCTTCATAAACACTTTAAGATTACTGAATCAGAAAAAATGATTACTGAATCAGGTCTAAAATCTATTAAAGGAAGCATGTTAAATGGATTGAGCATTTTAGTCGGTTGTATAGGTTGGGATATGGGCAACGTTGGACTGGTTGAAGCCAACTGCGCAACAAATCAACAGATTAATTCTATTACAAATTTCAAGAAGGGAGTAAACCCATTCTACGTTTACTATTGGCTAAAGGGAAAGAAGGAGCTACTCTTTCAAAAAGCTAACGTCACACGAACTCCGATTTTAAACAAGACGGAGTTCTCCAAAATAAAGATAAACTTACCAGAGCTTTCTTATCAGAATAAGGTGGCCAATGTTCTATTAAAAATAGACTCCAAAATCGAGCTGAATAATAAAATCAATGCGGAGTTAGAGGCCATGGCCAAACTGATTTATGACTATTGGTTTGTGCAGTTTGATTTCCCTATCTCCCCTGCTACCGCAGCTTCGATAGGCAAACCCGAGTTAGCAGGTAAACCTTATAAATCTTCTGGTGGGCCAATGGTTTATAATCAAGAATTAAAGAGGGAGATTCCTGAGGGTTGGGAGGTCGACACAATATCTTCTTGGTTTGATCATGATAAAAATGGGGATTGGGGAAAGGAATCTGCTGAAGGAAACTATCAAACTAAAGTTGCATGTGTTAGAGGTGCAGATTTAAATGGATTGAATGGTACAGGTGACCTTAAATGCCCAACACGCTATATTTTGGAAAAAAATGAGCACAAAATTTTAAGTGAAGGAGATATTGTGGTTGAAATTTCAGGAGGAAGCCCAACTCAATCAACTGGCCGAATGGCGTTTATTACGAAAGAGACATTAGAGCGCTTCGAAACGCCTTTAATTTGCTCCAACTTCTGTAAGGCAGCTACGCTAAAATCAAATGAAGATCTCTTTTTCTTCGCCTATACTTGGCGTAGAATTTACGATAACGGAATTCTTTTTGGATGGGAAGGTAAAACAAGTGGCATTAAAAACCTGCTTTTCGATTCATTCGTTACGAACCATACTATCGAAAAGCCTAATAGCGAACTAATTATAAGTTTTCAAGAGTTTGCAGAACCTATGCAAGCGCAAATTCAAAAGAACCTAAAACAAAACCAAGAACTCAGCTCATTGCGCGATTGGTTATTGCCCATGCTAATGAATGGTCAGGTAACTATAAAAGAGGCTGAGGAGCAGTTTAGTATGGCTGCGGAGGCGGAGGTGGGATATGGTAAATAATTAAGTTAGACATGAAGAGATCGAACATCATTATACTCATACTTACATCAACCACTGCGGCTTTCATATTTCTTTGGCTGAAATCTCCAGAACAAAATTGGGAACCTTGGGCAACTTTGCTAAATGCAGTTGCTGTTCCTTTGGTTTACATGTTTAAAGGCAGTTTAGATGGAATTGAAAAACCAATAGAAAAAGCCAATCTAAACCTTGAATTAAAATCGGCTCAAATCAAATATTCTGAATCACGAGCTGATTACATGGCTCAGATAAACATCTGGATTGTCTCTCATAACCATAGTTCAACTATCCATTCTATATACTTGAAAAAGAATGGAAGTTTCTTTAGTGGTAATGATATAGATCCATACTCAAAGAAAGGTCAAAAAGTTAATGTGGTATATCCCGAATTAACTGACCAATTGACAGTCGATCTTGGGACTTTCATCAAAAAGGAAAAAGATAGAGAAAGATTTAATGCTTCTGCTCTCGAAATCAGTCAAGACAAGGTATTCAAGTTCAGTTTACTACTACTTATCACTGCTGAAAGATATATGGATGGTTTTGAAGAGTTTCATCCTAATGACTGGAAGCTTGTTTTTGAGTATAACCTAAATAAACAATTAGAACTCCCTTTGACTTTCGATATTCACGATTCGAATCCCAAAAGAGCCATTAAATGGGAACCTGAGGGCTTCTCTAAATAATTAGTTATGAACATACACGAATTAAAGAATGAGCTAATAGCGGATATTCTCAATAT
>TARA_R110000851_G_scaffold1274_1_pt1 | contig 175342 bp, 151 predicted proteins | sample TARA_R110000851 | Tara Oceans TARA_R110000851 (sample SAMEA4397627) | marine metagenome | biome: Polar Biome; feature: [DCM] deep chlorophyll maximum layer (ENVO:01000326); material: water (ENVO:00002006), including particulate matter (ENVO:01000060) such as... | depth 17 m
GACGTAACTCCTGTTGGTGTACAGATTTACTTGACCACATCATAGGCACCTAGGATCTAGAAGCGTAGCGTCCTCGAAGACCGCAGGTCGTCCTAGCAGCCGCAGGCGCTCTATTCCTAAAATCTAGCATACCTAAGGTCGCTCTAGCAGCTGTAGGCAGCCTCGTTATTATCTGAATTCGGGTTACGATTCATATAGGTTAATCAGCCAGATGGATTATTTCAAACTTGTTGCATAATCGATAATACTGCGACGGTATAATTCCAATAATGCGATATTGTTGACCGCGACACCGACCTTTTGTGGTGCCTTATCCATCCATTCATCGTGTGGATAAACACGGCTATCCAACTTCTGAATGGTCATCCCTTCGGCAACACCATCGGTAACGACCCGTATTGGTCCTTCTCTTAGGGTGAACAGCTCGGGATTGATCACATAGGCAATAGCCGATGGATCATGCACATGGCAAGCCTCTAGACCCACTTTTTCACTATAAAACCTCAAGTAGAACCGGCTAATGTCCCAGATAAACTGCCCTACTTCACCAGCATCATCGCGCAATTGATCAAGATACTCACGGGTGAAGAAGCTTTGCTCGGTCACATCTAAACCAATCACTACCACAGGCCAAGAGGCAGTGAACACGATATCCGCAGCATGGGGATCATCATGAATATTTGCTTCGGCAAACGGAGTCACATTACCGTGGTGATTATTCTCACCAAAGGCGCCGCCCATAATAACGACCTCTTTAACTAAATCAACAATGCTGGGATCGGCTTGAAGTGCTAGTGCAAGGTTAGTTAACGGACCGATGGCCACCAAGGTAATTTCTCCTGGTTCTGCCTTAATGGTATCGATAATGTATTGATAGGCAGGACGAGGGTCTGCTTGGCCCTCAATATTTTCAGGTACTTTTACATCACCCAAACCACCTTCACCATGAACCACCACAGTTGGACCTACCGGAGGTCGAATAATGGGCTGACTCGCACCAGTAACGACATCGGCTTGTAATTGATATTTCTGCTTAATATATAGCGCGTTACGGGTCGCGTTTTCGATGGTTGCATTACCATAAACCGTGGTGATGGCCTTAAGTTCAATATCTGGATGTGCTTGGGCAAACAAAATAGCAAATACATCATCAATACCGGGATCTGTGTCTAATATAATTTTAGTTTTCATGGGGAGCACTGTCCTGCTTTATTTAGTGAATCGATACACTATAAGGTGTTACTGAATATCCTGCGATGATACTCACAGGCCCTTCAATGCATATCAACAAGATATTCGAAGATGATTAGCGACTGCAACAAACAAACTGTTACAGGGTCCTGAGACTCATTAAAGCCCTTGGCACTATACAAAAATAGTGCCGTAAGAAGTGTGATTACTCGTCAAACTTTTACCTGTAAGTGAACTTAATGGTTCACTACAGGTGTGCAACTGGCTATGACAAATGCGATCGAAACAGGTAAGTTTGATCCTAGTTTGCCATTAGCCTTTAAAGCAGCGCGATTGTTTAAGTTACCCATTGAAAATATTTTTGAAGACGAGCAATCGTCAAGGCTGTCACTAAGCGGAAAAACACTGGCCAGTTAATTCACCTATTCGATTAAACTGGCTAATATTATTGTAAACGCCGCTACAAGCCCCGTTGCCATTCTTGTCGCAACGGGATCATTCCGTGTAATGCCTGCTCGATTTGGGTGACTAATGCAGACTTATCTTTACCTAAAATACCTTTAAGCACTAGGTAGTTCGAGGCGTGATCAGAACGAAAAATCGTTTTATCCAGCTTAAGGTGACTTAATAAGGTGTGCATCTCTGACAGCAAACCGCTTTGATCTGGCAATACAAACTGACCATCAAACACCTCATCCATTCGCTCTGTTCCCAGCGGTAATGTCACCACCAGTGTCGATAAATAGTCGGGTTGAGCAGCATTCATTAATTCAGCCGATGCAATCGCGTGTTGACGAGATAATGGCACCCCACCTAAGTCCATTAAAATCATTACTGATGATTTGATGCCTGCTTGGTTAATTTTCTGCAGCGCAGCTATGGATGAGGCAAACGTTTCGCCTTTATTAATTCGTTTTAACACTTCGTCATCACCACTTTCACAGCCAATATACAAAATGGATAAGCCCATTTCCCGTAATTCGGATAATTGCTCGACCGTTTTATTATTAAGGTTTCGCGGTAAACAATAGCTGCTAATCCGGGTCACTCGAGGTAAATGAGTATTAATGAGTTCGCAAATGGCTTTTAAACGATTAAACGGTAACGTCATCGCATCACCGTCAGCAAAAAAGACCCGACTAAATGGATAACCAGATGCGGCTGCCGTAAGTATATCCAGTTCAATTCTATCGAGCTTTTGTGCTCGAAACTGTTTTTGAGGTTGGGTATACATGTCGCAAAAACTACACTGATTCCAGCTGCAACCATTGGTGACCTGTAAAATTAATGACTTCCCCTCTGAAGGTGGGCGAAATACTGGTTCAATGTAATTAAGCATCTGAATATCCATATTGATGTGAATGTGAGCTCGCCTTAACATAACTCGGAGTTTTTATACTAAAACTGTTCAAAAAACTATCATTCAAAAGTTTTATCGTTATAGTAATACAGTCAACAATTAATAAACAATTTAAAAGACTTAGGTGAAAGGATTATGACTCAAGTTGCATATCAAATTAATGATCGACGTAACAAGGATGTACTGAATCACGACGAGCATTGGGATTTAACCACCGCGGATCAAAAACTCGCACTTTACGACTTACATCGCTATGGCTACCGATTATTATTTGTGCGTCATATGCCCAGAGGACCTGTGGCTGTCATTTGCCAGCAAGATGATATTGCTGCTATTTATGCTGACGGTGAAGTCGATTTACGGCCCCAAATAATCCTTAGATAATCTCACTAGACGCTGCTTAAAACCCTCATCAGCGTTATATTAAAACCTACAGAGCTTATCGGTAGGTTTTTTTAGGTCGATGTTATGGCTTTCGAGTCAATTTATACACAGCTTCATTAAGCCAAGGAACCTGTTTATTAACAAACCTCGGATTATCGGCCAACACGTCCACGCACTCCAGTAATTCAATATTGAAATAAGGCCTTAAATAGGTTTCAACCCAACTTGGACTGACTGCAAATGGTGGCCCTTTTAGGCTATCTTGTGGGTAATCAAGGGTAATGAGTAATCCACTGACATTGGCAGGAATAAGCGCAGCGAGTGCTTTAACATATTGTTGACGCATTGCTTCTGGCCACGCAATCAGCGCAGCGCGATCATAAAAACCATTAATAGATGCTGTTACACTTGTGGGCAACGTAAAAATATCACCTTGATATAAGGTCACTTGATCTGTAGAGAATACCGCGTGATCATCGGTATGGGTAACTTGATAAGCAAGATCATTATCTGTAAAAAATTGTTCAACCGCTAAGGTATTTAATTCACACCCCAGCACCCCATGACGTTTCTCGGCCAAATAAAACATATCCAACGATTTGCCACATAAAGGAACAAATACCTTACTATTTTCAGTCAAGCCTATACGCGGCCAATATTTTACTAAAAAAGGGTTCACTTGGTATTGATGAAAACCGATTTGTTGTAATTGCCATTTTTCATGCCAAAAGCTGGGTTCCATGATGCTATTCTTCAGTCAAGTTGCTAATGAGATACTGGCTACTTTAAAGACTAAAAAAACCGGATGCAACCTCCAGTGATGATTTGGCATTCAGCTGACTAGGCTTTACCGCCTAGGGTCATTTGCACTTGTTTTAACCAACGACAGTTTTCACATTGACACTTTCGGCGCGACATATGATGTGGACTTAAATTAGAGTCAATATAATCAACCGCTATTAATATTTGCTGCGTTAATTGCTCAATCGACTTCAACTCAAGTGCGACCATTTCATCATTATGATTAATCCACAAACACTCTTCACCCTGATGACAGGTAATGCATTGCTCATCACTATCATTAAAAAACACCGCATGGGGGCAGTGAGTCACTTCCATTGATTGTAAAATTCGCTGCCGTGGGAACTTAAACAGCTGAATAAGCTCAGCTTTATTGATATTATTCATAATAACCTCTCGCCATAAGCGTTAATTAACTCTTGCTGTAATAGTACCGAGTGTAGATCCATTTTGATTTGATATAGGTCAAGGTTTACTTATCGGTTTTTTTTAGCTAGGAAGCTGCCATTGGTAAATAAAAAGCGTTGATTGGTGAAAATACTGTGGTGGTTTTTAGATAAACAGGTGGCTTTATTTAAATAGACCGCGCTGGTGTTTGAATAAAATGGCTTGTTTTAAATAAGAAGCACTTGCCGCAGTAAGGCTAATCAAGGTTTAATGAACTAACCGTCAACGGAGGTTTACTTTGCAAACACCGCAACTCCAACATTTTTATATCAATGAAGAACAGTCTATCTACCTGCTAAGCGCCAATGACGCTCGCAAGCATAAGGCTTGGATCCGCCTGTGTAAGCAACAGTTGAGTAAGCTGGGATATCAGCACATTGAGTTTATTGGTAAGGGTGCATATGGTTTTGTTTTTGCGGGGATCAATGAGTTTGGCCAGTCACACGTGTTTAAATTCTCAAGGGTAAATTTACCTCAAAGTGTCCAAGATAGGCTAGAAGAAGAAGCCTATATGCTTAGCCAAGTAAAACATCCCAACGTACCCGAAGCGATTAAATTTGAACGCGTCGGTAAGCAGGGTATTTTAGTGATGGAGCGGGCTAAAGGCGAAGACCTCGACAAAATTTGCCAGCGATTAGGGGCTTTGCCACCGATAATGATCGTCAGTATTGCAAGGCAATTGGCGAATATTTTATATTATCTGCGTAAGGGTAAACCGTTAGTTCATGGCGATATTAAGCCGTCTAACTTAGTTTATGACATTGAAACCGACAAATTATCATTAATCGATTGGGGCTCTGCGGTCTTTGCTCAGCGAGATGAACACAACCGCGCGGTTGATGACAATGTCATGTCATTACTATCAAGCGATCAACAGCATACTAATGCGCGCATGGGGGATGTGTATTTTATTGGTGACGAACAATTTAGTGGCGCGTTATCAACCCCTAGATTTGACGAGCAAGGCGCTGCTGCAACCTTGTATGCACTCGCATCAGGACAAATTAGCCGTTTCGGCAAAAAAGTCATTCCCGCCACCAGCATTGGACTGCCCATCGAACTGGCAAAAACACTTGATGCAATGCTCAGTGATGATGTTGAACGCCGTAATCTGGCGGGTGATTATTTTCTCAAAAGTCTGCGCCACAGCCATAGAATGCATTTACCGATATTATCAACCCCTCCGTTAGCACCAGATATTCCGGTGTGGGCTCAACCGCGATCAAAAACAGTTGAAACAGTGAGTTACAGTTCGCGGAAATCGTTTTTAAAAGAGCACAATACCCAAGATCCTATTGCCAAAATGGATGATGTGCAATTAGATAAATATTATCGTAATTTTATGGCGGGTATGGCTGATACCGAAAAAGGCTTTATTGCCGCTGTGGGTCGTCTGGCACAATATCCTATTGTCGGTGGACTGGTGATACATTGGCAAAAATCCGGCGTGTATATCGACTCAAATTTAGCGATTTACGATCCCGATACGAAAGCGCCGTTAATATTGGCGGTTAATAATATGGTGACGATGGCGCGGGGAATTAAACGAATTGGGGTGTTTAAAGCTTGCTTCTTTAATGCCAAAGACACCTTACACCTTGAGCGAAAAAGTACTGAGCATCAATATAAAATAACCGGTGAATTGCAAATGCCTTTTGAAGTCGGCGATGTGCCCACCTTAGAAGACAAATCTCGCCTTCACTCGTACTTTGAAGACGGTAAAGATCCGGAAGAAAACTTGGAACTACCAGCAGAAATTATGACCGAGTTAGGGTGGTTAAATCAAATCCATCACACCGGTTGTATTATTTTTGAAGCGTTACCTAATCATTTAAAAATTCACAGTTATTTACGTTTATTAAATCCACGTAAACAAGCTTCATTTCGAGCTAGTTTAGATCGCATTATTGCTCAGGCGAATAAAATTCAAGGTCATGGCATTTCGGGGTTTATGAAACTGCCCTACAAAAATACCCGCCAATTTAGCCATATCGAGCGTAAAGCAGATGATTTCTATCCTAAAAATCCTAAAGTCATCACTCACGAACCTATTTTGCTCAATACAAAAGTGTCACACACTTAAAACACAAACTAGGTTATTGCTGTGATACACAGAAATACGCGACCTCTATAGGTCGCGTAATATCAGTGCTTAAATCAACAGCACTTAAATTAGCAAATATTAAATTAGCAGCGCTTAAATTGGCGAGCCTGGTGGCATGTCCACAGGCTTGGCAATTAATCGGTAGGTCGAATCCGTCATTCCTTTGGTAATACCTTGGAACAGCCAATCATAATGCGCCGATTGATAATCACTACCACGATTACTGCGCCGTTTAAGCTGCTTGACAATATAGTCGACTCTGGCGGCCAACTGCGCTTTTACTTCCGGGGCGGTTTTAGGATTGTGGTAAGCCGCTAATAGACTGTCAATAACCACTGTATTCACCCGCATTTGTATTGCTAAGCCTTGGCCACTCGGTAAATCTTGGTATAAACTCATGCCAACAAGCTTATCGATTAATTGAACCACCGACAGCTGCTGACTATCGCCCATATAGGCCTGACTGACTCGATTTAAACGCTCAGGCGTTAATAGTTGCGACACAATATGGCGACTCATCACTTCTGCCATGGCCACCGGATCGGTGATAACACCTAAGTTTGATCCGAAACTTTCACGTGTTTTTTGATAATTACCCGCTTTAGGCACCAATGCTTGTAACACATTATTGGGTACCAATAAGCTTGAGTTTTGTAAACTCGCCAGTAATGAATCGAGTGCAGCAAGTTGCATTTTGGGGCGAATATAATTCCAACGAACACCAGCACCGACCTGTTGATAGCTGTAATCAGCACCGCCAATCCACTTTGCGGCGGCTTCTATTTGGTAACGAGTGAGCAAGTAAAGAGGCACAAATACATCCGCTAATTCGCCATGAGGCTCACCCGCTAATAAAGCATCTGAATTAAAATCGTCAATGACTTTCCGGCGCACCGCCTCTAACCGCAGTAGCTCCGCGACAGCATCGTTACCACGATCCCATAAGCTGGCATACGCATTGCTGGCGTTTGCGCTGCGGGAATCTGCTTCGCCAATATAACGAAAACCTTTACTCAAGGTCGAGGTTAACAACGCATCAGCCTGTGAAGGGTCACCATAACCATAGGCTATGGTGTATTTGTCCCACTCGCCAATCCCTTCACTGTATGGCGCTGAGATATCTATTTTATCGCCTTGAATACTCACATAGGGGTGCGGATAATCCATCACAGAAGCATTATCGTTTGTTGATGCGGCAAAATTATGATCAAGGCCTAATGTATGGCCAACTTCATGGGCAGCTAGCTGACGAATACGCGCAAGTGATAATGCCATTGCCGCATTATCCGCGGCGTGTCGATCTGGCCAGCCTGCGGTAAGCCCGCGCGCAATGAGATGGTCTTGACGAACTCTTAAGCTGCCGAGCGTGACATTACCTTTAATGATCTCACCGGTACGAGGATCGGTAACAACGGCGCCATATGACCAGCCTCTCGTGGCACGGTGCACCCATTGGATCATGTTATAGCGCATATCTTGAGGGTCTGCGCCTTCGGGGAGTAATTCAACCTTAAAGCCATCAATAAAGCCGGCATTTGTAAAGGCTGTTTCCCACCAGCGGGCACCCTCGAGTAATGCACTTCGAATAGGCTCTGGAACGCCTGGGTCGAGGTAATACACAATAGGGGTCACCACCTTACTGGGCGCGTCTCCTGGGGTCACTTTTTCTAATCTGTGACGCAGTAAATAACGTTGCGTCAGCGGTTGATCGATGGCGGTTGAATAGTCAAGATATTCATCGGACCAATAACCGCTCATGGGATGATAACGGCGAGGCTGGTAGCCAACATCAGGGAGTTGCACAAATGAATAACGCACCCGCACCGATAACAATTTACCGTCTGGAGTAACTTGCGCCACTTGTTTGCCCGCTTTGTTGGCCTTAAAGGTTAAATTAACATCAATATCGGCATTACGTTCAAACGACTTAATCCCTTGGGGTAAAATCACTGAGCGGCTGCTGTCTAAGCTGTACTCACCTTGTTTGGTTGCCGCTAATACATCAGACACCCCATGTAAATCATGGATCACTAAGTCATTAATTGCGACTATCGCCGTTTTACCTTGCACTAATTTACCCCGCCATAAAATCGACTCGGCAAAAGCTTGTGTTACGGCTTGACGTTCGGCAACGTTATCACTGGAGGCGCGAAAATGGGTATTAAGCTGCTTTAACACGACATAGGGGCCATGTTGCTCAAACTGTACCATCCGAGTTTGGCCTAGCTGGCCACGGTCTAAGCCAATATCGTTTGAACCGACGCCATGGGGTAAGCTTGTGATCAATAGAAAGGGTTGATTAAGCTTATCCGCTTGCAGGTACAACTCTGCAGATTTGGCGTCATAAAACAGATTAATAAAGCCTTTTGCCGCTTCAGCACTCTTAATGATTTTTCGAGCGGGATCGCTGTCCGCTATCGCACTGTGAGAAAGTAACGTTACTGGTGTAATAGCCAGCAACAATGCCAATGAAATACTGCGGCGGATCATAATTAATTTCCCTGTCGTTAATACCCTATCGTCGAAAAATACTAATCGTCTTTATGATTATTTTTATAATTAATCCAATGAGATAAAGTTTCAAATAATTCGCTAAGCACTATCGGCTTAGTAATGTGTGCATTCATACCTGCGGCTAAACTTTTTTCTTTATCACCCGACATGGCATGTGCTGTCATGGCGATGATGGGCATCTGTTCTTTGTTGTAACGTTTGCGTAATTCAGCAGTAGCGGTTAATCCATCCATGATCGGCATTTGAATATCCATTAACACCGCATCAAACGGCTGAGAGTCAATCATATCTAATGCGACTTGACCATTATCAGCAATCACCACTTCATAACCGGCACTTTTGAGTAATTCAGATGCCACTTGTTGGTTGATCACGTTATCTTCGACCAACAAGATCAAACCCGATGCCTTAGTAGGTTCAGCTTCAATAATCACCGGCATGGAATTAAGCTTAGGCTCTTTGGCAAAGGCGTTAATAATCTCATCAAATAATGCCGACGCTTTAAACGGCTTTTGTAACACCGCATAAACCGACTTTGTTTGCAGCTCATGGTCTAATGGCTCTGCGGCATAAGCGGTCATTAACATAATGATCGGCCGTTTTGCTAAGCTACCATCTTCGACCATTTTATCAATCGCCGTGATAACCTCGCTGCCGTTCATTTCTGGCATCATCCAGTCTAACAACAATAAATCGACCGGCTTTTTACGCAACATATCCAGTGCTTTTGGGCCACTGTTAGCTGAGTTCACCCCAAAACTAAAGTCTTTCATCAATGCTGAATATATTTGTAATGCGCTTGGGTTATCGTCAACCACCAGTGTAGTGAGATTATTTAATTGTTCTGGAACCACAAGTGGTTCGACGACTTGTTCCTCGGCAATTTCAAAACTAATCGTAAAACTGAACTTACTGCCCGTGCCCATTTCAGACTCAACTTGCATAGTGCCGCCCATCATGGACACCAAATGTTTACTTATCGACAAACCTAAGCCTGTACCGCCGTATTTACGCGTGGTTGAGCCATCGGCTTGCGAAAAGGCATCAAACAGCATTGCTTGATGATCTTTATTAATACCAATACCGGTATCACGCACCCAGAACTTCAGCGTAATACGGTCGTCACGCTCACCCACGTCTTCACAACCCAGCTCAACCTCACCCGTTTGGGTAAATTTAACCGCATTGGACAATAAATTGACTAAAACTTGGCCTAAACGCAGCGGATCACCGTTTAAAATTAATCCCGCCGTTACCGGTGCATATAGCAAGAGTTCAACGCCTTTCTCTTGGGCTTTAATGGCATTAATATCAATCACATGATCAAGCACTTTATCCAGTGGAAAAGCGACTCTTTCTAACTCTAATTTGCCAGCCTCGATTTTAGAAAAATCTAAAATATCATTAATAATTCGCAGTAACGATTGGGCCGAAAACCCTGCTTTATTAAGATAATCTTGCTGCTGCACGGTTAAACTTGTGCGCTGCGCCAACTGCAACATCCCAATGATGGCATTCATTGGAGTACGAATTTCATGACTCATATTAGCCAAAAACTCACTCTTATACATGTTGGCTAATTCGGCTTCTTGTTTTGCTTCAAGCAAGGCAACTTCATTACTCTTCTGGCGAGTAATATCTTTATGAGTACCTAACATGCGCTTGCTGCAACCGTCCTCAGAAAACTCAACCGCACGACCACGAGATAACACCCAGTAATACAGGTCATTTTTACCGCGCATTCTAAATTCAATTTCATAAGTGCCAACCGGATCGCGGACATACTGAGCGCGGTATTCTTGCACTCGATCACGATCATCTGGGTGATACAATTCATCAATGGATGCCAGTAATGGTGGAAATTCGTTGGCTTGATAACCCAACATCGAATAAAAGGCCGGATTACAAATGATTTGTTCGGAATCAACATACCAATCCCACAAACCATCTTCTACCGCATCCATAGCAAGATGATAACGCTGCTCAGACAAACGCAATTGCTCAGCAGCATCGTATTCACGAGTAATATCGCGCCAAACTGAAATCAAGCCTAATAGTTCGCCACGGCGATTATAAAATGGCAGTTTAAAGGTATCGAGTAATACCGCTTTGCCTTCAATATTGACCCGTTCTTGGTAACGTAATGAATGTTGCTGACTCAGTACTTTCTTGTCTTCTTCACCAATGCGCAAGCCTTTCTCTGGGCTCACCACTTCTGATGACGTTAAGCCAATAATCTCATTTTCGCTGTAGCCCAGCATTCGTTCAGCTGACTTATTACAGCCTAAATATTTGCCTTCTTTGTCTTTAAACACAATCGCTTCAGGGATCGAATCAATGAGTGATCGCAATAACGCAAATTCACGTTCGCGTCGTTCGGTGGTTTCGCGTAAACGCTGAGTTCGCCGCGCCACTAGGTTGTCCAGACGTTTATTTTGTTCAGCTAAGTGGAGAGTATACTGGCGGTTCTCTTCAAAAATACGGCTCACTAATGCAAACCACGGCTCCCAACCACGGGTTATTTTTTCAGGCGGTCTGATCGGTGTTTGTGAGCATGCTTCTAAGTGTGTTAACAACCGAGAAGCAGGGCTGACGAATGCACGGCGAGTCTGCCAATGCACTATGGTCACTAACAGTGACAAGGCCAGCACCACGAACAGAAAACTCAGTTGCAGTTTGTCCCACGAGTCTTTAAATAAATCATCTTCATCTTGTAAATACAGTAATCGCCAAGGCGCGTTATGCAGTGCCACACTATGAATGTAATAACCGTTTCGCAAAATGCCTTCGTGGGCATCAAATAGCTCAGATTCAGATAATGAATGTAACTCAGCAGGAATACGCTGACTAATGTGGTAAACCTTGTTCATTTCACTGGAGTCGAAATCACTGTGAGATAAAATATTATTTTGCTGGTCAAGCAAAATAACTGTGCCAGGCATTTTAAAATAGGTGCGAATTTGCTTATCTAGCGACGATAAGGTCATGTCGAGGTTAATTGAACCGATAAACTCATCAGCTAGATACACTGGCAACCCAAGCGTGGTAATTAAACCTTGATGAGCCGAATCAATATATGCCTCGCTCCAAAAGACACTCCGTTGTGGGTTCATTGAAGGCGTTGATAGTTGAAATTGTTTCTTATTGAGCAGTTCGTCTCTAAAGCGTAAGTCATTACTTTCCCATGGATAAAATGACATCATTCGACGCTTAGAAATATAATAAATCGATGAGGCTTTAGGGGCGGCTTCTTTGGCGACAGGGAAGGATAATGATAGCTCAAATAGCATTTCAAGCTCTTGATAAAAGCTCTCACTGCGATTATCTAACGACCCAGCGCCAGTAATACGCCCCATATTAGTAAACGGCACGCCGCTGTTGGCATAATTGGGTTCTAAGGTAAAATACTGACCATCTTCGTTAAATTTTTCATATTGAGGTAATCGCTCTTTACGCACAAATTCACCCAAGCGTAAATGATCCACCGCCACATCACGCAAACTTTTCACCGCTCGAATACTCGACTCAAGCAATAAATCGATTTGCATAACATGACGAGCAACTTGTTCTTCTCTTTGTTGAATTTGCTGCTCTTTTTGACGTTCAAACATAATGCCTGCCGTCAATAAGGCCATCACAATCACGCCGATATAGGTGTAAAACACCGCTCGGTTATAATTACGTTGAATAGGAGATTTTAATTGTAAGTCTGGCTCAGTCGGTTTCATTAACCACCCTTGATACAGCGTAAAGGAAGACTCGCTGTCGAACGAATAACACCAAATAATCGGCAATAAAAAACGAATGATTATGATATCAGGAAGATAAGCTCAAGCACATGTATTAATGGCTCCTTAGGCACTTGTCCAACCTGCAGGTGATACCAATCACATTAATTATCTGAACAATTCAGAGCCACTCAAGCTTTCAGTTTAAGGTGAATTAATCCAAACGTAGCGATTACCATTTACGTTAATCCACCGCAGAAGTGGAACGCTTGAGCCGCGCAATGGCCAAGTTTCAAATCACTTGACTCTGCGTTGACGTTTTTAAACGTACGATTGCATGGTCTATTTTGTGCCATAAAAAATAACCTCCCATGTAGGTCTGACGCAGGAGGTAGAACAACGCAGCAGTGGTTGCTGAACAACACTATGCCTTCAAGGCTTCGCCTTGATTAGCGCAATGTGAATCGCCGCTATAAGCGGCGATAATGAATGCGATGGCTATAATACAGACAACAAAGATTAAGACTGATTTTAAGCCATTGATAAGAAAGTTAATAAGGTTACGCAATGTAACCTTATTGATATCACAGGATATGAGAACCTCTCTTTGGGATCACTATCTCAATCGGTTAAACGGTTACAAATGTTCCTCTGCAAACTCGGCTAAACGCGACCGTACCACGCCATCAAGGTAAATATTGGCACTGCCTTCAAAGTCTTTAAAACGTTCAACCATGTAGGTTAATCCCGATGTAACCGCGGTTAAGTAAGTCGAATCGATTTGGGCTAAATTACCACTGCAAATCAATTTAGTCCCTTCGCCCATCCGCGTGATCATGGTTTTAATTTGTGATGCGGTTAAGTTTTGGCATTCATCCAATATGACCACCGAGTTTTGAATAGAGCGGCCACGCATAAAGTTAATCGACTTAAACTGAATGTTAGCCTTCTCCATAATGTAATTAACACTGCCACTGGGATTAACATCATTTTTATGCAGCACTTCAAGTGTATCGGTAATAGCGGCTAACCAAGGGGTCATTTTCTCTTCTTCGGTGCCCGGTAAAAAACCTATTGATTCAGCAATTTCGGGAGTGTTACGGGTGACAATGATTTTGTCATACCGCTTGCGTTCAACCACCAGTTCTAATGCCGCCGCCATGGCTAATAGCGTCTTACCGCACCCCGCGGGGCCAGTCAAAATAATCAATTCAATGTCAGGGTCCAGCAAAGCATCCAACGCCATGCCTTGATAAATATTCTTCGGTTTCACCCCCCACGCTTGATGATGTAATAAGCGATCACGGCCGCGATCAATTATCTGCAAATGTTGCTCAGTTTTACTGGCAACACGGCCACAAAAATCAGAACTGTCGTCAATTAAATACTGATTAAGGTAAAAGTTTTCATTACCAAGATGCTCCAATGGCACTTGATGAACCGTATGACGATCTTTACGATCCGTCGACACTTTATCGACATTTTGCCAAAAATCTCCGGAGAATTGATAAAAGCCTTTGGCGAGAAATCGCACATCATCAATCAACTGATCGCTGCGGTAATCTTCTACTCGCTCAATACCCGCGCCTTTGGCTTTTAAGCGCATGTTAATGTCTTTGGTAACTAACACCACGGTGCGGGGAGAATGGATTTTTTGTAAATGCAGCGCGGTGTTAATAATGCGGTTATCGTTATTATCACCGGGTAGTGAGCCGATAATAAACTCTATTTGGTGATCTGGGAAAATCGACAAATGACCAGAAACGTCTGAATGTTCTTCACGAGTGGGCAACGCAACGCCTTTTAAAATTTGCTCCGGAGTCGTGGGACCACCCAAAATATCTTCTAATGCACGTATGGCAACCCGTGCATCACGACTGACATCTCGCTTCCTATCCTTGATGCTATCGAGTTCTTCTAACACAGTCATGGGAATAATTACGTCATGTTCTTTAAACGAATATATCGCTAAAGGTTCATGCAGTAACACGTTGGTATCCAGTACAAACAACTTTCTGTCGTTTTGTTCCATGGTGCCTCCAGAGTGCTCTCAATGAAAAGTTATCAATATCACTTAGCTAAACGTATAACATTAAAGGAATAATTAAAGCCTCTTTGAAAACAGGCCATTGCCATGCGCAATGCTTGCCTCAATAAAATATGCCACTTGTCGAGTAAGAACTCAATATCATCACTATCGCCTTTGTTCCACACTATGACGTCAATATGACGCTAACATGTCAATATGATGTAAAAATGAATATCTGAACGATAAATCAATGCTAGAATTTCAATCTGGATGGGTTTGGTTTAACATACGCCCCCTTTTTTGTTTCACGCAATAAATGAGAGTAATAGATGTCGTTTGCCTTAGGTCAACGCTGGATAAGTGATACCGAGTCAGAACTCGGATTAGGGACAGTCGTTCAAGTTGAAGGCCGCATGATTACGCTGCTATTCCCTGCCACTGGAGAAAACCGGATGTTTTCCCGCAGTGAAGCTCCCTTAACCCGAGTTATTTTTAACCCAGGTGACACTGTTGAAAGCGGTGATGGTTGGAGTATCACCATTGAAGAGCTTGAAGAAAAAAATCAATTGGTGATTTACCATGGTATTCATAGCGAAACTCAAGAAAAAGTCAGTCTTCGTGAGACAATGCTGAACCACAACATTCGCTTTAATAAACCCCAAGACCGTTTATTTGCTGGGCAAATTGATCGCTTAGAACGCTTTGGTGTGCGTTACCAATGTCAGTTATTACGCCACAAATTAGCCACCTCAGACTTACTCGGCCAACAAGGCCCACGAGTAGGCTTAATTGCGCATCAACAATGGATTGCTCACGAAGTCGGCCGTCGTTATGCTCCACGTGTATTACTGGCCGATGAAGTCGGTTTAGGTAAAACCATTGAGGCTGGCTTAATTATTCATCAGCAATTACTCACTGGCCGTGCTGAACGCATTTTGGTGATAGTGCCAGACACACTCCGCCATCAGTGGTTAGTTGAAATGCTGCGCCGCTTTAACCTGCGTTTTTCAGTATTTGATGAAGATCGTTGCGTTGAAGCTTATGCCGACAATGACAATCCGTTTTACACCGAACAGTTGATCATTTGCTCACTTGATTTACTGCGTAAGAAAAAGCGTCTTGAACAAGCCTTAGATGCCGATTGGGACTTAATGGTTGTCGATGAAGCTCACCATTTAGAGTGGTCAGAAGAGGCACCAAGTCGCGCCTATAAAACCGTCGAAGCCTTAAGTGAAGTGGTCCCTGGCGTATTGCTACTAACCGCAACACCAGACCAGCTTGGTCATCAAAGTCACTTTGCTCGTTTACGCCTGCTCGATCCCGATCGTTTTTACGATTACGACGCTTTCTTAGCTGAAGAATCAGGCTATAAAGATGTAGCAGAAGCGGCTGAAGCATTAACTAAAGACACTAAATTACCCGACAGTGCCATTAATAGTTTAACCGAATTGCTTAGCGAAAAAGACATACAGCCAAGCATTCGCTTAATCCAGTCAACAGAGGTTGACGTTGAAGCACAACAAGCAGCACGACAGGAATTACTCCAAGAATTACTCGACCGTCATGGTACAGGCCGTGTTCTTTATCGAAATAGCCGCGCATCAGTGAAAGGCTTTCCGAAACGTTTATTTAATGCTTACCCTCATGAGATGCCTACACAATACGTTACTGCTGAACGCGTTAACGCCATGATGGGCAGCGCCAAACAACCAAAAGAAAAAGCCGCTCAGGCATTAAGCCCTGAAAAACTGTATCAAGCCTTTGAAAGCGACAGCGCCAGTTGGTGGAAGTTTGATCCGCGGGTAGACTGGTTAATTGAGTTTCTAAAATCGCATCGCAGTAAAAAAGTACTGATTATTGCTAGCCAAGCAGAAACCGCATTAAGCCTTGAAGAAGCGCTGCGCACCCGTGAAGGTATTCAAGCTACGGTGTTCCATGAAGATATGTCGATTATCGAACGCGATAAAGCCGGCGCTTACTTTGCTCAAGAAGACGGCGGCGCCCAAGCATTAATTTGTTCTGAAATTGGATCTGAAGGACGTAACTTCCAGTTTGCTAGCCATTTAATTCTGTTTGATTTACCGCTAAATCCTGACTTATTAGAGCAGCGTATTGGCCGTTTAGATCGTATTGGCCAACAAAATGACATCCAAATTCATTTACCTTACCTGCGCGGTACTGCGCAAGAAAGATTGATGCGATGGTATCACCAAGGATTGAACGCATTTGAACTGACCTGCCCTAGCGGTCATGTGTTGTTCAATGAATTTGCCGACGAGCTGATCAATGTGCTTTGCGACGCTGATGAAGAGGTAATGATCCAATTACTCAACCATACTCAACATCGTTACAAAGAGCTTAAACAGGCAATGGAACAAGGCCGAGATAAACTGCTAGAGATAAACTCCCATGGCGGCGAGCGTGCCAATGCGTTAATCAAGCGATTAGCAGACAGCGATAACGATACTCATCTAATCGGGTCGGTGATCCGCTTATGGGACATTATTGGTGTTGATCAAGAAGATCGCGGTGAAAACTCAATCATCTTACGCCCTAGTGAACACATGATGTTCCCTACTTATCCTGGATTAAATGAAGACGGTATTACGGTGACGTTTGATCGTGAAACGGCTTTGGCACGTGACGACATTGCGTTTATCTCCCAAGAGCATCCTTTAGTACAAACGGGCTTAGATTTAATTACCGGTTCAGAAACCGGCACCACCAGTGTCGCGGTTCTAAAAAATAAGGCATTACCTGCTGGTACGCTGTTTTTAGAATTGATTTACATGGCCGATGCCTCTGCACCTAAAGCCACTCAGCTATACCGTTATTTACCACCAACACCCATCCGAGTATTGCTGGATAAAAATGGCTTAAATATGGCCGATAAAGTTGATTACGCCAGTTTTGACAAGCAGCTAAGTGCCATTAACCGTCATATTGCCAGCAAGCTGGTGAATGCCTCGCAGCCTATTTTGCACCCGTTACTCGCCAAAGGTGAAGAATATGCAAAACAAGCGCTAACGCAACTGGTGATCGATGCTCGCAGCAAAATGACACTGCAATTAACGGGTGAATTAGCAAGACTTGAAGCCCTAAAAGCCGTAAATCCGAACATTCGCGAAGACGAGTTAGAACATATTCGCAACCAAATGGTCGAGTTAACGGGCTACATGGACAACAGTCAATTACAACTTGATGCAATACGCATGGTGCTTGTCAGCCACGTATAACAACTCGCTCACCGCCACTCGGATTAACCGTGGGGGTGAGTTAGCATTACACAATCTTGTATCAACAATTTTGTAGCAACAATCTTGTATCAACAATGCCCTGTTTATCAGGGCATTGTTTTTTGCCACCAAAATACATTAAGCTAATCATATTATGATGTTATTCGCTCGAGGTTATCGTGCAACTAGGTCGACTTAGTCAGTTATTAATCGTATCGATAAGCATATTGGCGACGATGCCCTTCGCACAGGCGCAGCAACAATATGCTCACCTGTCTGCTGATGAAATTAAATTTGTCACTATCGACGGCAAGCAAAGTAAAGTTCTCGTTAGGTCTTGGCAGAGCAAAAAACACTTCGGTTCAGTAACCATTATTGCCGCATCCGACACCGATGCTGATGCCGCAGGTTTAGCTAGCTACCTAAGAACAACAATTAATAGCCGCGGCTGGGCAAGTATTAGCTTAACACCGGCAAAAGGGCTATACCGGCCCAACTATGCCACAAAACCTGAAGATATCACCAAGGCAGGCACCCAACAGTTACAACTTAGTAGCAATAAAAGCATACCAAAATATGATTCATCTCAGTTACTTGAACTACGAAACTTTCAACAAGCTAGTCTAAATGAAGCCCTTAATCAGTTAAGCTCCACCACAGGTTTATTTCCTGGAGCCCAAATTCTGATTGTGATTGATGACAGTGCAGGCATGATCACCAATTTACTTTATGATAAAAAAATTCCCACGCCTGATATGTTGGTGTTGATCAACCCTTATCGTGAATATGAATATTTAATTGATCCGCAAAGTCAGCGTAAATCGATTGCAGAACAATTAGTCGCCATGTCTATTCCAATCCTCGATATTCAGTCATCTGACGCGCATCCTAATTCAATTGAACAAGCACCGACTCGGCTTCATTTTAACCAAGTTAAATCGGCTCGATATTATCGCCAATATCAGATGAGTTTAGATTTAAGCAACCCCAGTGGCTGGGAAGAAGCCCTCGATCAAATCGAAGGCTTCGCCAGAACCGTTATCGGTAGATAATATTTGCGAATATAAGATCTCGGCCAACACTCTGCTACCACCAAGATTGGCGGGCGCGATAGGCTTTGTCAGGATTTTTGGTTTGTCTTATCGCTGCTATCACTCGATTTTTATCCAATAATAACCGAATTTGACTCAGCGACTCTCGCGCTAATAAACTGCGCACAGAAGCCGTCCAACTTTGATTAATACTGCGTTTGATCGCAGCGTTCGCATCGGGTGAAGTAAGCATGATTTTTTGCGCTAACAAGGTCGCACACTCGTAAGCGTTGTCACTTATTTGAGTCACCAAGCCTAGATCGAGCGCTTGCTCAGCCGTTAAAATATCCGCGGTATAGGTCAACATTAATGCTTTATCTTTCGGCATTATTTGTCTTAACGCCACCAGACCCGCCATATCTGGCACCAGTCCCCACTTTGCTTCCATTATCGACAACTGACAGTTTGGCGTCGCAATACGGATATCGGCGCCCAAGGCAATTTGAGTTCCGCCGCCATAACAACAACCCTCTAGTACCGCGATAACCGGAATAGGCAAACGTTGCCAGCCCAAAGACACACGCTGTGCTAAGTTTGCATTACCAGGCAACCACTTGAATAATAGTTTCAGTACATTTGCGGGGGAATTAGCCACACTTTTCACATCAAGACCAGAGCAAAAGTTACCATCGGCGCCGGATAAAATCACCGCATTAATCTGCTTATTAGCACGGATCTGTTTAATGACCTTATCAATCGCGGTAAACATCTCAACATTGAGCGCGTTAATCTTAGTGGGTCGATTCAAGCAAACATGTGCAATACCATTATCTACCGTGAATTTAATTAACTCTCGTTCCATGAAATATCCTTTTACTGGTCAGTCCAGTTTTTAGACTAACATATCTGTACTCTCTGTCGAATAGTAATAACATGACCAATAATCGATGCCGGTCAAAATATTGCCAGGCTTTTTTTGAATAAATATCACTAAGTGATCGCTCAAATATTAAATCTACGTTATCGATATTGTAAGCAAATACGTATAATTATCTAACAAGCAAAAAATCGAAGTAAAAAGTCTTATAATAGTGACGATCCGCCTTGTACCACTCGCGGCTGCATTAATGAGTGTTTTTTTCCTAAAGGCGAAAGAAGGAAAACCAGCAACAATGACCATCCCAATATTAATATGCGACGATTCAGCACTCGCTAGAAAACAAATGGCAAGAACACTCCCCAAAGATTGGGATGTCGAGATCAGCTACGCCACCAATGGCGCAGAAGGCCTTGATGTTATTCGCGCAGGTAAAGGTGAGATTGTCTTTCTTGACCTCAATATGCCGGTTATGGATGGCTATGAAGTTCTGCAAGCGGTACAACAACAAGATTTACCTGCATTAATTATTGTGGTCTCAGGTGATATTCAAATTAAGGCTCACGAACGGGTCAAAGCCTTAGGTGCTCTGGACTTTATTCAAAAACCCGTGAGTGCAGAGGCTATCAGTCATATTCTTCAAGAGTACGGTATTTTAACCCTTACCGAGGGCAATAAAGCTAACGACACTCCAATGATGAAAGTGGATATGCGTGATGCATGCCAAGAAATAGCCAACGTCGCGATGGGCAGAGCAGCAGACTTACTCGCTAAGCTTCTTGATGTATTTGTTGTATTACCTATCCCTAACGTTAATGTGCTTGAAGTCAGCGAATTGACCATGGCCTTAAAAGCCACAGAACGAAATTCAACCGTCTCAGGCCTATGCCAAGGCTTTATTGGCGCAGGAATTGCGGGCGAAGCACTACTACTGTTCCATGACTCAAGCTTTGAAGATATGGCCAAGCTAATGGGATTAGAGAATCCAGAAGACATTAATACTGAAATTGAAGTGATGATGGACACCGGCAATGTGCTCATTGGGGCCTTTTTAAATGGCATTTCTGAACAACTCGATATGAAATTCAGTCAGTCACATCCGGTCGTACTTGGCAGACACTGTAGTGTCAATGAGCTCATCCACGACAACTCAGACAAATGGCAACGAACACTGGCGATGGAAATCAAATATCGGATAGAAGATTACAATATTGAATGTGATCTTCTGCTGCTGTTTACTGAGGACTCAATTCCAACGCTAAACTACAAGCTTGGCTATTTACTCGATTAACCTTGGATACTTTTTATGTCAAATGACCAAAGTGCGATGAACGAACTCCACTGGCTAATCGATATGGTACAAACCATCGAGGTGGGTTTAGTGGTGCTCGATCGCGACTATAACATCCAACTTTGGAACGGTTTTATGGAAAACCACAGTGGCGTGTCACCCAATTCGATTAAAGGTGATAATCTCTTTGAAAAGTTTCCAGGTTTACCGGCCAGTTGGTTAAAACAAAAAATGGAATCGGTTTTTTTACTTAAAAATCGTACGTTTATTAGTTGGGAACAACGTCCCTATGTATTCCAATTTAAAAACTATCGTCCAGTAACGGGTCGAGCCGATTTTATGTTTCAAAACATTACCTTATTACCATTAGCGTCATTAACCGGCCAAATCACTCATATCAGCATTATTGTCTATGATGTAACAGACATTGCGGTCAACAAACTGCAACTAAAATCAGCCAACGAGCAACTTGAACAACTCAGCCAAACCGATGGGTTAACTCTATTGCATAATCGTCGTCATTGGCAAAGCTGCATGGAAAAAGAATTCGATCGTTATTCACGCTACGGTGATGCGGCGTCATTGGTGATGATTGATATCGATAATTTTAAGCGTATTAACGATGAATATGGTCACCCTGCCGGTGACAAAGTGATCCAACATGTTGCCTATATGTTAACGCAAGCGTTGCGTGAAACAGACTGTGCTGGCCGTTATGGCGGTGAAGAATTTGGGGTGGTGTTATCTAAAACGACAGCAGAAGATGCCCTGAACTTTACCGAACGTTTACGAAAACGCATTGAAGCGTCTGAAGTGACATTCGAAAATCGCCTTATAAAAGTAACAGTAAGTTTAGGGATTAACGATTTAGACTCAGCAATAGACAGTAGCTCAAACTGGTTATCTGGTGCTGATAAAGCCCTATATGTCGCTAAGCAACAAGGCCGTAATAAAAGCATTATCTATAAATAATCGACTATCAACGACGCTCCTATCACCAAAAAAAACGCTCATCAATGATGGGCGTTTTTTATCTTATTAAATAATCGATTTGTTAATGAAATTTATCATCTACTTCATCGTCATCTGCATCATCGTCGTCTTGATCATCGTCTTCATCATCACCGACAAAGAAAGTGCCCCAACCGTCATAATCCACTTTTTGCTTGGCCGCTAATAGAATCAACTGTTCACAGGCTTTATCCAGTAATGGAACCTCTAACTTATGCTTGGCAATGGCGTCAAAACAGAAAATAACTGAGCCATCGTCAAGTTCCATTTCTTCTGCATCGTTCACTTCAAAACCAAGCTTAAAGGCATCAACAGCGGCTTTTTCTAGGCGATCAAAATTAGTCGCCGAAAAATGATGCTCAATAGTATATTCCGCATCAGGCTCTGAACCATCAGCAAGTAAGGCATCAACAATTTCAAGATTTTCAGCAAATTGTTCTTTTAACTGACGCTCAACAGACATGGATTACTCCGTAAATAAGACTGGTAAAAAATTTAGTCAATTATACCCAAACTGACACAAGTTGCGAGCTTATGGCCGATCTTTGGCGACCGATAACCGTGTTATGCTCTCGCTTGCAGCGTTAATGCTTTGGCTTCTTTGTTTAATTCAACCGAACGCGCTGACATCACTTGATGCACCTTAGCGCTTAACGCTTTCACATCACTCTTGCTTAAGCCTGTCGTTGCAATCGGCTCAAGCATTTCTACAATCACCACGCCGTTGTTCCAACGATTAAGCTTAATGTGGTTCTGACAAGAAGCCAATACTGGCACTATCGTCGCCTGAGCCGCAACAGCAGTATAAAATGCGCCGACTTTAAATGGTAATAATCCACGACCACGTGAACGAGTCCCTTCAGGAAATATCCACACTGACAGGAGTTTATTCTTCATTTTATCAACGGTTTTAGCCATAGTATCAAATGCACTATGACGATTGTTACGATCGATAAGGATATTGCCTGATAGCCAATAAATTTGCCCGAATAAGGGTACCCACACCAAGCTCTTTTTACCTAAGCTGACAGTCCCTTTAGGCACAACTGACGTATGAGTAAATAAATCAAAATTATTTTGATGATTGGCTAAATAAATACACGGTTGCGATGTTGCACTGACTGGATGAGCACGTCTAATGACCTTAATACCTAATACCGGTGCAACCGAACCAAAAAAACGGGCAACCAGATGTACATTGTCGCGATGCATTGGCCGAAAAAGGCAAATAACAATTGCAAATACAAAGGCTAAAAATAACAGCACGGCGAGAATAATTAAACGAGCGATAAGCAGCACAACATACTCCTGCAATAAAATTGGCGACAGTATAACGATGCCAGTCTAGGGACTCAACGTTTTGTTTACATATGTAAGCTGAAATACTCTGCCCCTGTGATGTGGGGCAGAATAACATCGTTTATATGACAGGTTAGCTATCAGCTATTAGCAGGTTGACCAACCTGTGTCGATGATCGCAATTTTAGAAAGGTTCTAAACAACAATGCGCTTAACGCTAATGTCGCAACAATGGCTGCACCACTGGGTAAATCATAACTAGCAGACAATACAAGCCCTGCAATATACCCAACAACTCCGACCCCATAAGCCCAAGCAAGCTTGGTTTTACCTTGATATTTGTTTAATGCCAACGCGGGTAAAATTAACGTGCTAAACACTAAATACACGCCGACTAGCTCTACCGACAAGGTAATCACTAATGCAAATAAAAAGTAAAAACCGCCGCCATCTAACACCCGTGGTTTTACGATAATAATCCCAATTATAGCCGCTGAAACCACGGCAGGTAACACTAACTGAGACCAACTGACCCACAAGATTTGACCAGACATTAACTGCTTGAGTAACTCAGCACCATGAGGATCATTGGCGAGTAGCAACATTGCCGCCACTGCGCTCAGTACATAAAAGCAACCAATAAAGGCTTCAAGCTCACCAACTAAATGCTTTGCCATCCAAGCGATAACGCCTGCACCGGCTAATGCAAACAAGGCTGGCATCCACACATGAGCAAACGGTAACGCTTCTACTCTATGATCCATGTGCGATACGATTGCGCCCAACGCAGCAACTTGAGCGATAGCCAAATCTATGAAGATAATGCCACGCTTAAGCACTTGCTGACCTAACAACACATGGGTTGATAACACTAATAGTCCTGCCACTAACGCAGGCAATAGAATAGACAGTAACTCAACATCAAACATAGTGTTATTTCACTCCATTCAATAATGTAAGCAAGCTGTCATAGAGGCTAATTAAGTCGGTACTTTGATCGTTGCCCCCCACCGAAATAGGCAACACCAAGACCGGCAGATTGGCACGTTCACCTAACCATTTAGCCCCCCGCTCATCTTGGTATGACGCCACGATCACTGCCATCACATCACCTTTTTCAGCGCGGGTGAGTAATTTAGCTAAATGACTGCTGGTCGGCGCTAAACCGGGTTTAGGTTCAAGGTCGGCCACTTGTTCAATGCCGATCCAATTAAATAGATAACGAAAGCTAGAATGGTACGCAATGACCTTTTTACCGGCTAAGTTTTTAGCTTGCTGTTGCCATTGGGGTATTTTAGCTTGCCAACGTTGACTAAAGTCGCTCAATGACTGGGTATAACGACTGGCATTATCAGGATCGACTTCAGCGAGCTTAGCACTCAGCGCTTGTGCAACCGTCAACATCCGCTCGGGATCTAAATGCAAATGGGGATTGCCCTTTGCATGCACATCGCCCATTGAACGATCAACGCTGGCTAACTTATCAAGGGTATCAATTTGGTCGGCCGCAAAAAACAGTCCTTTATCCGTTGAGTTAACCTTCGGATTAGCAGACTTCATTTGTAGCATAGGCAACCAACCGATTTCTAAATCAGCCCCAGCACAGACGACCAAATCAGCTTGGCGCATTTTGGCAATCAAGCTCGGTCGTGCTTGCACTTGATGTGGGTCTTGCATCGCTGTGGTCGCCGAATAGACTCTCGCATCAGGTGCTAAGGTTTGCGCTAATGCTGCATATTCAGGTTCACAAGCAAATACATTCAGTTCCGCTTTGGCTGTCGCGGTAAACAGCAACGACATTGAAGTCACTGCTAAAAGCAATTTAGAATTGATGCGCACCATGAGCTCCTAATGACATAACATATTGTATAGTAAGTATATTATCATCTTCAAAACCATCGAAATTGGTCCCAGTCTGATGAGTGTATTGCAAGCGCACGGTAGAAAAATGACTACTGTGCCAAGCAAGGCTCACTTCAGACTCTTTTAATTTCTGTGGTTCTAGGTGATCTTCGTGATTCTCATAAGTATCAATTTGGCCATAACGAACACCAGCAGACCAACTTGGCGAGAATTGATACACACTGCTTACATACCAACCTTGATGGTAATCATCAGAATTAATCTCCTCATCATCAGCATCAAGGATATGCCCTGGCTCTGCAGCAAAAATATCAGTCACTCTAAAATATTCACCACTCAAGGTTAAATTTTGGTACTTGTAATTGCCATTGGGTGCCCACTTATAGACAAAGTCTGCAATATAGGTGTTTTCACCTGTATATGACGCACTATGGCTATGTTCAGTGTGTCCTTCTTCATCAACCACGACATCTTCATGCTCATCCTCTGCATAAGCTTGACCGTTTTGATTGCGAAGGTAACTCAAGCCTAGCAGCCAAGAACTTTCAATGCCGATATCGCCACCGATCTTGGTTAAGGCGGTATAAACGCCAACATCATCAAAATCACGCTCACCGTGTTCATCTGTAGCGCGTAGGCTTTCACCTTTAAATGCTTCAACACCCATGGTCCAGTAAAGATCCGTTGGGGCAACATAGTTTAAACGAATACCATCATCAAAATAATGACCACCTAAAAATGCACGATATGCGGCAGGACGTTCTGAAAATGCATCTGTATGTAGATGTTGGTTATTTAAGTAACCAATATCCGATAAAAACCGCCCCGCACGAACCGATAAACCGTATGGCATAGCTAACGTTTGGATAAAGGCTTCTTCTAAATTGAGCTCTGTTTCGCCATCATGAGACTCAACCACTGCAGTTACTTTACCGTAAAACATCTCATCAATATTGGCGCTTAAGGCCAATTCAGTTTCACCTAAACCAAAACCTTCGGCACGTTCAGCCAATGGTCGATCGCCGGTTTGATAATAACCATCGAGTACCGCACTAATACTAGGATTAGTTAGACTAGAATTTTCTGCCATTGCAGAATAAGAACTCACAGCACAAGCCAGTGCCAGTAACGAAACACGTGTGTTTAACGCAGACATAATATCTCCAAAATACAACAAGTAGCCGCCTACCTGGGTTTAAAATAAACCAGCAGATAACGGAAATTAATTAATTACAATGTTGGACTAACGAGATGCGGGAGGGGCACGGCTGTGGTAGTAAGATTGGAATACACTGAATAAAAAAGGCAGGCTATATTGTTGGCGCTCGAACGTTTGCTTAATAACGGCAAACACAAAAGGAGAAGAGTGCAGCGTTTTATTAAGCTGATGCTGATGAAAACACAAAGTACAATGATTTTGTACGCCGTCATCGAGATGTTTTACTGAGTGCGCAGACGCCGCAATAGACAACACAATCAAAATGGCACTAAGCCAGATTGCGATAGTTTGTCTTATTTTGATGCGGGAACTCACCAGCACAACTCCATCAGGTTAATAAAAGTGAGCACAAGTGTAAAAGACCGTCGCGGAAAAGCAACCTTTAGATTGTGACAATTCATGTGACGTATACACTATGGTCATAATTAACATATAACATTAACGACTATAATGAGTAACTAAAGCGTTATTTTTAAGATATGCTTAAGCTATTACTCATACCATAAAGCATGTGTAAAACATCACCATTACAGGACAAACACCATGCCACAATTTATTCGTCAAAACATCGGGGTTATTTTAGTAATGCTTATTGTTGCAACGGTCGTGCTAGGCGGGATTTACTACGTTGAAGCATCACTCGCAAGCCAAGTTATTGAGGTTAAATAACGTTTTTATTTAACAGTAGGCGCTAGATTTGGATCATTTTCAGGGGCTTCAATCAGCAGTAAATGGTCCATAACGTGCGAGATACCAACCATGATAACGGCCAAAATAATCAATGGCGTGGTGATAAATCCAACACCCTCAACAAAATAGCCTACTGCGGCTGAGATTACGCCACCATAAAACCCTACTATTTTGGCAATTGCCAGTAATTTATTATGCCCAAGCCAAGCCAAACAGTGCGGACATTGCACTTCTACCGACAAACCTTTGCCGCGACTGCCAGTCACTTTCGCAATTGAAAAAGATTTATAGCAATGAGCACATTGCAGCGACATGAGAATTCCCTCGGTTCAATAATGGCAGCAAGTATAACAAATTAACCGACCCATTACTGTACTTGGCTCCGACAGGAATTTTCGACTATTATATGCAAAACTCAGCGTCAAAGGACGACCTTATATGCTACGGATTTTACTTTCGTTATTATTATTCACCTTGGCAATGTTTACGTCGCCATCTCTTCGTGCTGAACAAGACGTCGTGGTTCCAATTGTCGCCGCGAGTCCGCTAACCAATACTCAAGATAAAATCAACCGCTTACAACAAACTATCGAGCAAGAAAGCCTATTACTGCTCCAGACTAAAGGTGAACAGCGTGCATTTACTGAGTATCGTATTAACGATAAATCATCTGAATTACACGAAAAAATTGGTCAGTTAATTGCTGCACCAGACGCAGACCAACAATACCTAGTAGCCTTAGTGCAAAGCCAAATGGCCTTTTTAGAGAAAGTCGAGACTTACTTAGACGACCAAATTATGGCTATGCGTCTTGGCGTGAGCCAAGAAGATGACAGTAAAATTATCTTAGCTATTTCACAACGTGAATTTGAACGCGACCATTACCTTAAGGCGCAACTAACCACACTGCAATGGGCAGAAACGCTGGATATGGATGTCAGTATTCAACTGCAGAAATTGACTGGATTTATGCTCGAACGGGCCGATCAATTCAACAGTTTGGTGCATTACACTCAACATAAATTACAAAAATCCGTTGCCGAAGCATCAAGTGCTGGAGTCGACATTACGACCGAACAAAAAGCCAATGTGGTGGCGTTAAAAGAGCGCTTGGAGCAAAGCAGCTCTACCTTAGCGGTTTCAGCGGCAATACTGGAAACATTAGGCCAAGATGTGGCGCAATTTAAACAAACATTGTTTAGTGTGTCAGGTGATATTACCCAGGATGTATTGAATTTTAGCGTCGCATCTAACTTGCTACAAGGTTGGGCTAAAGTGATAAAAGATCAAACGATTAATAATGGCCCCAGTTTAACGTTTAAAATTCTAGTCTTTCTATTCATTCTATTTGTGGCCAGTCTAGTGGCCAAAATTGTCACCAAAATTATCGCTAAAACGGTGCGAGCATCTAAATTACAGTTTAGTCAATTGCTGCAAGAGTTCTTTATCTCGCTGTCCAGTAAAATGGTGTTTGCTGTAGGGTTATTAATTGCCTTATCACAGCTTGGGTTTGAGCTTGGGCCCTTGCTCGCTGGTTTTGGTATTGCGGGGGTGATTATAGGGTTTGCACTGCAAGACACATTGTCAAACTTCGCCTCTGGCATGATGATCTTAATTTATCGCCCATTTGATGTTGGTGACTTAATCAATGCCGCTAATGTCACAGGTCGCGTCAGCCACATGAGCTTAGTATCAACCACAATTAAAACACTAGATAATCAACGGCTTATTGTTCCTAATAATAAAATCTGGGGCGACACCATCAATAATATTACCGCCGAGCATCAACGCAGGGTCGACATGACTTTTGGCATTAGTTACAGCGACAATGTTGAGCATGCTGAAACCATTTTAAAAAGTATTGTCGAGCAACATCCAAAAGTACAAGCGCATCCAGAACCGATGGTTAAACTACACACATTGGGCGAATCGTCAGTCGACTTTATTGTAAGGCCTTGGGTTACCCCCGATGATTACTGGGAAGTGTACTGGGACATCACTCGCGAAGTAAAAATACGCTTTGATGCCGAAGGTATTAGCATTCCCTTCCCACAACGCGATGTGCATATTTATCAAAAGTAACTCGCTGCCAAGTTAATTATGGCTAAATCAGCAAGATCCATATGCAGTCTGATTTAGTCATACATTTTGTTATAGTGCGATTCAACAATGATTAAATAGCCTCAACTCAGGTTAAGAGATGAGGTAAATAGTTAGAAATCAGCGTAGTTCATCCATTTCACATCAAACTTGCAATTTGTTTTGCTAACAAGGCGCCCACACGTATTAGTCACTGCGCCAATAGCGGACTATTGCAAGTCAATGCAACGCAGATAGCAGGGCAAAGAACGGTTTGATAAGCGTTTATTATCCCGAGCTGAGGTTAAACAGTAAACTATGAGCCAACCTACCTTTACCTTTTCAGATTTCATTGGCGGATTTTGGCGTGTTGATGCTTGGAATATGTCACCACAGCAACGACTTGCCTTAATTGAACATTATCTTGAGCTTGGTGTAACCTGTATGGACCATGCCGATATATACGGCATATATCAATGTGAAACGCTGTTTGGTGAAGCTTTAGCCCTAAAACCATCATTACGTCAGCAAATGCAGCTGATCAGTAAGTGTGGCATTAAGCCAGCGTTTGATGGTTATGATGGCCGTTATGTTAATCATTACGACACCAGTAAAGCGCATATCATTAAAAGTGTAGAAAATTCACTCACCGAGTTAACAACCGATCACTTAGATGTGTTACTCATCCATCGCCCTGATCCATTGATGAATGCAGACGAGATTGCAGCAGCTTTTGAGCAATTGCATAAGCAAGGTAAAGTCAGTCATTTTGGTGTGTCTAACTTTACCACCAGCCAATTTGATTTATTGCAATCACGCCTCAACGCTCCGTTGATTACCAATCAGGTAGAAATATCGCCTTTAACCATGCAAAGCTTGCATGATGGGGTACTTGATCAGTGTCAACAACACCGCATAACCCCAATGGCATGGTCTTGCTTGGGCGGTGGGGAGCTCTTTTCAGCAAACACGCCTCAAGCACTTCGAATTCGCAATACTTTGCGCGATATTGCTCAGCAAGTTGGCGCACAAGACATTAGCCAAGTCATTTACGCCTGGGTTCGTATGCATCCGAGTCGCCCTGCCCCCATTATCGGCAGTGGCAATCTAGAACGTATAACCAGCGCGGTAAATTCAGCTAACATTCAGCTAGACCGCCAACAATGGTTTAGTATTTGGCAAGCGGCAATGGGCCACTCGGTACCTTAAGTCTGTCATAAAAAAAGCTCAGGAATTAACCTGAGCTTTTTTATCATCGTTATTTGATAACCACTTACGCTTGAGCCCCTCTATTTGAGGTTTATCAGCTTATAAATAGGTGACTTTACCCTGCAAATGCGATCGACGACCTTTAACGTCACGCATTTCAAAACGTTTACCGTTCTCAATACTTTCAAATGCAAACGTTACATCCGACGGCATAAACACCGGCAATTTAAATTCAACATCAACCTGAAAAGGTCTCTCGCCAATAAAGGTCATTAACTGAGATAACGCACGCGCTTTAGACCACATACCATGGGCCAACACTCGCTCAAAACCAAAGCGTTTTGACAACAAAGGGTGTAAATGGATTAAGTTATAATCGCCAGAAGCTTTAGCATAACGACGACCTAAGTCATCAGTTAACCGCCATTGCTGTACGTTTTCCCATGCCATCTCAGAGACTTTAGGGGGGCGAGCGCGGCGCCCTGTCGACTCAATACGATATAAATAAGTTGATAATGCTTGCCATACCAACTCTTCACCGACAAACACCTTTGACGCCAGCTCAAACTCAAGTCCTGCATCGGTAGTGCGACTTGCAGTGAGCTCACACTGTACTGTCAATGTTTCGTCGACTCGCACCGGGCGTAATATACGGATACTATTTTTTAAGTGGATCATTCCAAGTAACGGAAATGTAACTGCTTTATGGGTAAAGATCATCGCATGTAAACGAAATGCCCAGACATACAAATACGTTGGCGGCAACAGCACTCCATCGTATTCAAAACCACACACGGCAGCATATTGGCGAGTTTTATCTTGAGACAACACCACATTCTGTGCTTGCACATAAATATTGGGAAGCGGTTGTTGGTCCCATCCCGGTTTACGTCCAAACAGGATTTTGCGATACAAAGACAAAAGCGAAGGCATCGCTTTTAATTCGATAGTGTAGTCGTGACTCACAATGTTGTACCCTTAATTGGCAGCAAAAAGCATGTGCTGCAAAACGGTTAGTGGATCATTATACCTTAGAGTCTTGGTGTTGCTAAACCGCTAATTACTTAATTCATTTAAATCAGCGTGTCGTTAAGGCCTATATTGACTTAACTAACACACTATTTCCCGGCACTTTACTGGCCAAGCGGCATCACCATGAGCTAATTGTTTCAGCTAACTGTTTTGAGCTAATTGTTTTGAGCTAATTGGGTTGAAATATTACCTCGCGACAACGACATTAGCATTGTAACAAGCTACAACGAGTGACCGTTGCACCTTGTTGTTTTAGTAAGTCAGGAATGGCTTGTTGACCGACAATATGTCCGGCGCCAACCACAATAAATAATTGCTTGTGGGTTTTATGTTGTAACAACTGGATGATTTTTTGCGTCATGGTGTGATTCCGTTGCCACAGCAACTTTTCGAGTAATTCATCAGCATCGCCTGGTTGTGATTCCATAATAGTCGCCAGCGCACTGTCATCCCCTTGTCGCCAAGCATGGATTAAATCAAGCATTTCACCATCGCTAGCGTTAATCGAATCGTCGAGCATTTGCAGCTGAGTCGCCGTTGAAAATGACGAAATTAATTCAAATTGAAACTGGATACTTTCTAGCTCAACCAAGGCTTTATCATGGCGATTTGCCATAAAATAAGCGTCGACGCCTTGCTCTGGACTGTAACCTAATTGAGCAAAACGGCCCATACTAATTTGCGCCGACTGCAGCCAAGGTGCATACGGTGATAATGCCTGGCACAGGGTCTGATTACTTTGGCAAAAAACACTTCTGCTAGCATTAACATCTGCAGCAATATCGGCAGACAAACCGCCGTATTGCTGCAATAGCGCGCCGGTATCCCCTTGGCTGATGTCCGCTTCAACCACTAGCGCATCCGATTGCCTAAATGCTGACTCAATATGCTGCGCCAAAGGATAAAAATCTTGGCGGCCAATATGAATTGAGCCCAGTAAGTACGCTTGCTGTTGTTGATAGTCAATCTTATAAAATACCGGAGAATCCAACGCAGCTACCGGTGCCGACATGAACCACAGCATAAGCGCGGCTAAAGCGTAGCAATCTCGCGGTAAGCGACGATAAATCAAACTGATATTGAAAATAAGCGGACTTTTGCTTGTTGCCGGCATAGCAGCTCCTTATAATTAACGTTATTCTTTGCACATGCACTATGAGGCAACTATGTCGTACACAAATGTTTTTCTACAGATAAAAGAAAACCTGCAAATAGCCTATAGACAAGCCATTGATTCAGATGCTCGGCTAGACGAGTTACGAAAGGCCGGTCACGGTAAGTTTGTGGCGATTTTCGCAGAAGATCAAGGTTTTACAGAAAGTAGCAACCGCTTCTTACCCTATGTCCAAGAGTTGGTAGCAGAATTTGATGCCATGCAAAATAGCACTCATGTGGCACCAGAAACACTCGAAGCCTTTGTCAAAAAACTTGCAACCTTATTGCAAACGCTGCAAGTGTTTAAACTGTCCAAATAATCTTTATGCTCCTGCTGAGCCTCATGCAGGAGCAACCTTCCTTGTTTGACTTTTCTCGCCATGCTTTTACTAACATCATTGACGACAATCAATGGCCAAACTAATTGGCTATCAGCAATGTCTCATCAAACCACTAAAGATGAAATTCAAGCCTTAATAAAAAACAGGCAACACGTATGTTAAGCCACCTTTGTCTGTCTATTTGCCGTACTTAGTGCTCAATAGCCAAGGTTTATAGTTTTGGCGCAACACTCTTTTGCAACCAATCGGTAAACAAGGTGGTTTCATATTGAAAGGGTCTGTTATTGAAACGACGCGTGTTGTGCATAAAACTCATGTCGGTAATTTTTTCATCACCAGCGATAACGACGTTACCCTTCTCGGTAATGGTGTAGCTGAATGTTGCGCGTGGTGGATAAAGATCTTTTACTATACGCAAATCACCTGGTGCGGCGCCAAAAGTAGGCCGCATATCTCCTGCTAAATCAAAATCAGTCACTTTCATGTCAAGTTTCTGATCCGGCTTTAAGATTTTTTGCGCTTGTTTGTTGATATTTTTGGTTAAGGTTTCAAATAAACGGGTTTCGAATCGTGATTGGAGTTCATTTGAGGTTTTAATATCACGGAAATCTTTTGGGTTTTGCCATTCAATTTTAACCACACCCACTTCGGTAACCGGATTAGGTTCTGGCACGTCTTCTGCCATCGCAACTGGACACATCAATGCCGAAGCAAGCAGTAAGTATTTTACATTCATAATACACCTCCAAAGGACTTAAAATGCTTTCATTACAACTTATTTAAGCCGTGATCTTGATAGTTACACCCCGTTAGAACAACTTTTTGTCATGCTGCAATATGCATTTTGATGATTAACATAAATGTTAGCGATAAGTACAATCATCTTTATACATTAACTATAGCCCTCTTAAGCTGAACCAATACTTAATAGTCCCATAATTAGCGTTTCATGGAACTCATATGACTAAAAAGGAAACCGTGCACTCAGTAATGGATAGGTTTGGCGCATCACTTTAGGTTTGGTACTAAACTTTTTGCCTACAGGCGAGTTTTGTCCTGAAGGGACAAACGGTAATTCATGACCCGTGCGGTCTTCATAAATCTGCCCTGGGATTAGGTCATAATCTTCCACAAACGGATAGGCATAATGATCCACTAGAGGCCACTGTTCAAGCTCACCCAAACTATCAGGATTAACCAGTATTTTTTCATACCATTGTTGACCTAGTGATAATAAAAAACACCTAAATTCAGCAAAGCCATAATCAGAATCACAACCAGTAACAATGTATGCCGCGCCCCAGACTGACCATAAGTAACTACGACGTAACTGTTGGCCTAACATTTTATCGAATGATTTGAGCGCTTCATCGTCTAACGTTTGTAATTGTTGGCGTAAACGCAGCTCGAGTTCAGCAGAAGACTGCTCAGGATGATCACGTGTCACTAGCGCCCAAAAATGTGTTTCTGTCATCTAAATGTACCCATCACTCTATTTTGTGCGATATTCTACCTCAAATTGTCCCACTCGATGACTAATATGAACCAAAACACTGCCCCACGTATGCCAATTAGAGTCATGCTCCTCATCTCACTGTATGTTGTACTCACCCTTATTGCAATTTGGCGGGCGATAACCTTTCAAGCATTTGATTTATTAACACTGGGCGTGATCCCGATGTTAATCGGTATAGTGCAACGTGCGGCATGGACAAAGATATTGTTACTCAGCTATGTCAGCTTACAAACACTCGGGCTTGCCGCTATGACAACGACAGCGGTGATTGCCTATCAAATCACTCCTGATGACGTAAAACTTGTCTTTCAAGGTTATAACATTCCACTGATCCCTCTATGGTTATTACTGTTGAGCCTAGTGGTATTTCAATGGTGGGTAGGGCTGTCGAATGTGACTCGAGACTATCTTATTAAAAAGTAAATACAAACATAAATATAAGACGATATTACTCAGGTTTGATTGTCATCCTTAAAGTATTTTGAGGGTATAAATTACCCATAAATGCTACATTAGAATAATAATAAATATAATAATAAATATATTTTTGGAACGTAAAATATGACCAGTTTATCCCCGAGTGAGTTATCCATCCTATTACTTGAACCTTCAGAGACTCAACGCAAAATTATTATTACTCGTCTTCAGCAAGAGGGTGTGACCAGTATTCAAACTGCCGCAACGATTACCGAAGCCAAAGAGATTATCCAACGCCATAAACCCGACCTAATTGCTAGCGCGCTGCATTTTGTCGATGGTGAAGCAACTGAACTACTGCAGTACATCAACAGCACCCCAGCATTAAATGACATTCAATTTATGCTCGTTTCCAGTGAGTGTCGACGTGAACAACTCGACATATTTAGGCAGTCAGGCGTTGTCGCTATTTTGCCTAAGCCATTTAATGCCGAACATTTAGCGACGGCGCTTAATTCAACCATTGATTTACTTAGCCACGACGAGCTAGATTTAAGCCATTTTGATGTGCATAACATCAGGGTGTTAGTGGTCGACGATAGCCGTATGGCGCGCAATGTCATCAAACGCACCATAGGCAACTTAGGGATGCAACTGATCACCGAAGCGGTCGACGGTGAACAAGCCATCAGCCTAATGCAAGATAATATGTATGATTTAGTGATAACCGACTACAACATGCCCTCAGTAGACGGACTGGCATTAACCCAATATATCCGCAATCAAAGTCATCAATCACATATCCCGATCCTAATGGTATCGTCTGAAGCCAATGAAACTCACTTAAGTAATGTCTTTAGTGCAGGAGTTAACGCCTTATGTGATAAGCCTTTTGAACCAAAGTTAGTCAAGAAAATACTTTACCAACTACTCGATGAGTAACTGACAGCGTAAATAAAGCCATTATTTCAACATAATTTGCTTTAAAACTATTACAGATACTGAATTTATGGGATAAAGTGCTTTTAAACCAGCATAGCTTGTGGCATGTTAATAATGTTTTACAAAATCACTTCTATGGAAAGCAGAGAATATCAATATGAACAAAAGTGAATTAATTGCAAAAATTGCTGAAAATGCTGAGTTAACTAAAGCTGAAGCTGGCCGCGCTCTAAAATCTTTCGAACAAGCGGTTACTGAAGCGATGAAAAATGGTGACAAGATTTCTATTGTTGGTTTTGGCTCTTTTGAAACCACTCAACGTGCTGCTCGTACTGGCCGTAACCCACAAACGGGTAAAGAAATTCAAATTGCAGCCGCTACAGTACCTAAGTTTAAAGCTGGCAAAACCTTAAAAGACAGCGTTAATTAATTTTTACGTGTAGTACTTTTTTTGATAGAAGCCTCCTCAATGGAGGTTTTTTATTGCCCATTTCCCAAGGTTGATTATCTGCGAGAGCCTGAGCTACACACTATAAAAGATCCCATCCTTAACCCTATCGTATCGAGAAAAAAACGAACCTACACAACATAAGCAAATAGCTACACCTCAAGGTATTGTTGCACAAAAAAAGTGCAACCCTGCATCATTAAGCCGCAACAAAGATGCAACAAAATGATCCATAAATATATAAGTTTATGATTAATTTAAAAAAACAGAGTTGGCACGCGATTCGCTATTTAATCTTCAGATAAACCAACATTGAGTTCATTTAATAAAAATAAATGCCTCTGTGATAATAAAACGTTAAGGGATGAAGATGAAAAAATCACTATATCAAGCAATTGCATTATCAACTGGCTTATTACTAAGCGGCTCTGCCCTTGCTGAAGTCACTGGCAATATTGGCGCAACATCAAACTATTTATGGCGTGGCACCACGCAAACCAATAATGAAGCAGCCATTCAAGGTGGCATTGACTATGCTCATGACTCTGGATTTTATGCTGGTACTTGGGCATCTAATGTCGATTTCGGTGATGAAACCAGCTACGAGTTAGATCTTTACGGCGGTTATGGTGGTAACTTTACTGAAGACCTAACTTACGACATCAGCTACCTTTATTATGCCTATCCAGATGCCGGTGGCAGCATTGACTTTGGTGAAGTCTCTCTGGTATTAGGTTGGAAATGGTTAGATGTCGGCTATTCTCAAGTGATCAATGCTGATAATGGTGTGTCAGGTGCAGATGACGAAACTGACTGGAACTATATTCAAGCCAATGCCAGTTTTCCGTTAACAGAAAAACTCAGCGTCGCATTCCACTACGGTTATTCACAAGGCGATGTGGTTGAAGATTTATTCGGTGACACTTATGCAGATTACAACGTCACATTAAGTGCTGAAACAGATATCGGTACAGTATCGTTTATGGCGTCTGACACTGACTTACCAGACAATGATGCAAAAGTAGTTCTAGGCTACTCGTACGGGTTTACGCTATAACGAGTAACACTCTCCCACACTCACTTTTTTGCGTATATCGACGCCACCTACTTGAAAGGTGGCGTTTTTTTATCTGTATTGATCTGGAGTCATTATCTCAGGACATCACATCACAACATCACATCATAACATCAAAAATATTTAGCGATAAATACACTGCACCTACAAGGTTATATATTTTACTAGCAAGAAATACATTTACTGCTAAGCTCAGAGAGAAAGGTAAAAATAGCTGTCCAATTGAGGAAAAATATTTTACTTCCCTATTTACGTTTTTTTAGTTAGAAAATGCTCATTGAATTAATACCACGCTTTTATTCAACCTGAGGTTTTTGTTATGGCTAATCTTACTGAAAGAGTGCCTGATGACACAGAGATGGACGCGATGACAACGCCTAGAAACGTTAAATCCGCTGAAGCATTACAACATAAACGCCAAGTAAAACGAAGATTAGAAGATTTCCTCGAACAAGCTCAATTACGTAAAGCAATTGGCGATGACGACTTCTTCTAAAAAATAGGGATAAACGCTCGTATCGTTTATCCCTGTCTATTTAAATGAGTAACTAAGTCAGTGAGTAACTATGTCAGAGAGTGGCAATCTTAATGCACTCGTAAGACCTTATTCATTATTAGCCTGTATCCTGCGCGTATGTTTACCAACTTGTGTTTGCGTGAGCAACAACTCAGCTTTTGCGCCTAAATACACATATATACCCAAGCCCACCAATAATCCCACCACCGCCAACATCATTAAAATTGCCGGCTCAATATATTGTTTCTCTCCCAGAGACGCTTTAAACATGGTCAATAAGGCTTCAATTGAAATCGCAATCAGAATGGTTGAAATAAATCGAGTAATCGTTCTTCGGGTGGAGCTGTGGCGGAAGATATCTTTATGCATCAGCACCTCTTCTTCTAAAATGGTTTTACCCAAATCAAAAATCGCTAATGCCAACGTAAGAAAAATGATAATACCAAAAGGCTCTAGCGGGTCATGAGTTGCAGATATTTGACTAAATAACGTGTAAATATCACGGATCACTGTCCACATGAGTACACTAACCAATACAAAAAGGCACAGTACAATCGCAGTATAAATACTTTTAAAAAAGGGCGACATTTTGCGCCTAGCGCTGTCACCCATCATAAACTCGATCAATCGTGTTAAGTTAACATCAATAACCACAATAACCACTTGCCCAGAGGTCGATTTAATCATTTGCGATGCCGACAAACACAATCCCGCACCGGAATTAGATAAATAGGGCCGGGTAATATGGACTGTGTCGATGGCAGCTAATTGAGTAAAATAAGGTCGCTGACTTCGATCAGCATGATGACCGCAGGTCATTAACTTAACTTGCTGATTAATGACGCTGATATTAGGACACATTTGTATCCCTTTTTTATCAAGTAAATAGATAAGATCCACGAAGGGATAGCTTATTGCCATATCTTCAAAAATTTTAGCCGATATAGGTTGTTCGAATAAATTAATATCTCCCACACCGATCAAAATAGACTCTAATAATTCGTGTACCAAATGTTCATATTCATGATAACGCTCAATCACACTTAAATAGCTCATCGCTGCCATAAATATTCCTTTTAATTATGATTACTTTAGACAAAGCAGTTTTAATGCCATAAATAATAATTTATTATTTTCAGGCACTTAAAAAAACCATCAGCGAGAAAAGGCAAAATACAGTGATAAATTGCACTAAAACAGTGCTGAATATGCTGTCTTTTATCATTGCCGTTTTGTGATCAACATCTGCTAATATGGGTGCTAATACTGCTTACAACCTTATCTAGATTAGGAAAAGACAATGTCTGACTCTTTATTGCGTTATCAACAAGATATTCGTCGTTTTTCTGATGAATTGATTCGCATCCAAGCACCCATTAAAATTTTAGACTCGATAAAATGGCCAAGACAAATTGAAGATGATTTTTTAGCGAAACAAAGTAAAACGTTGCCCAATGTCAGCAATGATTTCTATCAGTCTATTCCTCTGGCATTTAATGCAGATCAAACCCAAACCGACCTGCAAGGCTTAAAAAGTGCCGTTGAGCGTGGTTTAGGTAAACGCGATAAATTAGCTAAAATTCTACTGGCAAACATTGATCAATATCGGATCGTGATAGACATGCTCCACAATCGTGGAAACCCCATGTTTGGTAAACTTAGCCAAGAGCTATACGGCAGTGCGAGCCACAAGTTACATGGCGATCGTCACACTTTACGCCAACTTGGCGATCGCTTAAGCCATATCTTTTCGTTGCCAGCAGCGCGCCACATGAGTAGCCGTCATCCTAAGATTGTTACCGCCCCAGAAGCGGTAAATGTATTGAGCGAACGCTTAGTAAAGTATTTTCACGACGACGAGATTCACGTTCAATTGAGTGATGGTATTGTGTCTGATGCGTCGGTGGGTGGCGATACCGTAAAGCTGAACACTCGCGCCATGTTTAGTGAGTCGGATCTTAATGTATATGAGGTACATGAAGGCTGGGTTCATGTGGGCACCACACTTAACGGTCGCGCTCAACCCCATGCAACTTGGCTCAGTGTCGGCTCGCCACGTGTGACAGCGTCGCAAGAAGGTTTAGCAGTATTAATGGAGATGCTAACGCTTAGCTCAAATCCTGGACGTGCTCGGCGTATCAGTGACCGCGTATCCGCCGTCGACATGGCTGAACAAGGAGCTGACTTTATTGAGGTCTATCGCTACTTTAGAAACCTTAATCTAAGCTCAAAAGACAGCTATCGGGTTACTCAACGGGTGTTTCGTGGTGGCATGGTCAGCGGCGGTAGTTTTTTCACCAAAGATATTTCTTATGTGCGCGGTTATGTTGAAAACATTAACTTTATTCGAAGTGCGATTAGCACCGGATTACCTGAGTTAATCCCAATGCTATTTTTAGGTAAACTCGCCATCGAAGATATTCCGGTACTGTATCAGGCCTACCAAGAAGGCATTATTGCTCAACCGAAATATTTACCGCGTATGTTTGCAGATATTAGTGGCCTTTATGCTTGGTTTGGTTTTTCCTCGGGTATTGGCAACATCGATTTAAAAGGGGTCCAGCGTCATTTTGCCCGCCAATTCAAAAATGTTACGCCAACCTCCGCGGTCGACTTATTTGAAGATTCAGAGTTTGACAACAACTTCGAATAAACCACACTGGAAATCTAACAGGCTAAATGTGACATAGTCGCACTTAGCCTATTAAACAAAGAGCAGCAAGACACCTTAGTAAAGGTTGAACTAACGCCTATTGCATGGCTGTAATAAACGTTAAAAACTCATCGAGCTAAAAACCACGGTCGATGACATACGCCTCGCCGTTACACTCTAAATAAACAGCACAAGATGGGTAATTAACTTTGCCGCATTGCTTCAACACAATGGCATTACCGCCTCGTTGGGTCACTTGTAATTTGAGTGACTTAATCATTGAAGACGTACTTGGGAGATCATCTAACTTCTCAGGATTCGATGAAATTTCACAATATGAAGTGGTCACATCGCCAAGAAACTGCGCTTTGAACCTGGATATTCCTGTAGAGGTATAGGTATCAACCCCTGCTATCGTAGCGTTGCCTAAAGCAAGTGTACCCGCATTGGTTCGCAGTGACAGGTTAGAGCAACCCGACACTAGCACCGCGATCAACATTGCAGCACTTGATACCGTAAAAACAATCTGCCTCATAAAAATCCTTTTTAAAAAGCATACTCATCAATGTGCTGATGAACATGCTCATAGTCACTATTGTTAAACTAGATTAACGAACTAGATAGCGCAGCTATTTTGCCGAACTATTTTCAACATCTAGGCTTTGGCTTTTAATCCACGTTGCTTAATAAAATACTCACGGGTTAAGCCAAACACGACCGGGCTTAATAACACTAGCGCAATTAAGTTGGGGATCGCCATCATCGCATTCAATGTATCGGCTAGTAGCCAAATAAACTCTAATGAGCTGACGGCGCCTAAAGGCACAACTAAGGTCCAAAGAAGACGAAATGGTTTTATCGCTTTATCACCTAAAAGGTACTGAACACACTTTTCGCTGTAAAAACTCCACCCTAGAATAGTGGTAAAAGCAAACACAGCCAATGCGATTGCCACAATGTAATTACCCATGGGCAATGCATGAGAAAAAGCAAGTGAAGTCAATGCCGCGCCGTTTTCACCAGAGGTCCACGCACCAGAGACTATAATTGCTAAACCGGTAATTGAACACACAATAAGCGTGTCAATAAAGGTGCCTAACATCGCCACTAAGCCTTGCTTTACTGGGTTATTGGTTTGTGCAGCGGCATGAGCAATTGGCGCACTACCCAAGCCTGCCTCATTTGAAAACACGCCTCGAGCCACACCAAAACGGATCGCAGCCCACACAGCCGCCCCCGCAAAACCACCTTGAGCCGCGACTGGATTAAACGCACTGTGTATAATTAATAAAAATGCCGCCGGTACTTGATCAGCATTCACAATCAATACCGCTAAACCCGCGGTGATATAAAAAACTGTCATCAAGGGCACCAGCTTACCGGCCACTTCAGCAATGCGCTTAATACCGCCCATTAACACCGCACCAACCAGCACCATCAACACCACGCCTGTGACCCAATTAGGTACGCCAAAGTTGCTGCTCATGGCATCGGCAACCGAGTTAGCTTGTACGGTATTACCAATACCAAAACCAGCAATAGATCCAAAAATGGCAAATGCAGTACCTAACCAAGCCCACTTACTGCCTAAGCCATTTTTGATGTAGTACATCGGACCGCCAACGTGGTTACCATTAGCGTCTGTCTCACGAAATTTCACCGCCAGTACCGCTTCCGAAAACTTGGTCGCCATCCCGACAAGCGCTGTACACCACATCCAAAATAATGCCCCTGGACCACCAATAAAAATGGCCGTGGCCACACCGGCAATATTACCGGTTCCGATGGTCGCAGATAAAGACGTCATTAACGCGTTAAACGGGCTAACATCCCCTTTTTCAGTTTCATCAGTGACCTGACGACCCGACCATAATAATTTAAAGCCTCGGTTTAGCTTCAAAATAGGCATAAACTTTAGCCCAATCGACAAAAACAACCCGACGCCTAAAATCATAACCAGCATGGGAACACCCCATACGATACTATTAATCATACTGACAAATTGTGTAACTGCTTCCATGTAAAAACCTCTTATTGAGTAACGACTTATGTCGAAAGTTGTCATTATTATTGTTTTTTAAACGGCTCAATTGCGTTGGAATATAATAACCTTTAGATGACCCCTATATTAGTTAACCATAGCAACGGTGCATGCACAGGTAGTAATCATCGTTAACTTAACAACGCTGTAGCGACATCTGGCTATGATCAACATAAATAGTTTATTGTTCTAGAACGACGTTTAACGTATCCAGACCTTGCTTTACATCAGCACTTATCAAGGTGTCAACGTCGACAAATAAAAACATTACCTTTGTTGAATAAGCACAATGACCACTAAGACCCCAATTAACTTTTGTTTGATTAGTGTTAACGGCTTCGGTGGTCATATAAGCAGGTTTAGTCGCTTCAAAGGGTGAAAAAACCGTCATTCAAAGTCGATACGTTTACCTTTATCTATGGCGATAATTTGTTGCTCGCCCAAACCTACATTGGGATTTTCACTTGCCTAGGCTGATACAAAAACCACTGTCGCATCGGTACCAAGATAGCTTTTCACCATATCGAGATCCTTTTGCGCCCACTTGCTAACGTTATCTTGGTTTTTTAGATAGTTAACATAATCAAAAACCTCAGCAATCGGCCTATCTATGGTAAGAGTGCGGGTAACTAAATAATCTTTTTGAATAAATAGCGCGATAACAAAAGGTATCGCAATAATAGCCGCGGCGATAACGAGCGTTTTTCTCAGCATTAATATCCACTGGTGTACATAAGATATAGGTCAGTCTTTAAGGCTTCGCCAAAAACTAATAATCTCAGTATACCGACTAACAGCAGGCTAACAACAAAAATTAACACCGATTTAACAGTACTATATCATTAAACAAGCCGCTTAAGTTCCTGCAACGAGTAATACTAAAAGTGCGATTGTATTGGCTAAGAAGCGTCTTAAATGATCCGCGCCAGCCACCACTATATCCACTGATCATTTAACCCAGTAAGATCGCTTTCAACCTCGCCCGTATTGACCACACCTTGAGGTTCAATAATCATGATTTTACATTCATCATTCGCCATAGGTTTATGCTCAACACCTTTGGGAACAACCACCATCTCACCTGCCTGAAGCGTAATATCCTTGTCACGAAAAGCAATATGCAAGGTCCCCTCAATCACTATAAATACTTCGTCAGTATCAAGATGTTTATGCCAAACAAACTCACCCGCCACCTTGACTAATTTAAATTGATAATCATTCAATTGTGCAATAACACGTGGCGACCAATGTTGGCTAAACTGGTTAAACTTATCGTTGAAGTTGATGACTTTTGCTTGCATAGCGGCTTCCCCTAATGAGTTATGATTCTGGTTCTGGCGATGGCAAGTAAGTTTCGACGGGATCGATATTGAATTGTTGCACCAGCTTAGCCATACATGACTGACAAATACATTGGTTATCCGCTAAAGTAGGCAAAGTGGATGTTGCTTTATACTGCGCAATGACAGATGGCACATGCTGCGCTTGCTTAGCACACCAACAAGCATTGATGTCTAATCCTTGCTCCATCGCACAGCCATTGGTTTGCTGGCATAATGGACAAGTCTGCGCTGTGGGTATTAGTAATGTCATCGCCCTGCCTATGATGGTGAGAATAAATGAGTAGGTAGAGTGACTATAATGACATTTAGCATCATTATGCTCAATAAGCGCTATGGGTATGACATTAGAGTAAATAAATTGAATACCTACAAAAATACCCACCAAGCGTTAACTCAATGGGCATCATTTACAGCGATTCATTGTTTGTAAATCAAAGTTTATATAAATCAAAGCTTATATAAATTAAAGCCTATATAGCTCAAAGCTTACGAACAACTAATATCAAGGTGTAAGACTCTTTTTAAGCGGAAAAACAGGATACGACTCAGTCCCCAAAACAGGCTTACCTGCAACGGATTGACCGTAAAACCCTTGATGCTTATGGTAAGTAGCTTGCGTTTTGCTCACATCGCCGTCAAAACGAGGATCTTGTGGCCGATCAAACGAATTAACATAGGCGGCTACATCCCAAGCTTGCTGAACAGTGAGTTGCACACTTTTACCCAAAGGCATATTTTCATAAATAAAATCAGCCGCGGTATTGACCCTATGCATGCCGGCCCCCCAATTAAAACTTTGAGGGCCCCATAATGGTGGTAATACTGCAACACCTGCAATTATTTGTCCTTGGCCATCGCCACCATGACATGCTTGGCAATGTGCTTGATATACTGCCACGCCGCGTTCTGGAGAATAAACTAATTCTGGTTGAGGTGCTTTAGGAAAACCACGCCCAGGTAGCTGGCTTAACGCTGTGATATCTAGATGTTTAGTGATGGAGGCTGGCATAGGAAAATCATCCCGCTTAGCGCCTTTAACCAGCTCAGCATCAGACAATTCAGGCACAGGGCCACTGAGGTTATATTGTTGCATTAATCCACTCATACCGAGCCAGTACGAATAAGCAGATATTGCCACTAATTCGGGCGAACCAGATGCTGGCGCTTTACCATTCATCGAGTAAGTAAAACAGCCTTGAATACGTTCTTGAAAACTGTTTACCTTATCATTTTTCTTACGATAAGCAGGATACGCAAAATAGGCCGCCCATAATGGCGATGAATTAGCTTGTTGCCCTGCATTCATATGACAATTAACACAATTAAGTTGATTGCCAACGTACTTATCGCGCAGCTGCTGAGTATTAACAAACAATTGGTAACCCAGTCGAACTTTGTCACCAAAATCACCTACAGGAATATCAGTTAATGGCGCAGGTTGCAGATAGATATCAGCCGATTTTTTGTCTACCGATGGCAAGGCAGTTTGACGATCGGGCAATGTGGTTGTGGCCTCAGTAGCTTTTACTGTCAGCTTGGGCGCAGGATCGGTTGACAGTTCATTGGCCTGTAAAGGCACACTAAACAGGACACCAACGGTCATTAGCAATAATAATTTCATAGCCATGTCCTTATTTTAAATTGGCAAAATATTGAGATAAACCATCAATTTCGGCTGCGGTTAATTTCAAGGCAATATTGCCCATCATATTGTCTACATCGCCACTGCGAGTGCCATCTTGCCAGGCTAATAGTTGGGTTTTAAGGTAACTGGCTTGCTGACCGGCTAAGCGAGGGAATTGCCCGCCACCCACTCCCGATGGACCATGACAACTGGTACAAGCCGGAATAGTCCGCGACCAATCACCTTGAAAGGCGATTGCTTCAAAAGGATCGCTAATGGCCACCTTATCACCACGAAATTGCAGCTGGATCTCATCCACTGGCTGGTGACTAAAATAATCTGCTACCACGGCGATATTGTCGCCCTGCACCGTCGCAGCCATGGCTAACATGATCGGATTTTGACGTTTATTTGCGTGGAATAACTTCAGTTGATTGCTAATATATTCAGCCGACAACCCCGCTAAACGAGGGCCGATAATATCGATGCCTTGACCTTGAGCGCCATGGCAGGATGCACACAACTGCGCGACTGCCGGAATAGCTTGTTGTGGGGAAGATGTTTCTGCGGCTTGAGCTTGCATAACATTAACCATCGTTATGCCAGCCAACACACTGAGCACGTAAAAGGATGTTTTCATCATCACACCTCTTTAGTCATTAATTATTGTCATACCACCATAGGCCAAAAAAATTGAAAAAAGAATACGGCAAACGTCTAATATTTAAACAAAAAACCGTTAATATTAAACAAAAAAACCGCTAATGAGACCATTAACGGGGGGTAATTTGAGTAAACGCTACACTCTGTTACTTCGGACGCACACCCAAGGTATGGCAAATAGCATAAGTTAACTCAGCGCGGTTTAGGGTGTAAAAATGAAAATCTTTAACCCCTTCACGAGACAACACTTTCACCATATCAATCGCAACATTAGCCCCGACAAGCTGACGCGTTGCAGCATCGTCATCGAGGCCTTCAAACTGGCGGTGTAACCAATGCGGAATGGCCACGTTAGTCATATCAGCAAAACGCTTGGTCTGCTTAAAGTTAGTCACAGGTAATATCCCCGGGATAATCTCCACATCAATGCCAGCCGTGACGCAGCGATCGCGAAAACGCAAATAAGATTCAACATCGAAGAAAAACTGGGTAATCGCACGGTTGGCGCCAGCATCAATTTTCTTTTTTAAGTGGATTAAATCAGCTTGAGCATTACGCGCATCGGGATGCACTTCTGGATAAGCAGCAACCGAAATATCAAAGTCTGCAACAGAGCGTAATAAGCGCACTAAATCATTAGCAAAACGCGTTGGTTTTGGACTGCCATCAGGTAAGTCCCCCCGCAAGGCAACAATATCTTTAATGCCAGATTTCCAATAATGTTTCGCCAATTCAACTAACTCTTCATCACTGGCATCAACCAAGGTTAAATGCGGCGCGGCAACTAAGTTGGTTTCTTTCTGGATACGTTCAATCACGCTATGAGTTCGGTCGCGGACGCCTGAATTGGCACCATAAGTTACTGACACAAATTTAGGGTTTAACGGTTCTAAGCGACGAATAGAGTTCCACAAGATCTCTTCCATCGCTGGCGTTGAAGGCGGAAAAAACTCAAAAGACACATTAATATCATTTAGCTCAGACAAGCTCTGGTTTAACGATTGGGCATGTTGTGCATGATGAAAAGCCATAATGTGTTCCTTCAACTTCTGTAAAACTTCGGAGTCTATACCAATCAGCAAACTTACATTATTTAGCCGTTTGGACGTCTGTATGTCCATATACTAGTTTAACTGTATTCTAAGTCAAGCTAAAAAACCATCAATGCGGTCAATTTAAGTCTACGCCTAAATTGCAGGCAATACAGATAGCGCTAACTAAGTGGGTTACGCAGACATCGGTGTGTGTCGGTAAGTCTTTATGACACCATGAAGAACTACCATGGGACTAATACTAAGGAAGTTTCGTATGCGATTGATGAGAAGCTAAGCATTACCTTGATCAAGCTTTACCACTTGTTTGATGGGTTAACATGAACTGAGTTTGTAAGTTGACAATGAACCAACGCAGCCGAGAAAATTTATCGTCAGGCATAAAAAAGCCACCCTTTAGGTAGCTTTTAAGCAGTGCGGATAACCTTAAGAAATTACTCGTAATCAGTGGAGTAAGTTTCTTCATAGGTGTGCGAGTAAAGTTCAAACAAGTTGCCAAACGGGTCTTCTAAGTACACCATTTGGGTTAGATTGTTGTCGTCTTCTGGGTGGTAGCGCGTGATATCCATACGTGCTTTACCGCCATATTGCACAGTACGTGCAATTGCACCTTCAAAGTCATCTGTTTGCAAACAAAAGTGGAAGATACCAATACGGGTGAAATCAACTTCATGACGTTCTTGACGATCTTTCATTTCAAACATCTCAACACCAATACCGTCAGTCGTGACTAAGTGTGCAATGTTAAAGCCTTTAAAGCCTTCACCAAAAACGGCCACACACATTCTGCCAATCGCAGTTTCACGTTCTTCTTGAACCTTAGTGTTACCCATTACCACTTTTAGACCCAGCGCTTTAGTGTAAAACTCAACCGCTTTATCCATGTCGCCAACCATCAAACCTACGTGATTCATTTTCATAACTTACTCCTAAAAAACTATTGATTAATTCGTCATTTGTTTCGATGGAGTAATCTTACGGCGAACGAGGCATAAATAAAAATTATCAAATATTATTAAATTAATAACTTTAATTTATGATTTTAATTTATGATTTTTTGGTTAGTTGAAAAAATAGAAGTTAATCAAGCAATGGCTCAGCCTGAGACAATTAGACAAGTCCAGCACAGCAATAAAGCTTGAGATCAATCAGGTAGAAATGCAGTAACGGGTTTTATAAATGGCTGGTAAGTGCAGAGGCAGTGCAGAGAATTTGATGAACCTAACTAATTGTCAGCAGGCATATTTACTTAGTCAAATAAGCTAATGCTGTCTATTGATTGGTGAGAGGATCATATGCTTTAGGGAGATTAATGGCTCTGTCTTTCTATTTCTAGTTCAATTTCTAGTTCTATTAATAGTGCTGTATGTGCATCATTTGCTGCGTATCTTTTCTGATGTTCGTGTAGAGGAAATATTGACCAATTTGATTGTTGTGCGCTCTTCGATAGCCGTTGATTAAAAAACATTGCAACTGCAACTCTAGCGCCAACGCGTTGTTTCACATGCGCAAAACGCATCACTTTTGAAGATAGTTCTTCTGTATTTACTAATTTAATTCCAAATTTTCTAAAAAGAATTTTTTTATCTTCTTTCAATCCAAAACCTACCTTCCTTATTGTTGGATCAGATAATATTTCTGCAATTGCAGTAAAATTTTCATAAAATTTTGTAGGAAATAAGAATACTTTAGATTTTGTGGCTAGCTGAATTAGATGAGGTCCATCACTTACCTCACCTTTTATAAAACAAGGTTTGCTCTCTGTATCAAACCCTAAACAAGAGTGTGATCTTAACTCCGCTATTGCACTTATCGAGTCTGCTTTGTTTGTGACAACGATTATATTCTCTAGACTAATACCTTCATAAATGGGTAAATCTCGAATTTTCTCCTTTGTTGGCCTTTCCATTGAGTATCCTTCTTTTCCACAGAGTGAGTATTCATCCATTGCGCTGTTTGCAAGGCATAAATCGCTTCTTGGATTTGCCCGATGCCACATCCAAATGATTAGGTAACGCTTTACTTAACCTAAGATGCTATAGGAATTCACTTTTTTAAGGTAGTTATTTTTTTGTACAATATTTATGCTAATTGCTTGTTCTGATTAGAGCTTTTAAGGCTGGTTTTGAGGTGTTTTATCTAAAGGTTGCAGGACTCAATAACATTGAGGCCGTTAAAGACTCTTTATAAAGGAATGCGTGAGCCTGACAGGCCTTTCTCGCACATCTGACCTATATGGATATTGGAAATGTCATTATGATGTCGGGAACATCATTGACCATGTGCTTCAAGGCATTCAGGCATCCTGCCTATCAGAAGCGTTAGCATTTTCACTCTTTGTAATAAGATAGGGCAAAGGGCCACAACGTTAGTGGCCGCAGGCCATCAAAGCTAAATCATAAAGAATGACAAAAAAAGACCATTAACAATGGTCTTCCTCAACAAACCTACTCTTGCAAAAGGTCTTTGCAAATATGCACCAAATCCGACTGTACCGCCGCGGCAGTCACCTCACGCCCAGCCCCTGGACCGCGGATAATCAAAGGATTACCTTGATAAAATGCACTGCGAATAACAAACACATTATCACCTGGGGTTAAGTTAGCGTAAGGATGATGGCTATCAACCCATTGTAAGCCCACTTCCGCTTGTAGTTTGCCTTCGACCTTATCCAGTGAAGCCACATAACGCAGTACCTTGTTTTGCTCGGCAGCGGCTACATATTGTTGTAATAAATCATCATCTAACTCGCTGATACGAGACAAAAAATCCTCAAGTGACAACTCAGCTAATGCTTTAGGCACCAAAGAACTAAGACTAATGTAGTCTAACTCTACCGCCAAGCCTATTTCACGGGCTAAAATAAGCAGTTTCCGTTGCATGTCGCGGCCCGATAAGTCATCACGGGGATCCGGCTCGGTAATCCCTAAACTGCGAGCTTGAAGCACTAATTCAGAAAAGGGTTTAGTGCCGTCATAATTTTCAAACAACCAACACAAGGTGCCAGAAAAGATGCCACCAACGGCCTCAACAGTGTCGCCACTATTACGTAAGTCATTTAACGCATGCTGAATAGGTAAACCTGCACCACAACTGGCGTTATAACGCCAAAATAATCGACGATTACTTAATTGCTGCTTTAATTCACGATAAAATGGCAATGGCCCAGAACCGGCTAATTTATTGGCACTCACCACATGGATACCATGGGCAAACAGCTGTGGATATTGTAAGGTTAAGGCGGCACTAGCACTGATATCTAATGCAACAATTTCATCGCATGATAATAGTGCTAACTGCTCAAACAGTTTGTCATAATCCCATTCAATGCCTTGCTGTTGATAATCGAGTTGCCACCGTTCAAGGTTAATACCGTCATTGGAGATTAACGCTTTTTTCGAGCCCACTAGACCCACTAACTCAACAGAGGCTTCAAGTTCACTATTTAATGCTGGGCTAGCCCGTTTAAATAAATCAATCCACGCCTCACCGATATTACCCACCCCAAGCAATAACACCCCAATGCGCATTCTTGGACCGGCACAACGGCGATGTATTTTCTGGGTCAATAAACTCACTTGAGCTTGCGGCACTAAGGTCACTAAACTTAACGCATCTTGATAAATAGGTTTCGCATCACGACTCAGTAGTCGGGCAAAACTGCGTCTAAAGTGGTGCGCATCAGCACTGACTAACGCCACCAGGCCTAAATCAGTTTGGGTACTCAATTCTTCAATCGCAAATTCACTGCGGTACCGAGTAAGCAAAGATTGCACTTGTTTCTGGCTTTCAAGGGTAAGGGCGAGTTCAAACTTATGCTGTGCCAACGACCAATAAGCTAACGGCGTGATGCCTGCTTTATCTAAAATCGTCAGTAATGGTTCAATATTTGAGTTCATTTTAAAACTAAACAACAGCACTTCATTTAAGTTGGTGATTACCGGTGCGCTCGCTGATGAACTCAGTGGCGCAATTAAGGTAAAATCTGTGTGTGAGGCATAACTAGAGCGTACAGCTAAACTCACTGCAGTATTAAACAATGGCTGTAAGGTACGAGAATGCAATACTGGCGAACCTAATCGCGCTAAGCGATCCGCTTCCGCTAATGACATACTCTTTAGTAATTTTGCATCATTAATTTTGTTCGGGTCAGCATTAAATACCCCTTCAACATCAGTCCAAATTGTCACTCTTTCTATGTCGGCTAAACTGGCAATCAAGGTCGCACTAAAGTCTGAACCATTACGGCCTAATAATAAGGTATCACCCTGACGATTAGCACATATAAAACCGGTAATAACTAAACGTTGTTGTGGATGCTCTGCCAATAAGGCTTGAACTTTCTGACGCGACTGCGGCACTAAAATATTAGGTACAGCCCCTTCCTCAGCGACAAGAATAGAGCAAGCATCAACATGATTGGCTGCCACCCCCATTTCTCGTAACAAAGCCGCCATCAGGCGCGCGGACCAACGTTCACCAAAACTCACCACTTGATTAAATTGGTAATCATTGCGTTGCTCTAAGGATAACAGACTGACTAACTGAGATTGGTCAGAAGACAAACGTTCGCGCAAGTCTCGCGCTTGTTCATTGGATAATAATTGTTCAATTAACGTTTGTTGATAGCTAATCAGAATTTGTAGTTGCTCTTGCCACAATTGACTACTGTCACGCAGGCTGAGTAATTTGTATAAAAAGTTAGTCGTTTTTCCGGCGGCGGATACCACCACTAAATCATCACTTTGACCATGTGTAAGAAGAATATGTGCAACACGGCGATAGCAATCTGCATCCGCTAAACTTGAACCACCAAACTTGTGTAAATGACTTCGCGCCATTACTGACTCCTTAAACAACTACGACTTGTGTTGCGACTGCTAGACTTCTATTTTGAAATGAATAGTGTTGCAAGTGCATATTTTTACTATTTTACTTAATTTGGGCGAAACCACAGCTAACTTAAACTCGAATTAAGCTAATTTAAGCCAAATTAAGCTGATTTAATCGCGTTAACAGCAGCTAAGCCAGCTTTAATGTCGGCCACAAGGTCCTCAGCATCTTCAATGCCAACCGATAATCTCAATAAAGTCTCTTTAATACCAGCCTCTTTCCTTGCTTGTGGGTCCATCGCTCTGTGGGTCATCGTGGCCGGAACAGCGACTAAGCTTTCCACTCCGCCTAAACTTTCCGCAATACTAAACAGGGATAATGCCTGTAAAAATGCCTCCACTTCAGCTTCACCACCGAACAACTCAAAACTTAACATCGCGCCAAAGCCTTGTTGTTGTTTTGCCGCAATGTCGTGACCAGGATGGTCTTTTAATCCCGGATAATACACCTTGGACACCACAGCACTGGCACTCAATAACGCAACAATTTTTTGCGCATTACGCTGATGCTCACGAATTCGCACCGCTAAAGTGCGCAAGCCACGCAAGGTTAAGTAACTGTCAAAAGCAGATCCCGTTAACCCTAACGTATTTGACCACCAATGCAATAATTCACCCATTTCAGCATCTTTAGCCACCACAGCGCCACCCACCACATCACTGTGACCATTAATGTATTTAGTGGTTGAGTGAATAACAATGTCAGCACCCAATAACAAGGGTTGTTGTAATATTGGCGATAAAAAGGTGTTATCTACCGCCACTAACGCACCGACATCATGGCAGGCTCGGCTAATAGCACTAATATCGACCACCCGCAGCAGTGGATTCGATGGCGTTTCTAACCAGACCATTTTCGGTTTTTGGGCAATGGCTTGGTTCAATGCTTGTGCATCAGTTTGATCAACAACCAACAACTTAAATTGACCTTTTTTAGCCAAATGCGTAAATAGGCGATAACTACCACCATAACAATCATGCGGCACCACTAATAAATCATCTGGACCAAGTAAGCTAGTAACTAAGGTAATGGCGGCCATGCCGGTGCAGGTCACTACGCCTGTTGCACCTTGCTCAAGTTTGGCCAGCGCGTCACCTAAAATACAGCGGGTCGGATTACCCGATCGGCTGTAATCAAACTCGCGCGGATTGTTGTGACCATCGAAGGAATAATTGGTTGATAAATAAATTGGGGGCACTATGGCGCCATGCTGTGTGTCTGTTTCAATACCCTGGCGAACGGCCAATGTGGCGCTTTGATGCTTAGTCATAATTGACTCCTAAAAATGTCACAAACACACAAAGAGATGTCTAGACGTCTAAATCTACCGAAGAGATCTTCATCCGTCAACAAAAATAGACGCTTAGACGTCTAAACATCAAGAAATCTATTTGCATCGAGATTAAATATTCGCAATAATTTGACTAGAGAGTGTAACGGTTTAAAATCTGCACCGTATTTATCGTTAAGGGTAAGTTAATGACTGAATGGAATGGCGAATATATCAGCCCATATGCCGAACACGGCAAAAAAAGTGAACAAGTAAAAAAGATAACAGTTTCTATACCTCTAAAAGTACTAAAAATACTGACAGATGAGCGTACCAGACGCCAGATAAACAATCTGCGTCATGCAACCAACAGTGAACTGCTGTGCGAAGCATTTTTGCATGCGTACACAGGTCAACCTTTGCCTTATGATATTGATTTATCAAAAGATCAACCTGACAGCATTCCAAGTGAAGCGAAAAAATTAATGGATGATATGGGGATCGAGTGGGAAGAGCTCGAATAATTCACTGGTTAGTGATTACCTCACAAACTGTTAAACTGCCCTTTTAAGAAGCAGTGATGTTTTTAACGAGAATTTATGATGCCATTTATCGATCCAACAACCTTGATACTGGCATCAGTTATCGTATTTTTTGGCGCACTAACCCAAAGCTTAATTGGTTTTGGGTTAGCCGTTGTTGCCAGCCCGCTGCTGTACATTGTTAATCCTCAATTAGTCCCAGTGCCTATTATTGTCATGGGTTTTGCTATCTCTGCCATGACACTTTTTCGAGAGCGCGGACACTTACAGTTTAATGGTCTGCAATATGCGCTATTAGGCCGTATTCCTGGGGGATTCTTAGGTGCTGGATTATTATTGTTTGCGCCCCAACCCATATTAGGCTTAATTATTGCGGCTATTGTGTTTATTGCCGTGATCCTGAGTACCTATCGCGTTACCGCACCAATAAATCGCAGCAGTTTATTTATCGCCGGGGTATTTTCGGGCATATTTGCTAATATCGCTGCCATTGGAGGTCCACCAATGGCTATATTGCTTGCAGGCAAAGATGCCAGTCAATTTCGCGCCGCATTATCAGCATTTTTCGTGTTTAGCTCATTAATTGCGCTAGCTATTCTAGCTGTTGTTGGCTTAGTAGAGCTCAAGCACTTATGGTTATCACTGTTGTTATTGCCTTCAGTGATTGCGGGCTACCTTGTCGCTGGCCGATTAATTGGCCGCATCGATAAAGACAAAACCCGTATGGCGACATTAATATTATGTAGCATTAGCGCAACAATATTGGTCATCATGTCGGTCAACACATTAATCTCTGCTAATTAATCTCTGCCTATTAACAGCCCCTTTTTTTTATCGCATACGATTCAGACATAAACAACAACACATTCTTATATGTGGCCGAACATCTATCATTACCTAGTACCATGTTACCTAACAAAATTTTATCCTCTGCACAATAGATCTGCATCACAGTTGTTCATTAGATTTTTTTCAATTAACTTTTTTTCAATTAGATTTTTCTCATGAATATGATCTACTTCAAATTAACAGTACCTACTTTTAGGTAACATTCTTTACAGCAAAGAAATAGACATAAGTTTGCAAACACACCAACCATAAAAAGCCTTATAGAGGATAAAATGATGAACACATACGTTAAACTTGGTATCGCAATCGCCATTGCATTATCACTCGGTAGCCAAGTAATGGCAGCCGATGGTGGTAACCCTAAAAAAGGCAAACACCTGTACAAAAAAGAATGTAAAGCGTGCCACAGTGTCAATAGTGAAGGCGTAGAACTCACTCCAATGACAAAAACCATGAGCCAGTGGGATCGATTTTTTACCCGTGACATGCACAAAGCTAAACCCGCCATTTTTGAAGCCTTATCAGAAAAAGACCTGAAAGACATTCAACAGTTTTTGTATGATCACGCAGCTGATTCAGACCAACCAGCAACCTGCGGTTAAATCATCAATGCTGAGCACCTTTTCGTCCTAAGCGAAAATATCAGCCAATAAACAAACCGAAAAAAATAGTGGGGCTTAGCCTCAGGGAAACTTACACCAAAAAATTGCCAAATTGAACTGACCATTTGGTAATTAACGGAGAGAAATACCATGAGAACTCTCATCTCAATATTAGTTGCCAACGCTCTTTTTATGAGTAGTGCAAGCCTAGCGGCAGACACTGATTCGCAAAAAATTGCCGACCTGAAACAACAGCTTGCCAGCGTTACCGATGATCTTGACTACTTAAGCTCGCGGGTTGACAAAACCGAGCGTCATACGGCCTTAGATAGAGTCGCAATCACAGGTGATTTTAGAACCAAAGCACATTCATTACATTATCAAAATGTCACTTGGAACCCAGCCATGAATGTCAATTTTTCTGACTTTGGCGCTAAAGCCATGTCAGGAGTATTTGGCGATCCTAATAGTGCCACTTCACCATTAGGCCAAATGATGATGGCTAACCCTGATTTAGCCAGCGCGTTTCAAAGCGGTGCGCTAAATGGCGTTATGCCAATGCTGTTAGGTCAAAAAACTCAACAAGATATTGATAACGATATATTTTATACCACGCGGTTGCGCCTAAACATTAATGCTAAAGTATGGGATAACGTCAGCTTTGCCGGACGCTTGACCATGTTTAAGAGCTGGGGAGACTCTAGTGGGGTTAAAGTGTTTGACTCGTGGAACTCATTCACCATGGACGGCACCAGTAGCGGCAGCACCAGTGGTGATGAATTAAAAGTAGAACGCGCCTATTTTAACTGGAAAGACATTAACGGTAGCGGCACGTACCTTTCTATCGGACGTCGCCCCTCAACGTACGGCCCACCAAGTCATTATCGTGAAAATGAACTCAGAGGCGGCACGCCATCAGGTCACTTAGTCAATTTCAACTTCGATGGCCTAACCTTAGGTTACAATCTGGGTGATATCACCGGCATTGAGGGTCAAGTAGTACGCTTTTGCTATGGTCAAGGCTTTGAGTCGCAATACGGCAATGGCGAATTGTTTGGTGACATCATCACCAAAGACACTCACCTCGGTGGTTTTAATATCGACGTTATCAATGACGGTAACCACTTCTTGCAGTTCACTTTATTCGGCGCTAAAGATGTCAATGATGGCTTCACAGGCACCATGGCATTCCCAACTCAACTCGCGGGTATCTTTGCCCCAACCATGTATCAAGACATGCAAAAGTTTGACAACTTTAACTTCGTCACCCGAGTACAGCCTAGTGGTGTAATTGGAGATATATATTTAGGTGGATTAGGTTATGCCTATGAATCCGATGACGACATGAAAGTGTTTGCTTCACTCGGTTGGACTCGTGCAGAACCTAACGGTAATGCAGGTTTGTTCGGTGGCATGTTAAGCGATGCAGTATTTGAAGCAGAACTTAACAGCACGGGTACAGAAATTATTATGGTACCAAAAGAAACGGTTGATAGTGACACCAAAGATGGCTATGGCATTTATGTGGGTATGCAAATACCTGCACCATACGGTAAATTCGGCTTGGAATATAACTACGGTTCTAAATACTGGAGTCCCTTCACCCAAGCTCAAGATGACCCTATTGGCAGTAAGTTAGCCACCCGTGGTCATGTTGCCGAAGCCTATTATATCTTTGATATTAATCCAAAAATGTTTATCAAGTTAGCCGGTTTGTATTACGACTATGAATATACCGGAAGTGGCTCACCAGTAGGTTCACCTCTGAAAGTTGACGATGTGATTGCCGGTAACGCTTACTCCATGCTGCCAGTGGTCGACACCGCCTATGACGTTAATGCTTCACTAACGATTAACTTCTAACTTAAATCTCTAACTTGGCCCCCCTGAGCACAAGCTCAGGGGTAAGGATAAACATCATGAAACTATTATCAGCACTGGCTGTATTACTGTTATTAAGCAGTAGCGCGCAGGCTGCATTTGATCATAAAGAGGCATTGCAAGGGCCTTTTGCCAATGGCCCTGAAGTGACGACACAATGCTTAACATGCCATAAAGAACATGCTGAAGAGTTTATGAAGTCTTCACATTGGACTTGGGAATTGGAACAAGAATTACCTGGTCGCACCGTTAAGAGAGGAAAGAAAAACAGCATCAACAATTTTTGTGTGTCGATAGCGGGTAATGAACCGCGCTGCACCAGTTGTCATGCGGGTTATGGTTGGAAAGATTCTACATTCGACTTTAAAGACATGAGCAAAGTGGACTGCTTAGTCTGTCACGACACGACTGGCACTTACATAAAAGACCCTGTTGGTGCCGGCGAGGCCTTAGCAAGAGTCAATTTAGCCCGCGTAGCACAAAATGTGGGTGCACCAGTGCGCGATAATTGCGGCAGTTGCCACTTTTACGGCGGCGGCGGTGATGGTGTTAAACATGGCGATTTAGACTCCTCCATGTCTTACCCAGACAAAGCCACCGATGTGCACATGGACACCGATGGTAACGATTTCCAATGCCAAACTTGTCATGTCACCGAAAATCATCAAATTACCGGTAATGCGATGGGAGTATCGCCAGGTGGTGAAAATCATATTGGTTGTGAAAACTGCCATGATGCAGCTCCACATCAAAATAAAAGACTGAACACTCATACAGCAGCCGTGGCGTGTCAGACATGTCATATTCCATCATTTGCTAAAAATCTAACCACCAAAATGCGTTGGGATTGGTCAACCGCAGGTCAAGATATTCCTGTAACGACAGATCAATACGGCAAGCACACCTATATGAAAAAGAAAGGTAGCTTTATTTGGCAAAAAGACGTGAAACCACAATATGCTTGGTTTAATGGCTACGCCGATGCTTACATGCCTGGCGACAAAATGGACCCAGCTAAAGTGCTTAAATTAGCTTATCCATTAGGTGATATTAACGATCCTAAAGCCAAAATCTACCCATTTAAAGTGCATACAGGCAAACAAATTTATGACACTGAACTCAACATCTTACTGACGCCTAAAATTTACGGTGAAGGTGGCTACTGGAGTGAATTTGATTGGGACTTAGCCGCAAAACTGGGAATGGAAGCTAACCCAACCATGATAGAGAAAGGACTCAAGTACAGTGGTAATCATGGTTTTGTGGAAACCGTAATGTGGTGGCGTATCAACCACATGGTGTCACCAAAAGACAAGGCATTACAATGTAATGACTGTCATAACAAAGGCGAGCGTTTAGACTGGAAAGCCCTTGGTTATGATGGCGACCCAATGAAAAACCGCAAAGGTATTAAACACACTAAAGCAGACTAGAAATGCGATAAGCTGAAACAAAAAAACCGCCATCGACTTTTACGATGGCGGTTTTTTATTAGCTAAAAAATCAGCTAAAAATCCAATCCTTGGCACTCAAAGTCTTGTTCAATACCACTAATAGGATCGGTAAACCGTAACCGTTTCGCTAATAGTTGCAACGGCTTACCAAAATTATCAGGCCCTTTAGGCTGTAATATCGGATAAAAGCGGTCGTTTAAAATAGGCATACCTAAACTCTGCATATGCACTCGTAATTGGTGAGTTTTACCCGTGATTGGGCTTAATGTAAACAAGCCTAAATCGCCTTTTACCGTCACTAAACTGATTTCAGAATGGCTGTTAGCCTCACCTTCAACCACCTGCATGGTAAAGCTGGGGGTAGCCGCAACGATACGATTTTTAACGGTCCAATACATGGGCAAGGTGCAAGTATTATCGGCTAACTGTGCTAATAGCTGTGGAGTTAACTTGGCGATGGCCTGATAATCTTTGGTAATCTTGTTATCTAAAAACAACTGGTGATATGCATGCCGCGTTTGCGGATCCAGCGTCATTAACATCACCCCTGCCGTATCTTTATCTAGCCGGTGGGCGGGTGCTACTGTGTCAATTTGCGTGGCGATACGTAATCGATGCACCAAGCATTCGTTAACGTAATTACCGCCTGGGGTCACAGGTAAAAAATGCGGTTTATAGACAATAATAGTGTTGCTATCTTGATACAGCACTTGCTCAGCAAACGGCACTTTAGTTTCAGCCACCACTTCTCGATAGTAATACACTCTTTGGGTCGCTTGATAGGCAGTATTAATACCAATTAACCCACCATGCTGCCAATGTACTTTGCCTGCTTCGATCCTTTGTTGCCACACACTAGGATCAATTTGTTTAAAATGATCGATCAAAAAATCAATCACAGTGTGGTATTGCTTGCCCGCTAACTCATTCGTACGTGGCAACACAATATAGGATGGCTGAGCAGCAATGGCAGCGCTTGATGTTTGGCAAGAAGACAGAACGTGACCCGCGATATAATTTGATGAATTAGGCATAAATAACTTGGCTATATAAAGATAACGATAAAAGACAAAATGATAGTGTTATCTTATCAGGCCGAATCTAGATTGTATCTTAATTATCGCTAGGAAAATAACACAATATAAGCGTTATACATCCACATGCGACTTGAGTAATTGCAGCACAAAATCCATGGTCTTATGGCAATTAGGTTGTTCAACTAAAATCAACTTATCCCGGTTATACATAGGTAAAACCTCTAACCAACGTTGACTAACCCAAGTGGCATCTTCTAAATGTACTTGTGAGTACAACTCAAGCAAATCCGGATTCACTTGATAAAATTGTTCAAGTGCCGCGCTGATAATTTCAAACTCACCCGCGATGGGCTCATCGCACCAATTAGCGCAAGGTAGCGCACGAGCAATCCAGCAACCATCACGTTTTTTTGCGGCGGATAAGATTTTAAGACGTTGTGAACCTTCAATAACAATGCTTAACGAACTATCCTCCAACTGATTGAAGTCAATAATATTGCATTGGGTTGCCGCAATATAACAAGGCAGTTCGCTATTCACTTTCAATGGCGCAAATGCTAGGTCATAGTGGCCTTTTAATACATCTGCAACCATACATAAATCGCTAGGTGTCACGACTCGAATTTCAAGTCGCCCACCCGGCAACAGCACTGCATCTTGGATGAGTAATGCCACTTCTTTTGTTTGCATAACAGCCTCCAACACCATAGGTGACGTTACTGAACCAAAGTCGAATCAATAAAATAAGTGTAGCAGTGGTTAATAATTCAACAACTTAAGCGGGTTAAATAATGCGAACTAACGACATCACCACTAAACTCGCTACGCTCTACTTCAATAGACCTTGTTCAATACGACTGTATTTCAAAAAAGAACAAAAAAAGAACAAAAAACATCCAATATGCTAAGGCGCTATAAACGCTCGATACGATCCATTATGGTGCCAAAGGTAACAATATCTGGCTTTATTGCACATTGCAGCCAATAAACAATACGGCTGTTAACCCATGAATTCACCCCGCTATCAAGGCATAGAGCAAGCTTGATTTGAAAGACTCACTCCCAAGCTAATTTGTCGAGTCTACTCACCCCTTATTGCCGCGCTGAGGTTGGCTTAGGCTTTTCGCCATAACAGGGATGTATAAAACCAATCAAGGCTCATGTATGGATAAAATGAGGATATTAACTCAGCTCTGTCGTGCAGGTAATTTACAATTCTTATTATATTTTTAATGCTGTTGTGTTTGTAAAACAGTATGCTTTAGCGCTAACACGCTATGATGTTTTTGTGGCTTTTACTTTACGGAATTTTTTATGATTGTTGATACTTTAGCCAATCGTCACCTTTATATACCGCTCAACCCGAGATTAGCCATAGCGTTAACCCATCTCGCCGACACAGACTTTAGTCAGCTTGAAGTGGGAACCTACCCGCTTGAAGGCAAAAATATTTTCGTTATCGTCAATGATTATGAAACCAAACCCAAAGAAATAGAGCCGTTTGAAGTTCATCAACAATACATTGATGTGCAATACGTGGTCAGCGGTGAAGAAGAATTTGGTTATTTATCCTTGGCCAATCAAACGCCTTCTAAGCCCTATTTTGACAAACATGACTATGCTGAATACGATTATGAATCTAACAAAGATGACGCGGCATTTATTCCTCTAAAAGCGGGCATGTTCGCGCTGTTTTTCCCCGGCGATATACATATGCCAGGCACCAGTGCAACACCACAAAAAGTCCGTAAAGTGGTGATTAAAGTTCGGCTATAACAAAATAGCGAGATCAAGATAGCCTCAGCTCAGTCCAACTATGGATATTATGGCAAAATATCGCTATCTAACCAAAGTCTGCTAAAGTTAATCCATGCACACCATATCTCTCAACATCCCTGTCATATCTGAGCTAGAGACAAATGTGTCATACCTGAGCTAATGACGAATGTGCATTTACCCTTGGTAAGATAGAAAGGCCCCGAGACTCTCCGCTTGGGGCTTTTTTTTGAGCCATTGATAGCTCATATCATCAACGATAAGCTTGATCTGGTAAGTTGAATCAATCAAGTGTTGTTTTTTAATGCGATGAAGATTAATCCTTGTTAAAATCATCACAACTTTATAGGAGAGTGTTTCAATGGCAATGTATGTAGTGGGTCACAAGATCCCTGATTCAGATTCAATTTGTGGTGCTATCGCATTAGCATATTTAAAAAACCAAATCGATGAACCGGCCATTGCGGCCCGTTTAGGCGAGTTATCACCAGAAACCGCATTTATTCTAGAGAAATTTGGTTTTGAAGCGCCAGAATACAAAACCAGTTATGCTGGCGAAGAAGTCTATATTGTTGACCATTCAGAAGTTACTCAAGCCCCAGATGATATCGCTCAAGCGACTATTGTGGGGATTGTTGATCACCATAAATTAGGCGACCTAACCACTTCTACTCCGCTAGAGTGTTGGATCCGCCCCGTGGGTTGCAGCAACACTGTGATTAAAATGATGTACGATTTTTACCAAGTAGAAATCCCTGCAAACATCGCTGGTATTATGATGTGCGCCATTTTAAGTGACACGGTCATTTTTAAATCACCCACCTGCACCACTGCAGACATTCGTTGTGTTGAAGCATTAGCTAAAATCGCCGGTATTGAAGACTTTAAAGCACTCGGCATGGATATGTTTAAAGTCAAATCAGCGGTTGAAGGCACGCCGGCGCGCGACTTAGTTATGCGTGATTTTAAAGACTTTAACATGAACGGTAACTTGGTCGGTATTGGTCAGTTAGAAGTGATCGACTTATCTGTATTTGACTCAATCAAAGCAGATTTAGCCGCGGATATCGTTAAACTGAAAGCCGAAGGTAATCGCCACAGCGTATTATTACTGCTAACCGATATCATGAAAGAAGGCTCAGAAATGTTGGTAATTTCTGACTTAGCAGACTTAACTGAGCGCGCTTACGGTAAGCCTACCGTCGATGGTAAAGTGTGGTTAGACGGCGTATTAAGCCGTAAGAAACAAGTAGTACCCGCACTGCAAGATATTTTTTCAAAGTAAGTCTTTGTCAAAACGCTTCATAAAGAAAAAGCTGGATCCTTGATTCAGCTTTTTTTATGTCTAAAACGAGGCAAACAACATGATGCATTATGCGAACTGACGTCACAATGTCACTACCCAATATCGCAGCCCCATAACTCTATCAATGGCTGTTCAACTGTCGGCTCTCCGACCCAAAAACTCATTGGGTGACATTGTTGCTCGCGCTGAGCAGATGAAACACACAGCTGGTAATCACCTGCTTCTGGGGTACGACCAAGTTTTAGCATCGGCAAGATAGGTAAATGGGGGGTGTAATGCCAGCTGCCATTGTTTAACACGGCATCCAACGGTATCTCCATCCCTGCACCACTGCCTTTTACCCTTGCTTGCTCTAAGATAAACCCGTCAGGCTGCAAGCGATAATCTTCTGCCCAACGAATTTTTTCAATCGTGTGGGTCCACGATAAAGTCATTTTCTCAGCAGGTACTTGAGCCCATATTGTGCCCGCTAGGCCTAAACATAATCCTAGCATTATTTGTCCTGTGCTAAACGTTGTAACTTACGTGCACGCCACAGGTGCTGTAACATAAACGCCAGTGCCAAACCAAAACCTAACTCATCACTTAATGGCGTCGCCATAATTAAACAACCACCGGCAATAAAGCCTAAAATACGCTCCCACCAATAAAGGTTTTGGAATAAATACCCAGTAAAGATAATTCCCCAAATCCCAATTGCAACCGTCGCTTTAAGCACCACAAAAAGGGTATCCAACACGCCACCACTTTGGAGCATTAACGCTGGTTCGTATACCGCCATAAAGGGAATAATAAACCCAGCGATAGCAATACGAATAGCCCACAAGCTGATTTTTAAGCCTTTCTCTTTCGCTATTGGCGCTGCCGCAAAACACGCTAGCGCAACAGGCGGGGTAAGGTCTGCCATGATGCCAAAGTAAAACACAAACATATGCGACACAATTAACGGCACGCCTAAATCCAGTAACGCTGGCGCAGCAATTGAGCTGGTAATAATGTAGTTAGGAATAGTTGGGATCCCCATGCCTAAAATGAGACACGTTACCATGGTCAGTATTAGCGATAAAAACAGGTTATCTTGGCCAACCGCCAAAATATAACCGGCAAAGGTAGAGGCAATACCCGTAAGTGACACAATGCCAATAATCACTCCAACCAATGCACACGCTATTCCAACGGGTACTGCATGACGAGCACCTTCTACCAAGGCATGTAAGCACAGTTGAAGGGTTTCTTTACCGCCTTTAACAAACCAACAAATAACCACCAGCAGCGCAATAACCCCAAACATCACCCCGATGCCTAATTGAAAGAAACCAGCACATAACACCCCTAGCGCTATCCAAAAAACAAACCGCATCGCAGCTGATGATAGATTGAGAATAATGGCCGAACCTAAAATCACAATAGCAGTCAGTGCTAACCCCACCATCCCAGAAAACAGTGGCGTGCGACCAGAGAACAACAAGCCAATCAAAATAAATAACGGGATGAGTAAGTACCAACGTAGCTTAATCGCTGCCCACGGATCAGGACACTGATCTTTGGGTAAGCCCGATAAATTGGCGCGTTTAGCTTCTAAATGCACCATCCAGAACACCGAGCAAAAATACAGTACAGCGGGGATCATCGCTGCTTTTGCAATTTCAATAAATTGCACGTTAATGGTTTCAGCCATAATAAAGGCTACTGCGCCCATAATCGGCGGCATAATTTGGCTGCCCATACTGGACGTGGCCTCAACCCCGCCCGCAAAAGCAGATCGATAACCAAAACGCTTCATTAACGGAATCGTAAACTGGCCAGTGGTCACCACATTAGCCACACCGGATCCAGTAATGGTGCCCATTAGTGCCGATGACACCACAGATACTTTTGCGGGTCCACCGACTTTATGGCCAAATAATCCCATGGCAAAATCGGTAAATAAGCGGATCATCCCAGCTTGCTCTAAAAAGGCCCCAAACAGAATAAACAAGAAAATATACGTCGCTGATACATAGGTTGGCGTGCCATATAAGCCTTCTGTGCCAAAGGCTAACTGGTTAATGATTTGATCAAAACCATACCCTCTGTGCATCAGTTCACCGGGCAAATACTCACCAAACAAACCATAAGCCAGAAATAAACCACAAATGATCGGCAGGGCAATGCCCATCACTCGCCTTGCCGCTTCAAACACTAGAGCGACTAATACCACACCAATAATCATGTCATTTTGGGTTAAGTCACCGGAACGTTGAATTAAGTCAGCTTCAAATACCCATTGATAAGCCGCGGTAGCCATACCCGCTAAGCCGAGTATCCAGGCTAAGGGTTGCCATGGCTGGCTTTTGCCGATACCTGGATAGCTAATAAATACCACTAATAATAAAAAACCCACGTGCACAGCGCGTAACACTTGGGTTGAAACAGGATGAAATGCTGCGGTGGTAATTTGGAAAATAGAAAAAATGAGTGCCACGAAAAATAGGGCTTTTGGCCAATCTCGGGTATCAGCACTTAAGCCTTGTTGCGACATAATAGTCTGGTTATTGGATGGCTCGCTCATGGTATACCTCTACCCTTACTACAGCTAAAAATGGTATGCCGAAAGACAAAAACACATAAGCGCTTGCTTAGGTTAAGCAAGCGCTCGCAAAGTAAAAATGAGATTACAATGCATTCACCTCTTTGTAGTAACGCTCTGCACCTGGATGCATTGGAATAGGCAGATTTTTGGTCGCTGTGTCTAAACTGATAGCCTTAGCGGCAGAGTGTGCCGTACCTAAACGATCCAAGTTTTCAAACATGAGTTTAGTCATTTGATAGGCGATTTCATCAGATACCTTACTATGGCTTACCAATAAATTCTGAATCGACACCGTACTAATATCGGTAGTTTGACCTTCATAGGTATTGGCAGTAATCACCCCTACTTGATAAGCGGGATTATTAATTTTAGCCACGATATCTGCGGGGATCTCGACAAAGTTAATCGCCATGGTGGCGGCTAAATCACGAATGGCCGCCATACCTAGGCCAGACGATTGTAAGGTCGCATCCAATTGACGGTTTTTAATTAGCTCAACTGATTCGGCATAAGGCAGAAATTCCACTTTCCCCATATCGTCATAGCTTAAGCCTGCAGCACTAAAAATAGCGCGAGCGTTTAGCTCAGTACCAGATTTAGGCGCCCCCACAGAAATACGTTTGCCTTTTAAATCGGCAAGGCTATTAATCCCTGCATCTTTATTGGCGACAATTTGGATAAAATTAGGATATGTTGCGGCAATGACACGTAATTTGTTCAACGGTGTCTTAAAACCTGCTTCAGCATCACCCGCCCATGCAGCCGATACCGAATCACCTAACGCAAGTGCTAATTCGCCACGTCCAGCTTGTAATAAATTAAGGTTTTCAACAGACGCTTTAGTCGCTTGAACAGAGGTTTTAGAGCCTTCAATACCATTACTATACAGTTGTGAAAGAGCAACACCGATAGGATAATACACACCACTGGTACCGCCAGTAAGAATATTAATAAATGTCGGTGCCGCCATAACAGCCGTACTAATAGACAGCGCGGCCGCCGCGCCAATCATGCAAAAACGTTTGGTTAGTTTCATCCTAAATATCCTTATTTTATATATGGTTATAGGTCTTATTGTGCTATAACACTACCACTGACATCCTCTGCGAGCTATATAGACTAAAGGCTAGCCACATCGCTATAAACCTCATTTATGTCACTATTTCGGTCGCTTCGATAATACATCAACAAGTGACATTAGCGTTTATCATCGCCCACTCGCTCGAAGCTTGGTTGAGCCGTGAGCAATTAATCTTCTATCACAACGAGTATAGTGAATAGAATAAAAAAGGTGCCAACAATGTCAGCACCTTCTTGATAAGTTCAGTTTATCCCTGCTAAATAAGGGACAATAATACTGTTAATCGTTACATATCCATGCAGTTAGCATAATAGGTCACGGTAGCGGGCCAGTCGGAAAACACACCGATTACGCCAACATCTTTTGCCAGTACATCTAACAGCTCAAAAGTGTCACCTTCGTTATCAACCACGTCGGCAATACTTTGATAGTACCAACCGCCGCCACCTTGGCTCAGTGGGCCTGAACGCTCAAGTGACCATGCAATAATTTTTAAGCCAGCTGCATTAGCCGCTTTAGCATATTCAGAAGGTACGATGGCCTTGTTATTATCTAAAGTGACTAACATCCATAACGGTGGCGCGATAATTTTTACGCCATCAGCGGCCAAGGTATCCATACTCGGTGACCAAGTCGCGCTATTTTGCGAGTCAAATCCAGCCTGCTCGTCACGGCCATCTAGGTATACCGCTTGATCGGCAAATTCAGGCGCATTGGCTATCCAATATTTTACGTCATCTAAATTAAATGATTGCGGAAATACTTGCGATGCATCGACACCTGCTGCGGCATACTCATCTAGCATTTTCTGGGCGTAATCTTGCTGAGTAAAGCCATCATAGGGCATGCTGACACTAGCCGACTTAAGCTCTGGAGTCATCTTTACTCCAGCCGCTTTGAATAAGGCAATACTTTCAGCATGAGTCATTAAAGTGCCATTACCGGCATATAAATCGGTGCGCCAATTTGGCGTGCCATCGATAAACTCTTCGACTGTGGTGGCATTGGGGTTAAAGCCGTCCATTTTGCCTTTTAGGGTGTTAAATTCAGCTAAACTGATATCGCTAGTACAACAAGTCGCCGTAGCGCTGACACCGTTAACAGCATCGGCGGGTAAAAATGGCACTGAACATTTATTGGCTAGGGCTGGAATGGACAGAATATTGGTGGTAGTGGCTAAATCACACTGTGAATGACGACACACGAGCGCTTTATCTGCGGTAAAGGTCACATCACATTCAACAATACCAGCACCGGAATCGATGGCTGCTTGATAGGCTTCTTTGGTGTGTTCAGGGAATTGCATCGATGCACCACGGTGGCCAATCGAGAAATCAGTCCGGTAAAATGAATTTGAAGCACATTGCGCTAATTGATCTTTTAACTCACTGTCTTGCATTTGACCGACTAAAAATAGCGGTCTAGGGCCCACTTGAGCGCTGACACTTTTATTCAATTCTGTTGCTACGCTGGTATTATTATCGTTACTGTTACAGCCAGAGACCCATAACATACTGGTCAAAATCGAAATAATACTCAGTGTGACACTGTTTTTCCTTGTCATCTTTTTGCTCCATATTGTCATGCATGCCTGTTGTAATGCAGGGTTGATTGACTCATTATCGCCACCAGCTTACGCAATGAATATGACTAAAATATAGAATTAATATGACAATAATAACCCTAAATAGATAAAACGATAATAGTGATACCAACGATAGTAGCCAATAACAGCAGTAGCGGTTTAACGCTTAACAACGAGGTCCATAATGCCTAACACAACACTCTATTATGTTCACGACCCTATGTGCAGTTGGTGTTGGGGATATCGCCCCACATGGGACACGCTGCAAGCTCAACTGCAGCAGCAATTGGGCCAACAGTTAACCATCAAATACTTGGTCGGGGGGCTGGCGCCAGATTCAGATCTCCCGATGCCACGACCCATGCAGCAAATGTTACAACAAACGTGGCAAAAGATTACTCAACAACTGGGCACTAAATTTAATCATGACTTTTGGCATCTCTGCCAACCCAGGCGATCGACTTATCCAGCATGTCGAGCCAGTATCATTGCTCGTCAATATGGGCTTGAAAAACAAATGATTAATGCAATTCAACAGGCGTATTACTTGAATGCGAAAAACCCATCGGATCTCGATACTTTAGTGGCTATCGCGATTCAAGTTGGCATCCCTGAAGCACCTTTCGTTGAACAATTAACCGCTAATGACATAGACAAACAACTGTTGCAAGAAATTAACCTTGCTGGTCAACTTCCTATTCAAGGGTTTCCATCATTGGTATTGATGGTCGATAACAACGCCTATTCTATTAGGCTTGATTATCATCAATGGCAAACCAGCTTGGCAGACATCCGCACTATCTTGTCAAATATCAAACCTTGTTGAGGAACTTATATGAAAAGATTTTATCGCTATGGATTACTGTTGAGCAGCTTATTGTTGGTTAACTTAACCTGAAGTAGCAATCATATGGCCAATATAGATAGTGGCAAACTTGCCGAGATTAACGCCATTAACGTTTAATAATGAGCAAGTGATAACCGCAGGATTGCCCATTTAAAATAATCGCCAAACCTGGGGGCATGACTGTAATCAACTTAACCCTTAATGATAACCCTAACGCGTTGAAAAATGAGTATCACATTGTGACCACCTTAGGCATTATTGCGGCTTAATGAATCTGTATACTGATATGAGGTAAACTTCCCTTGAGAGATAAAGTTTGAACGACGTTTATTAGCGTTTGGTCTTGATGCTCAATATCCTATACTCTTGCACATCGAAGACGACAAAGCCTCAAAGGCTGACATAACCAGAGGCAGTGAATGGCAAATCGTAAACGAGGTTTTTTGGGTTGGACATGGTTTGTTATGTGGCGGTTGTTGTTATTACTGGCGCTATTGTTACTGGTGTTTCGATTTGTGGCGCCACCGACTACGTCATTTATGCTGCAAAGCCCTTATCCGGTTACCCAACACTGGATAAGTATTGATGAGTTGCCGTCGCAGATACCGCTAGCCATGGTTGCCTCAGAAGATCAGCTGTTTCCAGAGCATTTCGGTGTCGATTTTGCCGCCATCAGTAAAGCCCTTAACCAGTACGACGACGGTGAAGGTCTTCGTGGTGCCAGCACAATCAGCCAACAAACCGCAAAAAATCTCTTACTATGGCCGGGGCAAAGCTTTGTTCGTAAAGGTCTGGAAGCCATGTTGGCCGTAAGCCTTGAAGCGATTTGGGGCAAAAGACGTATCTTAGAAGTGTATGTCAACGTGGCAGAGTTTGGTAAAGGGATTTACGGCGTAGAAGCGGCTAGCCAGCATTATTTTAATAAATCGGCTCGCTATCTAACCCGTAATGAAGCCGCGCGCCTAGCCGTGCTATTGCCCAGCCCTCGCAATCGCGATCCTCGTAATTTAAGCCCTTATTTTCGCCAGAGAGTAGTCTGGGTTGAACAGCAAATGCAACAACTTGGCACTGGTTATCTAGCGCCCATCCTTAATTAAAGCATTAGCAGGGTCAGATGAAAATTCAGTCCATCTGACTCGACTTACTCGACCACTTAATCAGCGTGCCTCGCAGTGCTGATCGCACGGTTAAAAAAGCATAAAGTCGACACTGACGACTATTCCGCCTCAAATGGCGAAGCATATGATCAATCCAGACGGCGCAATCAACCAGTGATCAATCAACCATTTTCTAATCTACTGGGATTTTTTACAGGTCATTTGTTAGAATTCATTATTATTTTATGGCAGCGGCATTTGCTGCCATTATTCTGTTTCGCAATAAGCATTCAGGTTTTACTATTTAAAGGCAGGTTATGACCGTTCTTCTAATGACTCCACCTATGACCCAGCTGAATACGCCGTATCCGGCAACAGCGTATTTGACTGGTTTTTTACGCTCACGAGGCTATGAGGCGGTTCAGCGAGATCCTGCTATTGAGCTTTTCCTTGAGATGATGACGGCGCCTGCGCTGGAGATTATCCGTCAGCATGTGGAAGAAAACTTCGAGCATTTTGAAGACAATGAGCTACCTGATGTGATCTTTAATTTTCTAGCCGAATACGATCGTTACCATCTAGCCGTTGAGCCTGCAATTCGCTTTTTGCAGGGCAAAGATCCAAGCCTAGCAATGCGGATTAACTCACGGCGTTTTTTACCAGAAGGCCCAGCATTTGACACTATAGCCCAGATGGAAGAGATATCTGGCGATGTGTTGCAAGCGGCCTTTGGCAATTTAGGCGTACAAGATAAAGCAAAATATCTCACCACCCTGTTTATTAATGATCTGTCGAACGTGATTACTCAGGGGGTTGATCCTTACTTTGAAGTCAGCCGCTATGGCGAAAAATTAGCGTCGGCCAACCCAAGCTTTGACAACCTCTACGACACCTTGATGGGAGACCCTAGTTTCAGCTCGGAAATTTTGGAACAGTTGGTCGAGCAGTATCTAGAAGAAACTCAGCCTAGCGTGGTCGCGTTAACCGTGCCTTTTCCCGGTAACATGCTCGGCGCTTTGCGTATTGCGCAAACCTGTAAAGCCATCAATCCTGAGCTTCCCATCGTCATGGGCGGTGGTTTTGTCAATACTGAGCTGCGCGCACTCAAAGACCCTCGCGTATTTGAGTTTGTCGACTTTATCTGTCTTGACGACGGCGAACGCCCACTTATCACCCTGCTGGAATACTTTGAAGGCAAGCGCGAGATAGACGAGTTAGTGCGAACCTATTTCCTCGCAGAAGATGAAAATGGTCAAGCCTACGTCCACTTAAATCAAAACGAACTGCTACACGACATTCCACAGGTCGACGTTGGCGCGCCCATTTACGATGGCTTGCCATTGGGCGAATACCTGTCTTTATGTGAAATGCTCAATCCTATGCACCGTATTTGGAGTGATGGCCGCTGGAATAAACTCACCATAGCCCATGGCTGTTACTGGCGTAAATGCAGCTTTTGCGATGTCAGTTTGGACTACATCGACCGCTACGATACTGCTGGCGCGGATATTCTGGTGGACCGCATCGAAGCGCTTATTGAAGAAACCGGACAAACAGGTTTCCATTTTGTCGATGAAGCCCTACCGCCAAAAACCTTATTCGCGTTTGCAAAACGCCTCATTGAACGCAACGTGGTGATCAGCTGGTGGGGTAATATCCGCTTTGAAAGAACGTTTAGCCCAGCGCGTTGCCAGTTACTGGCGGACTCGGGTTGTATCGCAGTCAGCGGCGGCCTTGAAGTGGCGTCAGACAGACTATTGAAACTAATGAAAAAAGGCGTGAGTGTTGAGCGAGTCGCCCATGTCACCAAAGCCTTTAGTGATGCCGGTATCTTGGTGCATGCCTATTTAATGTATGGCTTTCCAACACAAACCGAACAAGAGACTATCGATTCGCTGGAAATGGTGCGCCAATTGATGCAGCAAGGCTGTTTCCAGTCCGCCTACTGGCATCGTTTTGTGGCCACCATCCACAGCCCTATTGGCTTGAACCCAGAACAGTTTGGTATCACCCTTGCTGAACGCCCAGAGATCTTATTCGCTGAAAACGATGTGGATTTCACCGACCCAACCGGCACCGATCATGACATGCTGGGCGAAGGACTGCGTAAGGCGCTCTACAATTATATGCACGGTATCGGCTTTGACCAACCAATGAGCTTTTGGTTTAACCAACCTCTCGCACGCACTACGATGAAGAAAGACCTGATCTCAAAAGCGATTAGCAATTTTATTTTGAGCAGTGAAGAGTAAATAACCTCAGCTCGGGATATTGCATTGAAATAAGCAAAGCAAAGAAGCTCGATGGCATATTTCTGGGTAGAGACGTGTTAGTGAGCTTCTTGCTTAATCGCTAAGACCAAAAAACTTGTCAGTCAAAATTTCGCTATACAGGCTAATCATGGCCCTACTTATGTAAGACAAGGGTCACCGACAGTCGACTTGCAAATGGCTATGGTGCACCTTTCGATATTTTCCTAATCTTTTGCCTTTAAAAGGCTAAGTCAATATTTCACAATGGGAATTTAACTATGGGTCGCTTGGTTCGACAGCTTGGTTCGACATTATGATTCTTTATTAGTAGCCCAGCCATGGTAGTAGCAAACCACACTTTGTTACACTTGCACACAGTCTAGCAACACAGTTTTAGCAAGCTATGGCTATACTAAAATTAGAATTACGTGTACCTGTGGCACTTGTGTGCCAGCCTCAGCCTAAGCCGGTATAAGCCATCATAATGCAGACACAATTAAGTTTTATGTGGTTGGTTTGGCTATGGCATCGACCTCGAGGAATACGGACTGAAGGCGAACGAGTGTTTCTATCGTGGACAGGTTATCTGTGACAGCGCTTCTTGGCGAAGATGGAGTGGATGTTACCGTGATTCTTGCGAACTTTTCCTGTGCGCAAGGTGTTGCATAGCATTCGTTTGTAACAACCAGGCAAGAATGAAGCACTGGGCTCGGGGCAAACAAGACTCCCGATCTCATCATTGGAGGTTAACATGAACATTCAACTCACCATTCCAGCACTGCTGCTGAGCAGCTTAGCACTGAGTGCACAAGCAGAAAACTATGTATTTATAGCCCAGGATAACAGTCAAGAAACCAAGACTTGCATCTTGGCGGGTCACGACAACAATGCCAAGTTGAGACGCCAGCTACTTTCTGATAGCGATAGTTTAAGGTACAGCGTCAACAGTATTTCCTGTAATGGCCTTAGTCTGGCCCAGTTTTCACACAAATATGAAGCTTGGGGCAACTTGGCGTTTTTAAACCGTCACAGTAAGGCCAGTAATCAGGTACTGGGAACGGTAACAATCGAGGACATCGCAGCCACAAATGACAGATTTAGCGACGACATCACAGTGTTCGTCTATGTATCTGCAAAATAGCAGGAGGACAAGCCTGTAAGATTAGGTTTCGATTTAGCGTCTCTTTAGCTTAAAACGGGACGCTTGAGTCGGAACATGTAAGAAGCGAATACTTAGGGTGGTATGGTTTCTTTCGGTGAAAGATGTGGAGCATACAGCCCTAAGAAAACTAACATCGCCACCTACTTTTTTTATTAACCTCCCCCCCAGTGGCCTCGCGACGATAGTTTTTTGGGCTATAACCCAATATGTCAGACTCAAAGATATGGGGTTACTTTTAGCCATGCATGGCAGTGTAAATTTTACTTGAATCCAGCAGTATGCCGTAACGCCACTTAAAGCGACGAGTAACCGTTTGGCTAAATGTGCGAAACGCTAGCCAACGGTTACTCGTCTGAAACTATGCTGAAACTATGCCACCCATTTTTATGATGAATTAACATAACTGCTTTTTAGCTTTGATTGCAATAGCCTTCAGCACTATTCAAATGTATAAATTAAAGGAAATCATCAACGAACTGAGCGCTAGATGGAAAACAGTGAGCAATGCGGCAGATTCAAAGCAGCACTAGCGGCTTGATTGATATCAAGCGGGTAATGAGGTTATTATTTTAGTTTTAGTCCTAGTTTTAACTCTATTTTTAGGGAATTAGCCTTAAGCACGCATCCAGTAGTGACAGATGTGATGTACTGTGTCGTTGCATTCGTCTTAGCTACTCACAATATTCAGTTTTAGTCGATACGATTCAACAAGGCTATTATCATTAGGGTAAAAATTCGCTACGCGTTATCACGCATCAAATTAATCTAAGGGATCCACATGAATATACTGCAACGTTATCGCCTACTGTCAGCCAGCTTATTGATATCTTGTTTCTTTTTTAGTGCGGGAGTGTTCAGTGCCGATGTGAACAGTACAGGCAGCATGGCGAATATTGACACCAACACACTTGGCGACATAAAAGCAGTTAAATTTAATAATCAACAAGTGATTACTGCAGGTTTACCCACAGAGCAACAATTTGCACAACTCGCTCAAGCTGGTATCAAAACGGTGATTAATCTCATTCCCAATGACAACCCAAACGCCTTACAAAATGAGCAGCAAATCGTCACTCAACTCGGTATGAACTATCACAATATTAGCGTGGACTGGCAGCAGCCTACACCAGAAAATCTACAGCAATTTTTTAGCCTGATGGACCAGAATGGCGATGCCCCTGTGCTAGTCCATTGCGCGGCTAATTATCGAGCATCAGCCTTTTATTATTTATACCAAACCCGCCAAAACAAAGCACCGACGATGGCCGAAGCACTCACCCCTTGGGGCGACTTACAACAAAGCTTTGCTGAATATCCTCAGTGGCAACAACTGATAGAAGACACAAAACAGCAATATCAAACCAAGCAACAGTAATGTAAATACAGCGATCGCATTAGCTGAAACTAACAATTTTTTTGTTTGCGACTTTTGCGTATTTTACTTAGAAACCTTCAGTATCCAATAAATTGAGGCCGTTGAAGACTCTTTATAAAAGAATTCGTGAGCCTGACAGGACGTCAGGCTAGCTTTCGAGGGGAAGGGTCGTTCTTTGGCATCTGACCCATATGGACATGGGGAATGTCATTTGATGTCGGGAACATTATTGACCATGCCACCACAACATTCGTGAATCCATTCACATCAGATCCCCATCGGAAGCGTTAGCATTTTCACTCTTTACTGCAAGATGGGCCGAAGCAGTCTACAAACGAAGTCACAAGCTGGATCGTACCACGTCGCGAAATTATCGCTTCTATTGCTTAAATCACATTGGGATAATGTTGATGTGGCGGCTGGGCCAATTCTTTGAATAAAAAGTAAAGAGGAAACAGCCGTTGGTTTCCTCTTGGTCTGGTGTGGGTGAAGCACCACGACCTTAGTGGCCGCAGGCCATAAGTACAAAACATAAAAGAATAGAGCTGGATTCCGGCTCAAAAGCATTACCGGAATGACGGTGGGTTTGGCCCGTGCAGGGTAGAACCTTGCTATCTTAATTCAAACGAAGTTTGAAAATTCTGCTGTGGGCGAAGCGCCACGACGTTAGTGGCCGAAGGCAATATCTAAAAAATAAAGAAAAAAACCTACTATTGAGTATGAAAACCTTTCAAATCCATTTTATACAAAGGCGCTGGCAGCATCTCTGATGTAATAAAAATGCTGCTACCCTCTTGGCTAAAACTAACCGCTTCAGCTTGTTTTATCGCTGGCAGAGCAATCTCTTGTGGCGCTGTAGAAAACAGCGTTAACCAATCGCCAGGCTGTGATTGGGTAAAATAGAACGCGTGAGTGTAGGTTAATACTACAGCCGATAAACCATCCGCGGAGATATCCATCGCTGTCGGTTTTCCGGCAAAACCGGCCCAAGTATAGATACTGACATAATCGAGCATAGCCGTTGGTAATGGCGCTATTTCGCCCAACCTTTTGGCTTGTTTGTTAATCATTTGAACCGATGCATTCTTTGATGCGCCTTGCGCCGACGGAGCGATTAATGGCAACTCGTATAATATCGGCAGTTTATCGCGTTTGCTCAGTAACAGTATTTTTTGCTTAGCCACATCAACGGCTACGGATTCACAATCGTGTGCGCCATCTGGGTAGGTAAATGTCATGCTCCAACTGGGTTTAACCGACAGTGTTTTTTGTCCATTCAATTGGCTTAAATCAGGCTCTTTGATCAGGTGTAATTGATACTGAAATCGCTTCGCTTGGTTATCACCCACATCGGCTATCAATAAGTACGCTTCACCTTGGTAAACAAACGAGGCGATGTCTTCCCAATCAATGTTCTTTACACCGCTAATGTTTACTGTCGCGAGTTGATGACCTTGGGTATCAATGGCAAAAATTCTTGCCGAATCACCACTGTCGTTATGTACCCACAATATCTTGTCATTGAGCCTCGATACCGCCAAACCGCTGGCCTCGTCAATAGACGGGGCGGTAATGCTACCCGCTTGTGTCATCCCCAGTGGCATGGCGCATGCGCTGATCGATAACGCTAATATTACATAAATACCCAGTTTTAGGTGAATAGACAGGGGCGATATTGTGGGCATTAAGGCGGTTCCATTGAGAAATTAAGCATGAACGAATCCGTATTCTACCCAATTTGGTATTAAAAAGAGTCAATGTTTACACTGAGGTTAATTTATTTATCAGTTAGATAAGCTGAGTTTGTGTAGCGTTATATTGTTATTAAACAAAAAAGGCCACTTTCTTTGTTCCGAAGAAAGTGGCCGTGCACGTTTTTAGCGATTGAAATGATGAGTAAAAACCGCTAAAAACCAGTACTCTTTTAAACGTGACTATTGAGCGTAATAATTACACATGACCATTAAACGTATTAATACTCATAGCTAAGCTGCAAGGTGTATTCTGTGCCAGGGTCTTTGGCATACACTTGAATATCTTGCTGCTCGTATTCCGTTGTTTCACCTAAGATATTCTTCGCTTTTACTTTTACGGTAACGCTATCGGTCGGGAAGAAACTATAGGTAAAATCAAGGCTATGAAATGGCTTTTCAAATACGTCATCTAAACCACCTCGGCCACCATAGGCAATGCGTTCACCAAACACGTTATACACTAATGTGGCACTGTGATAACTGTCTGGCGAGTCGTAACTTAACTGTAAGTTAGCCACCCATTGTGAATGTCCGGTCATGCGGCGCGTTTTATTGGTTGGGTCGATTTCGCCGTTAGCAGCGATATCGATTTCTGAGTCGCCTAGGGTTAAGTTACCTGCGACAAAGAAGTCCTCCCAAATACTGCCATCGCTACCCAAAAACTCAAGCTCTTGCAAAAACTCGGTTTCAAGACCGTACACATAACCCGACTCGGCGTTATAAAATTTAAGCTGACGCCCCGCTTCTGAAATACGTTGAATAGGTTCAATCGGTGCGTCTACATCCTTATAGAATGCGCCCATACTGAAATTATTGCCCGAATCTGAGTAGTATTCCCAACGTAAGTCGAGGTTAAGAATGTCGGAGCTTTTAAGTTCTGGATTACCGAAGAAATCAAAACCAGTAACCGGGTCTTGGAATCGAACCGGCGACACTTCACGCAGATCTGGTCGTACTATGGTTTTGCTCGCGCCTAAACGCCATTGGGTAGTATCGGTTTGTTTCCAGGTTAATGACAACGACGGGAACCAACCATCTTCAGCAATCACATAATCAGTCAAGTCGTAACGCCCGCCTTCATCTGAAATTTCACCATCAGGGTCGATAGGTAAAGTCACGCGGCGAAAATCTTCGTAGCGAATACCGGCATACACGCGCCAAACATCATCAAAGTCGATGTCCATGCTCACAAAGGCAGCATCATTTTTCTCGGCGGCAATGTAGTCTTCCGTATCGGTTGACGCGTCTTTCAGCTCTAGTCCTAAGGTATTGTCGGTAATGTTTTTATCCGAAAAAATATCATTAAAGTCACTCGCTAAAATGCCACCGTTAGCATCAGTTGGACTTAAGTCGACATCAAAACCTAAACGGGTGGCATAGCTTTCACGGGTACGTTCAAAGTATTCATAACCGGTTGTCAGTTTAACCAATGCGCCGTCTAAATTGATTGGGTAAGTAAAGTCCCAGGCATAGTTTTGGCTGTCATCTTCTAAGCGGCTGTAGACATACTTTGGCGCATCTTGAGTGTTGAGGTTACGTGACAATAACTGGTTGTTTTCATCTAAAATCACATTATAGGTGTACGACACTTCATTAGGAGCATAACGCTCTGAGCGGGCATCAGAAAACTTCCAGTTCACTTCAGCATCATTTAACAGCTCAATAAAATGATGACCTTTTATTTGGTTACTGATTAACGAACGTTCCTCGTAATCAATAGCATAAACTTGCAATGCATTAGGCTCACCCAGAGTATCGATGGTTTCTTCAAGCCCTATAGACACATCATCAGAGGTGTCTTGCAGATAAGTGGTGAAGGTTTCAATTTTATGGTTATAACCAATTTCTAAGCCTAAATTCAGCATGCCAGACACTTGGACTATTGAATCAGTACCGACGATGTCTTTCTGGTTTTCAACTTGTACTTGGCTGCTATCACCGTCAAGCTCAACTTCACGTTTAGTGTAGTTTTCAGCTTGCTTCTTGTAAGACACGGCTGACAATGCACCAAAGATAATGTCGTCGGTAATGTCCCAACGATCACCAATGGCGATATCACCGCGCATTGCAGGATCAGTACTTTGACTTTGTACCGTCATATCGCGATACATGTCTAGTGCCAATTCGCGGTTAACTTGTTGTGCTGCGGGGTAACTTATAGCGCCATTAGAATTGCTGACGATATCAATTGGGCTAATTCCACCATATTGATTAATGGTGTTATTAATGTTGCTTGGCATGCTGCGAGTGCCATCATCTTGGCCGGTCCAATCATCGCCACCACCATTATAGGTGAAGCTGTCATCTGAATCATTGGTGTTATAACGACCGCCCACAGAGGCTTTAAAAAAGAAATCTGCTGGAATAGATTTAGTCCGAATATCCACATGTCCGCCACCAAATGCGGCTGGAGAATTGGCAGAGGCTGACTTTTGCACCGATAACGATTCAATGATCGATGCAGGAAACATATCTAAAGGCACCACGTTACGGGTTGGATCCGGTGACGGCACTGTCGCGCCATTCAGTGAGGTACTTGAATAACGCTCACCTAAACCACGAACATAAATGAATTTGCCATCTTTTAAGGTTAAACCTGTCACACGACGAAGCGCTGCGGCTGCATCACCGTCACCGGTTCTTGAAATTTGTTCTGAGCCCATAATATCAGCTACAGCAATTTGTTCACGACGTTCTTCAGTTGCTTCTGATGCAGAGCTGCGTAAACGCCCAGTAACTGAAATCACTTCTATCGGTTCAATTGGGATCACTTCACCAGGATCGCGAGCAGGCGCTGGTTCTTGCGAGTATACGGGGGTAGCTGTTAATAGTGCCGCCGCAGAAATCACAGAGATAATGGCAAGACTTAACTTATTAACGGTAAAACTCGGCTTGGTTTTCATACTTAACTATCCTGTATGCGGTTCAGAGATAACCGCCCTTGCGGGCGGCTATTAATAGGTCACAGATTAATGTTATCGAGGTGATTACTGTGGAAAGTAAGCCCAACCTTGACGCCAGTCATTCTGGCCATCGAATGCACCAATAAAGTTGGTTGATTCGAAGAAGCTATCATCTGTGCTTAAGTCTTTACCTTTGCCAAGTAGCGTTATATCTGTAGCTGCTGGCATACCGTCGGTGAGAGTCACTGCAGCTGTTGAGTTACCTTCTTGGCCCATGAACCAGGTTTCAACATTGACAGCGTCTGCTGTTGCGGCATTATCAGAGCTGTACTTAAAGGGCTCGTTACAGTCGATAATTGAATGAGACATCGTCAGCGTTTTGCTGTTTACGTTGTCGACTAAACCAGCGTAAGAGCCATCTAACTCTAAACATTCGCCAGACTCAGTTTCAGCAGTGCTGCCTTTACGACCTTGAACTAACACGTTGTATAACTCACCAGCAGTAGCCACACGTAGTAAGATACCTTCACCTTTATCGCCACTTGCGTTAGCAATATCTGTACCCGGTAAAATAGTGAAGTTAGCTAATTTAGGCGCAGACACTGGGGTATCATTAGCACCTTTATGGCTATCACCTTCGATACCACGGTTAGCATTACCGTCTTCGTGAGTGATATACACAAACTGCGCTTTACCTGTCCAACCGTTAGTCCAATCTAAGCTGTCATCGAAGTTGTCAGTTAAGTACACATATTTCAAGTTAACTGCACCACCCCAAAACTCAACACCGTCGTCGCCGTTAGCGTGAATTTGAATATGGTCGACTTGAGTTCCGCTGCCCACTGCCGCAAATGAGATACCGTTCATTTCTTGAGTATCATTCACTTTAAAGCCAGCATACTTAATCACTACGTAGCTGATTTGACCGCTGTTGTCAGCGTTGTTGTTACCACCGTATGGGAAGTCACCGACTTCAAATGACGCTGAACAGGCATTATGATCAGGACAGGTATTGGTTAAGCCATTACCTAGAATAACCAATCCCCCCCACTGACCACGTTCGCCACTTGCACCCGCAATCACATCTTCTTCAGAAGTCATTTCAATGGGGTGAGTCGCACTACCTTGAGCCATAATTTTTGAACCACGACTCACCGCGATAAAGCTGTTAGATGTCGCGAATAACTTAGTGCCCGCTTGAATAGCCAATGTTGCAGGCGTGGTGTTATCTCCACCTACTACTACTGCACCGCCATCAATTTTGTACATTACGTTTTGGCCAGCGAGAAGAGTCGTGTTGCTTAAAACATTGCCTTCAAGAGTACAAATTAACGTTACCGATGCATCTTTGTATAAACCTGCTGTCGCAGCTGAAGCTGTTGTGCCTACTGGACAAGAGGTTAATACTGGTAATGCTGTGGGCGTTGGAGTCACATCGTCATGAATGGCTGTAGTCCAGCCTGTCGTCCAATCATTAGAGCCATCAAACGCGCCAATATAGTTAGCATTAACTAAACGCGCATCAAGGTTAGCCAAATCAGCCTTACCACCCGTTAAGGCAACAGATGATGAATTAGGCATGTAATCGGTTAAATCAGCTGCGGCAACCAAGTTATCGTCTTGCCCTTTGTACCAGGCTTCAACATCTAGCGCTAAAGTACGGCCTTCAGCAGCATCTGCCTTAGCATTTTTAAACGGTTCAACACAGTCAATTAAGCTGTTTTGCATGGTCAATTGTGCAGTATTGGCGTTGTTAACGGTATTGTCGTCGTTAACCTCTAAACATTCGCCAGAATCAACGTCACCTTTAACAAGAATGTTATAGGTATTCACCCCAGTGCCTTTACGGAATAAAATACCTTCCGCATCGTCACCACCACTGTTGGTGCCGTTAGCAACCTGAATAGTAAAGTTAGCTAACACTGGTTTGGACATAGGTACAGCACTTGCGTCACTGTTACTGTCGGCTTCAATACCACGGTTAGAAGCATTGTCAGCTTGACGGATATAAACGTGCTGCGCGCTACCTTGCCAACCGTTAGTCCAATCTAACGAGTCATCAAAGTTTTCTGTTAGTACGATATTTGTTACTGAAACATTACCGCCCCAGAATTCAAAACCGTCATCGTTATTCATGTGAACTTGTACGTGGTCAATTTCAGTACCCGCACCCACACCGGCAAAACTAATACCGTTCATTTCTTGGGTGTCATTGATTTTGAAACCACCAAACTCAACGCGTACATACTTGATTGAACCTGAATTGTCTTCGGTGTCATTACCACCGTAGCTGTGGTTGCCCACTTCAAAAGACGCTGAGCAATTGGTTAAATCTGGGCAGGTATTTACTGGCGCATTACCCAATAACACTAAACCACCCCACTGACCCGCTTTACCTTCTTGGCCTAAAGCCGTTTCAACAGACGTAAATACGATAGGCGCTGTTGCCGTACCGTCAGCCATGATTTTTGAACCACGGCTAATCACTAAATAAGAATCGCTGCCACCTAAGATTTTGGTGCCAGGTAATATCGATAACTCAACTGCATTGGCATTATCGCCACCAGCAATCACCGCACCATCAAGCTGCCATACAACGTCATTACCTAACACTATTTTGTCGCCATCTTGGCCACCAGTGGTAATGGTTGATGCTGCTGTTGAAGGGGCTAATGTGCCCTTTAATACCCAAACTTCTTTATCATCAACGGCTGTCATTGTGGTGCTTTTAGTTGCAAAGCCACTGTATGATTTTTCTTGATCTGTCTGAGTTGGCGTTGTAGGAGTGGTTGGCGTAGTAGGGGTAACGGTATCGCTACCCGCATTGATATTAATATCACCACCACAACCAGCAAGCCCTAATGTTGCAGCAAGGGCGGTAGCAAGTGCAGTAAGTTTAAAAATGTTTTTCAGTTCCATTGTCATCTCCGAAGACGGATGTAAGCGTGTGAGTAAGTTGGTTGGATTACAAACTAACCTGCAAAAATGACAAAAAGACTGCGTAAACATGACACTCACATTTCATTAACATTACAGAAATATGCAAGTCCAATGGTGCTGCGGCTTAGGGGGAGTTTAGGTTGACATAAAATTTTAACAAATTAGCCAAAATAACGGTTTCACTGCCTATACCACAAAACTGAGTCTTTAATCGATACTGACGTATAACGTCCAAAGACCCAATATTAAGGCGCAAAATCCTGCTGGCCTAAACCCACTAAGGCAATGTTTTACAGCCCAGAACGAAAATGTCTTATGGTGTTTCTCAGTCATAAAAACTAAAATGATAGCGACTATAAACAGAAGCTTACCTATTACTTCAAACACTAACGGATATAACGTATTACGCGCATCGAGTAACAATGCTGCGCCAATCACTAACCGAAAAATGATTTCGACATAATGAAAATAATCTTGGCGACTAAATAGAACAATAGCATCAGCAAAACCTTGGGGCTTAAGCAGCATAAACAGCCCAACACCACAGGTAATAATGCCCAAAACACTAATGAATATGGCCATGATGTTTCCACTATGTACTTTTATGAGCTGATATCAGCAGCTAAAAATGTAATAAAAATGTTGTTAGACTACTATTATTGCGCGGGTAAACGATCTATCCATTATGATTGAAGCTAAAACAAACAGAATTATCCTGTTTATATCGATATTTTGACAAGTCAATAATGCATGGTGTTTATTGCAACCCACTGATGGGATATGAATTAATATTAATAAATACTCATAAAACGAGTTTAGGCTAATTTAATGCTAAAATAGCCATTTAGTGCCATTTAAACTAGCCAAGGAGTGCCTATATGCCATCTGATATTATTATTTTAGGGATCTCCATTCTTATTGCTATTGGCATTTTGCTCCATCATCCTTCTAAAACATTAGGCTTACCCTCGCTACTCATTTTCATGGGCGTAGGCCTTGTTTTTGGTAATGGTGAATTTGGTTTTGTATACGACGACCTGAAGCTTACCTCGCTTATCGGTACCCTAGCGTTAAACACCATAGTGTTTGTGGGTGGGCTGAATACCCCAATGAAACACATTCAATTTTCTTGGAAAGAAGGCGGCATGTTATCCACCGCTGGAGTGATCTTCACAACGGTTATTTTTGGCTTTATCTTGAATGCGTTACTCGACTTTAACCTCATCACTTGCATGCTGTTTGCAGCGGTAGTGTCATCGACTGATGCTGCGGCAGTATTTTCTATTTTAGAATCCAAAAAGCTTAAATTAAAACATGGCACTGGCACTATTTTAGAATTCGAATCAGCTACCAATGACCCCGTCGCGCTACTGATGGTTGTCATGTTAACCGACTATATTATCAATAGTGCCAACGGCGCACCCACTGCATTGTCAATACTCTCTAGCCTAGTTCAGCAAATTGGTGTTGGGGTGGTAGTAGGACTAATAATGGGTAAGATGGCCGTTTGGGCACTTAATCGCATCAAGTTGCCAGAATTTGGGCTTATTCCGGTATTTATTTTGGCAACCTTTGCCATCACAGTATCGAGTACCGAAATCTTGGGCGGTAATGAACTGATTGCTGTGTATATTGCAGGGGTAATAATAGGCAACTATTTGAAGAAAGGCGCTGAAGTCAGTAAACATTTCTTCAATGGCATATCTTGGTTAGCACAATCGTTGATGTTTATCATTTTAGGCTTACAGATATTCCCACAAAAATTATTGCCTGTGTTGATGGTGTCTTTATTGCCCGCAATCTTGTTGATTTTAGTGGCACGCCCTTTAGCAGTACAGTTGTGTTACCTGCCTTTTAAACAAGCTAATTGGCGCAAGCGCTTGTTTGTGTCGATGATCGGCCTCAAAGGCGCCACCCCAATCGTGTTTGCGCTTATTCCAGCCGCTGCCGGCGTTGAGGGATCACGTGAAATGATCCACATAGTATTCTTCATTGTACTGATTTCGGTCATAGTTCAAGGTGCAGCTATCGAGCCGTTAGCCAATAAACTCAAGCTCAACTTAAAGCCTAAACCGCCTAAACTGCCTAAACTGCCTAAACTGCCTAAAGTTTAAGGTTTAAGGTTTAAAAAAGCCTAATCAGATGATTAGGCTTGTGGATTTATTGAGCTAATGAGGTTTTATTTCGCTAGCCTCAACTCGGATTAACTAAAACCTTGTCTCGATACAACCATTGATACACCGTTGGCAACACCAGTAAGGTCAAGGCTGTTGAGCTAAATAAGCCGCCGATGATCACTATCGCTAATGGTTGTTGGATTTCACTGCCAACGCCGGACGATATCAAGATTGGAATTAATCCTAATGCAGAGGTTAACGCGGTCATTAACACCGGACGTAATCGCCCAACAGTGCCTTCATACACACTGTTATATAGGCTTTCATCCATTGATTGTCTGCGCTGATTAATCGAGTCCACCAGCACCACACCATTGAGCACAGCAACGCCAAATAAGGTAATAAAGCCGATTGAACTGGGTACTGACAAATAAGTGCCAGTGGCATACAAGGCCACCACGCCGCCAATTAATGCCAACGGCACATTAGCCATAATCAAGGTAACTTGTTTAATTGAACCAAACGAGAAATACAGCAATAACGCAATCAGTGCGATAGAAATTGGCACCACCAACATGAGCTTTTGTTGTGCCCGTTGTTGATTTTCATACTGACCGCCCACCACCACGGTATATCCAGGGGGCAATTCAGCTTGCGGCACTATGGCATAAATATCGCTGACGACCGAACCCATATCGCGCCCCGCCACGTTAGCTTGCACCACGACTCGGCGTTGCACGTCATCACGGCGAATATTTGGCGGCGCCATTTCTGTCACCACATCGGCGAGATCCCCCAGCCTCACAATCGCGCCATTAGCACCACTGAGTAACAAGTCTTCAATCGCATCTGGGGCATTGCGATACTGCTTCGCTAATCGCAGGTTGATGTCATAACGGGCGTTACCATCAATCACTTGGCCTGCACTGGCACCCCCAATACCTTGGGTGACTAAACTCATCACTTCATCGACGCTGATGCCATAACGGGCAAGCACCTCGCGCTTAGGCCGAACCACTAATTGCGCCTCACCGCTGACTTGCTCTAACGACACATCAACCGCCCCGGGGATGGCAGCGACTAAGTCCGTTAACCGCTGACCTTTTTCAGACAATATCGTCAGATCTGGACCAAATATCTTAATCGCTAACTGCGCCTTAACCCCTGATAACAGTTCATCGACACGGGTGGCAATGGGCTGTGAGAAAGTCAGCAATAGTCCTGGGAATATTGCTAAACGTTGCTCCATCAAGCGTTGTAGTTCATAACGCGAACTTGCCGACGTCCATTGTTCTATCGGTTTAAGACCTATATAGATTTCAATATTACTCACAGGTTCAGGATCGCCGCCAAGCTCTGCCGCGCCAATTCGGCTTAAGGCATATTCCACCTCAGGAAACTCCAGCAACATGGCTTCAATTTTAGGCGCAATGCTGATAGAAGTAGCCAAGCTTGCCGTGGGCGCAAGAGTGACTCGCAAATTGATAGTGCCTTCTTCGAGTTCCGGCACAAATTCAGTACCTAACTTGGGCAGCAATAACATGCTTAACCCAAACAAACACACCGCGGCTATCATCACCCATTTTGGGCTTGATAACGCCAGCGTAAGAATACGTCGATAAACCGCATCAATGGGCGCTAACACTTTGCTTTGACGTACCACAATACCGCGTTTGAATAGGAATACCGCTAATGCAGGTACCGCAAATAACGCCACCACCAATGCCGCCATCATGGCTAAAATAATACTGATCGCCATTGGCTGAAATAACTTGCCTTCTACGCCTTCAAGGGCAAATAACGGCATAAACACCACGATAATAATCGCCGTGGCAAAAAAGATCGGGTTGCAAACTTCTTTTGCCGCCAGCATGATCCTAATCGCAATGCTGCTGGGCTCACTCGTATCGCTAGCGTTGGCATCTTGCTGCTGACTTGCCACAGATTGGCCGCTGACATGCTTAAAGATGTTTTCGACCATCACCACCGAGCCATCAACCAACATACCAATCGCAACCGCAAGACCACCCAACGACATTAAATTAGCCGACATACCATAGTAAGACATGATCAATAACGCCAAACCGATCGACACCGGGATCGACAACAATACCAACAATGTCGCCCGTATATTGACCAAAAACAGCGCCAGAATAATTACAATAAAACCAAATGCCATTAATAACGCATCAATGACCGTGGTCACGGCTTTTTCAACTAACTCCGCCTGGTCGTAAAACACTTCAAATGACACGCCTTTTGGCAAGGATTGTTTAATTAAACTCACTCGTGAATTGATGTCATCAATGGTGGCTTTGGTATTAGCGCCCATGCGCTTAAGCACCACGCCGGCAACGACCTCACCCAATGCTTGTACATCGGATGATGAGTCAGTATCAGCAGATGCCTGCCTGCGAGACATGGTCACCGCGCCCACTCTTATTTCGCTACCAAATGCCACGTTAGCAATATCGGCCACGCGGATTGGCGTGCCATTGATTTCGGTTAACGGAATGTCGGCAATGGCTTGCAAGCCAGCGTCACCTGCTGGCAATAAACCGTAACCACGGACCACTAATTGTTCTTGGCCTTGGTCCATAAACCAGCCGCCCGCATTGTGGTTATTACTTTCCAGTGCTTGGCTAACCTGGGTCATCGACAAGCCATAACTGCGCAGTTTATTGGGGTCGACTTGCACTTGGTACTGCAACACTTCGCCGCCAAATGACAACACCTCAGTCACGCCGCTCACCGGCATTAATATCAACTTCACCAAGTAGTCATTTAAGCTACGCAGTTCAGAAGCACTGATATTGGTTTCGGGATCGGCGCGCAAAATGTATTGATAAATTTGCCCTAAACCAGAGGTATTCGGGCCAATTTCAGGCGTACCAACACCTGCGGGAATAGACTCTTTTGCCGCTTGTAGTTGTTCAAATACTTGCTGGCGAGCAAAGTAAATGTCGGTACCTTCGGCAAACACTACGGTCACCAACGACAAACCCGTGCGCGATAATGAACGCACTTCAGTCACAGCCGGCAAGGCGTACATGGCTGATTCAACCGGATAACTGATCAGCTTCTCAACCTCTTCAGCCGCCAAGCCCTCGGCTTCTGTGTTGATGCTCACCTGCACGTTAGTCACATCTGGAAACGCATCTAAGTTTAGCTTTGGCAGCATTAATATTGAAGCCACCACTGTCGCGAGTAAGCCAAGTAAAACCAATAACCGCTTTTCAACGGCAATCTCAATTAATTTATATAACATGATGATGTCCTAGCGCTTAGTGGTTATGGATGTCAAAACCAGCTTTGGCTTGCTCTGAGGCTAAGAAAAAAGCCCCAGAAATAACCACTCGTGTTTGGGGAGCTAAACCGCGAATAAAGCTCAACCCACGTTGGCGTTCAACCACAGTGACCTCTACTGCGCTAAATCCACCACCATCTTGCTCAACAAACACTTGCCAGTCGCCATCACCACCGCGAGTTAAGGCCGCATCAGGCACAATAAAACCAGCAGACTTCGCCTGCTGATCGTCTGCTAGGTATAATTCGGCAAACTCACCTGCATGTAATTCATGGCCTGGATTAGCCATCCTCACCAATACTTGTTCTGTGCGGGTTTGCGGATTAATTTCATGAGAGCGGCCAATAATGACCCCATTACGAGTACGACTGCCGACATGAACCAACACATTGCTGCCCATATTGACTTGATCCGCTTGCATAGGCGTAACCTCAGCCTCTACCCATAAATACGATTCATCGGTCAGTTGCATCAAAGGCGTACCCGCTATTAGCACTTGGCCTAAGGTCGCGACATCTTGTTGTACCCGGCCATTAATGGAAGCTAATAACTGAAACTGGCCAATCGAACTCGGCGATTTGGCTAACGCAGCAATTTGCGCTGGGGTCATCATGATTGATGCTAAAATGGCCCGTTTTAACTCAGCATTCACTTCGATTTGCATGCGTTGGCTAGCACTGATGGTGCCAGGACTCATGCGCTTTATTCGGTCCCATTCCGTCGCCGCATTAATGTAGTTCGCTTGGGCGGCAGCAATCTCCGCTCCGCCTATGGTTAACAAAGGTTGGCCTTTTGTCACCTGCTCTCCAGGCACCACATGACGCTTAAGTACCTGCATATCTAATTGCGGTGCAATGGTAATGGTTTTATCTTTATCAACGATTAATTGCGCGGTAGCGACAGCCTGTAAATTAAAAGCTTGCAGACTCAATTGTGACACCTCTATCCCCGCTAATTGGCGCTGCTCAGTATTTAAGCTTAGTAACGACTGTTGGTGGTCAGTTTCGGCTGGCTGACTACTTGCCTGAGCAGGCAAACTAGATAACATTAATAATGAACCGAATAATGCTGAGCCGAACAATAATCCTCGAGAAATAGTTAAGTTACTTTGGTTATTTCTACGAGCATTGCTACGAGCATTTAATAGGGGATTTAACAGGCTTGTTAACTGAGCATGAGTATCTGTATTACTCACGACACGACTCACGGCATTATTCACAAGAGATTTGGCATTTAATGCTGCCAGCAAAGACAGAGGCGGTACTAATTTGGTGTTCATGGTTAATCCTAAAACAATCTAGACCGTCGATAGCCACATATGACATCAACGGTAATAAGTTTAGCCACCGCCATTAAAAGCTTCACATAACGTCATAATAGAATGCAAAAGCAGCACTCATTGGCGCAATGTGAGCGGATCAAGAGGGGGTTCTAAACAGTAAAAAAGTGTTTAAAAGGATTAAACGGTAGGAGGACGATAAGCAGGGAAAGGCGCTGGCGCCATATAGTGCAAGCTAACATTGCCATAAGCATCATGAAAATGTTCACGGATAACATTATCACCAAGCGTCACCAGTGCCACATGGCCACCATGACACTGACAATCTAAGCAGATATCAACTTGCTCAATCTCGGTGATGTTATTAGCATGCTGATGATCATCATTAGCTGAATGAATACGTGAACCGTCTAGCGCACAAGCACAGTCTACACATTCAGCAAGGGTAATCACTTCGGTAGTAAATTGCAGATGTGAATGATTATTTTGCTCTTCGTTGCCGTTGCCCACATGCAGTTGATGCGCACCCATATTGGCGCCCATAAATTGCAGTAACACAATAGCAATTAGTAATTTGGCTATGTTAGCCATAAAAGGCAAAACAGTATGACTCAACCACCTACTCCTAAACTAAATTATTTAAAGACGCAGTGTTTAGCATAATCGGCTGCTTCATTGGCAGTCCAATCACCACTTTGTTTTTCTTTCATCTGCTTACACCATGCTTCGCTACCGACTTCTGGTGCACATGCCGTTAAGCTAAGGGTTAACAATAACGCACTTGATACGGCAAATAATTTTGATAATGACATAAGCTATCCTGTTCTAAAGTAATAACATCAATAATAGGTGTTGATCTTTGGAGATGATTTTGCAGCAGTTTGTGACAATTTACTACTAGGCGAAGCTTATGATATGTCGTTTTCTACATAAATAAGCGCTAACGTAGTAAAAAAGGCGTCCAAAAAGCGACGCCTAGCACTGAGAGCGCTTGGTGATCCAAATAATGGCATCTTGTTTACGTTCTAATGGAAACCAGGCGACTTCACCTTGCATAAACGGCCCCATTAACCTAACAGCATTACCGACCCAATCAGGGCCGCCCACAAACACTAAGGCATCAAACGCAGGTAACTGTACTTCACCACTGCCGGTTAATGAAGCAAATTCCCAGCCTTCCAACAACACATCCGCTTCAATGTAAAGACACACTTGATCCCAGTCTTTACGATAACTCTTAATGGCGGGCTGTAAACGGCTACGGTAATCTTGAGCCGATAAACGGCCGCTGACAAATAAACTAATGACACCCTTGGTAATATCGGGGATTTGACATAACATAACGGCAACTCCAGCCTTATAATCAGGCCATAGAACAGACTTTATACGGTGATGTTATCGTGTAAAGCGACAATGGCGCTTATGATAGCAAAACTATTCTAATCATTTCATTAAATATGTAATAACTCAGAGGCCAGTCAGGCTTTTTAGTTCAAAGCCCATAGTTAAAGACCAAGGGTTAACGCCTCCGCGGTTAAAGGCTAACGGGTCATTGAAACATCAACACAGATATCACCATAAGACAACTCTGAAAATTTTCCGCGTCTGCGGTAGAATAGACCTACATCACCCAACATCAACACTCATGCCTTAGCGACATTTAAGCACAACGATAGGTTTATCGACAGTCAATGAAGGGGGCTATCACAACCCAATGATACAAATTACTCAACGAGTCATATTGCAAGACAACGAAATTGAATGGCACTTTGTCCGCTCAAGTGGTGCGGGTGGCCAACATATCAATAAAGTGTCGACCGCCGCTCAACTCAGCTTTGATATTGCCTCATCATCGTTACCCGAATTTTATCAACAAAAGCTGCTTGAAAAAGCCGATCATCGCATTACTAAAAGCGGCAAAGTCATTATAAAATGTCAGCAATCACGCAGCCAAGACTTTAACCGTCAAACGGCACTGGAACAATTTATTGAGCTGGTAAAAGGTGTTGGTATTGTTCAAAAAAAACGTATCCCGACCAGAGCAACAAAAGGCAGCCAAACGCGACGCATTGAAACCAAAAAACAACGCGGTGCCACCAAAGCGATGCGCCAAAATAAATCTGACTATTAATAAAAAAGTGAGCCTGCCATCGCTCAATCAATAAGGTTACACGCTAGTTGAGCATTTTTTGGTTTACCTGATAACCATCTTCGGTAAGAATGCTTGTTAAAAACCTATTTATGCTGCAGATTAAATCGACTTACGTTGCGATTTTTACAGGAACCGTCATGAGCCAAACAACAAAAATTTTATTGATCAACGGCCCCAATTTAAACCTACTCGGCCGTCGTGAACCCGGACATTACGGTCACCAAACGCTCACCACTATTGTTGAAGCGTTAAGCAAAAGTGCGGTCCAAGCAGGGGTTCAATTGGAACATATTCAGTCTAATGCTGAGTACCAGCTGATTGATGCCATCCATGGGACTGATGCGCAGTTTATTATTATCAATCCTGCCGCTTTTACCCACACCAGTGTCGCCTTGCGTGATGCCATACTCGGTGTCTCGATCCCGTTTATTGAAGTGCATTTATCTAACGTACATGCCCGTGAGCCATTTAGGCACCATTCGTATTTTTCAGATAAAGCCCTAGGGGTGATTTGTGGCTTAGGTGCGCAAGGCTACGACTTTGCGTTGCAAGCGGCAATTAAACACTTAACAGATCAACACTAATAACGACGGTTTAATCGCCATTGATCCGCCTCATAGGGTATTTACGTCGAACACAATTGGGTCTCAATTGTTGCTAAATCAACAAAAGGATAGCGCTTGAGTAAGTTAACAGCGGATGTGAGCATTATTTACAGTGGCATATTCAGCCAATGGGACAGTAACAGCGATGACTTGCCACGCTTGTTACAGGCAACGGTTCATGTGCCCGCTATTATCGATACCGAATTTGGCTTTATCACTCGCATCCGTAAAGCCAAAAATCAAGTGCTAACCTACTGTATTTACCACCCGGATATTACTGATAACAATGGCAATATTCGTCCGCCATTTGATGGTGAAGTGTTTATTAAACAAAACGATTGGCGCTTTTACTTGGGTGATTGCATTTGGGCACCCATCACCAATAAAGTCGGTAACTGGCGAATGACGCTAGAGCTAAACGGTAAAATCATTGCCAACAAAACCTTTAAAGTGCATCTGCCAGATGAATAGTCTCTGCCGCAACTTCACTAAATCGGAATGTTTGCTATAATCCGCGCCAATTGCCACTCCATTTAACGAGCTCCCATGTCCATTCAAGCTGTTTTAGCCGATGCGTTAGCCAAACGAGCCACTTTTTTTGAGCAAGCGGCCCACAATAATACTGATTGTTATCGCGTTTTCCATGGCACTGTTGAAGGTGAGAATGGCCTGAATATCGATCGTTACGGTGATGCATGGCTAATCCAAACCTTTCATCAAACATTATCAGCGCAGCAACTTGAAGACATATCAAGCCTACTTACCGCCCATGCTGACTACCATATCGTTTACAACGACCGCTCTGGCAGTCATTCTCGGGTGGTAAATCATCCCGAAAATGAAGCCCAAGACTACGCGCAATCGACCCAAGTTATCCAAGAAAATGGCATTCTGTTCACGTCAAAACTGCGCCATGAAGGTCAAGATCCATTATTATTTTTAGACATGCGTATTGGCCGCGAATATGTTCGTAATAATAGCCAAGGCAAGACGGTGTTAAACCTGTTTTCATACACTTGTGGGATTGGAATTGCCGCCGCTATGGGCGGCGCTCGTAGAGTGATGAATGTCGACTTTTCATCATTTGCATTGGCCGCGGGGCAAACAAATGCCGAGTTAAACAATGTCACTGATGTGTGTGAATTTGTCCAAAGTGATGCCTTTCCGGCGCTGCGCCAATTGGCGGGTTTACCGATAGGCGGACGTCGCAATCAAAAACTGCCAAAATACCCCAAGCTGCGCGCAACACAATTTGATTTAGTCTTTTTAGACCCGCCACGTTTTGCCAAAAGTGCCTTCGGTATTGTCGATCTCGTCAATGATTACCAAGGCCTATTTAAACCTGCTGTTCTGGCGACAAAAGTCGGCGGCACTTTAGTATGCTGTAATAATGTCGCCAAAGTGGATCGCCAAGCATGGTATGACAGTTTAGTGCGCTGCGTTGAAAAACAAGGGCGTAAAGTTATTTATAATCAATGGCTTGACTGTTATGAAGATTTTCCGTCATTTGATGATAATCATCCGTTAAAAATTGTCGCTCTGACCATTAATTAACCTCGATCCGGATCTTGCTTCCAACAGCTTTAGCAATAAAAAAGCCACCTGAAGGTGGCTTTTTTACATCCAATGTAGATTAAAATGACACTACCTATGACGAAACGGGCATCACTTTAGGGCTACCCGCCGCGCTAGTGGCACTGTAACCACGCCCATCTAACTGAGCAAACGTCTTATTTAAAATCGTGTCTACATATTGCCAATCACTGCGCACTTCATCTTGAGTAAATGTCAGTAGCAAGTAACCGCGGTCTTTTAAGTTGGCGTAGTTAAGATCGGCGATCAAATCAACGATCGCCGCTTCTGTTGCTGGCATTTCAGCATCAGACAATCCTAAATAGTATTCCAGCCCAGGAGACGATACTGAACTGGTGGCAAATTCTATCCCCACGATCTCCCCGCCACTGTCGGTTAAATCACTCGCCCATGCATTATGAGTATCACCGGCAATAACCACCAAGTTATGATTTAACGATTTTGCCGTCGCTAAAATAACTTCACGCTCGTAAGCATAACCGTCCCAAGCATCTAAGTTGTATGGAATGGCTGGTAGTTGTAGCAGTGCAATAACCTCAGGGGTTAATTTGTCTTGATTAGCTTGTAGGTAAGCTAACTCTTGTGTGGTTAATGTCGGGTCGCCCGCTTGGGCGCGACCGGCTAATTGCGCTAATCCGGCAAGCTCTGCAAACTGCGGAATACTCATTTGTTGGGTGGCAATGGCCGCTGGCATTAACATTTTACCCATTAGCACCTGTTGACCCAACACTTGCCACTTAGCAGTAGACTGTAATAAGGTTTGCTGTAACCACAATAATTGTGTCTGGCCTAGCATAGTGCGGTTGGTATCGGTCACATCGGCTAGAAAGGTTACGTTGTTAAATGCCCCCGTCGTCGCATCAATGTATTGGCTATATTCTAACTGCTTATCGCGAGCCAATACCCGAGTATCGAGCATATGCAAATCAACCAAATTACCAAAATTAAAGCTTCGGTAGATTTCCTCATGATTACCTTCGCTCCATGGGCGAATTGGCAGCCATTCAAAGTAAGCTTGCAGTGCCGCCTCTTTGCGCTGATCAAAATCGCCTTCACTATCGTTATGATTTTCGGCACCGTCTTTCCAAGTATCGTTGGCCACTTCATGGTCGTCCCACACGGTAATGAACGCCACTTTGGCATGCAGTTTTTGTAAACTGGCGTCACTACGATACTGACTGTAACGAGTCCGATAGTCGTCTAGTAGAAATAACTCACCGGCAGGCAACACTTCACGATCCAGTTCAACGGCATGCTCACTGGCATATTCACTTCGGGCATATTCATATAAATAATCACCTAAATGCACCACAGCATCTATATCATCTTGCTGTGCCGCCATTTCGTATACATTAAAGTAACCCGCGGGGAAGTTAGCACATGACATTACCGCTAACGTTACCGATGCGACACTGCCCTCGGGTAACGTGCGCGTTTTGCCCATGTCCGATATTGTGTCACCGGCTGTAAAACGATAGAAATACTGCTGACCCGCCTCCAGACCGACGGCGTCCACTTTAACGGTATAGTCACGATCCTTAGTCGTCACCATTTGGCCGTTAGTGACTAGCTGAGTAAAGTTACTGTCGGTGGCGACTTGCCATGAAACCGTAATATCACCTTCAACATCGGGCGTGACCCGGGTCCATAAAATGACTGCATCGGTTGCGGGATCGCCACTGGCAACACCTTGTAAAAACTGCCCTGAAATAGCATCGTCATCATCACTACTGCAGCCCATTAATCCATACGACACGACTACCGCGCCTACGCCTTTAGCTGACATTGCCAGAAAATCACGACGAGTCACAAACCGTTTCATAGCCTATCCTTATTTTTATCGTTAGCTGTTTATACGGCGATGCTTAGCATCTGCCTAAGGGATCTAATGAGACGCTATTGTGAAAGCAAATGATGACATAAAGGTGACAAAATAATGACAAGCTAATCATATTGATATCGAGGTGCAGATACGAATTGGGGCAATAAAATAACGGTAAGTAGATACAATAAAAAATTAAATTGTGCACAATGTAGTTGCAAAAGTTAAATCCTCGCGTTATAGTAAACACAATTAGATTGTGCGCAACTTAATATCATTAATCACTTGATATGATCATCACTTAGTAACATCAACAAGTTGTCGATATGAGCCAAAGCAATCAACAGAATTTTTACCACCACTATTTTTAACATACTTTATGAGGTCTATTATGAAAGCGTTATACACAACTTCAGCTACAGCACTAGCAGGTCGTAATGGCCAAGTTTCTACTGACGACAAAAAAGTTGATTTACAGTTAAGTTACCCAAAAGAAATGGGTGGCAGCGGTGAGTTTACTAATCCAGAACAGTTATTTGCTGCAGGTTATGCCGCGTGTTTTTCTAACGCGATTCTACACGTTGCGAGTCAAACTAAAGTGGCGATCAAATCGGCTCCAACCACGTCTACTGTGGGTATAGGCGCCAATGACAGTGGTGGTTTTGCATTAACAGTTGCGCTAGCCGTTGAACTTGATCTGGACCAAGCAGAAGCTGAACAGTTAGTTAAAACAGCTCACCAAGTTTGCCCATACTCAAACGCAGTACGTGGCAACATTGATGTAAAACTGACTGTAAATGGTCAAGCTATTTAGCCTTTTTGAGCTGACCAGTTTAGATCTGACAGACAAAAAAACCAAGACATGTGTCTTGGTTTTTTTATGCTTTTAGCCACCATCAACTAAGCAATTGTGCAGCAAATGGGTATGCTATTGCTTCACGCTCATTAAAATATCTAAGGCGCGTAAACGGTGCTCGCTGTCATACAAGTCATTGGTAAACATCAACTCATCTACCCCAAATTGCTCTACAAACATCTCTAATTGATGCTTAATCGTTACTGGACCGCCGCAGATAGACAAACTTAAAAAGCTATCAACATAGTTTTTTTCTTGCTCGCTCCACAGGCCATTCATGCTGTCTATTGGCGGTTTAAGCCACATTTCTTGGCCACGAATTAACGCTAAAATACGCTGTTTAGAGGTAGTGCTAAGATGCTCTGCCTCGGCATCGGTTGGCGCGGCAACTAAAGGCAGGCCGACCATCACATAAGGTTTATCCAGCACAGCTGAAGGAGTAAATTTACGTCGATAAAGCGCAAGGGCTTCAGACAGAAAACGCGGCGCAAAGTGGCCAGCAAACACATAAGGCAAGCCTCGCTCTGCCGCTAATTGCGCACTGAATAAGCTAGAACCTAATAACCAAATAGGCACATTGGTGTCTTCACCAGGGATCGCTCGCACCGCTTTGCCGTTACTGTGTTGACGCAGTTCATGTGGGCCGAGTAACGATTGCAACTCGCGCACCTCATCAGGAAAATGTTCTGCCCGTTGGTTATCACGATTGAACGCTAAACTTGTGACCGGATCGCTGCCTGGTGCACGGCCTAAGCCTAAATCAATTCGTCCAGGATACAGACTGGCCAAGGTGCCAAACTGCTCTGCCACCACGAGCGGTGGATGGTTAGGTAACATAATCCCACCAGCACCAACACGAATGCGCTCAGTACCACCGGCAATGTAACCGATTAAAATTGAGGTGGCAGAGCAAATAATGCCCGGCATATTGTGGTGTTCGGCTAACCAAAAACGGTTCACATCAAGGCGTTCGGCGTACTGGGCATAACGTAAACTGTCTTGTAAGGTCTCTGACACAGTGGAATCTTCACGCATCGGCGCGAGTTCAAGTAATGAGAAAGGAATATCTGCCAATATTGACATCATGGCTCCTTATTTAAGGTAAGAATTGATGGCATCTACTGAAAAAATCAAGCTGTCGAGCCAGCAAAAAAGGTTATCAGCAGATGATAGATCTAAAAGTCTTTTAGCATTTCGGGAGTAAACTCATCCACATCAATAGAAAAACCAGCAGCGTCAATAGACTTTTGGAGTTTATCTAACTCATTGTTCACGTTTGACATGGTTAAGGTGTTGTTATCTAAATTATAAACTAACGCTAAGCTTTGATAATAAAAACACAGTATCAGCAATGCATCGCGATTATTATCTTTAGCGGCTTGTTGAATCGATTTTAGTTTACGAAAAATTTTATTCTGTAGCTGTTTCAATTGCCACACATAATACACTTCATAAAACTTCGGTTTTTGACGTAGGTTTCGCACCAATAAACTGCACACCATCAATGCCAAAATAACCCCGGTTAAATTCAAATGAAAATTACCGGTCGACTCTGCACCTGGTAATGGTTTCACACCGAAAAAGTAGATCAGCAACTGACCAAATATCAGCGACAAAATGGCTAATGTCGCCAGTAATCCTATCTGCACTAAATTGTTGGCCGAACGATATTGGCTCTTATTTATGTTGACTAACTTCATCACGCCACTCACATCTCTTATTTTGTGCATAGCTTAACGTGTCACGCCTATTTATAGAATGAAATATTAACGCTTATTAAGTGTGATTTAATCTAATGGCGCTCAAAATAGGTCGACTGATAAGACGGGGCGACGAAGATCGCCCCAAACAGAACCCCTCAAACAAACATACCTCAAACAGCGCCTTAGCGGATCGCCCCCTAAGCAGCCGATGTTGAACACCCTGTTGTATTATTTGAGCAATGGTTAAACTGTCAATACCATGGCTCGCGGTGTTGCGGTGAACAGGTGTAGATTAATTACGTCCTGCCATCACGCCGCCATCAACATCCCATACGGCGCCCGTGACCCAAGATGCTTGCTCTGATAGCAAAAACACTATGCTATTAGCGACATCGGCCGGACTACCCACTCGGCCGATAGGATGAAATGCATTGAAGCTTTCAAGCACACTAGCCATATTTTCAGGTTCAATAAAGGCTTCATAAATAGGTGTACTCACCACGGCGGGTGATACCGCATTAACTCGAATATGGTGCTCTGCCAGTTCCATTGCCATGTGTTGCGTTAAGGCATGCAAACCCGCTTTAGCCATAGAATAGGCACTTGATGGGGTGGCTTTAATGGCTTGTTTAGCCCACATAGAGCCAATATTCACAATGCTGCCACCGCCATATTTAATCATGTTGTTGCTAACCGCTTGCGAAATAACAAAAATCGCTTTGTTAAGATCCATGTAAGTATCGTAATCACTTACTTGATGGTCTAAAAATGGCTTAGGATTAAAAGACCCTGCTGCGTTAACCAAATAAGCAATCTTCTTGTCTGTTGAGTTGATCATATTAATCAAACGGGCAAGGTCTTGTGAGTCATATAAATTAACTTGAAGCCCGCTTACAGTGCCTAATGATGAGAGTTGCGCCACTGCGCTATTAAGCTTATCGACTTTGTTACCAACAATAATAGTATCGATACCTTGAGCCACTAATTGCTTTGCTGTTTCAAAGCCAATACCACTTGTGCCGCCAATAATTAGCGCTGTTTCTTGGGGTAAATTCGTCATGTGTTCACACCTAATGTAAGAGTAAGTGTGTTAAGCTTATGGGTAAACTATCCGATTGAATAGTAAGTACAAATCGGTGACATAGGTACTTTTAGGTACATATTGATGAATACAAAAGAAAAAATATTCCCTCGAAAATCTGCCCCAGAAAAAAGTGCCCGTATGGTCGAAACCATTTACGGCTGTAAATGGTCTTTAACTGTGTATCAGTTATTAGCCAATAACATTAACCGTCCCGGTGAAATGGTAAAGTCAGTAGAAGGACTCAGCACTAAAGTGCTTAATCAATGTTTGAAGAAAAACATCGAATTTGGCATTTTGAATAAAATTAATTACCCTGAAATTCCACCCAGAGTGGAATACCAAGTGACCGAATTTGGGCAAAAATTTATGCGCATTTTAGATGACATCGAAAAGCTGCAACACGAAATTGATGCTTAGCCCGCAGGCTAAGCAATCGTTCACCTCATAACACATTTATTTGAATTAAGTTTCTGATCCACTTGCCTTATTCAGCCACACGAACTCAGGTAAAGCGTTTAAGTCTAGGCAATCTCCTCGCTCAGCAATGGCGCTATTTTTCGGTTTATTGGCACTGTCTTGATTAAGTGCTTCAATCAATACTTGCTGTGCTTCTAGTTCACCATGTACCAATATCACTGCGGGAGATTGCTCAAAATGGCGATACCAAGACAATAACTCGGCTTGGTCGGCATGGGCTGATAACCCACCTACCGTATGGATACTTGCAGCAACCTTAATACTCTGGCCATGAATCGTCAGTTCTTCAGCACCGTCGACGAGTATTCGGCCTGGCGTTCCCATTGCCTGAAAACCACAAATAATAATATCGGCTTCTTTACGCCATAGGTTATGCACAAAATGATTACGAATGCGGCCGCCATTACACATACCACTGCCCGCAATAATGATTAATCCTTTATGAATATCGTTCAGCTCTATCGACTCTTCAGTGCTACAGACAAATTCAGCACTGGATAACAAGGGATGTTGCCCAGAAGATAAGCGGGTAAAACGCTTAAAGTCATCGTCCATCAATGGATAATTGTTAACATATACCTCGGTTGCTTTTATCGCCATTGGACTGTCTAAACAAATACGCCAACGTGATAAGTCCCACTCTTTGGCATATAAATGAAATAGATAAAGAAGCTCTTGAGCACGTCCCACCGAAAATGCTGGGATCAAAATATTGCCCCTACTTTCATGAATAGTTCGTTTGAAAATTGATTTCAGTTCAACCAAGGTATCTTGCCAACTGCGGTGCAACCTATCGCCGTAAGTACTTTCCATTAGCACTAAATCAGCTTGTTCAATAAACGTTGGGTCATCCAAAACCGGCATACCTGCACGACCTAAATCACCACTAAAAACCAGTTTTTTCTGTTGAGGTTTATTGCCTAACCACAACTCAACCACCGCAGAACCCAGAATATGTCCCGCATCGGACAAACAAACCTCTACCCCATCGGCAACCTGGACGCGTTGACCGTAATCTACCATCACAAACTGCGCCATCACTTGCTCAACATCCTCCTCGGTAAATAGCGGCTCCAGCGGTTCTAAATCATGTTTTGCACGTTTTTTATTTTGTCTGTCGGTGTCTCTTTCTTGCAGCATAGCCGCGTCACGCAACATCACATCACATAACTGCGCGGTGGCTTTTTGAGTATAAATGGGCCCAGTAAACCCCTGATTAATTAGATAAGGTAGACGACCGGAATGATCAATATGTGCATGGCTTAATACCACAGCATGGATATCTTGCGCTTTGAATGGAAAAGGATCGTGATTACGTAACCAGTCAGCTTTACTCCCTTGAATTAATCCACAATCAAGCAGCACTTGCTGCCCTTTGACTGTGAGTAAATGGCAAGATCCAGTGACCTCTTGAGTTGCGCCGTGAAACTGCAAAGTCATGTCCATAATGTCGCCCCCGATAAAATCGATAACAGTGCTAAATTAAGCGTATGCCATTGGTGAAATAAAGTCGCGATCTACATCAAATAAACGCTTAAAAAACGCACTAGTTATAAAGCAAATAAAAATTCATATTAAATGCATAAGCAACCGCGATATAACATTTACTTACAATTATTAACCATACTACAACCCAGTGTTAACACTCAATTTTGCTAAGTCATTGAACAATGTATTTTAAGAGATATATCGCCTTTTTTGAGCATATTTCACTTTGTGAGTCACTCATAGGTTTGATATTCTCCGTCGCCTCAATGGAAAGATATCTTAACGGACTAAGCTGTGCTTACTCAAACAACAAGACAAGAGATTAAAATGAACAGAACATTAATTGCAGCATTAATTTCAACCATTCTTATCGCACCCTCAGCGTCGGCAATCGAAATTTATAAAGATGATGTCAATGCGGTTAAAATTGGCGGATTTATCGATGCGCGCGTGATCAATACTCAAGGTGAAACAGAAGTTGTTAACGGTGCTTCACGCATTAATTTTGGTTTTAATCGTCAGCTACAAAATGACTGGAGAGCCTACGCCTTGCTTGAATGGGGTGTTAATCCGGTAGGTAGCACAGACATTGTTTACAACAATCGCTTTGAATCAATCCAAGAAGAGTTTTTTTATAACCGTTTAGGTTATGTCGGTCTCGCACATGACACCTACGGTAGCATCACAATTGGCAAGCAATGGGGTGCTTGGTATGACGTGGTTTATAGCACAAACTATGGTTTTGTGTGGGACGGTAACACTGCTGGTGTTTACACTTATAACAAAGATGACGGCGCCGTAAATGGTGTCGGTCGTGGCGACAAAACAGTTCAGTATCGCAACAGCTTTGGCGACGTCAGTTTTGCAGTTCAAGCCCAGTTAAAAAACTCTGCTTTTTATACTTGTGATGTCGAAAACATTACCGAAAGTGCCTGTGAAGAATTGTGGGACTCTGGCTCAACGGCAGCACAACAAGTTGAATTCAATTATACTTATGGCGGTGCTGTCACTTACCAAGCAACCGACAAGTTAGTGTTAACCGCTGGGGTTAACCGTGGTGAGTTTGATGTGAACTTTGCTGATGGTGGCTCATCCACTGCGGTTGATCTTATTTACGGTATGGGGATCACGTGGGGCAACTTTGATCAAAACGGTTTTTATGCCGCTGCCAACGTGAATAAAAACGAAAATCACGACACCGACAACATCGGCCGGTTAATTAACGACGCTGTGGGTCTTGAGTCATTGTTCTCATACAAGTTCGATAATGACATTCGTGCTTTTGTGTCATACAACGTACTGGATGCGGGATCTAACTATGTGATCCAACCTAACTACAATGCAGACCCTAACGACGTCTTTAAGCGCCAATTTGTGGTAGTAGGTTTGCACTATTTATTTGACCCTCAAACGGTGATATACATTGAAACTCGTAGTGACTTCAGTGACTTTACCAGTGCTGACAAAGTACAACAAGCCAGAATGGAAGTGTCTGAAGATGACGGTATCGCCATCGGTCTTCGCTACACGCTTTAATCTTAACCTCTGTGCTATATCTCTGTGCTATTGCTAAATAGCAGATCAAATTAATAGCAGATCAAAAAAGGTTCGACAGTGATGTCGAACCTTTTTTTATGGCTGTTGTTAAGCTGACAAAAACGCGCGCTTGAATTAGCACACCTAAGCCGCAAGGCTTAAAAGACAAATGCTGAACAACACATTTAAACAAGCAGTTAAACCAAACCCTTTGAACCACCGCGGTTAAGCAACGGGTTTCTCGTCAATAATCGTCACTTTTTCAACAATAATCGGCTCACGCGGCACATCATCATGGCCCGCAATAGTCGTGGTGTTAACCCGCTCCATTTGTTGGATAACATCCATACCCGCGGTCACTTTAGCAAACACCGCATAACCCCACCCTGCATTAGTTGTCGCAACGTGGTCTAGAAAATCATTGTCAGCGACATTAATAAAAAACTGCCCAGTAGCAGAATGCGGCGAATCCGTTCGCGCCATGGCTAACGTGCCCAACACGTTTTTCAAGCCTTTATTGGCTTCATTGGCAATAGGATCACGAGTAGGTTTTTCTGTCATTTTGGCGGTTAAGCCACCACCCTGCACCATAAAACCTTTAATAACGCGATGAAAAATAGTGCCTTGATAAAAACCGTCTTGGCAGTATTTTAGAAAGTTTTTTGAAGAAACCGGTGCACGTTCCATTTCAAGCTCTACGGTAAAATCGCCAAGGTTGGTGCTAAAGATAATCATATACTGCCATGTTCCAAAAATGAGAATAGCCGCCAGTATATTCTATAGTACCGAAGGCGGCTATTACGCTTATCCTTGAATGAAATCCCTGCCCTTTACATTTTCCACTTATTGGGCGGGCTGATTAAATAAATCTATCGCGGTGCGCGTCATCGCCCGAACTCCTGTACGGATGGTTAACGGATAATCTGGCGCAAACTGGCTAGAATGCAAAGACGGCAAGGTATCACCCGACTCAACACTTGCTTGATACTGGCTAGGTTCTACCGCGCCAAGCCAAAATAAAGTAATAGGGCGTTTCTCTGGTGTCAGTCCATATAAACCAAAATCTTCGCCAGCCATTACCGGTGGCGCCACCAGTACATTATCGCTGCCTAATTCGGCTTCGATACTGGCTTTAACCTTAGCGGCTAACGCTGGATCATTATAGGTTGACGGAATGGTTTCATCATCATGCACATACACCACAGGCATTAACTCATCTGCTAAGCCTGCGCTCAACGCAATACCTGTAGTAATACGTTTAATCGCCGCTATTTGCTGCTCACGCACCGCCGGATTATACGAGCGCAAGGTCAGCTGAAGCTTCACTTCATCGGAAATAATATTGTGTTTTGAGCCACCATGAATCGAGCCCACAGTCACCACATTAGGCTCTAACGGCGACACTTCGCGGCTCACAATAGTTTGCAGTGCAAGTACGGTGCGCGCAGCAAGTACTACCGGATCGATGGTGGCGTGCGGATAAGCCCCATGGCCACCTTTACCCTTAATGGTAATATCAACCGAATCAACATTCGCCAAGGCATAACCACTTACGGTACCTACTTTACCCGCAGGGATTGACGCACTCACATGCAAACCAATAATGCTGTCTGGTGTCGGGAATTGGCTAAACAAACCCTGTTTGAGCATGGCTTTGGCGCCGCCGCCAACCTCTTCTGCAGGTTGAGCCACCATCATTAACGTGCCTTGCCAATCAGCTTTGTGAAGCATTAATTGTTGTGCAGTGCCAATTAAACTGGTCATGTGAATATCGTGGCCGCAACCATGCATAATGCCCACGGTACTGTTGTCCGCATTAAGGGTTGTCACGGTCGAGGCGTATTGTTTGCCCGTTTGTTCAATAATAGGCAATCCATCAATATCAGCACGGATCATCACCACTGGTCCTTTACCATTTTTAACGATGCCGACCACACCATAACCGCCAAAATTAGCAGTCACCTCAAAGCCTAATTGTTTCAGTTCTTGCGCCATGCGTTGGCTAGTGGCTTTCTCTTGATATGACAATTCAGGGTGCTGATGAAGGTGTAAATAAAGCTGCTCCAGTTTAGGTAATGCTTTAGTTACAGAGAGATCAAGATCGCTCGCGCTAGCAGTAACAGACAACAACGAAGCTGAAAACACTAACGCCAATAAGGGGTACGCAACACGTAAGCAGGTCATATTATTATTCTTAATTGTCGGGAATTGAGTATGTTAATCTAGCATAAGCTTAAGCTACTTTATAATGGGTTTTCGTTAACCCCAAGCCAATTAAGGGATAAGGTTTGTAGTGGCATAGTGATTAAGTCATTGCGGCCATAAAAATAATAGTAAGGGAAACCAATGACAGTCATAACTGAAACACCAAGACTCATTATAAGAGAATTTACCCTTGATGACGCGCCAGCCGTATTACATTTTAATACCCCAGAACAAGTCAGCCTCTATACCGGTGACGCAGGAATGTGCACAACATTAACCGACGCCGAAAATATCATTGCCAATATTTGGTTAGTTGAATATCAACAATACGGCTTTGGCCGTTGGGCTGTAGTATTTAAAGAAACCAATACAGTGATTGGTTTTTGTGGTTTTAAAAATGAAACCCGCATTAATGCCGTCGATATTGGCTACCGCCTACACCCTGACTACTGGGGTAAAGGTTTAGCCACTGAAGCCAACCAGGCATGTATCGAGTTTGCCAAACAACATATGGATTTAGACATCGTTTATGCCGATGTTGTTGATGCCAATAGCGGCTCGATCAACGTGGCCACTAAGTTAGGCATGACATTTCATTCTCAATTCCAACGAGATGAATTTACTTTTAATCGTTATGTCATGTTATTGAACGGCAACTAACGAGCACTTATCTAAGCTCTAAATCTAAGTACTAAATCTAAGTACTAAATCTAAGTACTAAATCTAGTCACTAAAAAAGATCTCAAGCCGCAAGAGAATAACCGGCTTTGCCATCAGAACACACTCGGTGCTGCTGGCTTATTTTTGTCCTGAGCTAGCCTCCCACACACAAATCCACTTTATAAAATGGCCTAAGCTGGTGATGATATAAGCCGTTATAACAAAGAACATGAAAATTATTGTTCCATGAAATGTTAACTAAATAAATTAAACAACATAAATGTCACAACAACCCCTTAACCTGCCTATACTCGATCAAGAACAGATTTAACCGCTCGCTGACGACTCTGTTGTATATCCGTATTCACTCTGCCACAGAGTCAATTCAGCGCAGCTAATATAAGTTTAATTAATGTTTGCATAACACAACTTATTTGAGTAGGTTGATAAATAACCTCAGCTCGGGGTAATAGTCGGTTATCAAAGCGGTTTTTATCGATTTATCCTGTCGCTGATTGAGCGTTAAGGTTAAAGATTGAAGCGTACAAACGATATTCATGACTAACACTGTTATAGAGCATTTATCTTAGGTTGTAAGAGTGCTGTGTAAGCGTACGGTGTAAAAAAGCGATATGAGATTCATGGAAGAGGAGCAACTACTGCACTTAACATTGCTAGACCTGTTATGTAGCAACAGAATGGACTCTTTAGAAATTACCTGATCAGTATTTTCCCTTCATTCATGGCCTCACATTATGTAATAACATGTTGATATGTTATTAAAATAATATATAGATTCATATAGGTTTATATAGCGCTAACAATATAGCTGTTAGTGATTAATTCGAATGTGCGCACCTTACAAAATGGCAAGCTGTTAACGTTTTTTAACATACAAACAGTCTGTTTATTGAGTAACAAGACAATAAAAGTAGGGATAATACGATGTTGAAAAACAACACTATTGCGATACCAGCAGAAATGCTAACGTCTTGGCAAACCACAGTAGACCTCATCGCCAAGGTCGCTAAAGTGCCAGCATCATTAATCATGAAACTTCATACTCATGAATTAGAAGTATTTGTTGCCAACAATAATACTAACAATCCATATGAGGCTGGAATGAAGGAATCGCTGGGTTATGGGTTATATTGCGAATCAGTGATTGTTCAACAAACTAAATTACATGTCGAAAATGCCCTAGAAGATCCAAAATGGTGCACAAACCCTGCGCTTGCAGTAGGTATGATCTCTTATTATGGCTTACCCCTCAATTGGCCCGATGGGGAACCCTTTGGCACCATTTGCATGCTAGACATAAAAGCAAATAGTTACTCAGGCGACTTTATTATGTTGATGGAGTGTTTTCGTCGCTGTATTGAAAGTAATCTAGAAATGTTAGCGCAAAAGGAAAAACTTGCACAAGCCAATTTACATTTAGAAACCAGTATTGCACAGCGCACCTTTGAATTAGAGAAGCTTAACAGCGATTTAATGCAAGAAATCGATTCACGCATCGCGGCGGAAAAACTATTAGATATCCAGCAACGTTTCGACTCCGTCACTGGTTTGCCTAAATTTAACCAGCTCGAAAAAGTGTTTAACAAACTTATTGCAAAAAATGAGTTGACTAGTATTTCGATAATTCATTTCAGCATCAATAACCTAAAGAGAATTCAAGACGGATTTGGTTATGACATAAGTGACAAAGTGCGTCATACCGTTGTCCAAAAACTGCAACTCTTTACTAATAATAGTACCTATCTTGCCATTTTCAGTGAAACCACATTCTGCATCATTATCCCGACCAAAAAACAGCAGTATGCCACCAAGATGGCTGTTTTTTGCAGCCGCTTATGTCAGCACTTTAGCCAAGAGATTGATATCGATGAATTATCACTCTCCATTACCACAGCAATGGGAGTCTCATTTTACCCCAACGATGGTAGTGGCTTTATGGACCTATCAAGAAAATCCAGTGCCGCGCTATCACATTGTGAAATGGGCAATAACAATAGCTATAAGTTCTTTAACCCAAAAATGGAATCTGAACTGTCTAGTCGTATAAAAATGGAATCATTATTAAGGGGGGGACTGCAGCGCAATGAGTTGTCATTGCATTATCAACCTTTTGTAAACACCCAAAGCCAAAGTATTGTCGGCGCCGAAGTACTTATCCGATGGCATAACCCAACTTTAGGCCAAGTTTCACCGGTCGACTTTATTGAAATTGCAGAAAATTCAGGGCAAATCATTGAAATCGGTTATTTTGTATTAAGGAATGCGCTAAAACAATTAGCTTATTGGCGTAAATTATACAATCAAGATTTTTATCTCGCGATCAATATGTCTCCAATACAACTAAAAGACAGCTACTTGGTCGATAAAATTGTTAATTTACTTAAGTTATACCAAATACCCGGCCATTTGCTTGAAATTGAGCTAACAGAAAATGCGTTAATCCACGATGCAGCATATGCCCAGGAAGTCTTGAGCAAGTTACATCAGCATGGGATCCGTTTGTCGTTAGATGATTTTGGTACCGGTTATTCGTCACTCAGTTACTTGCAGTATTACCCTTTTAACTCAGTCAAAATTGATCGCAGTTTTATTCGCAATCTTGAGACTTCAGAACAGAGTCGACAGTTAGTGAACACCATTATCGCCATGGCCAATAACTTACAGTTGTCATTAGTGGCAGAAGGGGTCGAAAATCAATTTCAAGCCGATTTTGTTGCCAAGCAAGGAGCCAATATATGGCAGGGTTATCATCTGGGAAAACCGGTAGATGCCAATGATTTTGCCCAGCAATACCTCATTCCCTCAATGACACCACTGTTTTAACCTTCGCCAGTTAGGGCACAAAGCAGGGGTAGAGTATGTACCATCATTAAGGGTGGATACGTCAACTGACGCACCCTTGGATCATACCCATTACATTTGTAAGCGCACATTTGAGGTTATTTTGGTCGAACATGCCAACACAAAACCTGCCGCAATTTCTTCAGCCGTTAATGCCATCTTACTAGACGACTCAGTGGTGCCCGAAACAACCTGACATTTACAGGCCCCACAGACGCCAGAACGACACGCTGCGATAATGGGTAACTTTGCAGACTCAATACCCTCTAATAGCGTTTGATTGCCCGTTAATGGGATCTGTTTGTCGCCAATGCTCAACATAAACTGCTCGGTAGATGGATTACTTTCCATCGCGGCTTTCAAGCCCATGGCACTACTTGCACCAAAGCTTTCTTGATTGAACTGACTCATATCAAATTCGGCAGCTTCAAGCATTAATTTTACCGCCGCCATGTAGGGCTCAGGTCCGCACACAAATACGGTACGCTGTTGATAATCTGGCACTAACTTGACTAAGGTTTGTAAACTTAAGCGACCACTTTCACAACCAGTTGAGGCATGCTTATCAGTCAAATTTTGCTTGTTGCCGTCAGACTCAAGTACATAATTGAGATTGAAATGTTGGCTTCGTGATGCCATCGACGCCATTGAATTAGCAAACATAATGTCATCGACCGTTTTGGCACTGTGTACAAAGGCAATATCGCTTTCGGTGGTGGTATCGCAAAGCCAGCGCGACATAGAATGCATTGGCGTCACGCCGCAACCCGCACTTAAAAATAAGTACTTATCGGCCTCAATATCGACTAAGTTAAATATCCCATCAGGGCCAGTAACCGTCACTTCATCGCCTACGTTCAGCGACTCAGTTAAGTAATTAGACACCACGCCACCAGCGATTTTTTTAATCGTGACCACTAATGAAAATGGTCGTGAAGGTGACGATGAAATAGTGTAACTGCGGTAAACCTTGTCGCCATTAATGGCTAATTTAAAGGTAATAAACTGCCCCGGTTTAAAATTAAATTTAACCGGTGTAAGTCCCTGAAAGCGAAAACTGACCACATCGTGGGTTTCATTCCATTTTTCAACACAGCAAAGCTGTACCTCACCTCGTTGCCAGTTATCGGCAGTCAAAAGTGCTTTCGGAGTTGCCATTGCAGCAGGTTCAACCACAGGTGGAGCCTCACTAACTGGGGTGACCTTTTTAGCCGCTTGGGCAGAAAGCGCTTGTGAAAATGAAAAACCAACGGAGGGAGTACTACTCATTTTGATGCCTTTAACGCAGTAAAAAAGAGAGGTGGCAATATGGATAATCCCATAGTGCCATTAATCGCAATAGTGCAAATAAGCCGGGCTTAGATGCACTATTGTTATAACAAGATTACGCCACGTTGATCATGGCTTTTAAGTCTGTTTCAACATCGGTAGTGGTGCGTAAACCAAACTGTTGCTCTAAAATGTTTGCTAGGTTTTCGGTTAAGAATCCTGGTGCACTTGGGCCAGTACGAATGTTTTTCACCCCAAGAGACAACAAGGTTAACAACACTACAATCGCTTTTTGCTCAAACCACGACAACACTATGCTTAACGGTAAGTCGTTAAGGTCACATTCAAAAATGTCCTTTAACGCTAACGCCAACTGAATAGCAGAATATGCATCATTACACTGGCCAATATCTAGCAAACGTGGTACACCGTTAATGTCGCCAAATTCCAGTTTATTGAATTTGTACTTACCGCAACCTAAGGTCAAAATAATTGAATCATCAGGCACAGACTTAGCTAAGTCTGTAAAGTAATTGCGCTCTAATTTGTCACCATCACAACCACCAATTAAGAAGAAGTGCTTAATCGAACCATTCTTAACGTTTTCAACCACTGTTGGTGCTGCAGCCATTAATGCATTGCGAGCAAAACCGATAGTGATCATGTGGGGAATTTCATCATAGATAAAGCCTTCAAGCGCGAGTGCTTTATTAATCACTTCGCTAAAGTCATCGCCTTCAACATGGGTCACACCAGGCCAACCGACAATACTACGAGTATAAATACGGTCAGAGTATTCACCCACAGTAGGGTCGATAATGCAGTTTGAGGTCATCACCACTGCACCAGGGAAAGTGGCAAATTCTTTTTGCTGATTCTGCCAAGCGCCGCCGTAGTTACCGACTAAATGCGGGTACTTTTTAAAGGCTGGGTAAGCCAGAGCGGGTAACATTTCGCCGTGAGTAAAGACATTGATGCCCTTGCCTTCGGTTTGTTGCAAAATAAGCTCTAAATCTTTCATGTCGTGGCCAGACACTAAAATCGCCTTGCCTTTAACAGATTTTGTATTCACTTGCGTTGGCTCAGGATGGCCAAATGAGGTGGTTTCGCCTAAATCTAACATCGCCATAATGCGATAGTTTAATTGGCCAATTTCCATTGAGGTAGCAAATAACTTGTCAGCATCAACCGAGTCTTCACCTAAAAATGCCATGATTTTATGGAATTCAGCAGCCACATCAACATCAGTTTGATCTAATACGCGAGCATGCTCCATATAAGCAGCCGCGCCTTTTAAGCCGTATAGGCATAATAAGCGTAAGCCAAGAATATCTTCATGCACGTCACCACGATTAGGCAGTGCTATTGGCGCTTGAGCTAAAATTTCAGGCTTTGAAGCGCCAAGTAATATCTCGCCTTGGGCGCTGACCATTTCAGGCTCTATGCCTTTGTCTTTACAAGCAGCTATATAAGCGGCTTTTAATTGGTCACGATAGGTTTGAGCCTGATAGGCATAATCAATTAAACGGTCATCGTCAAAGTTAACGTTGGTCAATGTGGCAAAAAAGGCCTTAGGTACAAAGGTATCGATAGCGTTATCAACAATGCCAAACTCACGGGCTTTAACTGCATAGGCCGACACACCTTGAAGCATATAAATTAATAAATCTTGAATATCAGACGTCGACGCCAACTTGCCGCACATTCCTTGCGAGTAGCTACAGCCATTACCTTCTGGTGTTCTAATGGTTTGCTCACATTGCACACAAAACATAACTCTCACTCCTAAATATTATTCATGTATAAGTTTTACATGTTATGAAGGAGTCTACTCTTTACACCGTAAAGCAAAACCCATTTTAAAGACTAATGTTTCGTTTTATGAACCATATCACCTTCAGCAATCGCTAATGTAATCAGCTTTTATTCTAGCTTTTTCAAGCATGAACAACGATAGGTACCACAACAAGGTCTATTATCAATATCAGCATAAGTCGATATGATAGTAACAGTCGGTCTTTAAAAAACGTTCCATTTACCCAATGAAAGCAAGTAGAATTAATTAAAGATTTTCAATCAGGATGAACAGATGAAAACCAAGCTTAATGTTATCGCATCAACCCTATTGTTGGTGCTTGCCCCCGCAGCAATGGCCGTCGATGTTGCAGTCATCACTTTAGACAATGGCGCTAATGTTCGCCTAAAAGATGACTTTACCTGGGAATACATCATTACCGAAACCGTCAGTCAACCAGTGCAAGCCGCTAAAGCAGGCATCACAGAGCAAGCAAACGTAGTAACACAGCCTACCATTGCATCTGCAGCGTCAATAGCAGCAGTGACTACACCTGTTGCAGCACCAACGGTTACCATGCCCACTGCGGCAGCAATTAATACTCAGGTATCAACCACACGCTTAACGGCAGCGGCGTTAGCACAACCAGAACTGTTAGGCAGCACAGCCAAAGATGGCATTAAAATCACCCTTGTAGACACCAAATGGAAGGATGATAACGTCGGCTTAGTGTTTGATTTTGACAGCACCAGTAACGAGCATGTCACCCTGGTTGAAGTTGAAGCCAGCTTTTATAACGACCAAGGTGAATTGATCAAACAAGAAAACCTACAAGCGTGGGAAGCTATTCCTAGGATGCCAGAAACTTACCTGCGTAAAGGTCAGCATCGCCAAAGTGATACCATATGGATAGAAGATATTAATCAACAGCAATGGCAAAAGCAGTTAATAAGTTTAAAAATTGTCGAAATTGAGTCGCGCTAACCCTGCATCCAGTTCAACAAATAGCGACTAAAAATTGACATAAAAAAGCCTAAGCGAAATCAATATTTCATTTAGGCTTAGTCTTTGCGCGCCAAAGTGTTAACACACCCCCGCATAGGGACACGGATTAGTTTAACAATTCATGCTCTTTCGGCAGCTGCTTACTGATCCACAATATCAATTTATGTTTGCGATTTGGACCATCATCTTTATCTTCGGCTAAGGGTTGGATTAAGTTGTCTTGAACCAATAATCGATAAATACATTCGACTTTATCTTTTGGCGAAATGCCTTTACCAAAATCATCAAAACCACGCTTTTGTGCGTATCCCATGCCAATCTCCATCGCGAGCTTGAGCAGTTTTGTATCGTGCTTACCAACTTTCATCTATCAGCCTCATCGTGCTTATTTATCACTATTAAGCTACGCGAATATCCACAAATTGCCACTACAATTGCGCCAAGAATGCCCCAAAACCTAACAAACATCACTATTGGTAAGTTTCGTTACAATAATTATTCATAGTTTATCCCTTTAACCTATGCTGCAAGACGCTGTCTTGTTATTGTATTGTGGTTATTTCATTACGTTTTTATTGTCACTATTGTTCGCCACAGCTACATTTCGAATAGGCATAAAAACACCTAAAAGGGCAAAGACCCAAGGATATTTCAATGCGCAAAACACTTATTACCACTGCAGTGAGTGCTGCACTGATGCTCAGCGCCTGTTCAGAGCCATCAGTAGATACTGCCATGGCAGACAAAACCACCGCAGAGGCAACAAAAACAATGACTAAAGCTCCTGCAACTGCCAACAACGTACTGTTAACACCCAGCCCTTTACAATACATGGCGCCGCAGTTCGACAAGTTTACAGCCAGCGACTACTTGCCTGCATTTAAGCAAGGCATGCTAGAGCACAAAACTGAAATCGCAACCATCACCAATAACAGCGAACCAGCCACGTTTGACAACACCATTGTCGCGTTAGAAAAAACCGGAGCCACACTAGACCGGACTCAACGTGTTTTTTTCAATCTTTCAGGACTTATTTCAGACGACAACTTCATCAGCGTTGAAGAACAGATTGTGCCTAAGTTAACCGCACACCAAGACAACATCTACCTTGATGAAAAACTGTTTGCTCGCGTCCAGGTCATATATAAAAACAAAGCCGCATTAACAGGCGAAGATTTACGCTTGGTTGAAGTGTATTACGACCGTTTTGTGCGCGCAGGTGCTGAATTATCTGTCGCAGACAAAACGAAAATGCGTGAGCTAAACGGTGAGTTAGCCAAACTTGAAACCAGTTTTTCACAAAACGTTTTAAAATCGTTTACAGCTGACGTTATCGTCATAGAAGACAAAGCCCAACTTGATGGTTTGTCAGACAGCGACATCGCATCATTAGCTGCTGCAGCAAAAGATGCTGGCAAAACGGGCTACATGATCACGCTAGTGAATACCACCACTCAGCCGCTACTGTCTAGCCTTAAAAACCGTGATGTTCGCAAACAACTGTGGGAAACCTCAGCCTATCGCGCCATGGACACTAACGCGCCGTTAAACATCAAAATAGCTCAACTGCGGGCACAAAAAGCCACACTATTAGGTTACCCAACTTGGGCGGCATACTCCTTAGGCGACCAAATGGCCAAAAACCCAGAAGCGGTTTATGACATACTTGACGACCTAGCACCAAAAGCGCTAGTTAAGGCCAAAGTCGAAGCCGCTGACATCCAAGCCGAAATCGTTAAAGACGGCAAAGACTTCAAACTTCAGCCATGGGACTGGGCGTACTACGCAGAAAAAGTACGTAAAGCCAAATATGACTTAGACGACAACCAAGTTAAGCCGTATTTTGAAATGAATACCGTACTAAACGATGGCTTGTTCTTCGCCATGAACAAACTGTACGGCATCACGATTAAACCACGCAATGACTTACCTGTGTGGCACAAAGACGTGTCAGCTTATGAAGTCTTTAACAAAGACGGTAGCTCAATCGGCTTATTCTATCTAGACCCATACGCTCGCCAAGGTAAACGCGGCGGCGCCTGGATGGACGAACTTGTCACCCAGTCATTCTTGCAAAACACTAAGCCTGTGGTCTATAACGCGCTGAATATTCCTAAGCCAGCCGAAGGTCAGCCAACACTGATGACATTCGACGAAGTTAACACCATGTTCCACGAATTTGGCCATGCTATCCACGGATTGTTCTCACAAGTTAACTACCCTAGCCTAGCGGGCACCGCAACCGCGCGTGACTTTGTTGAGTTTCCATCACAAGCTAATGAAGACTGGAGCGTCGACCCACAAGTGCTTGCCAATTACGCTAAGCACTACCAAACGGGCGAACCAATCCCAGCAGAGTTACTCGCAAAAGTATTAAAGTCACACACCTTTAACCAAGGCTTTAATACGGTTGAATACCTAGCCGCTGCGCTACTGGATATGGAATGGCACTCTATTGCTGCTGGAACTGAAATCACCGACGTGACAGCCTTTGAACAACAAGCACTGGCTAAACACGGTTTAGATTACACGCCTGTACCACCTCGCTACAAAACAACCTACTTTAGCCACAGCTTCGCTGGCGGCTATTCAGCAGGTTACTATGCGTACCTATGGACTGAAGTGTTTGCTGCTGACTCATTCTCTTACATGATGTCAAATGGTGGATTAACCCTAGAGAACGGCCAAAAGTACCGCGACACTATTTTGTCAAAAGGTAACAGCCAAGATCTGATGCAAGACTACATCGACTTTACCGGTAAAAAACCCTCAACAGACGCCTTATTAAAGCGTCGTGGTTTAGTTAACTAATCACGAAAAGTCATTAGCCTCTCGATTTTGATCACTCACCCCGTCGAGAGGCTAACTAATGATAAAAGTGCCACCAGGGTAATACAGGATAAATATTGCGCAACCGTGAGCTTATTTGTGTCATTTTGCACATTTGTTGTGCCATTAAACACCTCAAGGCTTTACATTTTCGCCAATACCCTTATTATCCACCCTGTTCGGAGGGATGGCAGAGTGGTCGAATGCACCGGTCTTGAAAACCGGCAACGGTTTATCCCGTTCTAGGGTTCAAATCCCTATCCCTCCGCCACATTAAAAACGAGAAAAGCCGTTGATTATCAACGGCTTTTTTTGTATCTAAAGCATTTCAGAACAGTCCAACAGGATTGACTGAGACAATGTACTTATTCCGCGCGACAAATTGCACCTATTACACACGCATCTGCCTGTCCAAATCTCTTAGAGATCTGGGATTTCCATTTGATCTTAAAATATCACTGTTAACCAAGATCAGGGCGATTGCAACCCGTAGAAATGTTCAAATAGCATCGGCAATTAATCAAACCATTGATTTAATCACACCTGAAACCACTCCAGACAAGTTTAAAGCTTCATTAAATCAAAAGATTAATGAAATAAGGCTTAATTTTGTAATGAGTGAAGCTGTCTGTGTACCAATAAGACCTATCGCCACGATTGAAATTGAGGTTAGGGATAACATTTCACCGACTGCCAAATTACCCCTCCATCAGGCCTTAGATGAATTCATCTGTTCCAAAGGCAAAGAGGGGGTGCGCCCATTAACGATTAAGCAGCTCAAACAACGAATAAGCCACTTTATTGATGCCATTGAGCCTAGAGATGTTAATGGTGTCACGAGCGGTTGTGCGCTTCGTTATCGTGATCTGTTACTTGAGCAAGGTCGAAGTTACAAAACAAATAAAGAGTACCTAGCAGCTTGCTCTCAATTCTACCATTGGTGTTGCCTGATGAACTATGTTGTGTCTAATCCTTTCGTCCACATTAAATTGAAGCAAAAACTACAAACTGGTGAAAATTCAGCGCGTCAGCGCTGGTACCCAAAAGACCTCTGCTTCTTAGTTAATTCAGATGAATACAAGCAGGTCGATACAGACTTTAGATGGGTAACACTGCTGTTGCTACATCATGGTTTACGCCCTTCTGAGGCTTGTCAGTTGCGAACCGATGATATTGTTCAGCAAGGTGGGATTTACTGTATCAGGATCAGTGATGACGGTGATAAACAACGCGTGAAGAATGCTTCATCCAGAAGAGTGGTGCCAATACATGATCACCTATTGGAAATTGGTTTTCTAAATTTTGTGGAAGAAGCTAAGCAGACAGGGCGAGTACAGCTATTTCATTATATGCCAACCAATCAAAACCAGGACTGGAGTCGTCAATATTGCAGGAAGTTGGGATTAATACAGACAAAAATCGGCATGAAACCAGGTTCTAGGCCAGGCGCTTATAGTTTTCGTCATACGTTTGTCGATGAACTTAAGCAACTTGAGGTTAATGAATCCATCGTTGCGCAAATAATCGGACATAAAAATGAAAAAATAACGTTTGGAAGATACGGCAAAAAGTACTCTGTTAACCTGCAAGCTAAGTATTTGAATTTAGTTTCTTATCCTATTAGTACTACTTCCCTAACGTGAACATTATTATATAAATAGATAGATAATTATAAACAATCTAATATAATAACCTTTAAAAACAGTTGTTTATATACCATTCCTAGTATGGTGTTTGCTTTTTAAACCATGTACTCTGTTGACAAATATTGAAGGCAGCGTTTGCTCCCTGAGTCAACATGATGAAAAAGTTTAATGATTACGCAAAGCAGTATTTGGCAGAAAGTGCCTTTGAGAAAGCCCACTCGACTTATGTGAGTGAGCGCTCGAAAGTTAAAAATCTAGTCAGTTTTTTTGGAAAAAAACAAATTAGGTCAATAAGCCAATCAGATATAAAACGATGGAAAATAAAAGTTCATCGACGTTTTAGTAATAAGACTATAAACGAACATTTTACCATTCTCAGGGCTATTTTTTCTTGTGGATTAAGTGATTGTGTCTTGGATAGTAACCCCATGGCAGGGATTGAAAATCTTAAAACACATACCGCTGAACCCCAGCCCTTAGAGCGTGAAGAGCTATTAAAGCTTAGCGCTATGGTAACCACATGCAAAAGCGGCTCAGCATTATTGTTTTTGGGCGTTCTTACAGGGTTACGAATTAGTGAGCTCATCGCTCTAACTTGGGATTGTATTGATTTTGAATCGAGAGAAATCAAAGTTCGTACAGCAAAAGTCTTGGGCAAATACAAAGTCCCTAAAACGCCTAGTTCAATCAGAACTGTCGAGATGAATCAGCACGCATTCGCGTTGTTAAAGAAACACTATGAAGTCACCGGTACCCTTAAGCCTCGTGTCATTAGAGTGCTTCAGAATGATAACAAGACAATTGATAAACGACGTGTTCAACACTTGTTTATCAACACACAAACGAAAAAGCCATTTATTGACTCCAAACAATACAGTCGGATCTTCTTTACACCATTTCTAATGGCAGCAGACGTGAAGCATCGTGGGCCTAATCAACTGCGTCATACCTTTGCGAGCCAATGTCTGACCGCTGGCATTAGCAAAGTTTGGATTGCAAAGCAGCTCGGGCACAACAGTACGCATATGGTTGATAAACACTATGCGCGTTGGATGCAAAGTGACGCACCAGATAACGCAGGTAAATTTGTTGAAGCGATTGCTTCTGTTTTTGCTGAACAGTCAGCCAAGCAGGCGGATAATCGCAAGTCGATACCCGCTGCTTTTATCTCAAGCTGGGGGGCGACTAGTCATAACCCTATAACGACTTTTACAGAAAGCACTGGGCCTCTTCACAAAGGTCAGCGTAGCAGAGGGGTGTCTCATGTCTGATTCGATATTGGCCCTTAAGCGTATTTGGATATTGGCCGGAGATTTTTTTGATTTGGGCCGCACACTGAAAGTGTGGCGGTATAGTAACCAGCTGAGGTTTCGCCACACTTTTGCTTCGCAAAAGATGAGTTCGAAACCTACTGGCCAGAGAGAGCTCTGGACTCCAAATCTGGCCACCTCTTGCAGAGGTGAAAAATGAATCCAGCGAAGCTAATTCACGCGTTCTATCGCCGTTTTAATACGTCGGCAACTGCGAAAGACAGAGCAAATTCACGGCAATCTTTATGCCATCTCCTTCGCATTATAATCAAGGATACCAAAAAAATTGAATGGCTCGATGAGTTTGCTGATAACAATTTGTTGTGGCAACCATCAACTGGATTGATTGCACTTAATACTCTTTCTTATGAGCAAAAACTAGCCATTATTGAAGATGTGAGCGCGCCTACACCTGTCAAGAATAAGACTAAAAAGCAGAAGGTTCGAGGACAATACAAAGCAAAAATAAAAAAAGCAATTTTGGTTGAGCGAGTGAAAGGGAATGATCTTGTTGTGTCGTTACTTGAAACCGTATTTATGACGGCGAATGATGAAAAAGTAGAGGAGTGGATTTTAGATGTGTTCAAACGCCTTGACATGAATCGTAAAGACCAGCGAGTAAATATGCTAGAAACGTACATTAAAACACATAACTCTTTGGTAGCTTGCTTACCGAATGCGAATAATGTTTTTTTACAGGAAGGGCTTTTCAAAATCCCACACAAGTGGAATATCACTACCGATATCATCGGCACAGAGCGTTACATCACTGTGGTTAGAGACTTCTTAACTGAATACTTTCCAGACTATCCCATCGAGCTCATTGTTGCTCACCATGATGAGCGAATGCTCGATACTGAAACGGGCTTGTTTAAGGAAACGGGTGCACACAGCCATTACATTCTGTCGGGTCAAAATAGCAGGACAGGCGTTTTTGATTTAAACAAAGCGCAAGTCAAGGTGGTCAACGACTACATCAAGCGTGTTGGACCAGAATCAGACTATTTACCTGACAATGGAAAAATGAGCCGGACACAATCAGTCATTTTCGGTCATTATTTCCAGCGGTTTTTCTACGATTATTTTAATCAGAATCTTTTAGAGCCGCGTGGGCTCAAAGCTGAATTTACTGATGAGACAGAGCGTCAAAGTGAACAACGATGGCGGATGAACGAAGAATCAAAACGACCTAAGAGTCAGCGGCAATATAACTTGAACAATGCACTGTCAGAAGCATCAGCTCAACGGTTGCACACACTTGAAGATCAAAACGCCGCACAATTGGAAAAACAAAATGAAATTGCCGGCAGCATTCTAGATAGCCAACAAAAACTAAGTCAGAAGAATAGTCTTTTAAAGGAAGCTGGCAAATTACTCGCTGATTTTAATTTAGATCTCAGCGAAAAGAACAAAACACTGCAAGAGTTACATGCAGCAATCGCGGATTTACGTGTGGTAACAGAGTTGCTTGGTAATGAGTATGGACAACACCTAGCTGCGTTAGTCAAAGATATCTATGTGCGAGTTCAATATGGCAATAGAGGGCTGGATAAGCAGGCTCAGCAATATCTCTTAAATATCGTTGAACGGTTTATTACACACATTCCTAAAGAGCTACAGCAGCATTGTGTTAGTGCAGCGCAAGGCGCTGGTGACAAAGAGCTTGAAGCGATTTTGATTCAAAACATGGAGGTGAGCCATGAAGCGCTTAGCTAACTTCCCATATGAAAACGGTATTTCTTTCGTTTCTTACTTTCTTTGTTTCTTACTTACTTTCTTCGGTGGTGCGTTATGAGTGAACAAATTTTATCAGTAGGCAGAACGCCTGAAGTCTCTGATAAAGCAATTATTGTAGCAGGGCAGGCATTGATTGAGGCTGGTCGTCGGGTAACGGGGTTCGCATTACGTAAAGGCGTTGGCAATAAAGGCGACCCCAAACGGCTGCACCGAGTATGGGAAGCTCATTTCAGCCTGAGCCTTGAAAGTAATGATGACACGGACAACGTTCTTCCTTTTGAGTTAAATGAACATCTAGAAGACGCGACGCAAAACCTGACGCAACAACTAAACGTTATGGTCATTCGGTTGAACAGGATTGCAATTCACGCCTCTGAACAGCGTGTCGCAAGTGCTGTTCAGCTGGCTAATGAACGTGAAGAGTCGGCCGAAGCTGAAGTGCACGATGCAATGCTAACTATTGATGATCTCGAAAAACAATTGAGTGTGGTTAGCCGAGAGCACGTCCAGGCAAAAACACAGCTAGATGAGCAAGCGATTAAGCATGATTCATTATCGGGAGAAATGAATGGGTTATCTATGCTGAATGAAGACTTGAATGAGCAATTACGCATAGAAAAGCTTAAGGCTAAGGAACTCAGCAAAGATATTGAATCTAGCACAGTTGAAATCAATCAGCTTCTCATCCAGGTTGCAGATCTGAAATCAGATAAGCTAACACTGAAATCTGAAGTGGAAGTGCTTATTACGCAAATAAAAGAGACTTCTGATGAACGCTCTAAGCTCCTAGATAGATTGATGGCATTCGCTGAGGCCAAGGCTTAGCATTAGTTTATCACGCTCTGAGTCGTGACTCAGAGCGTGACGGCTAAGTCAAACAGCGATCTATAGGACTAGCTTGCTTCCCCCCCCAAAAAAACCTAGATTATTTAATTTTTTATGTCCTGTTTCATCAGATATACAATATGTAAATGTGCATTGGGCCCTTATTGTGATTATTAGGGAGGCAACAAAAATTACAGTATATGGTTTGGTGAACGGGCACATAAAATAGAGGTGTTTTTTGCTTTTTATCCTGAACATTGTAAACTCACCTAAGTCATTGAAAAATAACAGTTCACGTAGAATTCATATACTCTATATGAATTCTCTTAAAACAAACGCTTAGCCATTTGGGTGTGATTTGGAATATTCCTATTTTTACACAAGGAATCCTCCATAGAAGGTAACTGATTAAGGCATCACATTTGTTATTGACGTTCATTAGCTGACACGTTTATGCCCCATTCCTCGTTAGAATAATTGCTCTCTCATAATTTTGTTACCAGAATTTGCCATAGAAAATCTATTAATAAAGGGTCATTAGCACGTAACTACTCAGGAAATGGGGCAGGGCTATGCAACTCGCAGTTCCTGTGACCGATTATCTGAATCGGTCACTTCAAGCTTAATGGGTGGCCGTGTGGTAAGCCCCTAGAACAGTCGACACTTCATAGAGTTATATGGACTGTCCTGGGGCTAATGGCACAAGTTTCATTCAATTTTTTTGGGGGGCACCAAATTGCGACTTGAATCAAGCTTTTTAAGATTTCAAGAAGAGTGTATTAGTTTTTTTGCATGGAACTTGCTAGTGCGTAAATATGTGATATCTTGTCTTAAAAGTGAATGATAATGCAGGGGTTCGGTATATATATTTAAGGATTTACGATTAGGCTTAAAGATAGGTTTTAGTTTTTCAGTTGTTTTAATTCTCCTTTCTGTGGTGCTCAGTGTGAGTATTATCGCCTTTGTTAGGCGCTCTTTTATTTTGCCTGTCGCTCATTAGACTTGAATATCTACGGATAAATTTACTAGGGAAATAAAAATGGATATGTTTGACCTAATTACACCGATATCATACTGGATAGTAACCACCTTATGGTTGGTTATTGTGGGTATCTATCTGGTCAAACTTAGACAATTAAAGGCTGTTAATGGTGCTATCGGCGGCACACTTGCAACTCTTCTGGTAATCCTCACCATTGATGCCTCTAGAACCATCATTGAAAGTGTCTATTTTGGGCTGTATTTCAACTCACTGTACGGGCTGATACCTAAGGTTATTCAGGACCTGCTGTCGCAGCCCGCTTTACTTATAATTCCTAAATTAATCAATATTGCTGCTGGCTTACTCATCATCTTGCTTCTCCTTAGGAGCTGGTTACCAAAAGAGCTTAGCGAGCGCAAAGAGATACTTTTTACACTGGAGAAAGCTAAAAAGTCCTCATTCGATAACCAAATCTTATTCACATCAATTTCCAATGGTACAACTGACGCCTTTATTTTCGCCGATGCAAATCGCGATATTATTTCAGTTAATCGCAACTTGGAAATCATGTTGGGCTATTCCGCTGATGAGCTTGTGGGAGAAAACGTATCAATTCTTTATAGAAGTATTGAAGAGTACGAGCAGTATGGTCAAATGTATTTTAATCAAACAGCTGAAGAGAAGGTCAAGCCATACGACGTAAATTACCAGCACAAAGATGGCAGTATCATTGTCGGTGAAACCTCTCGAATCGTTGTCAAAGATGTTGATGGTCAAATTCAGGGCTACATGGGCTTAATTCGGGACGTTACCGAACGCAACAAGATCGAGAAAGAATTACAGGCTAGTCAGGCGGCACTGGATTACCATATTCAAAATACTCCGCTTGGATACATTTCAAGAGATAAAAACTCCAATTGTATTGAAATGAATAAGTCGGCAGAAGTCATATTTGGTTACTCCGAAGACGAAGTCAAAGGGCGTTGTTTATTGGACTTGTTGGTGCCCGCAGCAATTAGAGCTGATGTCGAAAATGTCATTCAGCAATTATTACAAAACAATAAAGGCTCCATCAATATAAATGAAAACATAACAAAAGATGGTCGCAGTATCATTTGCGAATGGCATAACACGCCAATTGTAAATGAAAACGGTGAGGTCGTTGGCGTTAAATCATTAATCCAAGACATTACTGAAATTAGGCAAAGTCAAATTGCTTTACTGGAGACTCAGCACAAATTGAAAGTACAAAACCGACGTTATGCTGAAGTACTTTGGGGCGCTGACATCGGAACCTGGGAATGGAATGCACTAACAGGTAAAGTCATATTCAATGAACGTTGGGCCGAAATGTTGGGGTATAGCCTTCAAGAGCTTGAACCCATTAGCCTCGACACCTGGGAACAACGACTGCATCCCGATGATGTAAATAAAACCAAAGACATGTTAATGCGTTGCTCCGTTGGCAAGACTGAAACCTTAGAATGCGAGTTCCGAATGCAGCACAAGAATGGTGACTGGATCTGGATACTCGATCGCGGACGGGGAGTACAATGGACCAACGATGGCAAGGCCATCCGCTTGTCTGGCACCCATCAAGATATCACCAAGAGTAAGCAAACTGAAGAGGAGATCAAACTTGCCGCCAGCGTATTCACGTATGCCAGAGAATGTATCACCATCACTGACACTCATGGTGTCATCGTGGATGTTAATGATGCATTCTGCGTCACCACAGGCTATGCGCGTGATGAGGTGATTGGCCAAAACCCGCGGCTTCTTCAGTCTGGACGCCATTCGCGAAAGTTCTATAAACAGATGTGGGGCTCTTTAGAAAAAAATGGCCATTGGACGGGTGAAATCTGGAACAAGCGTAAAAATGGCCAAGTTTACCCAGAGCTGCTCACAATTAGCTCTGTACTTGATGATGTTGGCATCGTGAAAAACTACGTGGCCCTATTTAATGACACCACGCAGATTAAAGAGCATCAGGAACAATTAGAGCGCATTGCTCATTATGATGCACTAACCCGCCTACCGAACCGTACTTTGTTATTAGACCGTCTCACGCAATCCATTAAGCATACTAAGCGTCAAAAGTCATTGTTGGTGGTCGCATTTCTTGATTTAGATGGGTTTAAAGAAGTGAATGATACCTATGGTCATGGGGTTGGTGATGAATTATTAATAGCAGTCTCTACTCGGATGAAAGCTGTTTTAAGTAACGATGACTCGCTGGCCCGTGTCGGCGGGGATGAGTTTGTTGCTGTGATAGGAAATGTCGAAACACTAGAAAGTTGCGAACCTCTTTTTGAACAGCTATTACTGGCAGCATCAGAGCCTATTTTCTTAGGAGGAATAAAGCTGGAAATATCAGTCAGTATTGGTGTTGCCACTTTCCCACAAGATGGTACCGATGCAGATCAACTGATACGCATTGCAGATCAAGCCATGTATGCTGCTAAGCAAGAGGGAAAAAATCGATATCGATTGTATGATTCTGAATACAATACCAATTTGGTTCGTTATCACGAAAAATTAGAGCTGGTGCGTATGGCTCTAGAGAAAAATGAATTCATTCTTTATTACCAGCCAAAAGTGAACATGAAAACAGGGGTAATCATAGGTGTTGAAGCCTTAATTCGTTGGCAATCTCCTGAACGTGGTTTAGTTGCCCCTAACGAGTTCTTGCCAGTCATTGAGAATCATGTTCTCAGTATAGCTCTAGGCGAATGGGTGATTGGCACTGCACTCAGTCAAATTGCGGCGTGGCAAACTATGGGCTTAGATATTCCTGTCAGTGTCAACATTAGCGGACTTCAATTGCAGAGTGAGGATTTTACAACGCGCTTAGCCGAGCTGTTGGCAGCATTCCCTGAGGTTGCTCCTAGCTCTTTAGAACTAGAAGTACTTGAAACCAGTGCGATAGGTGATGTGCAGCAGGTTTCTGAAACCATGCATGCCTGTATTAAGTTGGGAGTTAGTTTTGCATTAGATGACTTTGGCACGGGCTACTCTTCATTAAGTCATCTACGGCGCTTACCGGCGAATTTGATTAAAATAGACCAGACCTTTGTCCGAGATATGTTGATTGACCTGAATGACTTGGTAGTTGTCGAGAGTGTTGTCGCGTTATCTAGGTCATTTAAACGTGATGTGATTGCTGAGGGCGTTGAGACCATTGCGCACGGTACAGCACTTTTAGAGCTTGGTTGTGAATTGGCGCAGGGCTACGCAATTGCGAGACCTATGATGGCTAAGGACATTCCTGACTGGTCGGCAAACTGGCACCCTGATGATGCGTGGTTAGATTTATCAACAGTTAACACAAGTGAGAATTTGTAAATGAAATCATTTGTATGGGATAAAAACTATGTAACGGGGGTCGCTAATGTTGACGCCCAGCACCAAGAACTTGTGGACCTTATAAACGAGTATAGCGCTTCGCTTGCCAATAATTCGTTATGTACAAAAGATACTGAGGATGTACTTCAAGAACTGTTGGCCTACACGGTCTACCACTTTGATGAAGAAGAGTCATTAATGCAGAAGGCTATGGTGGACCCAAGGCATATTGCAGTACACAAAAGAGAGCATAAGAAGTTCATCGATGAAGCATTGTTGATGCGAGGAGAGGTAAACGACCAACAATCAGATTCATCTAAGTACCTTCTTGACTTTTTAATACATTGGTTGGCGTATCATATTTTAGGTTTGGATCAAACCATGGCTCGTCAGATAGAGGCCATGGAAAGCGGTTACACTTCAGAGCAAGCCTATGAAAAAGAAGTAAATTTAAGCAATGATGTACGGGGCCCACTTCTTGCTGCGCTAAGTGCCTTATTCAGTCAAGTTTCAGAGCGTAATCAGGCTTTGATGGAGCTAACAAATCAGTTGGAGCAAAAAGTGCATCAGCGAACTCTCGCTTTGGAGAATGCAAACTTTGAACTTGATAAAGCGAATAAAGAATTAGAAGCATTGGCGACTACAGATCCCCTTACCGGTTTACCTAATCGACGATTTGCCATGCGAGAGCTTGAAAATTTATGGCAAGACTCTCAATTCAGCGGGGCGCTCAGCTGCATGATGATTGATGCTGATAATTTTAAAGTTATCAATGATACGGAAGGACACGATGCAGGCGATTGCGTTCTTTTGCAGCTAGCAGAAATCCTAAAGGATAACCTGAGAACCGATGATATAGCTAGTCGTCTCGGAGGAGATGAGTTTTTAATTATTTGTCCAAATGCTGACAAGGAGGAGGTGCATTACCTTGCATCAAACTTGCTCAATAAAATCCAATCGCTACGTGTAAAAGTGGGCCAGTCTCATTGGCAAGGCAGTGTGAGCATTGGTTTAGCGACGCTTGATGAGTCCATGGGCTCAACCGAAGGTCTTATTAAATGTGCGGACTTGGCAGTATACAAAGCAAAAGCAAATGGCAGGAATAGGATAGAAGCATTTTAATTAATTTATAAGTAGAGTCACAGCTTAATGAAGGCAGGGTTATGGATACGGATAAGCAACTGAGTGTCGCTTATTTTCCTTGTACGGTCCTAGTCGTGGTACCAACGACTTTGGCGTTGATGCCTCAAGAACGTTTAGGGCTGGAGTAATAGTTGACATCTACTTAGATTTTCACTAAAGTCAATTGCAGTTATCATTTGACAATTTCTGTTTCTGCTTGCTTTAGTTACGTCATGATTTATAACGGTTAATTCTTAATTTTATATGCGAAGTCAGGGTTCAAATCCCTATCCCTCCGCCACATTCAATGAAAAAGCCTTATCAGAAATGATAGGGCTTTTTTGTGTCTGTAGCATTTGAACCCAGGGTTCCTCTTTATTACAAGCAAGCTATCCCTCCGCCATATTCAATGAAAAGGTCCGCTATTTATAGTGGGCCTTTTTATTGGGCGAAAGATAGGACTTTAAACCCAGGGTTCCTATTTATTACAAGCAAGCTATCCCTCCGCAAGATTCAATGAAAAGGCCTTATCGAAAGATAAGGCCTTTTTGTTTGGGCGAAAGATAGAGATTTAAACCCACGGGTTCCTATTTACAAAAGATCGCTATCCCTCCGCCACATTCAAATAAAAAGGCCCGCTATTTATAGTGGGCCTTTTTATTGGACGAAAGATAGAGATTTAAACCCAGGGTTCCTATTTATTACAAGCAAGCTATCCCTCCGCAAGATTCAATGAAAAGGCCTTATCGAAAGATAAGGCCTTTTTGTTTGGGCGAAAGATAGGACTTTGAACCCACGGGTTCCTCTTTATTACAAGCAAGCTATCCCTTTGCTACATTAAATGAAAAAGCCTCATCAGAAATGATAGGGCTTTTTGTGTCTGTAACATTTGAACCTAGGGTTCCTATTTATAGAAGATCGCTATCCCCGCGCCATATTGAACGAGAAAGCCTTTGATTAGCATCCAATAACCTGTATTTCACAGGTATCTGTTTAGCCAAATCGTTACGCGATAAAGGCTATCCTTTTGATGTCAAAGTCTCACTGCTGACGTAAAACCGAGCCGAAGCGTCAATGCAAAATACATTAAGTCCCCCACTAGTCGGTCACGCTAACCTCAACACCACCTACAGTCGTTATGAAAAACATAACCGTTAATGTGTTGGGAGTTATATCGAGTCACTAAGCTCTGATATTTGATGTTCTGCTACCTTTAAATATTTAGAAAATGTCAGTCAATATTGGTATTTTTCAGGGATTTCAGTTGGCTTTATTGCAAAAAATTGAATTCACTTCTATGTTTTATAGGTTTTGTTAAGCAGCTTTAACTCTATTTTGTAAAGGCAATACCAGTAGCAGTCGTCATCTGAATAATATCAGTATCAAGATGGAATTAATGTATTGATCAATAAATATGCTCGGCACGAATAGATATTCAACAGTTAAATTCATCTGTTTTCATGTGTACCCACAACAATAAAAAATTGGAGAACAATAATGACATATCAGAAATCCGCGCCCATGAAAGGACTCGCAAGTATCAAAAGGAAATGTGACGGGAGACTGGCAATTAGTGTCAGTAGTCAAATCAAGGAGGGATCATAATGCGAGTAAAATCAATATTATTATTCCCTGTTTTAGTCGCACTAACGGGTTTTATGACCGTCCAGGCTCAATCTGACGTTCAGTTAATTAAATCAGCCGAGTTAAAGGCAAAGGCGCAACAAGCGCCCGAGTCTAACATTTACATAGTGCAGTTGAAGGGCGAACCGGTATTAGCCTATAAAGGTGAAATCAAGGGTCTTAAGGCAACCAAGCCCGGCAAAGGCAAAAAGATTAATCCAAACAATGCTCATGTAAAAAAATATGTGGCGTACCTCGAGGCGCAACAGGATCTAAAAATCAAAAGTGCAGGCGGTGAAAAAGTTTATAGCTACCGTTACACTTTCAATGGTTTTGCCGCCCGAATGAGCGAAGTTGATGCCGAGTTGCTCAAAGGCAATGCTAATGTACTTAGAGTATGGAAAGACGAAATCGGTCAACTTCAAACAGATAACAGCCCGGCTTATATTGGCATAACCGAAGGTGGACAGGCCTGGTCTAAAGGTTGGGTTGGCGAAGATGTTGTTATCGGTGTCATTGATTCTGGTGTCTGGCCGGAGCACCCAAGCTTTGCCGATGTAGATACACCAAAACATGGCAACAAGGGCCCAAAAATACCTTACCTTGCGCCTTCTCGTTTTGTGTCGAGTGGTTGTGATTTTGGCAATACAGCAGCAAATTCTGCCGACTTACCTTTTTCCTGTAATAACAAACTGGTCGCGGCTCGCTGCTATAATAGTGGTTTCTCATCTGGACCGGCTGCCAATCCATGTGGTGGTGACGGCATCTTTACTCCTCCCGGACAATATATTTCGGCCCGAGATGGCGATGGCCACGGTAGCCACACAGCTTCTACTGCTGGCGGTAATAACGGTGTACCGGCTTCCATTGGCGGCGAATTTAAGGGCAATATCAGCGGCATTGCACCGCGCGCACATATTGCAGCTTACAAGGTTTGCTGGGAAGGTGGTTGTGCTTCATCAGATAGTATGGCGGCTATTGATCAAGCTGTTATAGATGGCGTCGACGTGATTAACTTCTCTGTTGGTGGCTCTGGCACAATTTTTAGTGGCGCTGAAGACATCGCATTTTTGTTCGCAGCTGGCGCGGGGGTCCATGTGGCGACCTCCAACGGTAATGCGGGTCCCGGAGCACAAACCACTGGAACTCCGGCAGGCGTACCTTGGCTTACCTCTGTTGGTGCGACTCAAGATAGTGGCGTTTCTTACAATGTTCTAACTGTAAATGCTCCCGGAAGCATTGCTGGCGTTTATACCGCAGTAGAAGGCGGCGGCGATGTATCATTGGCAGACACAGGTGTAATTGCCAATGATGTGACAATGGTTTCTGACGGTCTGGCTTGTGGTCCTATCGCTCCTATCTCAGGCATAGCACTTGCTAGTCGAGGAGCATGCGCCTTCTCTACCAAGTACGACAATGCTGCAGCAGCAGGAGCAAGTGCCATTATTGTCTATAATGATGGCGCCAACTCTGGTCGGCTTGACCCTATCGTTATGTCTGCCCCCGGCGCGACTATTCCGGGTGTCATGATCGGCAATCTTGATGGTATTTCCCTCGCTGGAGAAACTGGCGTGAATGCGACACTGGATCCTGACGCGGCGGTGTCTGCAGCCAACCGTATTGCTGGGTTTTCCTCACGTGGCCCAAATGGCGGTGAGCCGGACATTATCAAACCTGATATCAGCGCACCTGGTGTTGCAATCCTTGCGGCTACAGTTGATAGCGGTTTCATGAGCATCAACGGCACGTCTATGGCCAGTCCTCATGTTGCGGGATCGTTTGCACTGCTTAAACAGGCGCATCCGGACTGGACTCCAGCACAGGCTAGGTCTGCCTTGATGACCACGGCGCGTCAGGGTTTGAATAAAACATTCGGTACTATGGCGGCTGATCCATTTGATATAGGCGCTGGTGAGATACAGCCGAGCGATGCATTTGATCCCGGCCTAGCCTACGACGCAGATATCTTTGATTATGTGCGCTACACCTGCGGATCGCTAGTGCAACCGCAGATATTCAGTGCTGGAACTTGCGCTTTTTTCGGCTCAATTGATGCGAGTGATTTGAACCTGCCATCTATTGGTATTGCAGATCTCGTTGGTTCCCAGACCATCACACGGACCGTGACTAGTGTTGCCAATAATAACGGCAATAAAACCTTTACAGTATCGGTGGATGCACCTGTTGGAATAGATGTTTCTGTATCGCCATCAAGCATTAAATTGAAAAATGGTGAATCAGCAAACTATCAAGTGACCTTTACCGTGACTGATGCTGCAATTCTGGACGAATGGGCATTTGGTTCACTTACCTGGACACATGGTAGCGAGTATTCGGTGCGTAGCCCGATTGCAGTGAAACCATCTGCCTTTTCAGCGCCAAGCAATGTTAGCGCTACAGGCACTGACGCGAGCCTGAATTACGATGTCTCGTTTGGTTACGCTGGAGGCTTTAACGCCACTATGGATGGTCTGGCAGAAGGTAAAGGCCAAGCCGATAATGTGGTTGATGGTGGAAATACTCTGCACTTCTTCGTTGTACCCGAAGGCACAACGTTGGCCCGTTTCTCATTGTTCGATAGTGAAATTGGCGCCCAGAACGATCTCGATTTGCAGATCCTGGGGCCTGGGCCCAGCTACCCATTAGCCTGCTCCAGTGGAAACGGTTCTTCCGAAGAGCAATGTGACCTAGTGAATCCGGTTCCTGGAGTCTATGCGGCATTTGTCATCGACTTTGCCTCAGACCCAGGTAGCACATCGTATACACTTTGGAACTTCAACCTTGACGGTACCGATTTGGCTAACAGCACGATTAGTGCACCGGCTGCTGCCATATTGGGTACCACAGGTAATATCACTATAAACTGGCCTGATCTCAGTGCTGCTGGCAGAGCGCTAGGAATTGTGAATTACGATGATGGCATCAATCCTCTGAACGCTCAGACTGAAATTATGATCGTTTATCCCTAGGATAATATTTTATCCGGCATTTAAGCCGTATGAATAAAAGAGGATAAGAACGCCCGCGTTTCATTGCGGGCGTTTTTTTATGCGTGAGAGAGTTTAGTCTAGCTAGCCATCAGCCAAAACCCGATTTAACGATTTAACCTCAACTCGGGTTAAGCATGGCGTAAATAAGCCAAAACCAGAATATTTAACCTATTTAATATCGAACTTGTGATTTGTTTTACTAACAAGGCTAATCACTGATTACAAACTTCGTCAATAGCTAGCCTATTTCAAGTCTATGCAACGCAGTTAGCAGGACAAAGGACAAAGGACAGTTTGATAACCATCAAATACCGAGCTGAGGTTATTTACATAAATTCTTCACCGGCCCCGTAAGCGGGAGCCTCTGCTTGTTCATCTGGGCAGTAAAACGGAGCGCCACCATCACGTGCATGATAGCGATAGATCTTGCCATCCGCCTCTAACAGCAACAAGACTCCGGGAACAATCGCTTGGGTATAATTGATACCCTCGACAGGGCAACCGACAGAAGACGAGCGCCATTGGACAGTGCGAGCCTGGGTGACAGTAATGGCGTTTGTTGCAATTTCAACACGACCCGCCAGATCGGTGACTGCATTATCAACTAGCTGATCCATATTAACGTTTGCATTACTGCTGGTTGTAGTTAGCCCCATAGACCCCTCTGTAGGGGGCTTGACAATATTTTTCTCACTGCAAGCTATAAGCATAAAACCCAGCATAAATATGGCTACCTGAACACTCTGTTTCATTATTCGATTGATAATCCTATTTCTCATTGTTAAACCCCAAAATTGGTTTTACTTCATCATTAGTCTAAAAATAAGCTATGTCAATTTTACGCCATTTCTAGGGCTAAACTCGCTTTATTTCATGCAAAGCGCACTCGAATAAAATATGGTGCGCTTTTATCATGTGATTAATTTTATAAATCCTCGATAATTCGTCTTGGTTTAAACATCATTTACCACCAAACCAATTAAAAGATAATTAAGGACTAGAGCAGCAATTCAAAACCTGCCACAATCTTTAGTGATCTTCTTCTAATCCTGAAGTGGTGCGCTAATTTTGGCCACCTAACCTGTCACTGACACATTAGGAATTGCACTTAATGAAACATTTCTATTTGGTTTTATTGGCCTTGGTCTCTATGCCATCATTGGCTGATGACATGATGTTGACTGACACAATGAAAGCCCTTGATACTGCGGTGTTTGACTCGTTTAATCATTGTCAAAAACCTGAAGAACTTGATAAGCACGCAAGCTTTTTTGCAACTGACGTTGAGTTTTATCATGATAATGGTGGAGTAACGTGGGACCGTGACAGCATGATTGCCAATACTAAAAATAATGCCTGTGGTCAGTACACCCGAAAGTTGGTTGAAGGATCTTTTAACGTCCACTCGATTAAAGATTTTGGAGCTATTACCGAAGGGGTGCATATCTTTTGTCAAAATAAAACCAACCAATGCGAAGGTAAAGCTGACTTTGTCATGGTTTGGCGTAAAGTAGACGACAAATGGCAAATCACCCGAGTATTAAGTTACGGTCACCACGAAAATAAATAAAAGGATATTAATAATGTACAAACAGATTTCAATTATTACACTCAGCATGATGCTGTTAATGGGTTGCTCTGGCACTGTACCTACACTGGGCTTAAATGATGGCCAATTAATGCCATGCCCTGACTCGCCAAACTGTGTCAATAGTCAACAAGCAGCAGATGAAGAACATTTTATAGCACCGATCGATTTCATCGGAACGCAGCAACAAGCGAAAGTGCGCCTTTTACACATACTAAAGGCCTCGGAGCGAACAAATATCGTCGTGGTTGAGGAAAATTATATTCGAGTAGAGTTTACCTCTCAGGTATTGCAATTTGTTGACGATGTTGAGTTTTATTTCCCATCTACAATATCCGATAAAATATCCATACATGTCAGATCAGCTTCACGCATCGGACACTCTGACTTTAGTGTTAATCGGGAGCGAATAGAACAAATTAGAAATAAATTTAACGCATTTAAACAACAATAAAAAATTTACAAAAGTAATTTATATAGGTAATAGTGGTTTAGCTTTTGTCAGTCCCATTTTAGCTAAAATGGACTCGATGAAAGCTATCATTTCTCTGGAAATTGACAGAAAATTTGTCTGGGGATCCCCAATAACGAAACGTTATTGGTTTCGTAAGTGCCATTCGTTTCAGGTTCATTATCTGTAACCTCATCAACTGTGACCTCTTAAAAGTCTGGAGTCAGAATGAATAATAAAATTATTGGGATCGTGCTTGTTATTGCGGGTATTTTTTTAGCTATGTGGGGCTACAATATTTATGATTCAGCGAGCTCTCAATTTAGCCGAGCGTTAAGTGGTGATGCGCCTATTGAAGCTTGGGCAGGAATGGCGGGGGGTATTATTTGCGTGTTAATTGGTATCACAAAGTTAAAGTAAATTTGTTGTGGTTAAACACTTAGCAAAGTATTCGACGATAATAAGGCTTTAACAATAAATATTATTTATTGTTAAAGCCTTATTATGCCTATTTATATGCAAGGTTATTTGTTGCAAGAACTGTACATTAACGTCGAGCATACAGCTAAACTTATCTTTTAAAACAAGTTGTTAAATAACCAATGCTCATTCAGTAACTATTGGGATCGATACAGGCTGCAATAAATAGTCACTGCAACCTTGTTTTAGGCTGTCATCTAAATAACATTACTCACTCAGCTTATCATCAAGTAAATCTAATCTATCTTGTCCCCAAAATTGCTCTTTTTCATACACATAAGCTGGCACACCCAACAAACCTTTCTCGATAGCGTCTAAGGTGTTGGCTTCGTATATTGCATCGATATCGACTAATAGCGCTTGCTGTAAAACACTGTCGGCATCGATATTAACCGAGGTTAATATTTGTCTAATAACTGCCTCATCAGCAATGTTTTGATCTGCAGCCCAACATGCTGCCAGTACATTGCCGACAAACTCGCTGACCTCTTGCCCAGCTTGCTGTAATACAATCGTGCACTTATCTGCCAAACTAGGGTCTACAGGGAAAAAAACCGGATGTAGACTAAGCGGTAATTGGCGCTTTTTTGCCCAGCGCGCTAGCTCTATTAAGCGATAGTCTTGTCGAGCTTGTGGGCGCTGTTTTACAGGCAGCACACCTAATACCGCAAATAATTTTGACAGTTTAATGGGCTTATAGTTTATCCCTAAGTGGTACTTATTTGCCAACGAGATAAAGGTGTTGTGGCCTAAATAAGTATAAGGAGAGAGGCTAGTAAAGTAATAATCTATTGCTGTTGTCATGGTTGGCACTACCTTTATGTTAATGGGATAATTAACACGACCCCATGATTTCATTTTAAATTCATCTTAAAGGTTGGACATACTGTATTCGGTGCTGGGTAATCGCTACTCAAACTATAGCAGGTGTTGGCAGGTTTAATGACTTAGGTTACTTCGGAAGATAGTCACGCTTTACACCAATAGAAATATTGCATTGAAAGCTAGGGCCATAAAAAAATGCGACCAGTACAGTTAAATCTGCTGACGTTATTGCAATATCTAAGCATAACGTAACACCAAAACACCGCTCATTTGTACAATATCACCTTATATTGCAACTGGATGTAATGTCTATTTAGCTTTTTTTATCCAATGTTGATTGAGATGAACAAGCATGGATCATGGCACACGTCGACGAGTGTTATCTGTAATCATTTGCCTAATAAAGGCGCTAACACGGTTAACTGGCCATCTATGGGTTCTGTTATGGTTAAGCCTAAAATATGAGCGATAAGAGGATACAAATGGATGTTTTCAGCATTGGCTATGGTGACTTGATTAAACGCGGGTCCTTGAGCATATAACACAGTATTCATGTCGGTAATCACATTGGCATCGTAGCCGTGCTTACCAATGCGCCCTGCCCGTGCATCGGTGCTAGTAATATAGTGTTGATGACTGATCAGTACCGCATCTTCAATAGAGGGATTCGCGCTAAAGTGTAAATTGGCCGGTATATCTTGCTGACGATAAAACTGTAAACCGGGTACCTTTTGGGTTAATGCTTCTAACGCGGCTAAGTCTTGCTGTTTGTTTTGCCCTGTAGCAGTCACTAACGAAAATGCGGCATCGTTGTTAAAGCTAAATTTATCTTTTAACGTTTCATTGCCAGCAAACAGTTTGTCGGTATATACACGTTCAAATTCGTCAACCTTAGTCATGCCATGGTCGGAGGTGATAATTACATTCACTTTAAAGGGTAAGGCTTTTATTCCGGTCAGTAATTGCCCTATGGCTTGGTCAACGTTCTGCACTGCTTGGTAGGTGTTGTCTGATGTTGGACCATAGCGATGCCCGGCGGTATCGACGTCTGAAAAATATAAGGTCACAAATTGTGGACGCTGATCTTCGGCCAAATTAAACCACTGTAACACCTGCTGTACTCGTTGATTATTTGCCGCATCATCTTTGTAAGGCAGCCAATAATCTGGACGGTGACCCGCAATTTTGGCTTCTGAACCTGGCCAAAAATAGCTGGCACTTTTTAACCCTTGTTGACCCGCTAATGACCATAATGGAACCCCATGGTAAAAACGGCCATCGGTCAAAGCTTGTTTAATATTCAACCCATAGGGCTGCTGCAGAGTATGGTTATAAAAACGGTTTGATACTATGCCGTGATGGGCGGGATACAAGCCTGTGACTAAGGTAATGTGGTTAGGAAACGTTACCGTGGGAAACGATGGCTTAAAGCGAGTCACTTGCGCTGCATGGCGAGCAAATTCGCTCAGATGTTTGGGTTTATGTAGACGGTTGTAATCGTATCGATAGCCATCAATAGAAATCAGCAAAACATAGGGTTTCTCGGGCTGTGCTATTGCGGCTTCAATTGGCTGAGCCAATAAAAAAAAGCTACTTACACTGAAAAATATGCAGCTAATAACGACACTTATGATGGCAATTACACGCATTGTGATTTACTCAATAAATCTAAAGAATATCGGTTAATAATATCAATTAAACATGACATCTTTATGCTATCTTTTTTCAATATTTTGAGCCTCACTCAATGCTATGTCTAAATTGTAAATAGGCCGTGGTAATGGCTTGTGCATCTTCGATGTGCGGGTAGTGGCCTAAGGTTCGCATTTCAGTGACATTGGCATTAGGGATCAAATCTCGATAATGATCGATCATATGCTGACCCGAGATCGGATCGAGCGCTCCGGCGATCAGCTTTATCGGTATCGTACTGTTGATAATGGCACCCACCCAACGCTCACGGTGTTGTTGTCGCTGAGTAATGTAGTGAATCAATTTATGCATCACCGACAAACCGTCATTGTGGGTTAATAATTGCCATAGAGTGTCGATCGTTTCTGGCGTTGGTGGTGTCGACGGCCCAAATATGTGTTGTAGATTATTGGCAAACTTTTGTTTGTTGATCAGTTTAGACACCAAAGCCCCTAACGGCGATAACAACAACTTCTGAATGAGTAACGGTTTATGAGTTTCAGGAAACAAACCACCATTTAAAAAACACACACTCTCGATGGTCAATGGACTACAGCCGTCAATTTGCCTCGCTAACAACTCTTGCGCGACAGTGTCACCGTAATCATGAGCTAAAATATGATATTCACTGACACCTAGCTTATGTAAACATGCCTGATAAATATCGGCTTGGTCGCTTATTAAATATACCGAATTTTTGGGTTTATCTGATAAGCCAAAACCCAACATATCCAGAGTGATCACATAATAGTGCTGGGTTAATTCATACCACATGCCTTCCCAATCCCAACTGGCGCTAGGAAAACCATGAATGAGCAATAATGCAGGCGCCTTACAATCCCCCGCTTGACGGGTAAAAATTTGCTGACCGTTAATGAGAAGGTATTGTCCCTGCTGTTGCCACTCGCTTAATTGGATCATCGTTTCGTTATCCCTTCATTGATAGTTTATGTGCCGTAGAGTTATATCTCTTATCTGGAGTTGAGGTTAAATATTGTGTTAATTAACTGACTCTATACTAAAAGGCAGTGATATTATCTCTGACTAACAATATTAAATAGCCAATTCCAATTATCTAATATCAATAGCCAATAGCAATGATTGGCGCGGGAGCATCGGTGTTAACAGATCCGTTATTTTGGTTAGTGGCTATTCCGGCAGTGTTAATCACTGGTATGTCAAAATCAGGTTTTGCTGGCGGTGCAGGCGGATTAACCGTCCCGTTGTTGGCATTAGCGATTAGCCCAGCAACCGCGGCCGCGGTGATGTTACCGTTATTAGTTTACATGGATTTTTTAAGTGTGCGTTCTTGGTGGGGGAAACACAATACCGCGCAACTGTGGATTTTATTGCCTGCTGCCATTGTCGGTATCGTGGTGGCTTATCTGTTATTTGATCAACTTAACGAGCAATATTTACGCGGTATATTAGGAGGGATTTCGTTAGGGTTTGGTATTTATGGCCTCACTTTAGGTGAATGGTCACAAGGTAAACCGTCCTCGTTCATTGGCCAAGTTTGCGGCACTATTGCAGGCTTTACTAGCTTTGTAGCCCATGCCGGCGGGCCACCATTAAATGCCTATTTAATTCCACTGCGTTTAGCCAAAACAGAATACTTGGGCACTGCGGTAGTCTTTTTTGCAGTGGTAAATATGGTCAAGTTAATTCCCTACAGCATGCTGGGACAAATCAATGGTAGCAATTTATTGATCTCTGCATCGTTGGCGCCTATCGCTTGGATTGGGGTAAAACTGGGGCTGCGTATTCAAGATAAATTTAACGACCAACAGTTTAAGAAAATCATTCTCAGTTTAATGATAATAGTCGGTTTACGCTTGCTGTGGACTGCATTAATGGCATAACTGTCCCTATAATGAAGCCATAACTATGGTCATATCAGTCCCGATAATGAATGCCATGATATTGATGATATGATATTAATTTTAATTTTAATTTTAATTTTAATTTTAATGTATTGATTTCAAAGTATTGATGACATCGTCATGCCTAATAACGTCATTTAAGTTTACCAATATAAAGAAGGGAAGATATGAGTGCTGATAATCGCTATTTTTATGAACCAAGCAAAGGCCATGGTCTACCACATAACCCACTAAATGCCATTATAGGCCCGCGCCCAATTGGTTGGATTGCCTCACGTAATGCCCAAGGCCAGCGAAACCTCGCGCCTTATAGTTTCTTTAACTGCTTTAATTACGAGCCACCCATTATCGGTTTTGCCAGTACAGGCTGGAAAGACAGCGTCGCCAATATTGTTGAAACCGGCGAGTTTGTGTGGAACTTAACCACCCGCAGTTTAGCCGAGCAAATGAATCAAACCTCTGCGGCATTACCTCATGGCACCGATGAATTTGAATTTGCAGGATTAACCCCAATAGCAGGCAACATAGTTAAGGCTGATCGTATTGCACAAAGCCCTGTTAGCTTCGAATGCAAACTGTCGCAATGCATCCAGCTAACGGCAGCAAATGGTGACAAAATTGATAGCTGGCTAGTGCTAGGTGAAGTCGTGGCGGTGCATATTGAAAAGCGCTTACTCAGCGCCGAAGGGATTTATCAAACGGCATTAGCTGAACCGGTATTACGTGCTGGCGGTCCATCGGCCTATTATGGTATTTCAGACCAGTTACGCTTTGATTTACACCGCCCAACGGTGTAAGCCACTCATAAATATGACTTAACAACAAAGTTGCCATTGGCAGCCTTGTTGTTGAAAAGACGAATAAAATAGTCTCTTCACACCTTTAATATCATGATTTTTTAGTAAAATAATATTAAATTGACTATATCCTCAACCAGTCTTGGCTGGCATGTTAGCGAATATTTAATTGAACCAACAAAATTTGTGACTATTATTACAAGACTAAGGTCGCGATTAAAAAATCATATCGATAACATCACTAACACGAGAACACCTTGAGTATTCCACCTAATATACTAACGCGAATTACCCATGCCCTAGGTGCAACTTCGCTAGATCATATCGAGAAAATACAGCCGCTTTGGGGAGGGTATGGTCAGCTATTTCGAGCCTATGTCACTGGTAAGCCATACCCGTCTGTGATTGTAAAATATATCTGTTTCCCTCAACCAGAATCACATCCTAAAGGTTGGAACACGCCGCTGTCGCATCAACGTAAATTGCGATCGTATCAAGTAGAAGTCAATTGGTATCAACACTATGCTAATGCCCATGCAGAGCACTCAATGTGCCCGTTGCCCCGTTGCATACATGTCGACCAACAAGCCGATGAAACCCTATTAATATTACAAGATTTATATAACATCGGTTTTACCCAAGTAAGAAAAACCGCCACACTCGCGACTGTGCGCGAGTGTTTAACCTGGTTGGGACATTTTCATGCTAAATACATGCATGTCGAGCCTAATGGGCTTTGGCCTATAGGCACTTACTGGCATCTAGGCACCCGACCGGATGAATTAGCCGCCCTACCCGACAGCCCGCTTAAGTCAGCGGCTCACCTTATCGACCAAGCGCTGAGGCAATCTAAGTACCAAACCTTGGTACACGGTGATGCAAAATTAGCTAATTTTTGCTTTAGCCCAGATGATCGCGCCGCTGCGGTAGACTTTCAATATATTGGTCAGGGCTGTGGCATGAAAGACGTGATCATGCTGTTAAGCAGTGTGCTGAACTATCGTGAGCCAGAAGCCTTAATTAATGACCATCTTAATCATTACTTTGCCGCTTTAACGCAAGGACTCATAGCGTTTCACCCTCAAATAAATCCGCTTGATGTACAACAGCAATGGCGGCCTTTATATTGCGTGGCTTGGGCTGATTTTCAGCGTTTTGTCAAAGGTTGGAGTGTTGAGCATTGCAAAATTAACCCTTATACCGAATCGCTAACCGAGCAGGCGATTAAGCAACTTACTATGGTGTAATACCAATAAGTGTAAATTAATTAACCACCTATTTGTCACGATTGGCTAAGGCTGCTATTGCCGTCGACAGCTTACAAACACTGTCGTAATGGTTGCCCTACCTCAACTTAACCTCAACTCGAGTTAAGCATGGGGTAAATAGGTAAAAATTAGCATAGTTCATCTATTTCATATCAAACTTGCCATTTGTTTAGCTAACAAGCCGTTTCACGTGTTAACCGCGGGGTCAATAGTTAACCTATTGCAAGTCAATGCAACTCAGATAGCATAACAAATGGCTGTCTGATAATCGTTTCTTGTCTTAAGCAGAGTTTACTTAGTAACATCGATACGAATATTATCGCTTAAGGTTTCAAGTTGAGATACTAACAGCGCTTTGGTCACGTTCTCCGGTAACCTTAACGTCATCTTAGCGCTATATACCGTTTTACCTAAACTGCTTACTTGCACACGATAACATTCTTGGTGATCAACACTCACATCAAGGTCTGATAAAATTTCATTGATATCATGGGTTAAACCCGAACGATCATTGCAATCTAAAGTGAGTTTACACTCTGTAGATAAATGTATAGATTGATGTTCAAACTCAGCATAGACAAAAGTCAATTGTGAAAACTGCTGCTCTAATGCTTGTTTTAAGGAAGCTTCCTTATCGACATCTACCATAACCCGCATCATTGCAACAAATTGCCCGTCGAGTTTGATGACTTTACTGGTTTCCCAACTTGCGCCTATTTCACGGCTGACTTGAGCAAGTGATTGCAGAAGATTGGGCTGTAAAGTGCCTAATACCGTAGTGATAAACTTATGTTGCATATAACCTCCGATGATAAATAAACCAAAATGATTTTGACCTATTTAATGTGGTTTTAGTTAAGAGCTAACCACAGATTAACTATCATTAGAAAGCTAATCTATGACCTAGGAAACAAATTAGATAATTTGAATTCGCCCAACAATACCTTAAAGAGCCCTCAATATACTCAGTCATTGTCCGACTCATGCCAATGACAATTGCGGACAGCAAATTAACATTATCACCAATTTTGGGGGTAGTTGAACTCAGCGACCAAGACATACCGATAGAGTAAGCAATCGATCTTGCGGATACCGGATTGCTTCAGTCCAAAATTAGCGCCCGAAATAAGGTGATATTGAGTGAATCATAAGCCGATAGACACCGAAAATGGCGCTGGCATCAATTAACATTAACTGACATTAACTGACATTAACTGACATTAACTGACAACAACCTCTGTCACGACACACTTTTTAGCATTAAAAGAAACTTTATTAACGTTTTGTAGCCTTAATCAAGTTTAGCTCATTAACCCAAGCATGATCACAAATATCTGCGGCTTTAACCCATTATTGCTGCGGCGAATTGGCGATTATTTAGGCGATACATTATGGGGGTCACGCTTACCACTCAAACGGTGAATACCATCACCCTCATTGTAAGATGTCTGTCTATCTAATTGAATTCAAATAACTTCCTACAATATTAATTTTCATTCAAATATGCCAATTACTCACAGCGAGTTTAAGTAATTGTTTTTAATGAGAATTTATTATTACATTTTACAATGCTGCTACCTCTTCAGGCATATTGCGACCCCGGCCCCCTTTCTCTAGAATGCGCGCCTTACGCTATAAAGATACAGATTAACGCTCACTGAATCGACAGGATTCAGTGACCTTTACACTAGGGGAACTTAATGTCTACAAAACTGGCCAACCCAGCGCCACTGGGATTAATGGGCTTTGGCATGACCACCATTTTGCTGAATATTCACAATGCGGGTTACTTTCCAATTGATTCGATGATCCTTGCGATGGGGATTTTTTACGGTGGCATTGGCCAAGTGATTGTGGGCATCATGTGCTTTATGCGCGGCGATACCTTTGGCACAACAGCATTTACTTCCTACGGTTTGTTTTGGTTGACTTTAGTTGGGCTAATATTAATGCCAAACATGGGTGTTGCCGCCAGTCCCGCTCATTTTATGGGCTGGTATTTAACGTTATGGGGCATATTTACCGCCTTTATGTTTGTCGGGTCTTTACGTTATCCACGAGCAAAACAAGTGATATTTGGTTCATTGACGGTGTTGTTTTTCTTACTGGCTGCACACGACTTTACCGATAATGCCCTGCTTGGCACTATCGCAGGATTTGAAGGTATTTTCTGCGGAGCAAGTGCCATTTATTTTGCTATGGCGCAGTTACTGAATGCCGAATACGGCCGTACTATTTTGCCCGTGGGTGAAGTCACTCAGACCAAACAAGTCACGCTCAACTCAATAAAAATATAACGGGTAGTCACTAGGGCCGGTTGATATTTAAAGGTGAATGCTGCAGCATTTTGTGGCAGTTTTATCCAAGGCAGAGCTTATGACATGTCGTTGTTATACATTAATAAGCGATAACTCAGTACAAAGAAGCCACAAACGCAGCCCGAAGGGTTCGGCTAAACGGTCGTCCTTATTTGTAAGCGAAGAGTTTGTGCTAGGTATTAGCGTGCAATGCTAGGTGCCGCATTTTTATTCAAAGAGCTAAACCGTTTAGCCCTTTGAACACGAAAGGTCAACAAGCCCTAGACACTAAAAGGTCGATGCATTTGCATCGACCTTTTTATTGGGTTTGATTAATGCACTAAGCGACAACCGCATACGGTGTTACTAGGTTGAAACAAGACCACCGCATAATCTTTTGCTTCGTCTCGCTCAATAACTTGAAGCGATAACGAATGCAGCCCTTTTTTATTTAAATTTAAACTACTGACATAAGATAAGTACGCTAAATGCTGTGGCACTTTTGAGTTGTGACTTGCCAGGAATTCTTTTTTGGTGGTCACTGAAATATCGTAGATTTGATTTTCGGTATCAATTCTATCTACAGTTCCTTTCATTGATAATGTACCCGCCAAATTACCCTCGTAGTCAAAATAACGATAATTAATCTGAGCTTGGCCTTCATTGGAGACTAAATCGACTAATAAATAATGACGTTGGTCTTGTGCCGCGCTCTTACGATGAAATAACTCTGAACTACAACTGAGCATAAAACTTGGCACACGTGTAGTAAGCCTATAAATAATTCCCATACTGGCCAGCAATAACACTAAGATCATAATATTAATAGCCCACAATCTACTTCTAGTCATACTATTATTACTCCAAATGCTGACTTGTTTGGGCTAGCTGTGCGTTAATCGTGTCACAAATATTCACCTGCTTGAGCCAATCACGATTAACAAACTGTTTAGGCTGCCTTAAATCACTGATTTTTAAATTACGAATAAGAGACTGTCCTAAGAGATCTCCCCGCAAGGTAATGTTCAATACTTGCTTGTCGTGAGACAGTGATAAATAAACTCTCTCCCAACTACTCACGTCACAATCGGCAAAGCTTTGCTGTATTTGTTGCCCAAGTTCAATCAACTGCTCATTGTTGGTTCTTGATGGGGCATAGAGCATCACATCAACGGTACTTCCAGATAAGAGTTTAACGGTATTGACACTCAAAGGCGGGGTTGGTGTAACAATAGGCTGCATCAGTTTCACTGCAGCAATGCTACAAACGATTAGTATTATTGCCGTTACGATTAGTAATCCAGAGTGACGGCGAATAATCGACGGTAATACACTCTCTGCTTGCTTACGAGGACGATGATGCCGCAGTAAGTAGCCCTGACCTTTAACCGTTTCAATAAGAGATTCCTGCTGTGGCCCAAAAAAAGACCGCAATGTAAATACGGCTCGCGCCACCGAAGCACTGCTTAAATGCGATTTATCACCATAGCCAGATTCTAATAAAGGTTTAGCAACGACTTTGCCTTGATACTCGACCAATAATGTCAGCACATGTAGCTCTGCTCGGGGAAGATGCCACACCACGCCACTTTCCTGATTGATCAGAGCACCTTTGTCGATATCAAACCTGCAGTGGCCCAATTGCATATCAACTGCCTCAATACTGTTCATAATTGATAAAGTGTATGCAGAAAATCTTATGAAATCTGTGATCCCGATATCTTCACACTATTATTCCTTACATTTTGTAAGGTGTAATGACTAACAATGATGTAATTGAGACGTTAATCACATAATTTCATGATGTTAATTTCAATAAATACACAGATAAATATGCATAAATCTTATAAATAATAAGACTACTGTCACAAAAAAAGCGCTTTTGGTATTTATTTTTGACCGTCATAGTCAGTGTTTATTAGCTAAATTTAATGGTTTTTTAAAAACAGTTTTATCGGGCATAAATCACACCATTAATAACCCTATTGATTATTGTTAGGTCATCGCGTTGCTGCCGACATTCAGGCCAGCAACGAATGTCAAAACAAGCCTAAGCCATAACAAATATTAGCGCTTGAATATAACAACAATGATATAGAGGGTAACGACAATGAGCATAAATAGACGCCAAGCATTAACAAAAATTATTGGATTAAGCACCGCAGCTGCTGGGGCAACACTATTAGGTACATCGGCATTTGCCGCCACCGATGAAGCCGGTAACTACCGCTTAGAGTTAGGTGAAAAACTCAAATATGTACCTTTAGATGCAATGGCAACCGCTAAGTTAGCCTATGAAACTGGCGGCGGCTGTATGCACCAAGTTTTCCATGCCATTATCACTATGCTTGCAGCATCTAGTAGTGCTGATGCCAGCAAATTTGCCACCATACCAACAGCATTAGCCGGTTATGGTTGGGCAGGGGTTGTGGGTCAAGGAACACTTTGTGGAAACTTGAATGCATCGGGTATGTTAATCAATTTCCTAGATGACATTAATGGCCAAAACAGTGCCATTATTGGTGCTTCATTCCGCTACTATGAAACGACAGATTTGCCTTTATCCTCTGCTGAGTTTATTGCTGGGATTGGTTCTACGGAAGAGAAATCATTAGAAGTCGGTGCAACCTCTATTGCCAACAGCCCATTATGTCACTCATCTATTAGTAACTGGTCTGCTGCATCAGGCTTACCGTTTGTCAAAAAAGGTGAGCGCTGTAAACGTCTATCAGCCAGTATGGCTTTTCATATTGTTGAACTGCTCAACCGCGCTTATGCCTTAGAAGATATTTCAGCATTACCAGAAGCTAAACCTTCTGCTGAAGCACAAGCATGTCAAGTCTGTCATAATAAAGAAGCATCTGTTATGCCTTTGGCCAGTGTTCAAACCGATATGGAATGTACTACTTGTCATACCGGACATTTCAATTAAGGAGCGCATGATGAAAGTTAAATATCTCAGCGCCATATTAGCCAGTTCATTACTAATATTTGGCTGTAATAGTGATAACGATGACGACGTGGCTGTTATTGATCCACCAGTGGTCGTTGTACCTCCAGTTGTTGTGCCGCCAGTAATTGATGGCGTTAGTATCGATGATGCCAGCAGCGTGGTGGTTAAACTCGACACATTTGATGCCACCACTGGCGCACTATCATTCACCGTTGCCAATAGTGACGGCGAAGCACTCACTAACGTAGCCGATTACGATATTGTGTATTTTGGTTTTCCCGACCCAGCCTCACCGTCCACCAAACCTAAGGCTTGGAAACGTTGGCATGTGACCCAAAGCTATCAATGCGACAGTTCAACTAGCGATGAGTGCACTGGATCATTGGAAGCCACCGACACAACCGGTACATATACGTTTAATGTCCATGACCTCGACTTACAAAGCAAAGCATCCGATAATGCGACGCTGCTTTACCAGGTCGCCATTAAAATCAATGGCACACTGGCAAGTAATGATATTGAGTTAATTAGCGCCACTAATTAATCGTCATTGAGCCTACCCCCCTAGCTAATGGCGCGAAAGGATCACTCGCGCTCATTTGCTTCAGGCTATTTTGCCGCAGTACTTCACTGCGGCAATTTTTTCATTATTGGGTAGGTTAAGCATCGATGCACTAAGGTAAATACTAACGTAAACACTAATGTGAACATCACTGTGATAATTAGCATAAAAATCAACGTTGAATTCTAAAATATAAAAAAGGGCTTCAGCAGCACTGAAACCCTTTCTTTATTAATCACTAACCAAGTTTTTTAACGCAGCTGCTGCATTAAGTAAGCGTAAACCATTGAGCTTAACTCGGCAGCTTGAGTGTTATCTGCCGCGCCAGCATGGCCGCCTTCGATGTTCTCAAAATACAACACATCAATGCCCATATCTGCCATTTTAGCCACCATTTTACGCGCGTGTGCCGGATGAACCCGATCATCACGTGTTGAGGTAGTAAAAAACACTTTAGGGTATGTAACCCCTGGTGTTAAATTATGATATGGCGAGTAGGTTTTAATATACGCCCACTCTTGTGCGATATCAGGATTACCGTATTCACCCATCCAGCTGGCACCTGCTAATAACTTATTGTAGCGTTTCATGTCCAATAACGGCACTTGACACACTACGGCGTTATATAGCTCAGGGCGACGAGTAAATGCAGCGCCCACTAGCAAGCCACCATTACTGCCACCTTGAATGCCAAGATGTTGGCTTGAGGTGATTTTACGGGCAATTAAGTCTTCTGCAATGGCTTCAAAATCTTCATACGCTTTATGACGATGTTGTCTTAACGCCGCTTGATGCCAAGCGGGGCCGTATTCGCCACCACCACGAATGTTGGCAAGCACGTATACACCGCCCTGCTCTAACCAGTTTTTGCCAATAGTGGCCGAATAGGCCGGCAAGCGAGACACTTCAAAACCGCCATAACCGTAAAGTAACGTAGGGTTGCTGTTATCGAGTTTGATGTCTTTAGCCATCACCACAAAATAAGGCACTTTAGTGCCGTCTTTTGATTCAACAAAATACTGCTGGGTGACAAATTTATCGGCGCCAAATTGCTGTGGCATCGCTTTAATTTTATCCGCTTTTAGGCTTGCACCATTTAAGCGATATAAACTGGCAGGCTCTAAAAAACTGGTGTAGTTAACAAAAAAGTCATCGCTATCACGTTCAACATCAAACACACTTAAGGTGCCATTAGCTTCAAAGGGGACAGGCTTACTTTGCCACTCACCTTTATCATTTTGCATGTAGCGTACAAGTTGGCTTTTTACATCATCCAACCAAGTGACAAAAATAGCATTCTGGCTAAATGACACTTGCGAAATAGAGGCGTGCTTCGTTGGCGATACCAATTCACTAAACTCTGGTTTTTGCGCAATCAGCTTATTTACTGGGGTATAGACGATGGCACCTTGTTTAAAAGTACCGTTTTTAGTGACTAAATCACTTTTTAACTCAATATACAGCTGCCCCTTAAAGTAGCCTTTTAAATCTGCATCCTCAGGAATAGGCAGCGAGACCAGCTTTTTATTTTGATAAACATAATGTTTCGCGGTGTAAAAGGTTAAGCTTTCGGTGACGATATTCAGTGGTGTTTTATCATCAAACATAACATAACCCGACACCGCAACGGATGTTTTATCGCCTCTAAACACTAATTTAGCGGCAGACAATGGCGTACCGCGTTGCCACAATTTAACCACACTTGGGTAGCCTGAATCGGTCATACTGTGCCCATCACCAAAATCAGTACCAACAAACACGCTATCTTTATCAATCCAGCTTAGCATTGACTTCGCCTCAGCCAACACAAACGGCTGCTGAGTACTGTCGACAAAAGATTTAGTGGTTAAATTAAATTCGCGTACTTCAGCAGCATCTGCACCACCGCGAGACAAGGACACAAAGCAGCGCTCGTTTTGTGGGTATTGGCATTCAATGCCCTTAAATACCCAATTAACACTCTCAGCTTTACCGAGGGCATCAATATCAAGCACCGTTTCCCAGTTTGGTTGCGCTTTGGCGTATTCAGCTAACGTGGTACGGCGATAAATTCCACGCTGGTGGGTTTCATCTTTCCAAAAATTATACAAATAATCGCCAATGCGGCTGGCATAAGGGATACGCGCTTTATCGTTTAAGATCTCTAGGCTGTTTGCCACCAGATTATCAAAACTTGGGTAAGCCTTAATGTGGGCCGCAGACAGGGCATTTTGCTGCTTAACCCATTCCATTGGCTTTGCGCCTTCAACATCTTCTAGCCAAATATATTTGTCTTCTTCTGCATGAACAGGTGTTGCCATAGTCATCGCACTCGCTATACATAATGGTATGATTCGCTTAAGCATTAAAATTTCCTTTTCATTATCTGCTCGCGGTATTTTATAAACTTGCCAATACTGTAATCCATTTAAACAGTGTTTAATCACTAAACTTGCGCAAACGATAGCAAGTTATGCCTAGCGGATTGACTGGTTAGCGTAATGAATATCACTGACAACGGCACGAAAATGGCCAGTCCCAATGAGATAATATGCCATAGCTAACTGAGCTTGTAAGCGCATTCAGCCTAAGAAAAGCATGAACGATGCAAATCTCAACACGGTTATCTTACGCTAAAGTGCGCCATAGTAAGCGCGTCATTGGACTGCCTAAATACCCATGTCAAACACACTCTTAAATGCGTTTTTTGTGAGTAAAGCTAGGCGGCAACGCTGGACTAAACCTCAATATGGTTTTTACCTGCCAGTGATCATTATTGCAACACTATTATTGATGTTTACCTATGAGACTTTGGCAGTTTTCAGTCAATTTACGCAATTCTGTTTAGCGCATTTTGATTCACCGTGTATTCAGTTTTCAAGCTTATTATTCGTGCTGGCAATCGTTATTGTTGGCGTAATCCCCTTTGCTCTCGTGCTGTGTTTACAATTGATTTTTTTGGCGAGAGATTGACTTGGTCACCCGGCAACATAATGGTGTAAACATCACTCAATGCTCACCATCTTTGACCTTATGGGATTGAATATATTATTCGGGTAAGGATCTACTGCCAATTTAGCTGACAAAGCAGGTATAATAATGCGCTAACTACAGCGACACTAAGACCGACATCATGGCCAAAACCGCAGCAGCATTACATATATTAGTTAAACACCAAACTCAAGCTGAAGACATCATCAAGCAGCTTAATAATGGCGCCAAGTTTGACGTGTTAGCCAAAAAGCATTCTAGCTGCCCTTCAGCTAAAAGTGGTGGTAACTTAGGTGAGTTCAAAAAAGGTCAGATGGTGCCACCATTTGACAAAGTGTGTTTCAATGGCGAGCTAATCACCCCACACCTAGTCAAAACCAAATTTGGTTGGCATGTGGTAAAAGTGCTTTACAGGACATAGATGATCTATAGATCATCCATAGCGATTGTAAGCTGACTTTCGAGTGTGTTAAAACCTTTATCATGGTGAAGTGTTCAATAAGTACATTGCAATAAGCAGGTTACTAAAGTGCTTTGTCGCACTTGGTATTAGCCGCACTTAGTATTCGCCACACTTGGTATTCGCCTAACTCAGAATGAATAGCATGAGAATAGTCCCTTGGTATACAGACAGTGGGCTTGATGTAAACACCCACGACTCAATTCGATTATTTTCGCAGTTTGATCGACAGCTCACCGTCACGAATTTGAATATCATCCACACCATCGGCAAACGCATTCCAAAAGCCGCGATCGCCAAACTCACCCACCAAATTGACGTTTTTCATATTCCCAAGCCAGGCATTCGGGATAGGTACGCCCATTAAGCTCACGCCAACCAGAGCGACCACTGGGCGACGATTAGCGTCTAAATGAATATCTAGCCCTGTATTCACTCGTAAAATCTCCCCTGCCATAATCGGGAAATCTTCTGGAATGGGGATCAGCATTTTGGCGCTGGCTAAATTATTGGAAAAATCAATCGCAACCCGCTGCGCAAAATCAGGATTGCGGCCAATCATTGAATTAACTTCTTTTTCACTAAAGGTCACCTGACGGTCGGCGTCAAATTCTCGATAGGCCTGTGGGGTTAACTCTGCGCTGTTATTATTGCCACGATTGCTTCGCTCGTTGGGATCTGACGAATGACTCACTTGAGTGCTAGGCTCTGCTTGCCAGCCTAATTGTGCCAGTTTATGGTCTAGCTGTTGAGTTTCTTTGACCGTTAAGGTAACGGGGGTTAACGGCGACGGAAAGATATAAGTGCGGATAATAAAAAATGTTAATCCCACAGTCACCAACATGGTCGCTAAAATAATCAGCAGTAGTTTAACCCCAGACGCGCCACCTTGCCGACGGCATAGCGCCGAGATATTGATTAATGAAGCTCGCATTGACTCGCCTTTTTTTATTCTATGTTGGCCCATCATGGTAATGCTCTCTTTGGCTAAACACCTAATAAAAAACCTCTGGGGATCAATATCAGCATAAACAGCTAGCTAACTATATTGGTATTACCGTCGGAGAGAGAACATAAAACGCGCCCTAAAAAGCTCGCTGATGTTATATTTTTACTCATCTGAATTAAAAGGTAAAAAACCAATTTTAGATAAAAAAACGCTAAAAAACATTTGTTATTAATTTGTTAAACTATGTCATTTTGTGTTACAAATTTAATGTCAGAATAGTTTAGCTGCTAATGATGTAGGTACCCTAGTGTCTATAAAGCAGATTCAAAACAGTAAAATAATAACAAATAGGAATATTTATTCTATGAAACTATCAACAATTTCAATATCACTATTAGCTCTAGGCCTTAGTGCAACGGCTCATGTACAAGCCAGCGATGATCGTTATGTCATTCAAGTGGACCCACAAAAAAAGGGCATAGTAAAAGCTCTTGCAAAACAATTAGGTGCTCAAATTCATGTGGATGGCGATGGATTTATTGCTGCTACATTTACGGGTAAAGATTTAGCGCAAGTAAAAGGATTGCTGAATAACCCTCATGTTAAATTAGTTGAAGAAGATCAACGCCGTTATTTGATGGGTTTTGCTGATGACATTGGTAACCCGATGACAACCCAGATTACCCCGTATGCTGTGTATCAATCGCAAGCCGACCAAGTCACTTTTAACCCCAGTGCCGGTATTAAAGTTTGTGTGATCGATTCTGGGCTTGATCGCAGTAATGCCGATTTTGTGTGGAATAATATTAGCGGCAACAACGACAGCGGCACTGGTAATTGGGATGAAAACGGCGGACCACACGGTACCCATGTAGCCGGTACCATTGGTGCGGCAGATAACGGAATTGGTGTTATTGGTATGGCACCTGGCGTTGACATGCATATTATTAAAGTATTTAACGCCGCTGGATGGGGCTACTCATCAGATCTAGCTCAAGCTGCCAATCTCTGTTCACAAGCCGGTGCTAACATTATCAGCATGAGTTTAGGCGGCGGTGGTTCAAACTCAACCGAATCGAATGCTTTCCAAAGTTTTAGTGACGCCGGTGGATTAGTTGTCGCTGCCGCGGGTAATGATGGTAACAATGTGCGCTCATACCCAGCAGGTTATCCATCAGTCATGATGGTTGGTGCTAATGATGGCAATAACGTTATCGCTGACTTCTCTCAATTCCCTTCTTGTTCATCAGGTAAAGGTCGCCGAGTGACCAACGATGAAACCATTTGTGTCGAGGTCACTGCTGGCGGGGTTGATACGCTGTCAACTTATCCTGCAGGACAAGCTACTGCGTCTAATTTATCCGTCGACGGATTTGCTTTTGCCTCATCAGCAATGGAAAATTCAGGTTCAGTAACAGGTAGTACTTTTTACATGGGTACGGCTGAATCAACCAACTCAGGTGCTAACGGTAATATTTGTGTGATCGACCGTGGAGTGATTTCATTCTACGACAAAGTGGCTAATTGTGAAGCCTCTGGCGGTGTAGGTGCCATTATTGTAAATAATGTAGCCGGTGTACTTTATGGCACATTAGGTGACACCAATACCACCAGCATTCCTGCTGTAGGCGCCGCGTTTGAAGATAGAGCCGCGTTAGTTAATGCCTCAAGCGCAAATATAAATATTGGAACCTCTGATTTTGGCTTTATGAGTGGTACATCAATGGCAACACCTGCCGTATCGGGTATTGCGGCATTAGTGTGGTCACAACATAATGCCTGTACGGGTAGCGAGATCCGCGCAGCACTTAAAGCCACTGCATTAGATGCGGGTGCGTCAGGTAAAGACGACTACTTTGGTTATGGTATTGTGCAAGCGGCGGCAGCAGATGCTTATTTATCTAGCAATGGTTGTGCTGGCGGCGTAACGCCACCACCAACCGGTGGAGATATCACGTTATCCCTTAACGGTTATAAATCAAAAGGGGTTAAAAATGTCGATTTAAGCTTCAGTGGTTTAAGCTCTGCCAATGTTGATGTTTTCCGTGATAACAACAAAATAACCACTACGGCTAATAATGGTAGCTATACAGATAGCATTGCATCAAAAGGCGGTGGAACATACACCTATCAAGTGTGTGAGGCTTCAACCTCAACTTGTAGTGCAGAAAAGAGCGTGACCTTCTAACAAGGTAAAACTGTTTATCAACCAGAGTCGTCATCTAGGTGACTCGATAAAAAAATCACTTCAATTTGAAGTGATTTTTTTTATTGCATTGACGCTAGTGATAACAAATTGATTCACCTTAGATATAGTCATTAAGAGTAAAGGCTTTCCCAAAAAGATATAAAAACCGAGTTACAAATCAAGTCAATTGTAATAAAGTTGTAAATAATAAAAGACTCAAATTAATCATGACATCTGAGTATATTAAAGGATTATGATGAAGTTACGCCCTAGACACATATTAGCCCCATTGATTATCAGTGCCAGTCTGCTGCTATTAACCGCTTGTGGCGGTTCATCTGGCGGCGATGACAGCACCAATACAGGGTCTACCTCACCTCAGTGGGTTGCAGGCCAATTTGCTAACGATTCGACCTTAGCAAATCAGTGCAGCGCGCCATTAACCCAAAAGCTGTGGCTCCGCTCATGGAGTAATGACACCTACCTGTGGTACAACGAAATTATTGATCGCGATCCAGCGCCCTATAACGTGGCAGAATATTTTGAACTGCTTAAAACAGAAGAGTTGTCTGACACTGGCAACCTAAAAGATAACTTTCACTTTTCCATGTCGACAGCAGAATGGGAATTACTTAATGGATCCGGCGCCTCGGTTGGTTATGGCATGACGCTAAATTTGCGTAACGCTTCAGCAGGTATTTCACGACAAGTGACTGTGGCTTACAACGAACCCAACTCGCCAGCGAGTGATGCAGGCATTAGCCGTGGCGCTATTATTGTCACTGTTGACGGCGTTAGCGTCGCAGATGCCAATGACAGCGGCAGTATCGATACCTTAAATGCAGGTTTATTCCCCAGTACCAGTGGCAAGCAAACCGTGTTTACGCTTCGTGATTTAGATGCACAAGCAGACCGCACCGTGACACTATTAGCTGAGACTGTGGTATCGACGCCAGTACAAAACACCAAAACCATTCAAACCGCCAACGGCAAAGTGGGTTATTTACAATTTAACGCCCACATCGCAACCGCTGAAAAAGGTTTATACGATGCCATGACTTTGCTCAGCAACGCGCAAGTTGACGATTTAGTCGTGGATATTCGCTATAACGGCGGCGGATTATTAGCCCTCGCCAGCCAACTGGGCTACATGATTGCCGGCGATAATGCTACAGCCAACCGAGTATTTGAACGCACCAGCTTTAATGACAAATACCCTACCGTTAATCCCGTTACCCGCGAAGCCTTAACGCCGATGCCGTTTATTCCTGAATCAATTGGATTTAATACTTCATTGCTTCGCAGCGGAGTCCCACTACCTTCGCTAAATCTTAAACGGGTATTTGTGCTAACAACGCCAGGTACGTGTTCTGCCAGTGAAGCCTTAATGAATGCCCTTCGCGGTATTGATGTTGAGGTAATTCAACTCGGCGAGACCACCTGTGGAAAACCATACGGCTTTTACCCCACCAATAACTGCGACACAACGTATTTTACCATCCAGTTTAAAGGGGTAAATGATAAAGGCTTTGGCGAATATTCTGACGGTTTTATGCCATCAACCAATCCAACCGTAGACAGCGAAGTACCAGGTTGCGAGCTAGCAGACGACCTTGGACACCCATTAGGTGATACCAACGAAAGATTATTGAGTGCAGCCTTATTTTATCGCGCCAACAACCGCTGCCCATCGACAGCAACTGCAATCGCGCGCGCACCAGCACAAGATCCCTTTGTCGACCCAGGCTTTATGCTGCAAGACACACGTAATCAAAATGTGCTTAAAAATAACCGTATTCTCACGCCATTGGCATTGGAGCAATAATGCTAAAGCAATTAATTGGCATATTGGCGATATTGGCGGTGGGCGGCTGTGGTGCAACTGCAAACGAGTCACCAGCCCAAATGCAACGTGCAACACTGACCAACCCAAGCAGCCAAATCCATGCTGAGTTACAACAAGCATTGGCAACCTTGTTAGGGGCAAGTAATGTATTAATCGCAGACGATGCCTTCACACAGTTCAGCCAAGAAGTGATTGAACGTGCGCAGCACAAGGATGCTAATGGTTTACTCATAATGGGGCGCAGTACTGAGATGCCAGTCACTGTGCAACTGCTTAAACAAGGCGATAATTGCCTATTGCGTCATGTGCAAAGCGGCAATACCACCTCGTTGTCGCAAGCACGTTGCGCCGCTGAAAAATAACGGATAAATGGCCCGAGCGCATATCACTTGCGGTCGGCCCATTTATACAGATCAAGCTTAACGGCTTGGTATCCAGCGCCATGAAAACTTACTACCGCAGTTATGTGGTAGAATTAGCCTATGTTTAACATCAACGATCACACAAGGTATCGTAATGAACCCTATTCTTGCCATCTTCAAAGAACACAATATCAGTGACGCGCAAATTAATGAGCTGTTCCAGACGTTGACTGAAAACCCATTTGCCGCAATGGCGACTATTGGCCAGTTAGGGATCCCTGCGGATAAGCTACAACAATTGATGGGCATGGTTATGCAAAACCCAACCTTAATCAAAGAAGCAGTCGATGAACTGGGTTTAGACTTTTCAAAAGTTGAAGCAGCAAAAGCGCAGCTACAGCCATAAGCGCAAAGCCTTTTCAACCTGCAATAACAAAAACGGCTAGGGTCTTAAAGACACTGGCCGTTTTTTATAGCATATCTTAACTCGGGATAATAAACGTTTATTAAACAGCACTTTGACCTGATAACTGCGTGTTATTGACTTACAACAGACCCGCTATTGGCTTCCCTCAAAAGCAGTTAACCAATTTTTGAGTAGTTGGTTCAATTCGGGCACTTCAGCATCAGACAGGCTTTGGACCAGTTTGTGCTGAATTTTCACATGCTGTTCAATCACCTCATCTATGGTGACAAGACCTTTTTCAGTCAAGCCAACCGAGACACTGCGCCTGTCTTCAGTGCTGTGTACACGTGCAATTAAGTCTTTAGATTCAAGCTTATCTAAACGGTTTGTCATCGCGCCAGAGGTTAACATCATTGACGATAATAACCCTGAAGGGGTTAAGATATAAGGCTTACCTGCACGTCTTAATGTCGCCAGCACATCAAACTCACCCATGGTCAAGCCAAACTGTTTATGGCAAGCGGATATTTCGGCTTCAATGTGTTTTTGCAAACGCAAAAAGCGCCCAAGTAACGCCATTGGTAGCGTATCTAAATGCGGCTTTTGTTCGCCCCATTGTGCTACCACTCTATCAATATCCTCCATACCTCACCCTTATCATTTGCCACTCAAAACACAAGTTAAAAACTTAATGTAAAGATACTTCATAAAAAGGTACTTTACAAAAATAACTTAACGGTTCAGAATTGATACTTATCTTTACGTGAAGATATTTAATACAAAGGTAGTTAATGAATATTTTACTTGCCATGATCCCAGCATTTTTTTGGGGTACCACTTATGCGATGACCCAGTTCACCTTGCCCGACTGGCCACCATTATTACTCGGTGCCCTACGTGCGTTGCCTGCTGGACTGATATTATTGGCAATAAAACCTAGCCGACCTCTAAAGGCAGACTGGCCCATTTTGATTAAACTCGGCGCAATCAATATTGCGGTATTTTTCAGTTTGATTTTTATTATGGCACTCACACTTCCGTCGGCCATTTCTGGTATTGGTATGATTTCAGTGCCGGTTTTCGCGATGTTATTTCATTGGGTTAGCAGTAAAAAGCGCCCGAATCTGCAGCAAGCCTTTTCTGGCGCTATCTTAATGGCCTTAGCTTGGATGCTGTTTGATCCAAATTCGATCAGCTTAAATCCGATCGGATTAGTGGCGATGCTGGCGGCTATCAGCTGTATTATTATCGGCAGCACGGTAACTAAATCGTTAGGTTCGCGGATTAATTGGTGGACAATATTAACCTGGCAACTCGTTATCGGCGGTGCATTCTTATTGGTTGCAGCAGGTATTCAGGCACTGTTTTCACCTGAGCAATACCTCAATGTGGTAAACCAATTTAGTCTAACTAATGGTTTAGGCATCAGCTGGATAATCTTACTCAACACCGTACTCGGTTACAGTATGTATGTGTGGTTATTACAACGCATGTCAGTGGTCGACTTCACTTTTGGCGGCATTGCCAACCCAGTAGCAGGTATAGTCTGCGGCCTGGTATTAATGGGTGAGTCATACACACCACAGCAATATCTGTTGATGAGCGGGATGATTTTAGCCTCTATCGCGCCAACATTAATTCAGTTGTTACGCCAAAGAATAGCCAGCACTTAGGCTAGCGATTAAAATTAGTCGCTTAGCGAGTAACTAGATTTGTAACTAAGCTAGTCGCTCTAGCCTTTAAGCGAGTAACTTAGCGAGTAATGAGACTCGTAACTAAGTTGGTCACTCTAGCCATTAAGCTAGTCGCTTAGTGGCTAATAGACTAAAAATTAAGCGAGTGACTAGACTAGTTACTTAGCTGGCAATTACAGCATTGCTCTTAACTGATTGAGTGCATCAACTGAAAAGCCTTGGTCATAAAAGTAAATCACTTTACCTTGTGCATTTAATAGCACCACTCGAGTATTGTTTGGTTTTTCATTACCGGTAAAGGCTTGTACTTTTTCACCATCTTTATAGACAGTAACTACGCCTTTCCAAAGCGGTTTAGGTATTCCTGAACGCATGCCATTATCAATAAATGTACTGAACATTCTAGGAAACAGTCCCTGTATTGTCGGAACCTCAAATACCGAAACTTGAGTTTGGGTCATGTCTAAACCAATCAACCAGCGATCAATGTCAAACTGAGAGTCTTGCTTGTAACCGATCAATAATAACGCCACTTCACCTTTTAAATCGTCAGGCAAGGTCATAGACTTTTCTTCAAGGTTTTGCCCTGATACAGACGGGAAAGCTTGCCCTGTAATAGCCTGATTTGGATAACTAGTGCTACAAGCACTAAGTAGCAATAAACTTGCAATAATCATTAAATAACGCATCTGTAGTCCTTTTTGATAAATTCCTTATCCCTTTATACGCTGCTAAACGGCAAAAGGATTTTATTAAGCTAATTGAGATCTTTATTTTTCGGGCTCAAATAACGTTACCCTAAAGACATCTTCAAAGCTGCCATCTTGGTTACGCCGATATACACTCACTCTTTTTACTAAGTCGATTAACAGTTTAGCCAAGTTTTTATAAGCTCGCACCCACTTATTTTGGCTCTAAGCTCTATATTTTAAGCTCTATGTTTTAAATTTTAGCGGCTCTTTGCTTATGTCGCACAGGTGGCTATCGCTGTTTTTTTGCCTGCTTTCGATACTGGCTTGGGGTCATGTTTTTGCAGCGCTTAAAGCTGTGGCTAAAATTAGCCCCATCACTAAAACCAAGGCGTTCAGCAATTTCATCAAGTTGTATCGGCGTTAATAATAACGCTTCGGCGATGCCAAAACGAACATCATCACGCACCTGGCGCCAACTGGTTTGTTCTAGTGTTAGTTGACGATGTAAAGTGCGAGTGGTTCGCGCTAAATGGTGGGCGATGTCTTGCATTGATGCTGTTAAGCCTAAGTGTACTAAGGTGTCTTTAACCAACTTAGCGACAGGCTGCCAGTTTTGCTTTTGTTGCAGTAGTTGGCTGCATTGCGCTTCACATAGTCTGGCGGTGGCTTCATTGGCTTTTATCAATGGCAGATCTAATAGTGGTGCCAATCCAGCAAAACCGTTATAGCTGGCATTAAACTCAATCTCAGCGCCCAGTCTTTGCTTTATATCCTCGAGTGACAAGCCTGGGGGTTGGGGCGACGTAAACTGCAATTGTATCGGCCAGTCGTTACTTTCAAATACTTCTCGTTGGATCATAGCGGCGCCCAACATGTCTCTGACTAACACCAGTTCGCCTAACTCACCAGGAATGTCGCATGAGAACCTTAGGGATAAATCGTCTTTAAGCTCAGTTAATGTTATCTGTGAAAAAACATAGGTTAAATCTAGATAACGTAAGCCTAATTCAATCGCCTTTCTCGCAGTACTGCTCGCCAATAGGGCATAGCCCATGATGCCATAACTGGTCAGGTGATAACGGCAGCCTAACGCCATTCCTACCTTAAATGGGCATGGGGTATTGAGCATTAGGTTATTTAACACCTGTAATTCTTGCTTGTCTTCAACTAGTTGGTCGTGATCTGTTAATTGGGCGCTCACCAGCCCCGCCCCTTGCAGCAACCGATCTTGATCAATACCCAGCTCGATGCCATAGGAAACAATAATTTGCACACTGGTAATGCTGCGAAATGTCATAACTGATGGCCGTCATGTCTTAAAATCACAAATATACGTCCCTTTAGCGTGTAGATCAATTAACAATAGTTTCCTATGCTGGAAAGATAATACAAATCGTTAACACTCTTTGAATGCTTAGAGGCATTATTACTCAAAGCAGCAATAACAACAGCGATAGCGAATAACGAATAACGAATAACGAATAACGATAGTCATCATTGAGGGTCCCGATGAACCAAGTTAAACGAAACCCTTCGGTTGTCATCATTGGCGCAGGCATGACGGGCATCTTAATGACCATTAAACTGCGCCAAGCTGGTATCACTGACATTGTAGTGCTGGAGAAAAAAGACTGCGTCGGCGGAACGTGGCGAGAAAACACTTATCCAGGGGCTGCCTGCGATGTACCCGCTCACATGTATACCTATTCATTTGAACCCAATCCCAACTGGAGTCGCTTTTTTGCCCATGGACCAGAGATTAAACAATACTTCGAGCACGTGGCAGATAAGTATGAGGTTAAACGAGACATACGCTTTAACGAAGCGGTTACCGATGCACAATATGCCAATGGCAAATGGACCGTAAAAACCAGCCAACAGCGAACCTATATTGCCGATTTTATTGTGTGCGCCACGGGCATTTTGCATCATCCACATTTTCCAGACATTCCCGGATTAGCAGATTTTAAAGGCACGATATTTCATACCGCCCAATGGAACCACGACGTCGACATATCCGCCTCAACCCGGGTTGGGGTCATAGGTACTGGGTCAACTGCCGCACAAGCCATACCCGAACTGATCAAAACTGGTGCTAAAGTCTCGGTTTTCCAGCGCACACCGCAATGGCTAATGCACCTGCCCGATTTTACTTTTTCGAAAACCAGCCGAAAACTGATGACTCACTTTCCCATCATCACCAAAATTCATCGCAATATGGGTAAGTTTTTTCTAGAACATTTTTTTACCAAAGCCGTCACTGGGCACTTTATCCAAAAGCATGTGTTAAATTTTTTGTGTAAAGCCAACTTAAGATTAAGCATCAAAGACAAAACCTTACGAGAAAAATTGCGACCTCATTATCAAGTAGGCTGCAAACGGGTCATTATCAACACCACCTTTTATAAAGGCATTCAAAAACCCAATGCTGAGTTAATAACAGAGGCCATTGAGCGCATTACAGCAACGGGCATTATCACTAAAGACGGTAAACACCATGAGCTAGACGAGTTGGTGTTATCGACGGGATTTAATGCATTTAATTTTATGCGCCCAATGGATCTAATTGGCCGTAACAATCTGCATATTGATAAAGCCTGGGCCCATAAAATCAAAGCCTATCGGTCAATGCTGCTCACCAACTACCCTAACTTCTTTTTAATGCTCGGCCCCAACACCCCCATTGGTAACTTTTCGGTTATCGCCATGAGCGAGGTTCAAACTGACTACGTCATTAAGTTGATCGATAAATGGCGTGACCATGAATTTGATGAGTTTGAAGCCAAGCAACAAGCCATTGACGATTTTAATGCTTATGTAAAAGAGGGTTTAAAGGGCACTAGCTGGGTAGGTGGATGCCAAAGTTGGTATTTAGATGCCGATGGCGACCCAATTTTATGGCCTTATACTTGGCAGCGATGGGTGGATGAAATGAAACAGCCGCAGATGGAACACCTTAATACCCGATCATTTTAGTTGGCGACTAATGGTAACGACTAATGGTAACGACTAGCGGTAACGATTAGCGGTAACGATTAGCGGTAACGATTAACTGGATTTTATGATGAACAAAAACACCATCTTGATTACCGGCGCGGCTTCCGGCATTGGCTTAGCGGCAGCACGGCACTTTCATAAAATGGGCTACTGGGTCGGTATGGCCGACCTAAATTTAGCGCTATTAAAAGACGTCACCAAACCATGGGATCACGCTCGGGTGCGGCTATTTCAACTTGATGTCAGTGATTTTACCCAAGCACAAAATGTTGTGGCCGAATTTTGTGCTGAACATAATAATAGCTTAGCGGTATTACTCAATAACGCCGGCATATTGGAGATAGGTCCTTTTGAAGACATACCTATCGAACAGCATCAGCGCACGCTAAGTGTCAATGTCATCGGTGTAATGAACCTATGTCATGCTGCATGGCCATATTTAAACAACAATGGCACAAGTACCATTATCAATATGTCGTCAGCCAGCAGCGATTACGGAGTGCCAGAATTGGCCAGCTATTCGGCCAGTAAGTTTGCCGTAAAAGCGCTTACCGAGGCGCTAGAACTAGAATGGCAAAAATACGGCATCAGTGTATGCGATGTTATGCCACCCTTTGTCGCCACCAATATGCTTAAGTCACAGAAAAACACTGCAAAAGTCATGCAACGACTCGGTGTTAATATCACCGCAAAAGATGTGGTAGCAGTGATAGATAAGCAAGTAAGGCAGCCTAAAACCCACAGAACGGTGAGTGTTTTTTATGGCCTATTACATAGATTAAGTAACGTATCACCAGCGCTTATCAATCGCCTAGCAATGAAGTGGTTAAGTCGATAAAGCTTTTTTAAATGCGTAACAATAACAACAAGGCCTATTAAAATGGACAGTTTCAACAAGCCACCGGCACAAGGCATTCAATCACACAAAAAACAGCTACCCATCGAGCAATTACAAGGCAAACCACTACAAGCCCCCCAACTTGAAGCTAAACAATTAATGGCCGCAAAGATGTTGTCATTAGCACCGTTATACAAGTTGCCAGTAACATTATTCAGATATGTATTTCTCGCGATGGACCGAGTACTTGGGCTGACTAAAATTGAAATGGATAAGGTGGTTAATTTAACTGTCCCAGTGCGCGCTGGCACTCCTCTTATTGGCACTATTCCTTTGAACAAACATAGCGCCAGCGGTACTAGCAATAGCACAATCAACATTCGCAGCTATTATCCCAGCGCCAAAACACCTCAAAAAACACTGGTGTACTTTCATGGTGGCGGCTGCGTCATTGGCAGTATAAACACTCATGATCGCTTTTGCCGCTACCTGGCTAAACATGGCAAGATGAACATTATCTCAGTCGGTTATCGACTGGCCCCAGAACATAAATTTCCAATCCCGATTTGTGATGCCATTGAAGCGTGGAACTATATCAATGACAATCATCAACAATTTAACATTAACCCAGAACACATCGGTGTGGGCGGCGACAGTGCAGGCGGATATCTGGCGTGTATCATCGGCTTAAATTCTCTGCAAACATCGCTGCCAGTAAAGACAAAAGTAAAACCCGCATTTCAATTTTTAATCTATCCAATGGTAGATCTGCAAGGCTTAACTGAGTCTTATCAAGGTTTCAATAAGCAGTTAATACTCACTCGCGATCTAATGGATTATTTCAGGTTGCATTATTTAAATTCTCTCGACGAAGTCACCCTGCCCTTAGTGAGTCCACTGCAAGCAAAAGACATTAGCGAATCGCCCAAAAGCTACATATTAACCCTTGGTTTTGATCCATTAAGAGACGATGGCATAGCATATGCGCAACGCCTAAAAGCAGCAGGTATCAACACACAACACCAGCATTATGACGATTGCATGCATGGCTTTATTTCAATAACAAAGCTCAGCGCGCGCGCCAAACAAGCCACTCATAACATCGCAATGGCATTAAACCGCTTTAATGATTAATGATTGATTGATAATTGATTGATGGATTGATGGAAAGTTTACTCAAACATCACGTATTTCCAGCTAGCGAGACAACTTATGCTAAAATGCACCAATCAGCTTTATGAATGTGCAACTCTCATTTGTTTGACTGAGCGTAGTGAAACGCTACCGTGATTAACTAATGAGGATACAACAATGAGTAAGTTAAATGCCGAAGAACGTAAAGCCCGTGATAACGAACGTTTTTCACAACGAGTGGATGAACGCAGGGTAAAGGGCGAAGATGTTGTTGCGTATGCACTTGCCAATGATAAAGCGTTTAAGTTTCTGACCAAAGATGAGAAACATAGCCTTAAGGAAAGACAAGCAGCGCTTGCAGAAGACGTCAGTATTAAAAGACAGCAACAAATCGAGCTTAAAAACCAGCAAGAATTAGACAAGGTTCAAGCAGAATTTACTGATACCGCACAGTAAGCCCCTATCAACAGCCATTGTTAATGATGATGGCTCGCCCACACTCAAATGCTTATTTTTATAAACTAAAATAGATAAAGATAGGCATTTGAAGCGGCAAAAATCTTACTGACTTACAGCAATGAAAACACTGCAATTCTTAGTCAGCGACTAGCAAGCATGCGATTAAATTTATGGGGGAGCCCCTAGACTCTTAGCCCATTTATTCAAAAGAGATAAAGTTTACTTTGACCCTGACGACCCCTGATAACGATCACTCCAAAATGACTAACGTACCCACCGCATGAGCTCGTTAGCATCTATCACTGCGAGCTGCCTTTTAGTTAGGATTCCTGCTGAGTCAAAGAGTAATAACTCTGAAGCGCTGGCACGATGTTTAGTGATGAACGCCTTTCCCTCAGGAGTACCCACTCTGGCAAGAAGAAAGAACACATTATCACCAAGATGAGCACGAGCTTCATTCATCTGCTCAGTCTGGCTGATACTCGCAACAAGGTTAGGATCATAGACAAATACTACCGAAGGCTTACCCGTTCCGATTTGTTCGTGGGTCGCCTTAAACCCCTTGGGCATCACCATTAGCAACAGTCCAAACAGCAAGACGATGGATGCAATAACACTTATCGTAATCCAAGGCATTTTACGCGTCGCGTTTGAATTATGTTTATCCATAATAATAGGTCCCTCTTTTAACGGTTGAAGTACATAGCCAAGCAACTCAGTATAATTAATAAAGCTGAGGCCTAGATTAAAAATTGTTGCGATAAATAAACAGTAGATGATTTAGACGGCAATAATGCATACTCTGACTTAACCACATTCTGACCCAACTAAATTCCAACGTCTAAAGACATAATGCAATACACTATGCATCATGCAAAGTGTACAGATGATACATCATCAAGCTCACCACTGTATGCAAGCGCAGATAAAGTTGATTATGTTAATATTTTAAAATAAGTGGTTCGGTTGATTTATAGCGTTTTTTATTTGAAGGATTAAATTTTTTATGGAAAAAGTGTTTGAAAGATTGATGTATGCATCACGCTGGATCATGGCGCCTATTTATCTGGGATTAAGCCTAATCTTATTCGCCTTAGGCATAAAGTTCTTTCAGGAGATCTTTCATCTCCTACCCAATATCTTCTCGATAGCAGAAGTTGATTTGGTGCTAATCACACTATCACTTATCGATATCACCTTAGTCGGTGGTCTGCTCATCATGGTGATGTTTTCAGGCTACGAAAACTTCGTATCACAGCTTGATGTGGGTGAAAACAGTGAGAAACTAAACTGGCTTGGCAAGATGGACGCCGGTTCGCTTAAAAACAAGGTGGCCGCATCTATTGTAGCGATTTCATCCATTCACTTACTTAAAGTATTTATGAATGCCGAAAATATCGCGAACGACAAGATCATGTGGTATCTACTCATCCACATCACGTTTGTGTTATCGGCCTTTGCCATGGGATATCTGGATAAAATTACCCGCAAATAATAGCAGACTGTAGTTGTGCTGACGGCATAGATAAATAGTGGGGTAGAAAGTTGACTCTTACCCCACTTACTTCTTGGTGAAAATTTAACATGACTTAATTCAATAAATGAATATTACCGCAATATTGTTCAATCACCCGCAATTTATTGAAAGTATAGTGTTAAAAAAAATTATAGGACTATGTATGTTAGATATAAAAAACATAAATTTGATCTCGCTAATCGGTATTTTGATAACGATAACTTTAGTGTCTGGATGCAATGCTAGAGGCATCATGAACCTACAGAGTGGGAATGTTTTTGCGTCTCAAACTTGGCACAATGAAGACAACAGCTTTACCGTACCATTTGTTTGGCACGATGGTCATATCATTATTGAAACAAAGGTTAATGGAGCTAAATCATTACGTTTAGCACTTGACTCTGGAGCCTCTACTACCGTCCTTTTTGAAACACAAAGAACTAAATCACTACCTTTAGATATAGGGCGAGAAATTAAACTTCGAAGCAGTATTGTCAATGTTGTAAATGACGTTTTGATAGAAATTGGTGACATTAAACTCGCAGAGCTTACTATTATCCATGTTCCAATTGACCAGAATCCATTATTCGATAGCTACGAGATGGCCTATTTTGATGGTGCAATAGGCTTTGATATTCTGAATCATTTCAATGTTACTATTCACTACGCAGAGAAACTGGTGACATTTTCTAGGCAAGACGCACATCTCGACTTTATTGACGATAAATGGGTGACATTACCTATTTCTATTCAAGGTCGCATTCCATATGTTGATGCTACTATGGAGAATAGTGAAGGTAATTTAAGTCAATACAGTTATGTTGTTGATACTGGCGCACCAGAGTACATATACCTGAATGAAAAGCTCGCTAAAGGGATTGAATTCCCATCAGTTTTTGTCGAGTCTCAAATTCAAAACTTTGATGGTAAACATGTGATAAAAACCAGTCGTATCAAGTTATTCGGCTTAGCTGGTGAAACATTTTTAGATATTGCTGCAAATGACTTACCTTATTTTGAAGATGACTATGGTGTTGGCTTGATTGGTAGTGGTTTATTGCGAAAATTTGATGTTCATTTTAATTACAGAGCTGGTTACATGGCCTTGCATCGAAATACTTTGTCAAATAAAACCTATATTGACCAAAGTGGTTTTGTACTTGAACCACATCAATTAGGTGGGATTGTTAAGCACGTTTCAGAAGATTCACATGCTGCAATTATTGGGATTAAAGTCGGATCGATTGTAAACAGGATTCAAGGTATAACGCTTAATGAAGAAAATTTTGATCTACTACGGAATTTATTCCGAAGTGAGGTATCGACTTTAATGATTTGCTGGCAGAACGGAAGTGTAAATGAATGCAGCAAATTGAACTTAAACAACAGCTTACCATTATAATAGATGGAATTAGATGGAATTAATGGGGTCAGAGTAAACTTATTCTGAAGTCCACCTAAAAAAGCCTCAATACCGTTAGGTATCGAGGCTTTCAATATTTAGCGCTAAGCTTTTAGGCTTTAGAACGACAAGCAATATAGCGCAGGATAAATCGGGTCAGAACAAGGCGTTTTACCACGACGTTTAGCTTTTATCAATCACATAAGTGAGTAGTGAAGCAACGCAGTTATCACCGATTTAGACAAGCTAGATTACATCATGCAGCCCACTGGGAATCAAGCTGTTGATTTTATAAATCTTAATGTCAAACCGTAATTAGCATACCCCTGATTATACCCGCAGTATATTTGATTGAGTAATTCACCTGAATTGCTAACCATTGTTACCGTACCATTGCGTTGCCAAAATTGATTTGGAAAAAAGCAAGGTTATGCAGATTGGATTTGGAACGTCTCGTTGCTACCTGTGATTACCGAGGGAGTATGACTGAGTCATTACCCTGAGACTTTGTCGTTTTTCACTATAAAGTTTAGTCCATCCATATCACTTATACTACGGTGTATTTGCTAATGCCTCTGAACGCTCGATTCGTAGCACCTTAGTATTCAGTTTTTATCTTACCCAGATGTTCCTAATTGTCGAGTGACTGATTGATATCTTGTGCCTTTTCATCATTTCACTACTTATAAAGATTTGGGTAATCGAAGGCTTTTCTAATGTTAAGGCAATGACTTTATCCTCAGTATCCTAGTCTATACGATTGGTATGACGAGGGATACCATACATCCGTTTTAGCGCCAGAGGGCCCTAAGTCTCAAGCAGACGTCGATTGTTGTAGATACTTTCCCTTGAGCAACCACTGATCCGTGCCGCTTCAGATAAGTTACCTAGCTCTTCTGCAAGCTTGATGGCATCAAGTTTTTTCTGAACCTCTTCTCCATATTTCGTGAGTTTGCACGATTCCTTTATTTCAGCGATATAGAGCTTACGACCTGCAAAATAAGCGGTGAAATTACCATCTAACTGCTTCCGTATTTCAACTTTATGGTTCAAGATTGAATACCATAAAGGAGAGTCGATCAAGTACATGGTGTTGTTATAACTGAAGGTATGATCACGACGGATTTTTCTGTATTCCTTTTGAACCAATGGTGATGACCAAGAATGTATTCTCAGATATCGAACCAACCATTCGAACCTGCAATAACAGTGCAAAGAGAACCGAATAGTATATCGAACAATGGATAGGTGATTTTCGCACTTTGGCGGTGGTCGTCAATCGCGCCAAAATGTTCTTTAAATGATTCGATATTCATAATGAGACTCCTTAAAAAAGAGTATAAGATCACAAGCATTTGATCAGGTAAATATTTTTCTGAAACTGCTCAAATAACGTTCACGATCTGACCCTGTGGTATCAACCTCTAACTAGGTGGCCTAATTAACTATGCCACTTCAATCTAATAATCATACTTATTTAACTGTTATTATCAATAAATACAACAATACACCTGAATTTGTACTAATGTTATAGTTAGAAATCATATAAAAAATGGGCGTTAATCACTTGGCAAGGAAACCAACGGTGAACGAATATGGAAATGGCCAAGCATTAACTATTCTGCACGAAGATAACAGTATTGTACTTAGCCAAAAAAAAGTGCTTTCAGCCTTTCTTATATTGGCCCTTACTGCTCGTATCTATGTTGCATATCGTTATGAGATAAACTGGGATGAATTTTTCTATCTTTCCTTCATCTACAAATACACAAATCACACTCTTTATGATAGTTTGCAGACTTTTCATGTTCACTTTTTTACTTGGTTAAAATGGATATCTGCCAATGAAGTGAATCAAATCATCACAGCAAGATTAATCATGTTGTCGCTACAATTAGCGACAGGGTTTTTCATCTATCGGATCAGTCGTCGTTATCTCAATCAGCCTGCCGCACTATTTGCCGTTCTCTCTTACTTTAGCGTTTCATATAACATAAGAATGGGCGCCAGCTTTCGTGCAGATCCATTTGCGACGTTCTGTTTGATGGCAAGTTTAGACCTTATACTCACGAAAGTATTAGACTTTAAGAGGTCCCTGCTATCGGGAGCTTTAATTGCGTTATCACTAATGGTAACGATAAAGTCATCACTTTACCTACCAACATTTGCTTTAATTGCTTTGGCGCTTGGATTAATGCCTGAAAGAGATAAACTGGATAAACGTCACATATTAACTGTTATCGGCTCTACATTTGTCACTTTCTTACTTCTTTATTTTTATCATAAAAGCAGTATTTCCGTAGTGGATTCGACTAAAGCAATCAACACACTATCCGAGAGCTTCAATAAAACGATCAAACATTATGAGTTTTTACCCAGAGAGCGTTATCTTTTTCACTCTTTCAAATTCGATATTTTTTATTGGCTGGTACTCTTGTATGGCTTCAAGACTCTTTGTTTGAACCTCTATAACCCTCAGTCGTTAGACCGACAATCTTCCCTAATATTGGCATGCCTTATCTTGCCGCTTTGTTCAGTATTCTTCTATCGCAATGCGTTTCCCTATTTCTATTCGTTTATGCTGGCGCCTGCGAGTATTATCTGTGGCGTTGCGTGGAATGCTCTTCGGTGGGATCAACATAAATTAAAAGAATCCTTTGGCATTGCCTCTTGTGTGCTCTTATTGATGGGCTTAAGCATCGCTTACCATGGTTTTGTGGTACCTCACAAACAAAACTTAGATAGACAGAACAAATTATTAGAGGTGGTCCATAAGGCGTTCCCCGAACCCACCCCCTATTTTGATCGTTGCTCCATGATAGCTTCCTACCCGCAAGTCGGCTTTTTCATGAGTACTTGGGGAGTCGAGAACTATACAAACAATAACCTACCGGTTTTGAGAAGTGCAATTCTTAACGACACCCCACCATTTTTTATCGCCAATGTTGGGTCTCTGGATTTTAGCCGTCAAACACCAATTCCCTTCATGAAACAGTACGCCATTATTGAGAACGATCTATCTACTTTAAAAGAGAACTACATTCATCACTGGGGTGAACTATATGTCGCCGGTAAGCAACTATACTTACCTGAAACGAGACTTGAATTTTCAATCGTTATTCCGGGAGTTTATACATTGGAAAGTAAATTTGAAGCCGTTATTGACGGTCTCCCACAACCTCCGGGAAGTTTACTATATTTAGCTTCAGGAGAGCATCTCATTGAATCTGATGCTTCAGGTAGCGAATATACTTTACGCTGGGGAAAGACTCTTTACCGACCTACTTACCAACCGGACGATAATGCTATTTTTACCGGTTTTTAACTATTAAGTGCGCTCTTCTACCAATGGAAGGTAATAAGAAATGAAACTAATCGTTCAAATTCCATGTTACAACGAAGCTGAAAATTTAGAAGATGTCATCAATGCGATCCCAAAGAAGATTGCAGGGCTCGACATTATCGAGGTTTTAGTCATCGATGATGGCTCTACAGATGACACGCTCGCGATTGCGGCTCGAGCCGGAGCTCATCACATCATGTCCAACACTTCAAACAAGGGACTTGCCCGTTCATTTCATATGGGTATCGAAGAATGCCTTAAGCTAGGGGCCGATATCATAGTCAATATCGATGGTGATAATCAATATAGAGGGGATGATATCCCCTTATTAGTCGCTCCTCTTATTGATGAAAAAGGCGACATCATAGTCGGTGATCGCGGAGGGTACAATAACCCACACTTTTCCTTTTTTAAACGCTGTCTCCAAGTATTTGGCAGCTTTGTTATCAGAACAATATTGGGGCTGGACATCAAGGATGCCGTGAGTGGTTTCAGGGCTATATCGAGAAATGCGGCGCAGCAGATCAACATAGTCTCTGAGTTTAGCTATACCATAGAGATGCTGGTTCAGGCGAGTGCAAAACGCCTGAGTATCAAGTCGGTACCAATTCGTACCAACCCAAAGAAACGCGAATCACGCTTGTTTAAGTCCATTCCACAATTTCTGTATTTCTCAGTTACGACATTACTGCGCATGTACACTATGTATCGCCCATTACGAGTATTTTTCTCTTTAGGGATATTCGCCATGTTAATAGGCATATTACCGATTATTCGTTTCCTTCATTTTTATATGCAGGGAACCGGTGACGGCCATATGCAGTCATTGATCTTAGGTAGTACTTTGATGACTTTAGGGTTAGTCACTTTTCTGGTCGGTCTCATTGCGGACCTCATCAATTTCAATCGAAAACTGACTGAGAAAATGCTTCATAAAATGGAAAAGCTAGATGAAAAAATAATAAAAGTTGAGAACGTGATATCAAATAATTTTGATGGTGTTCCGATTAGTCATCAAAAAAGTAATTCAAAGAGAAAAGTAGTTAACGATTAATAGTCTAGAGCTAAATAGACGATTTAATCTCAACGAGAGAGGACAAGTTGAACAGTAAATCTAATGTCGAAAAACTAAATATCCCTCCTAAAAAAAGGGTGCTGTGTGTTACCTCCAATTACCCCAGATGGCAAGGAGATAGCACCACGCCCTTCGTACATCATCTCGCTCAAGACTTAAAGGAGTTCGGCTGGGAAGTTGATGTACTTGCACCTCATGCTATGGGGGCAGCCCAACAGGAAATTTTAGATGGGATCTCCATTGAACGTTTCAAATATTTATGGCCAGAGCGAACTCAAACGGTATGTTATCAAGGTGGCGCTTTAATGAATTTGCAGAATAACCGTTTGAACTACCTCAAACTGCCGGCCTTGGTTTTTTTTGAGTGGCTGGCAATATTTAAACTATTAATGAGCGGAAAATACGATCTCTTGCACTCTCACTGGATCCTCCCCCAAGGCTTTACAGGGGTACTTGCCGCTATACCACTGAAAATTCCCCATGTGATAACCGTCCACGGAAGCGATGCTTTTGCATTAAATGGAAAATACCTAACCAGCTTCAAACAGTTTTCATTAGTTCATGCCGATGCAGTCACTGTAAACAGTACTGCTACAAGACAGCAAGTGCTTTCAATTGCTCCAACATTATCCAACCTCAATTTGATCCCAATGGGAATATCAACAACACTTCCTAAACCTGAACGCTCTGCCATACTACGTTCACGGTACATAGGGAACGATGGACCATTACTCATTTTTGTTGGCCGTTTAGTTAAATTAAAAGGTGTCGACGACCTGCTTCATGCAGTAAGTCTCTTAAAACATAATTTTACTGATATCCGATTATTAATATTAGGTGAGGGTCCATTTAGGGAAGAGTTAGAGTCTTTATCCAGAAAGCTAAGAATCGAGAAGCAGGTGTTTTTTACCGGCTGGGTTGAGCCAGAAGAGGTGGTTAACTACCTCACTGCTGCCGATATATTCATCGGCCCCTCTAAAAACTCTCCCGACGGTAGCACTGAGGCACAAGGCCTAACTTTTATTGAATCGATGCAGGCTGGAACGCCAGTGATAGCGACTGATGTGGGCGGTATTGTGGATGTCATTCAACATGAACAAACTGGCTTGCTTATTCCACAATGTTCGCCAGATGAAATTGCCAGCGGAGTGCTACGTCTGACGGTAGAACAAGATCTAAAAGAATATATCGTGAAGCGCGCAAGAAGTGTGGCTCAAAGTTTTACCAGGGAAGCTTCAGCAAAGAAACTAGCCGAAGTATTTGCAAAACAAATATCAATAAAAAAGCGTCCAGGTGAATCATTACTTGATAACTAGAAAATGATTTTTAGTTGAGCAAAGGTTAAGGAAATGCATGACGATGAAGACTCATTTAGATCTTGAACAGCGTAAACAACTTCACGGAACTGCGTACGTGGAACAATACTTACAGAAATCGCCAAAACGATTACGAGATTTGGTCGATAGAATGAATATAGAGATAACTTCAGACATCGTTGACTTTGGCTGTGGTGATGCATTGATCATAGAATACCTTAAAGATGTAGTTAACTCTTATCAGGGTGTCGATTTTTCTCCTGAATTTATTAGGGTCGCAAATCGAAGAAAAATGGCCTTACATGCCAAAAATGTAAAGTTCCAATGCGAATCTATCCCAGATTTTAGTCGACATCATAAAAACTCATTTGATATTGGTTTTGCCCTCGATTTAAGTGAACATGTTTACGATGATGAATGGCAAAATATAGTAACGGCGATGCACGATTGTTTACGCCCTGGTGGACAATTCTATTTACATACTCCGAATGCCGACTTTCTATTGGAAAAAATGAAACAGCATGACTTTCTAATTAAGCAATTCCCGGAACATATCTCAGTTCGAAATGCCAAGTCTAATTCTCATTTTTTATCGGTTGCAGGATTTGAAAATATCGATGTGAAATTCATTCCTCACTATAATATCCTACGAGGATTACACCCCATGTCAAAGCTGCCACTTATAGGTAAGTTTTTTCAAGCTAGGCTTTTCATTACAGCCAAGAAGCCAATAAACTAACTCTCGTTTGGAGACCTATTTTTGAAAAGATTATACCAAGTAGCAGGCCTTCTTCTCGTCATAACAGCCAGTATCTATTTTTTCATATATTTGATAGAGAACTGGTCTAAGCTGCCAGCGAATATCTTCGAACTAAAACAAATACCAACACTTCTTGCCGTTACATTTTGTTATCTTAGCTGTTTCCTTATAACATCTAAAGCATGGTACACCTTACTCTATTCTGTTGGCGAAAAGCCCAAGTTACTGCCATTACTAAAGATAATTTTACTATCCCAATTTGCTAAATATCTACCGGGTAATTTTGCACATCATATCAGTCGTGCTGTTTTGGCCCGTAATGCTGTAAAGTCTAATAATTCTATCGCAATCACTATGCTCCTCGAGCTTATATTAGTCATTTTAGCAGCGTGCGGTGTGGCGGTAATAGCCATAAGTTTTGACCAATCGATTTCAACCCCACAGTTTATGGACGTACCAACTCTAGGGAAAGTATCTGTTTTTAGTCTTATTACTCTACTTGGGTTAGCTTTTATTTATCTGTCTAAATCTAACTTTGAAAAAGTAATTATGTCACAATTTAGATTCAGCGAAGCTACGCCATACAAAATTTTGGGCCGTAAGATACAGTATTTAATAGAATGTTTCTTTCTCTATACAATTAACTTTCTTTTACTAGGCGCGATTTTGTATCTGCTTACAGAGTCATTCTTTAGCAATGCTCAAGCAAACTATTGGTTATTTACGGGTTTATTTTCAATAGCTTGGATACTTGGGTTCATAACCCCCGGAGCCCCTGCTGGGTTAGGTGTACGTGAAGCCATTTTAGTCACCGCCCTCGATCCAATCTATGGTCCAGGCGTAGCGCTCTCTTTAACTCTCTCATTACGCATAGTTACGACAATGGGAGACGGACTAGGTTTTCTTATAGGGTTATTACTAAAAAAGTACCTCAAGCCGAACTCTATTACTCAAATTTCAATCAAGTAGGACAACTCTTACCGAAATTGCAGTTTCAATTTTATTTCGCGAGCATTAGGTGACCAAAATAATATGAAGCTATTAACACTACGACAGCTTTAAGAGTGAGGTGACGTGGTTTAATTGATTCGACTACCCAGTTAAGACATCATTAACTTAACTAGAGATTGAAATGATAAAGCGTAAAACCTATTCAAAAGAATTCAAACTAGATGCAATTGCCCTCGTTAGAGATCAAAATTACTGTATCTCAGAAGCGGCTAGAAACTTAGAGGTTAGTGCTCAAGTACTTGGTCGCTGGATCAAAGAAGCAGAAAATGACGATGGCCATGCTTTTAGAGGAAATGGCAAACTGACGCCTGAGCAAGACGAAATTCGCAAACTAAAATCTCAAGTAAAGCGTCTAGAAATGGAGCGTGAGATATTAAAAAAGGCGACGGTCTTCTTTGCCAAAGAAACGAAGTAAAGTATTTGTTTTTTGCCCAAAATAAGAAGATCTGGCCTGTGATATTGATGTGTCACGTGTTGGGTGTGAAAAGTAATAATTATTATAGTTATCAAAAGCGAAATGCTCAAAAACCTGTTGATACAACACACCAAGAGATGTTGGAGTGGGTAAAAAAACATCGCTGAATTCAGCGATAACACCTATGGTGAAAGACGGATCCAAAAGGCTTTAAATGCGCTTGATTTTCCTGTGAGCCGAAGAAAAACAGCTTAATTAATGAAGGAAGCAAACGTTTGGGTACGCTATAAGAAGAAATACAAAGCAACGACAAACAGCGAACACAATAAGCCTGTATACGATAATGAACTCGATCAAAACTTCGATGTTCAGCAACCCAATCAAGCGTGGGTAAAGGATATTACCTATATATGGACTTCAGAGGGATGGCTGTATTTGGCAATCGTCATCGCCTAATACTCCCGAAAAGTCTTGGGTTGGAGCATGGGAACAAGAATGAAAGCTCAACTTGTTTGCGATGCATTAACCATGGCGCTGTGGCAATGAAAACCCAAAGCAGGCTTGATAGTACATTCAGACCAAGGCGCTCAATACGCGGGTCATCAATATAGACGAATACTGAGACTACACGGCTTTGTTGGGAGCATGAGCAAGAAAGGGTGTTGTTGGGATAATGCCGTAGCGGAGAGCTTCTTTGTGAGTTTAAAACAAGAGCGCGTACATTGGCGTAATGTTCAAACCCGCTAAGTAGCTCAACAAGATGTGATGAATTACATTACGATGTGGTACAACAGCCAAAGAATGCATTCATATATTGGGTATCAAAGTCCTAATCAATTTGAACGTGACGAAACATGGGCAAGAAAGCTCGCATAACGAACTTAACTAGGGTGTCCGAATTCAGTTGACTAGGTCAGGTCGATGCGGTGCTTCTAAACCCATGAGCTGACATAACATCGGCTGGGTAACCTAAGTCTCGTAGCCGATTAGTTAATACGTTTTTACTCATCGGTTTACTGCTGTCTCTTTGATTTGGAAACACCAGTTTAGAGTAGTCCGTTACGGCTTTAACCTCTTTTAAATGCTGAGCGACTTGCTTTGACATCGGCACTATATGCTCTCGGTCACGCTTCATTTCTTCGGCTGGAATTCTTATCAATAAATGGGGTCAGAATCTGGCGGATTCCCACGAAATAACAAACAGAAACAATAAGATATTTTAAATTAGGTTGGAACATTCATGGCATTTGGTGATCATATTTATCGCCAAACAAAAATAACCACGAGCAAATGCCATGAATGCGAAACAAGTTTTATCAAAATGCCTATCATTTGTCACCCCGTTAATGCACAAAACGCGTCGACAAAGTTTGTTCTGTGCAATTGAAAGCTCAATGAATGGTGGATCCCTTTCAATCACATATTAGGCGACAATTAACTTGGCCGTGCCATTGAGAGTAAAGCCATGGAAAAACATAAGATTAAACGCGTTGATAGACTCTGTAGTAATGGTCACTTACATCGTGATATCGAGTTCATATACACCCGTATGACCTGCTTGCTAGTCGGGAAAGTGAAACAACCAATCATTCATATCGATTGGTAGATCTTGATGACCGAAAGCAGCACTTTCTCATTAGAGCATCCCTTGCCGCTCAAGGACGTTCACTGACACTTTATGAAGAAATACACCCGCTAAATAGAAAAGAGAAACCTAAAACACACCTACTATTTCTGACAAAGTTGAAATCTATTTTCCCCAAGGACTGCAAGCCTATCATCGTAACAGATGCTGGTTTTCGGATCCCTTGGTTTAAGCAAATCTTGTCGCTAAACTGGGATTACGTAGGTCGATTTAGAAACCGAACACACTGCAAAAAATGCCTTGTGGATGGCTGGTATCCCGTTAAAAAACTCTATGTTCAAGCCACTGCCAGCTCCAAAAGTCTTGGCGTTTACTTTTTAGGTGGATCCCTCAGGGTCAGAGTAAACTTATTCTAAAATTATCCATATAACCAATAACAAAAAGCCCCGATACTGTTAGGTATCAGGGCTTTCTCTTTTCTTTTTAAAGAAGTTTGGTTCTAAGCTTTTAGGCTTTAGAACGACAAGCAATATAGCGCAGGATA